>Ga0299906_10000021_pt1 | contig 157916 bp, 122 predicted proteins | sample RVTome_14_FD_200259 | JGI IMG/M metagenome (GOLD analysis project Ga0299906, IMG submission 200259) | Soil microbial communities from uranium-contaminated site in the Upper Colorado River Basin, Wyoming, United States - RVT145D125 (version 2) ...
ATGAGCCCCGCCATGGCCACACGACTTTTTCGTCCATGTTCTAAACCGCCTGAGTTAGGGTGCCAACAACATGAAGCCGAACACATACATACAACAAAAAATGCAACACTTTTTGATCATTATGCCCGGAATGACAATCTTTTCCTTGGATGCTGATTCGAGCCGACGGTCACTGCACCAGACAGCAATACGCCCCGGCCGGATCCTGAATGCAGCAGAAGCGGTTGTTGCCGGCGCCGCGCGGGCCGTCGATCACTTTCCCGCCCAGTTCGGTGCAGTGTTTGATGCTCGCGTCGAGATCGGCGACCACAATGTAGATGAGCCAATGCGCGGGGAGATTGGCATTGCTGCCGCGCGCGTGGCAGACGCCGACGACCGGGGTGCCGTCGGCGGGATTCTCCATGTTGTAATCGGAATAACCCTTCATGTCCACGGGGGAGTGTTTCCAGCCGACCACGGCGCTGTAGAAGTCGCGCACCGTGTCCGCGTCGCGGACCGTCAGGTCGGTCCACACGACGGTGCCGGGGGAGTATTGGGCTGTGTCGGGCATAGTGAGTCTCCCTCAAATGCGTAGGGGCACGGCGCGCCGTGCCCCTGCAGTATGTCATAGTTATAACGCATGGTGGATCACAAATCCACGATCAACACGACCTTTGCGCCGCCGCGCATGACATCGACAGTCGCGCGCTGGCCGGGGCGCAGTTCGGCGAGACGGTACATGTAATCGTAAATGTTCATCACCTGTTTGCCTTCGACCGCGACAATGACATCGCCCTTGAGCATCCCGGCTCGCTTCGCCGGACGGTCGTCAAGTACCGCATCGACACGCAGTCCCTCGGTGCCTTCGGAGGCGCCGTAATCGGGCATGATGCCGAGCGTGACGCGCAGACGGGTCCGCGCCGCCTGCTGTTCCTTCGGTCCGGCTTCCTGAAACGCCATCGTGGTGCCGCGACTCGCCAGCGCCATGGTGACATCGGCGACAAACGACGCGATCGTTTCCATGCCGTCGTAGAGCACAAGGTCGGCGTCGTCTTCGGGCGTATGATACTGATCGTGCGCGCCGGTGAAGAAGAACAGGACCGGGATATCCTCGACATAAAACGACGCATGATCCGAGGGTCCGAATCCTTCCGGCGACATCTCCAACGGCACGCCATGACGCAGCGCGATCATCTTGAGGTAATCCTCCATGCCCCAGGCCGTGCCGGTGCCGCCGATGCGCAATGCGTCTTTGTCTTCATCGTAACGTCCGACCATGTCGAGGTTGAGCATGTATTTGATGTGCGAACGATCGATGGGGCAGTCGTTCACAAAGTATTTCGAACCGATGACGCCCATCTCCTCGGCCGAGAAGGCGATGAAAAGCACACTGCGGCGCAGTTGATCGGAACGGTCGGAGAGATACTGCGCCATTTCCAGCAATGCCGCGACGCCGGAGGCGTTGTCGTCGGCGCCGTTGTGGATGGCGACCGTATCAGGACGGCGCGATCCCGAATGCGGTCCGCCGTAACCGAGGTGGTCGTAGTGCGCGCCGATGACGATCACATCCTCGCGCAGCTTGCGGTCGCTGCCTTCGAGGAAGGCGACGACATTGCTGGTCGAGACCTGATTTTGCACGACACGGACTGAGGCCGTGACCGACTTGTCGATGGCAAAGCTCTGCGGCCGACGTTCCTCCATGATCTGTTTTTCCAGATCGGCAACGGTGTTGCCGGTTGTTTCCAGCAGTTTGTCCGCTATCACGCGCTTGATATTGAGTGCCGGAATCTGCGCGCGCGACTTGCTCTGGTCGTAGTAGAGCGGAATCAGCGCGTCTTCGGGATCGAACTCCGCGCCGGAGACAAAGAGAATTCCTGCTGCGCCTTTGTCCTGAGCTGTCAGCACTTTGTGCCGCAGGTCGCTGTGCATCGCAAAGGTGCTGTGCGGGTTGCTCGGGTCGGGATCGCCGCGCAGGACCATGACCCAACGGTCGCGAACATCGATATCGGCGTAGTCGAGCCAGCTCAGCGAGTCCTCCTCGATTGCGAATCCATATCCGACAAACGCGACCTGCGCGTTCAGATCGCCATCGGCCGAAAAGGCCAGCGGCGTGTATTCCGAATCGGCCGTGGCGACAGCACCGGCGACATTCAGCGCATTGCCCTCGCCGAGACTGACCGAGGTCGTGACATCGAACGGCTGATAGCCGTGGTCACCGAGCATGACCAGCCCATAACTGATGAACTCTGCGCGGATGTACTCCGCCGCCTTGCGTCCCCCCTCGGTGCCGGGCTTGCGCCCTTCCAATTCGTCGGAGGCCAGGTAGTAGACATGCTCCTTGAGTTCGGGCACGCTGATCGCCGGGCCGGTGTCGGCTTGGCCATCGCCAGTGGGCTGGGGCTGGTAGGTGCACGACCCCAACAGCAGCACCATCGGCAACAACACAATGCTATTCTTCACGCGATCCTCCGGTCTGTGACATCGTGCATGGTATCTCGGACTCATTTGGTCCGTGTCGCGATGGAAGAACAGATATCATTGGCTCGCAGGCAATGACCAGCTTACGGAAATGCCGCGGTTTTGACACTTGTCCGTCGGGTGATGCATTCGCAGGGACAATAGCTGGACAGGAGATCGTGTCAGGGCCGCGACTGAGACTCACGCCGGCTTGCTGATCCCGTACTCGTTCATCTTGAGGCGCAGCGTGTTGCGGTGGATGCCGAGCGTGGCCGCCGCCTGTGAGAGCACCCAATTGTGATGCTCGAGAGCGCCCAGGATGTGCCGGCGTTCGACCTCGGCCAGCGGCAATGTCGGCGCCGCGCCCAGTGAGGCGGTGTCTGCTGCGGCATCGGCGCCGCGCACATGCGAGGGGAAATCGTTGACATCGAGCGCATCGCCCCGCGCCATGACACAGGCGCGCTGGATGGCATTGTGCAGTTCGCGGACGTTTCCCGGCCAACTGTACGACATCAGCAGGTCTTTGGCGGCCGGAGTGATCCCTGCCACGGGACGCGCCCGTTGCGCGCCGGATCGCCTGATGAACAGCTCGACCAACGGGAGGATGTCCTCGCGGCGTTGACGCAACGGCGGGATCACGATCTGAATGACATTCAGCCGATAGTACAGGTCTTCGCGAAACCCTCCATCTTTGACCATCTCCTCCAAATCCTGATTCGTCGCGGCGACGATCCGGCAGTCGGACTTGATCGATTCGGTCCCGCCCAGTCGCTCGAATGTCTTCTGTTCCAGCACGCGCAGCAGCTTGGCCTGTACGAGCGGGGGAACATCGCCGATCTCATCGAGAAAGAGGGTCCCGCCCGAAGCCAGCTCGAAGCGGCCGATGCGACGGACATTGGAGCCGGTGTAGGCGCCCTTTTCAGACCCGAACAGTTCGGCTTCTAATAATGTCTCCGGCAGCGCGGCGCAATTGACTGCGATGAACCGTCCCGATGATCGCAGCGACGCTGTATGCAGAGTCCGCGCGACCACCTCTTTGCCGACTCCCGACTCGCCGCGTAAGAGCACGGTCGTATCCGCTTGGGCCGCGCGGGCGACGGTCGAGAAGACTTCGCGCAACGCAGGCGACTTGATGATGATGTTCTCATCGGCGAACGGCTCTTCGAGCTTCTCCTTCAGGTACCGATTCTCCGCCAACAGCCAGTGCCGCTCACCGGCGCGCGCCATCGTCGCCAACAATTCGTCGAGATCGGCGGGTTTTTTGAGGAAGTCGAATGCCCCCTTCTTCATTGCCTCCATGGCGCTCTCGAAACTCCAGACCGCCGAGAGCATGATGACCTGCAGCTCCGGATTGGCTGCCAACAGTTCGGGCAGAATCTCCAGGCCCGACCGTCCCGGCATTTTGATATCGAGCACTGCGATCTCGAAATATGTCCTGGTTGCGACTGCCAGCGCCGCCTCCGCCGATTCGGCGGCAGTCACGGTATACCCGGCATCCTCCAGTGCTCCGGCGATCATTTCCCGGCCGGGCTTCTCGTCGTCGACAACCAGAATGCGCAGTTTGGCCATAGGGACCTCGGACGGTGAAGCTACGGAATCCCATTCTGAGGTCAATCCTGCAATTGAATCCTCCAGGCACAACTGGGTCTGCGACAGAGCAATATCCCTTGCCCTATCCGCTCCGGCGTGTACATTTCCGCAGAGATCGTTGACCGTTCTGATCCGATTGATCGAAAGGAGTCATCATGCGTGCAGTATTGAGAATTGCCGTAATCGCCGCGTTACTCGCCTTGTCCGGGCCGATGGCGCCTGCCGTGTTCGCCGACGAGGATTCCGGCGACCGCTGGTGGGAGACATTCAAGGGGCACGAGATGTGGTTAAGCGACCTGGCCACAGCGACAAAACTGTCGACGGAAGAATCACGCCCGCTGCTGGTCGACATTTTCAACCCCGGCTGAGGGTCATGCCGGACTCTGGCAGAGTCCACGTGGGGCAGCAAACGCTTTCAGGAATGGGCCGAGCGCAACAATTATGTGCTGGTCAAGGTCAACACCGACGTCGACACCACGATCCGCGCCGATCGGAAGATCGCCGGTCTGCCGACCGTTCTGGTCTGCAATCCCGGGGGCGAGGAGATCGATCGCACACTCGGCTTTATCGAAGCGAAGGAATTCATCAAGACAGTCGAGAACTACCGGCAGGGAATCGGCACATTGGCTGCCATGCAGGAACTGGAGCGCACCCCCGGCCGCACGCTCGATGCCGAGTTCTTGTATGAGCTGGGCCAGAAATACTTCAATCACAGCGAGTTCAAGGAAGCGGACATTCGATTCGAGAGCGCCGGAGTGCTCGACGCGACCAACGAAGCGGGGGTCGCCGATGACAGTTACTACCAGCGCATTCTGATCGCGCGCAAGCTGGAGAAATGGGACCACGGCATCGGCCACGCCCAGATGCTGATCGAGATGTGGCCCAAGAGTGAATGGGCCGATGATGCGGCGATCTACATCGGGTTCCTGCACGCCAGGGCCGGCAACACGCGGCAGGCGATCATCGGTTACAAGAATTATCTGGAACGCTGGCCCAAGGGCGAAGACGCCGACTACGCGAAGAAACAGATTGAAGCGCTCGAAGCCGAGTCGGAGACCAGCGGAGGATAGATACAGCCACGAATATGGTCCGGAACTGGGCGCCCGCTCCCGTTGGCCGTCGCTCCCGGGCGAAGCTCAGAGGGAGAGGACGGGGGTGAGGGATTGAACAGAAGGAATCCCGTTCCCTCATCGGACAATAGCACGGAAACGGGACTGACCGATCGACATGCCCCCCAAAAAAGCCGCTGAACGAGCGATCAGCGATGGCACTGTCAAGAACGCGACCGGAAAGTCGCTGAAACAGTGGTATGCCATCCTCGACAAGTTCGGGGCTGACAAGAAAGGCCACACCGCCGGGGCCGCGTATCTCCACAACAGCCATGACCTCTCCGGCTGGTGGTCGCAGATGGTCACGGTTCGTTACGAGCAGGATCGCGGTTTACGCGCGGTCGGCCAGCGCATGAACGGCCGATACGAAGTCAGCATCCAGCGCACCATCGCGGCAGCGCAGAAACAGGCGTATGCCGCATTCACCGATCCGAAACTCCTGTCGCAGTGGTTTACGACCAAGGCCAGGATCGATCTGCGTCCCGGCGGCCGGTATTCCAACGGCGACGGGGACCGGGGCGAGTACCGCACGGTCACTCCGCCCAGGCGCGTGCGGTTTACATGGGAGAATGAAAAACACTGCCCCGGCAGTCTGGTCGAGGCGACCTTCACGCCATCGGGAAAAGGAAAGGTGGCGGTGCGTATCCAGCACACGAAGCTGCCGGACGCCAAGGGGCGCGATGATATGCGCATGGGCTGGAGCTGGACGCTCGATTCGCTGAAGTCGTTTTTGGAGACCGGCCGGCCGATCCAGTTCGAGGAGTGGAAGAAGACGTGGAAGTGAGCGCGGAACACCACGACGCGCGACAGCTTTCCCTCACCCCAACCCTCTCTCCCTCGGCTGCGCTCGGGACCGATGGCCAGTGGGGGAGGGCGACACATGCACCCAGCAGATGGTGTGACAGTCACGCAGCCACCGGCCGGCTTGTGCGCGGACTGCATCCATGCGAAGCTGATCCGTTCGTCGCACGGATCGGAATTCGTGCAATGCGAATTGTCGTTTAGCGACCCGCGCTTCCCGAAGTATCCGCGGCTGCCGGTGTTGAAGTGCCGGGGCCACAAACCCAATCGCTCCTGACAAGCAAAAACCCCAATTGTCATTCCTCACTCCTTGATCTTTTCCCGCCTGAAGGCGTGATCAGCTCAAGGGAATTCGGAGTGACATTGTCTATATCGCCGGCGGCTCGGCGCCGTAGCCGGCCCACTCCTCATATGAGGGGCCATAAACGCCCGGCACTTTCAGCCCCGCCTGACGCATCAGCACGGTCATCTGGCCGCGATGATGGCACTGATGGGTGACCAATCCGAAGAGTGTCGAACCGCGCGCCCATGTCTCCCCGTACATCGGATCGGTGACTGTCAGCGATTCATCGCTCCAGTTCGACTTGATCTGCTCCGCGAGCGAACGCGATGCGTCGTGGAACGCCTGCCGGATCTTAGTCGCCTGCGCCGGGACACCGTCTTGGGGCGCGGGTCCGGCCAGCTTCAGCCCGGTCAGCCCCATCATCTCCGGGATGGTGGCGGCGATATGCCACGCCATTCGTCCCAGCGTGCGATGATCCCGGGCGACCGGCTGCGCCAGCGATGCATCGGTCAGCGCGTCGAACAATTTCTGCGTCACTTGCGATTCGTGCTCCCATGTCGTGAGGAAATCCTCGATCTTTCGAAACATGTTGGGCCTCCGTTTCCGACAGGAATCTAGACCATCGACGCAGGGGCGATCAATCACTTTCAACCGGCAGGGTGGCCCGGACCTCAAGGAGTGTTGTAAAACCCATGGGAACCCACGCAATCGAGTTTCATGGAAATTAACATTCGGGTCATTCCGAGCGAAGCGAGGAATCTCCAACGCGTTGTCGGTGGCCACTCGCGCATCGAGACCCCTCGCCCGAAGGGCTCGGGGTGACATCAAATTGGGCTTTTTCAGCACGCCCCTTGGTCCGGGTTTCAAAGGGTCGCGTCCTGCGAGACCCGGACCAAGGTCCTGGCCACCCGCACCGGCATGCCGGCGGCGGGCATGTGCAGTCGGCTTCACTCTATCGATCCTACTGGGAGCAGCGGCAGCATCCGCCCAACCCGCACGCGAAGCGGTTCTCGAGTCGCGTCCGGCGCGGATCGTCGAGGCACAGAAAGCCCTCACGCTCGCGGCGATTCGCAGCGATATGGAGAAAATCAAGGACGCGCGCGAACAATTCGCCGAACTGCTCGCCGAGGATGAGGGCTCGGCGGTCATCCATTACGAAATGGCCTTTGCCAACGTTCAGATGATCCATGCCCGCAACGGCAACGGCCCCGCGACCGGACGGCTGCTGGAGGACGCGGCCGGGCATCTGCTGCGCGCCATCGACATCGACGATTCGCTTGTTGACGCCTATGCACTCTTCGGATGGCTGGAGTTTTACACAACGGAAATCGATTCGACCCTGATGAAGTATGTCCGCGCCAAATCGCAGGGCAAGCTGGCGGCCGCGCGCCGCGCCGATCCGACCAATCCGAGAGCGTTGCTCGCCGAGGCGATCCCGAAATACTTCAATCAGACGACCGTGAACGACGCGTACCGTCTCAATCAACTCGCGGTCGCCCATCTGGTCGCGCGAAAGTCGGCGACCGACACGCTCCCCGATTGGTGGCTGCCGACGGCGTACTACTGGCTGGCGACGTCGCACCTGTTCCGTCCAAAACCGATGTACGATTCGGTCCGCCACTACACGTTGGAGGCGCTGCGCGCGGAAGGGCAGTATGAGATGGCCCAGGCCAATCTGCTGCCGACGATCGACAAACACGAGCCGTTGCCGGTGCAGCGGTTTCAGCGTATGCATTGGGAACGTCTCGCACAGGACGACCGCAACGATCTGCTCAACAAGTCGCTTCCTGATGCGCGGCAGCTATCGTACAGCTACGACGCGGTCACCGACACGCTTTGGTTTCGCATCGATTTGCACAACGCGCCCAATCCGGCGTCGTTCGGCGTCAACATCGCGGTCGACGACGATGGCGACTCGTCCAATGGCGCCCGTTGGTGGGGATTCAACAACGGGTTCCACTTCGACAAGCTGGCCACCTGCTGGGTCTCGGATGCGGGCAACGGCACTTATTTCGGACGCATTGGCATCGCCACCGCCGATCAGGTCCTGACCGGACGCTTCATGAAACGCTGGCCCAATAGTGTCGTCTTCGCGGTCGATGCCGAGACCAACGCGCTCATCATCGGCCTCAAGCGCTCCGAACTCACGCGTTCCGGATCGTTTCGCCTCATCGCCGCAACCGGTTCCCACGCTGGTTGGGCCGATGATATTCCCAATCGAGACGCGGCGAGTCTGGTGCTCAAGCGCGAGTGAGGTAATGTTCGTTCGCAGGCGCAGGGGAGAGGTCTCCCCGACTGTGACGTGCCAGTTACAGACCACGAAAGCCCGGATCCATCGCTTCGCTCAGGACAAGCGGGGGCGTCAGGGCCACAGGGCCGGCAAAACTGGAAACGCGAGTCGTAGGGGCACGACGAGTCGTGCCCCTTCGATACCAGTGTCTCGATCAATCGCCGGGGCCAGCCGATGTCCCCACCAAACCTGTCGCCCAATTCCCGTGCACCCGGCCCGCCGTTCGCCGGAATCGTGTCCATTCACACTTAGTGCGATACTTTCTAAGACGTACGTAACACAAATAACTACATAAGCATACGCTCATTCCACTCCTCTGGCACGGCCCTTGCCATACTCATGCCCGGAGAGCCGGAAGGAGGCTGGCCATGATGAGCAATCGGATTATCCTGGGTATGGGTTTTCTGATCGGAAACCTGTTGTTCGGATGCGAGTTCAACGGCGATACCGTCATAGTCGCACCCGATGACACCGCGCCGGGCGTCCCGCGCGGCGTCTATACGGTCACTGGGGACCGCGCGGTCACGGTGTACTGGTTTGGCAGTTCCGAGGATGATCTCGATGAGTATCTCATCTGGCGCGCCGACAACGAGCCGCAATCTTCCGGCGATTTCTTCCTGCTGGCGGTGATCGATGCCGGCGCTTGGGACCCCGACAATCCTGATTTTGTCTATGTCGACCGTCACAATATGGCCAACGGCTTCACTTACTATTACGCGATCAGCGCGGTCGATTTTGCCGGCAACGAAAGTGCGCTGTCGTACGCGAGCGATCCGACGGTCGATACGCCGCGTCCCGAGGGTGAGGATGTCCTGCTGGATGCGGACGTGACCGGCATCGCCGGTTTCGACATCGAGCATGGCGTGTCGGTTCCCATCGGGCATCCCGCGGCGCACATCGAAGTCTACTACGACGACGCACTGGGGATTCTCACGGCGGTTGCCGTCTACAATAATTCCAGCGATTACAACGACATTCAGGACTTCGGCTACACCGACGACATGGATCAGCTCGACTGGGCGCCCGAACAGGGATGGTCGCACATCGGCTGGGCCGAATTGATCGAGGGGCACACCTACGTCGTGTGGACCAACGAGAACCACTTCGCTAAGTTCCGGGTCACGTCCAGGGGCGACACCTGGGTGCTCGTCGACTGGGCGTACCAGTTGGTCGCGGGTTTGCCCGAACTGAAACCCGCCCTGCCGCAATCGGACGGAGTTTGACGCACAGGAGGATGCGATGAAGACACGTCAAATCACACACGGGACGACGCTGACCGCCGCGATTACGCTGGCTGCCGTATTGTTGATGGCGGCAGCGAACGCAGTCGCCGATGTCAGCGTATCCGCGACGCTGAAGATCAGCACGCATCCGAAGGATGATCTGCAGGTGTGGATCTGGCCGGATCGCGGCGAAGGCGGCATCTACTCGCCCGGCGACGACATCCGCATGTTCGTCGAGACCACGCGCGATTGCTTTTTGATTCTTTACAACATCGACACGCGCGGGCGGCTCAACATCCTGTTTCCGTATGATCCGTGGGACGACAACTTCGTGCCGGGCGGGACAGTCGTCGAGTTTCCGCGCCGCTACGATTCCTTCGACTGGACCGTCGATGGTCCGCCGGGCATCGAGTATGTGCAGGCGATCGCCTCGGAGTTTCCGATCAGCCCGCCCGACTGGCCGGTGTACCTGCGCACGGTCAATGGACGCGATGCGGTGTACCACGATGCCGATCTGCGCGACTTCTGGGCGGGCGACGACCGTCTCGGCTACATTCGGACGGTCAACCGCAAGATCGCCCGGCGCTATTGGGACTGGTGCGCGACCGACCTGGCGTCGTTTGAAGTGCGGCCGCGCCGCTTTTTCGTCAACATCAATGTCAACGTATTCGATCCGTGGCCCGATGTGTTCTACGGCGAGATCTTCATCGGCTGGCCGATCGGTGGGCGCATCTATGTCGATGGCGACTTTGTCGGCTGCGCCCCGATCCGTATCCCACGCCGCCATTGGGGCGCCCACGAGATCATTTGCTACGACGGCCCCAGAGTGGTCCGTCGGCATACGGTCCACGTGCGGCCGAAGACCGAGTACTACGTGCAGGATGTGCATGTGATCGGCAAGCCGGGGCATGTGAGGCGCGTGGTCGAATACGGGCATGCCAAGGCGGCGCGTCGTGGCATCCCCGACGAAGTCCGCACCGACCAGGCGACGATGGATGTGATCCGTAAGGCGAAGGCGACAACGCGGTCGAAGACCGATGCGGCGTCGAGAGAATCGTCGGCTTCCGCAAGAAAGGAATGGACCAACCGCGGTGAGCAGAGTCGAGACACCCGTGTTGAGCAGGGCCGAAGCACGCGGGCGGCCGATCGCCGCGAACTGACCGAGCAATCGAAGAGCACTAAGCAGACGATGGAACGCGTGACGATCCGTCCTGAACCCGCGCGACAAACGGAGTCGAAGGACCGCGTTGTGGTCAAGTCGCAGAAGAGCAAGACCGCAGTCTCGAAGTCCTCGGGAGTCCTGCGGATCGACCGCGTCATCAGCAAAACGGTCAAGTCGGCGGTGAAGGTCGCCAAGTCGGCCGGAGATGCCGCAAAGTCTGCGGTTGACGCGCGGGAGATCAAAAGCAAAACAAATGGTGCTCCCCGTGCGAATGCCCCAACGGCGGAACGCGGACAGGCGAAGTCCGATCGGTCGTCACGCGGAAGGCCCTGATCGCCCGGCTTGAGGATTGACGAACGGCCCTTGCCGACGTATAAAGTAGAGAGTGTTATCGATTGAGGCGTGCTGAATATGCTGAAACGATTGACCCCATATCTGCTGGCGGCGATGATCGCCTGCGCCGCAACGACCGCGTGGGCGATCGATGCCAAGCCGAAGGAAGAAAAGCCCGCCGAACCGCCGCCGTCCGATCAGACTACGACCCAGCCCGTCAAAGATGCTGTGCCGAAGGCCGTCGAGCAGTCGACGCCGCCCAAAGAGGATCTGCTCAATCGTCTCCAAAAGCAGGTCGAGAAATCGGGCGACTCAAAGGCGGGGCAGTACGACAACTACATCGACAAGAACAAAGACGGCGTCGATGACCGGGTCAAGTGCAAGTCGCAGCACGAAAACACGCGCACTAAGACAGCCACCGAGTCGAAGGCGAACTGGTCGGCGCCCCCTCCGCAGCGTGACGCCGACAAAGCCCCATCCTCGGCGGAGAAGAAGCCCGAGCCCGACAAGAAGTCTCCCGATCGGAAACGGCCGCGCCGCTGATTGCCCGATCCCGCAGCACCGGACCGCCGATCCCCGCAAAGCCGACTTCTGTGCGAGTCAGCCCAAGGGCTGACCCACACAGGCATGGGGGGTCTTTAGGTCAGGAGCACGGCGCGTCCGGACAACTCGTCGCTGTGCCGGTCAGCCCTTGGGCTGACCACAACGGCGCAGGGCGAACTTGTCCGGAGACCACGCTAACTCGTGAGTGATGCTTCGCCCCATCATCCCGTCCCGCACTCGCGTGCGGCACGGGATATTCTGTGCGAGTCAGCCCAAGGGCTGACCCACACAGGCATCGGGGGTCTTTAGGTCAGGAGCACGGCGCGTCCGGACAGCTTGTCTCCGTTCAGAAGATCGTGCACCGGGCTCCTGACGATCTTCTGATTGGCGGATCCCGATGTTGCGCTTGGCGCAGTCCTCTGACCTACAACTACAACTTTGGGTTTGGGCCGACGACTGTTTTCGCTATCATGGCCCGACCCGTCACGTTACGCGGGGCGATTGCTCCAGAGGGCCGACACCATGCGCATGAGCCGGACATTTATCCCCACGCTGCGGGAGGACCCCGCCGATGCGGAACTGATCAGCCACAAGCTGCTGGTGCGCGGGGGCTTCATCCGCAAACTGACCGGCGGCATCTACATCTATCTGCCGCTGCTGCAGCGCGTGCTCGCGAAGATTTCTCAGATCGTGCGCGAAGAGATGGACCGCGCCGGCGCATTCGAGATCACCATGCCGGTGCTGCATCCCGCGGAGTTGTGGGAAAAGACCGGACGATTCGCGACGGTCGGCCCCGAACTGATGCGCATGAAGGACCGCCATGACCGTCCGATGGTCCTCGGCGGCACGCATGAAGAGGTCGTAACCCACCTCGTGGCCGGTGAACTGCGCAGCTACAAGAAGCTGCCGCTGAACCTCTATCAGATCCAGGTGAAATTCCGCGATGAGATTCGTCCGCGCTTCGGCCTGATGCGCGGACGCGAATTCATGATGAAGGACGCCTACTCATTCGACGTCGATGACGCCGGACTGGGGATCAGCTACCAGAAGATGGTCGATGCCTACAACGCCGCGTTTCGCCGTTGCGGTCTGGACACGGTGATGGTCGAATCCGACACCGGTGCGATGGGCGGCAGTTCGGCGCATGAATTCATGGTCGTGGTCGACACCGACGGCGGCGAGGCGATCATCCTGTCGTGCCCGGAGTGCGGCTACGCGGCGAATATCGAACGCGCCGAATCTACGACACGCGACGTGCGGGCGGACAACGATACCCCGCGTCAGAAACACGAAGTCGATACGCCCAATGCGAAGACGATTGAGGACGTGACGGCGTTTCTCAAAGTCCCAGCGACCAAGCTGGTCAAGACATTGCTCTATCGCGCGCGGGAGCGATATGTGGCAGCACTGATACGCGGCGACCGGCAGATAAACGAAGTCAAACTGGCGCGTGCAGCCGGAGTTCCGACAATCGAGATGCTCGATGCCGAGACCATCGTCTCGCTCACCGGCGCGCCGGTCGGGTTCGCCGGACCAGTCGGCCTCTCCAGTGAGTTTGAAATCATTGCCGATGATGAGATCGCGGCGATGCGCAACTTTGTTGTCGGCGCCAACAAAGCCGACAAGCACATCGTCGATGTGAATCTCAGCGACTTTCAGATCACCAAATCCGCCCTGATCCGTTCCGCCGAAGAGGGCGAGGGCTGCCCGCGGTGTGCCGACGGCACGCTCATCAGGCGGCGCGGCATCGAAGTCGGCAACACCTTCAAGCTCGGCACGAAGTATTCATCGGCGCTGGGGGCGTTGTTCACCGATGCCGACGGCCGTGAGAGGCCGATGGTCATGGGATCATACGGAATCGGCATCACGCGCACGGCGCAAGCGGCGGTCGAACGCGGCCATGACAGCGCCGGCATCATCTGGCCGCTGCCGATCGCACCGGCTCACTGCCATCTGGTCTGCGTCGCCAGCAACGATGCCACCCTGTCCGCTGCCGCCGATCAACTCTACGATGAACTGCAAAAAGCAGGAGTCGAAGTCCTCTACGACGACCGCGACGAACGCGCCGGTGTCAAATTCGCCGACGCTGACTTAATCGGCATTCCGTTCCGTGTCACGGTCGGCTCCAAAGGACTCAAGCAGGGCGTTTGGGAACTGAAACGCCGCGATGCCGCCGAGCCGGAGTCGGTGCCAGCGGGCGATCTGGTCGCCCGTGTGAGGCGGGAGATTGAGGCGGGACTGGCATCGCAGTGAGTCGCGCGGGGAGCATCCCAAGGACTGGCACACACAAGAAGTCATGTATTCGCCTATGTCATGCTGAGTCCCGTGATCCCGCGCCGCACGAGAGCGCGGGGACGGGATGCCGGGTTTCAGAATGACTTGTGTGTTAAAATAGGCCCCAGTGCGGATCAGCCACAGAGCTGACCCACACACACGGAATCACGCGCCAGAAACCCGTTCCGATTAGGACAGTACAGATCTATATTGCGGCTCAGCGGTGCAGAGGAGAGTAACGCCATGTACTCGCGCATTTTCCTCACTGCCTTCTTCTACATTCTGTTCGCTCCATCGACTACAACGAGCACAGTTCTCGTCGCAGACGGTTTTTCTGGTACATCTTTGAATTTGGTCACCTGGAGCGTTTCAGTTCCCGGAATCAGCTACGATGTGGAGGGAGGGGCACTAACCGTTCACGATGTCGACCCGGCTGCGCCGGGACCTTCAGGGTGGCATGAGGGTCTCGTCAGCGCGGCGTTTCCAGTGCCTGCAAACTCCGACTACCGCGTGTCGATTGAGTTTGATTGGCAGCCGATTACCTACCAATGGCTGAGAGTGGAACTTCGTGGAAGTGGCCCCATGGCAGTGTTGGCCGTAATCGCCGACCCTTCACAGTACTACCTGGCCCAGTACGACGCCGCTTCGGATAATGACCCGACTGCAAGCAACGGCCCAACGCGCTTCGATCTGGTGCGCGAGAATGGCACATTGACCATTTCCGTGAATGGGATGATTAAGCTGACAACTACAAGTCTGACAGATGTAGACTCGCTCGTTCTCGATTTTGGTCGCTCGGATGTGCAGGAGTTCGGTGAAGTGGCGCTGGACTCTGTACACGCAGAGCGCACGAGTTCGACGGCACTTGTGGTAACGGACAAGGACACATCGGTATTCGTAAGCGCGATGGGTTCAGCCGGTTTTGTTCCAACTTATTCGGGATACCCGGCTGACCTTTCTGCGTTTGATCTCACCATTGCTGACTTTCCGTCGGCTTCAACGCCTGTCGTCGCCTCACAGCTTGAGTCCCATCTCGCGGCAGGGGGGCGGGTGCTGATCACAGAAGCTAATCCGTTCTTCATGGGCATGCCCGCATGGCTGGGAGCGGGCTCTTACGCAAACTCAGGCGGCGTTGCTCGAATCCTTTGTGATATCCCGTTTGCAACGGAACTCACCGCGGGCGATTCTCTTCAGGACCAAACCGGTCACGGATTTAGTTTCGCGGCGCTGGACAATCTTGGACCAGACGCTACGCCTGTAGCGAGATGGAATGACGGCTCGGGGCCCGTGTTCTCAATGTCCAATCGTTACGGTGCCGGCAAGGTCTATTACAGCGCGCGAGCGTTTGGCACGTCAGATCCGCTCAACCCAAGAAACGACAGTCTATTGCTAGCAGCGCTGCGCTGGCTGAAATCCGACTCACCGGCACCGGACTGTGACTGTCAGCATGATCCTGAATGTGACGGTGTGACGAATGTCTTCGACGTCGTCGCGTCTGTTGATGTGGCGTTCCGGAGTGGGACTCCTGTTCCGGACCCACATCCGAATTGTCCGCACGAGCGAACGGATGTCGACTGTAATGGAGTCACGAATGTATTTGATGTCGTCAAGTTTGTCGACGTTGCGTTCCGCGCGGGCGATCCGGGGAGCGTATTCTGCGATCCCTGTGTGCTTTAGTGCCTACGTAGGTTCGTGGGCGGCCCCTACAATAATGCACTCGATGGAGCTTCCCTGATCCGTAGGGGCGCGGTTTCCGCGCCCTTGTTGTTTCGGTCTACTAAGGGCGGGGAGACCCCGCCCCTACGATTCTATTGGGATTGGCGGGTTTCTTTCGTGCGGACGCCTCACACAGTCCCCCGCGACGCACGCAATGAACCTCCGCATTGGTCTGTAGAGGCGGGTCTCAGACCCGCCCGCGTAAGGATCGTGACGGACGGGCCGGTCTGAGACCGGCCCCTTCAGGGCAAACGATTAACACTGTCGGGATGTGCAGATGCAGACCGCCCAGCCCCCACTTTTCTGTTGCCCTCCAATCTAACTATCTGTAAACTATGAGGTTTCGGTCCTGAAACTCAGGTCTCAGGGCCTGATGGGGGAGGTCGGCAGTGGCAACAGGGGCCGATCAACGGGCCGCGGCGCGCCTCAAAGAGCTGGTCGAGGGGATCGTCGAACGGCATGGATTGGAGCTGGTCGAGGTGACGTACAACCGTTCGGGCCGCCGCCAGTTGTTGCGTGTGTATGTCGACAAGGTCGGCGGCGTGACGATCAGCGAGTGCGAGGCGGTCTCACGGCGGCTGTCGGCCGATCTGGACGCGTCGGAGATGATCGAAAGCCGGTATACGCTGGAAGTCTCCTCTCCCGGATTCGACCGGCCGCTGACGGCGCCCGCGGATTTTCGTCGCAAGGTCGGACGCAAGATCGAATTGCGGCACCATGACGACACCGGCCGGGAGCGGCGGATCAAGGGGATCATCAGCCGCGTCGGCGAGTCATCGGTGACGGTCGGCGATGCGAATGTGAATTGGGATGCGGTGATAGAGGGCAAGCTGATCATCTAATAACGGTCCGCGCGGGCGGCGGGAGTCGGATCCACGAGAATGGCTATGGTGCTTGAGTTCGACATTTGGGAAGTGGTCCACCAGATCATGAAGTCGAAGAATCTGGAGTTGGACTACGTGCTGGAGACGGTCCGCGAGGGGCTGATGACGGCGGCGAAGAAACGATTCGGCGACGCCGACAACGTGCGCGTACACATCGACAAGGCCAACGAGGATATCTACATGACCGCCACCAAGACGGTGGTGGACTTCGTCCGCGAACCGCGCACCGAAATCTCGCTGATCGATGCGCAGGAGGTCGACGAGGAGACCGAAATCGGCGACGAGATGGAAATCGAGTTGTCGTTTGAGGATTTCGGCCGCAACGCCATCGCCGCGACCAAACAGATTCTCGTGCAGCGCATCCGCGAACGCGAGCGCGCGCAGATTTATGAGGAGTACAAGGACCGGGTCGGCGAAGTCGTGACCGGGGTCGTGCAACACATCGACAAAGGCACGATCATCGTCAATATCGCCGGCGCCGAAGCGGTCATCCCGCACAAAGAGCAGATTCCGCGCGAACGGTTCCGTCAGGGAGACCGTGTGCGCGCCTTTATCGCCGATGTGCAGCCGAACATGAAGGGGCCGCAGATCATCCTGTCGCGGGCCCACACGGGCTTGCTGCTGCGGCTCTTCGCGCTGGAAGTGCCGGAAATCTTCGAGCGCATCGTCGAAATCCGGGCGCTCGCGCGCGAACCCGGCGAACGCTCCAAGGTCGCGGTGGCATCCATCGACGACCGCGTCGACCCCGTCGGCGCCTGTGTCGGCGTCAAGGGCGTGCGCGTGCAATCGATCGTGCGCGAGCTGGCCAACGAACGCATCGACATCGTGCAATGGGACTCCGATCCGGAGGTGTTCGTGGCGCGGGCGCTGGCCCCGGCGCGCGTCGTGCAGGTGCGCACCGATGAAGAACGCAAGGAAATGCTCGTCATCGTCGACGATGAAAAACTCTCGCTGGCCATTGGCCGCAGCGGACAAAACGCCCGCCTGGCGGCCAAACTGACCGGCTGGAAAATCACCATCCGCTCCGAGTCGCAGTATCTCTCCGAGCGTTCGCATACGCTCGACACCAAAACGCCGCTGGATCAGCTTCCCGGAATCGGCGATGTCACCAAAAACAGGTTGGAAGCGGCAGGGATCGCATCCATCGAGATTCTCGCCGGCAAGAGCATCGAGGATTTGACGGCCATCGAGGGCATGGGGCCGAAGACGGCCGAAAAACTGCTGGAGTCGGCGCAGGACTTTGTCGCGCAGCAGGTCGACTTTAGCGTGAAGCCCGAAGACGAGAAAGTGGGCGCGCGCGTCGGCGACGAGCTGTTCCACGAAAACCAGGACGGCGCCGAGCCAACCGAAGAGAGTGACTGACACGGATGTCCAATAAACGCCTCTACGAAGTTGCCCGGGATCACAACCTGTCCAGCGATGCGCTGATGGCGATGGTGCAGCGTCTGGGGTTCGACGTTCGCAGTCACATGAGCGTCGCCTCCGATGACATCCTTGAAGCGATCGAGCAGGAATTTCGCCAGCAGAAAGCGGAGCTGCGCGAGGAAATCGAAAAGCGCGAACGCAAGACGCGCGAGCGCAAGGCGCGGGCGCGCCGGGCGGTCGAGGAAGAAGTGCAGCGCCGTCGGGAAGCGCAGGACGCCGCCGACAAAATCCGGCGCGAAGAAGAGGAAGCCCGCAAAGCAAAGGAGGCGGCGGAAGCCGCCGCCAAAGCCAAGGCCGCCCACGTCCCGCCGCCGGTCACCGAGCAACGCACCTTTACACCGACATCGACCCCGGAGCAGCGCCCCGCGCGGTCCCGCACGCCCGTGGGAGGGATCACCGGACGTCCCGGCGGCGCGGCGTCGCCGGTGGGTGTCAGACGCCAACCCTTGATGCAGGCCGCGGTGGGCTCGGCCCCGGCCGGACGCCGTCGCCGTTCCGGACGCCGCCGCCGGCAGCGCGTCGATCAGCGGGATGTCGCGGCGAGTTTCCGCAAGACGATTGCGGAACTGGGAACACGGACGAAATCGAAACGGCGTCAGCGCCATGAAGCCGGCGACGACGCGGGTGTCCCCGAACCGACACGGACGATCGAGGTCAATGAGTTTATGTCCGTCGCCGAGCTCGCGCACAAGATGGGTGTCAGCCCGACGGAAGTTGTCGCCAAGTGCCTCGAGCTGGGAATGCTCGCGACGGTCAACCAGCGGCTCGATCTGGACACGATCGAGACGATCGCGCTGGAATTCGATTACAGCATCCAGCAGGTCGAGGAAATCGGCGAGGAAGTGTTGGCCGACGACGAAGAGGAAATCGGCGAGGAAGCCCCGCGCGCGCCGGTGGTGACGATCATGGGGCATGTGGATCACGGCAAAACCTCGCTGTTGGACTATATCCGCGTGGCCAATGTCGTCGCGGGTGAAAAGGGCGGCATCACGCAGCATATCGGCGCATACATGGTCGACAGTTCCGCCGGCCAACTGACATTCCTCGACACACCGGGCCATGCCGCCTTCACTGCGATGCGCGCGCGCGGCGCGCAGGCCACCGACATCGTGATCCTTGTGGTTGCGGCGGATGATGCGGTCATGCCGCAAACGATTGAAGCCATCGACCACGCGCAGGCCGCCGAAGTGCCGATCGTCGTGGCCGTCAACAAAATGGACCTCCCCGATGCCGACATCGACCGTGTCAAGTCGCAGTTGTCGGAGCACGGACTGGTGCCGGAGGACTGGGGCGGCAAGACCATCATCGTGCCGGTCTCCGCGAAGACCGGCATGGGCGTCGATAAGCTCTTGGAGATGGTCCACCTGCAGGCCGAAGTGCTCGAGCTGACCGCGAACCCCCTGCGGCGCGCCCGCGGGGTCATCATCGAGGCGCAACTGGACCGCGGACGCGGCGCCGTCGCCACCGTGCTGGTGCAGACCGGCACACTGCACATCGGCGATGACTTCGTGACCGGACCCTACTGCGGGCGCGTGCGCAGTATGTTCAACGAGCGCGGCTACGCGGTCACCGATGCGCCGCCGTCCGCGCCGGTGCTGGTGGTCGGCTCCGATGGTGTGCCGCAGGCGGGGGATACTTTCGTCGTCTGCGTCGATGAACAGAAGGCGCGCCACATCTCGCAGATGCGCGGTCGTCTCAAGCGCGAACGCACGCAGCAAATGATCCAGAAGACGACGCTCACCAACCTGTTCGAACGCATTCAGTCCGGCACCATTCAGGAGTTGAAGATCGTCATCAAAGGCGACGTCGACGGGTCGGTCGAAGTGCTGGCCGACACGCTGACGAAGATCAAGTCCGATGAAGTGCAGGTGAACGTGATCCATCGCGGCGTCGGCGCGATCAACGAGTCCGACGTGCTGTTGGCGGCGGCCTCCGAGGCGGTCATCATCGGCTTCCATGTGCGTCCCGATGCGCGCGCGCGCGAATTGGCGGTGCAGGAGGGGGTCGACGTTCGCCTCTACGACATCATCTATGAAGTCGAGCGCGATATCCGTTCGGCGCTCGAGGGAATGCTCAAGCCGATCGAGGTCGAGGAGCGCACCGGCGAAGCGAAGGTCAAACAGGTATTCAAGATCTCCAAAGTGGGAACGATCGCCGGTTCCGATGTGCTGGAAGGCGCGGTCAAGCCGCGCGACCGCGTGCGCGTCGTGCGCGACGGCACCACGATTTACACCGGGCTGATCGATTCGGTGCGCCGCTTTGCCGATTCGGTCAAGGAAGTCTCCGCCGGACTGGAGTGCGGCATCAAAATCGTCGATTACAATGACATCAAGGTGGGGGATGTCTTCGAACTGTACCGGATCGTCTCGAAAGAACGCAAGCTGGAGTAGCGCCCGCCGCAGGCCATGATCGGCAGCGTCCGTCTCGTCCTGCATCTGCCGGGGTGCCGCAGTCTCAAGGAGAAACGGAACATTCTGCGGCGGTATCTCGAAGCGATGCGCCGCAGCTATGGAGTCAGCATTGCCGAGATCGAGGGACAAGATGAACATCAGCGCGCGGTGCTGGAGGCGGCATGCGCCGCGAACGCCCGCTCGCACCTGCACAGTGTCCTGACCCGCGTCGCGCGCGATGCCGACCGGCCGGGGGAGATGACGCTCACCGATTATGAGATTGAGGTATAAGGATGGATGACCCGAAGTGAGGGGATTGTTGAAAGACCCCTGATCAATGTCATGCCGAACGAAGTGACGCATCTCTTGCCCCCTCCCTCAGGGAGAGGGAATGTTCAATCCTCTGACTTCGGGATTGGCAGCAAACGATGAGCTCGACCGAACGACGTCAGCGCGTTGCCGACCTGATCCGCCGCGTCGTGGCGGAGATGCTGTTGACCGACATCAAGCGGTATGATTTCCGGGCGGTCACGATCCTGCGGTGCGAGGTCTCCGGCGACCTGCACGAGGCCGACATACGGTATTCGGTGCTGGGCGATGAGGACGACAGGGCGCAATGCGCGCATCATCTGGATCGGATTCTCCGCTTCGTGCAGCGCCGCCTCGGACAGGAATTGAGCATGTATCGTCCGCCGACCATTCGCTTTGTCTACGACAACGCGGTGCAGGAAGGGCTGAGACTCGACGAGTTGTTTACGCAGATCGAACGTGAACGAAAAAACGATGACCAGGGCAGCGGCCCAAAAGATTCAGACGGCGCTTAAGTCCGCGCGCCGGATTCTGATTTCATCGCATCGCGATCCCGATGGGGACTCGTTGGGGTGTCAATTGGCGTTCTATGAGTATTGGACCCGGCAGCGCCGCCGCCGCGCGGACATCGTCAACCAGGGTCCGGTGCCGCGCAAGTATCGGTTTCTGAGTCACTCCGGGGTCGTTCGCGAGCCGGGGGCGCTTAAGCGGCGGCCGCGATGGGATGCGGCGATCATTTTCGAGTGCTCGTCGTTGGATCGCATCGGCACGGTGAGCGAGCTGTTGCCCGATGGATTGCCGGTCATCAACATCGATCACCATCAGCACAACTCACGGTATGGCGCGGTCAACGTTCTCGACCCAACCGCCGCCGCCTGCGGCGAGATGGTCTTCGACATGCTGCGTCACTGGAAGGCGACGATCACACCGTCGATGGCGCAATCGCTGGCGACGGCGCTGGTCACCGACACCGGACGCTTCGGGCATCCGTGCACCAATCTGCGGACAATGGTCATCGCCGCTGAGCTGGTCAAACGCGGCGCGGATCTGCCCCGAGTCACGGCGGCGGTCTATCAATCGTACTCTCCCGCGGAGTTTCGTCTGGTGCATCACATCCTGGGGAGGGCCGATCTGCGGGCCGACAGCCGGATTTGTTTTCTGGCCCTGCGCACCGCGGATCGCCGGCGTTACCAGGTGCCGATGCACGAATTGGAAGGACTGGTCGATCACACGTTGTCGGTGGCGGGGGTGCAGGTCGGTGCGCTGCTGAGAGAACTGGGTCCGAAGCGGACCAAGGCGTCGCTGCGCTCGTGCGGGACTGTCGATGTCGCCGCATTGGCGCGACGCTTCGGCGGCGGCGGCCATCGCAATGCCGCCGGATGCATCATTGAGCTGCCGCTGGCCAAAGCCGCCGACACACTGGAGCGCGCCATCGGGCCGTTGCGCGACAATCACCGGCCAAAGTCGAAGAGTTAAACCTATGTGTCGTGTGCGGGTCAGCCCTGGGGCTGACCGCGGGCCGACGGCCCGATCAACCTCAATTAGTCATATTCATCACTCCGCCATGACCGTCAGCCCAAGGGCTGACCGGCACAAAAACGTGCAATGACATTGTCGAATGCCACGGCAGCGCTCTCCGGCATACTCCCCATCGACAAGCCGTCGGGGATGACATCGCACGATGTCGTCGATGCCGTACGGGACATTTATGGCGTGCGGCGTGTCGGGCACTCCGGCACGCTCGATCCGTTCGCCACGGGGCTGCTGCTGGTGATGATCGGCGATGCCACGAAAATTGCCTGGGTATTATCGGGTCAAGACAAGACCTACGAGGCCGTGATTCGCTTCGGAGCGTCATCGGACACCGGCGACCCCGACGGGGAGATTACGGCATCCGGCGCACCGATTCCGGAGAATCGCGTCATCATCGAATCGATGCTGCCGACCTACCGGGGATCGATCGAGCAGGCGGTTCCCGAGTATGCCGCAACGCGCGTGGCCGGACGCCGCCGCTATGAGTTGGCGCGGGCCGGGGAAGTGCTGCCGGAGTCCAGGCGAAGCGTGACGATTCATCGTTTGGAATTGGAATCGTATGAGCCGCCCGATGCGCGGCTCGTTGTGGGATGCTCCTCGGGAACGTATATCCGTGCACTCGCGGACCAAATCGGACGTGACGCGGGGTGTGGCGCCTACGTGACCCGGTTGCGTCGAACCCGGATCGGGCCGACGAGCGTAGAGGAGGCACTCGATCTTGACGGTTTGCGCCGACGCGCAGCCGACGGTGCTGAGGGCATGGCGCTTCAATCCATCGATCGCCACCTCGGACTCCCGCGCATTCAAGTGACGGGTGATGCCCGCGACGAAATCGTGCACGGACGCCTCCTCTATGGGCGACACGTCACGGCAGTCGACGGGGCATTTCGAAACGGGGATCTGATCGCGATCACGTTGCCCGATCACGGACCAGCGGCCATCGCCGAAGCGGCGTTTGACTCCGGCGACCGCGTCGAACCGGATCTGCCGATCGGCACTTATCGTCGTGTGCTGTTGACCGCTCATTGAATGTCCTCCACGTGAAGCCGCAGAACATCACACCACCGATTCCGGCCCCCGATTCGGTTCTGAGCGCTTCGACTCCCGAGTCGGCCTCCCTGCGGATTTCCACGCGCTCGGTAGTCTGCATCGGCACGTTCGACGGGGTCCATTTTGGGCATCAGGCGGTCCTGCGCGATGCGCGCGGCGCCGCCGATCGCCTCGGATTGCCGCTGTGGGCCGTGACCTTTCATCCGCATCCGAAATCCGTGGTCAAACCGAAGATTGCGCCGCCGTTGCTCACATTACCCGAGGAACGAGTCGCGCTGCTGGGGGCCTACGGCGCCGATGGCGTGCTGACGATGACGTTCGATGATGCGTTGGCCTCGACACCTGCTGCCGACTTCGCAGACAGCGTGTTGGCCGCGGCTCTGAAGGCGCGGGCCATTGTCGTCGGTGCCGATTTCGGCTTCGGATTCCGACGCGAAGGCACGTCCCGGTTCCTGTCCGATTGGGGAGCCCAGCGGGGAATCGACGTCCACGTCGTCGACTTGGTCGCCGTAGCCGGTCAACCGCGACCCGTCACCTCAACATCGATCAGGGAGCTTTTCGCGTCCGGACGCTTCAGCGAGGCCGTCGAGCTTCTGGGGCACCCATATCCGGTCACCGGGCGTAAGATCGCCGGGGCGGGGCGTGGAAAAGAGATGGGATATCCCACTTGGAATCTGGAGCTGGACAATGCTAAATTACCCCCGCCGGTCGGAATCTATGCCGCGTGGACAGCGCGTGCGGTGCCGCGACCGGCAATGGCGTATTTCGGGTCGAACCCGACCTTCGGCGGCACGGTCAAGCGGCTGGAGATAAATGTATTAGAGGGTTCGCCGGACGAACGCCGCCCGCGAGAACCGATTGAGAGTGTCTGGCTGGAGTCGTACATTAGGCCGGAGGAAACATTCGATACGGCCGATGCCTTGATACAAAGGATGACCGAAGACGAACACGAAGCGCGGCGTCGGCTGAATTGTCCCGCCGGGCACACAGTGGAAGGAAGGAGACACCCAAGCAGTGCCGACTGAATCGGAGCAGAAGCAGGCGATCATCGGGGCGTACCGTCTGCACGACAAAGACACCGGTTCGCCGGAAGTGCAGATCGCTTTGTTGTCCTCGCGCATCGCGTCGGTGACGTCGCATCTGGATGTGGAAGTGCGCGACCACGCCTCGCGCCGGGGGCTTCTGAAGATGGTGGGCAAACGCCGCCGGCTGCTGAATTATCTGCGCCGGACCGATGTTGATGCCTACCGTCAGTTGCTGGATAACTTGAACCTGCGCAAGTAGACTTGCGCCGTCGGGCGGGCGAGGGACGTCTCGCGACGGGACCTGGGGTATGTCGACCCATGTGACCTTGGCCCCGAGGCGAGCTGTCCCGCCCCGAAGCACGGACTGACGATCTGATCGTCAGCACTCGTCGCTTCATCCCGACGAAACCCAACAGGAGTCGCAGCATTGGCCCAGGCCGGGCTGCGGGAGATTCATGATTGAACGGATTCAAATCGAATTCGGCGGACGGCCGTTTGTGATCGAAACCGGCCATGTGGCCAAACAGGCCAATGGCGCGGCGATCGTCCGCCACGGCGACACCATGGTCTTGGCGGCGGTGGTCGCCACCAAAGACCCGGTACCCGACCGCGGGTTTTTCCCGCTGTCGGTCGATTACCGGGAGAAGGCCTACGCCGCCGGAAAAATCCCCGGCGGCTTCTTCAAGCGCGAGGGACGTCCCTCCGAAAAGGAAACGCTCTCGGCGCGCATGATCGACCGGCCGATCCGGCCGTTGTTCCCCGATGGCTATCCGCACGAAGTGCAGGTGCACGTCACCGTGCTCTCGTCGGATCAGGAGAACGATGCCGATGTGCTGGGCATCTGCGCGACCGCGGCCGCGCTGGCGGTTTCGGATGTGCCGTTTGCCCACACGCTGGCGGGGGCGCGGGTCGGACGGGTCAACGGCGAACTGATCATCAACCCCACGGTTGCGCAGTTGGACGAGTCGGACATCAATCTCGTCATCGCCGGGACCGAGCACGATGTCATCATGGTCGAGGGCGGATGCCAGGAGGTGTCCGAAGACGATCTCGCGTCGGCCCTCGAGTTCGGGCTGAAGGAAATGCAGGCGATTACGGCGGCGATCAGGGAACTGCAGAGCAAAGTCGGCAAGGCCAAGCGCGACTTCGTGTCGGCCGGCATCGACCCCGAACTGCATGCGGCCGTGCGCGAATTGGCAGCGACGCGCATTGCAGAAGCGGTCAAAATCGCCGACAAGGCCGAACGCGAGGACTCAGTCTCACTCATCAAGACGGAAATGCGCGAGGCGTTGGCCGAGCGTTTTCCCGATCAGGAAGTCCATATCGGCCGCGCGGTCGGTGAGATCGAAAAGCACGACCTGCGCGAACGCATCCTGGCCGAGAGCACGCGGGCCGATGGGCGCGGTCCCGATGCCATCCGCGACATCAACAGCGAGGTCAACTTTCTGCCGCGCACACACGGTTCGGCGCTCTTTACGCGCGGGCAGACACAGGCGCTGGCGGCGGTCACGCTCGGCACCAAGGTCGACGAGCAGCGCATTGATGACCTGATGGGCGACTCGACCAAAAGCTACATGTTGCACTACAATTTTCCGTCCTACTCGGTCGGCGAAGTGCGCCCCATTCGCGGGCCGGGACGGCGCGAGATCGGCCATGGTGTGCTCGCCGAACGCGCCATCCAGCCGGTCATTCCCAATGAGACGCTGTTTCCGTATACGATTCGCATCGTCTCCGATGTGCTGGAGTCCAACGGCTCCTCCTCGATGGCGACCGTCTGCGCCGGGACACTGGCGCTGATGGATGCCGGTGTTCCGATCAAGACTCCGGTTGCCGGCATCGCGATGGGCCTGGTCAAGGAGGGCAACCGTTATGCCGTGCTGACCGACATCCTCGGTGTCGAAGATCATCTCGGCGACATGGATTTCAAGGTGACCGGCACACGGCAGGGGATCACGGCCTTCCAGATGGATCTGAAGATCGAAGGGCTGCCATTCGACATCATGCGCGAGGCGCTGCACAAGGCAAAAGTGGCGCGTCTGCATGTTCTCGACCGCATGGCCGAGACCCTGGCGGCCCCGCGGCCGGAGCTGTCGAAATACGCGCCGCGGATTCTCATCTTCCAGGTCAAAGTGTCGCGTATCGGCGAGATCATCGGCCCGGGCGGCAAGATGATCCGCAGCATCTGCGAGCAAACCGGTGCGAAGATCGATATCGACGATGACGGCACCGTGATCGTCGCCTCGGTCGACATGGCCGCAGCCGAGACGGCCAAGCAGATGATCCTGGCATTGGTCGAGGAGCCGGAGGTCGAGAAGGTCTACGAGGGCACGGTGCGTCGTCTGGCGGCGTTCGGGGCGTTCATCGAGATTCTGCCCGGCACCGATGGACTGCTGCACATCTCCGAGTACGACTACAAGCGGACAGAGCGCATCGAGGATGTGCTCCAGCTCGGCGACAAAGTGCAGGTCAAAGTGCTCAGCGTCGATGACGACGGCAAGGTACGGCTCTCACGCAAGGCGCTGTTGCCGCGTCCCGAGGGGATGCCGGAGGATGACGGCCGCAGCGACAGCCGTCCCCCGCGCCGCTCCGGAAGGCCATCAGATCGACGCCCGGCGCGCCGACATTAACAGTGGGGGGGGAGCGGCAACTCGACCCGATCAGTCTAAAGTATGACGGCAAGTGTTCTAAATAAGACAATACTGCCTAACGGCTTACGTGTTGTCAGCGAGTCGATGCCGGATCGCGATTCGGTCACGATCGGCGTCTGGGTCGAGGTCGGCTCACGGTATGAAGACGACGCCACCGCCGGGGTCTCGCACTTTCTGGAACACATGGTTTTCAAGGCGACCCCGACCCGTTCGGCGCGCGAGATCGCTCTGGAAGTCGAACGGTTGGGCGGATCGCTGAACGCGTTCACCTCGCGCGAGCACACCTGTTATCACGCGCGCGTGGTCGGGCGCGATCTGCCGACGGCGCTGGAGATCCTGGCGGATCTGTCGACGCGCGCGACGCTCCCGGCGGCGGAAGTCCAGAAAGAGCGCCTCGTCATCGCCGAGGAGATCAAAGATGCGCACGACACCCCCAATGAGTGGGTGCACGATCTCTTCGCCATGCAGATGTGGCCGGGGCACTCGATCGGACGTTCCATTGCGGGCACGATTCCGACCGTCATGGGAACGACGCGGGAGACGCTGCACAAGCACCGGGCACGATTCTACCGCCCCGACCGCATGTTGATCGCCGCTTGCGGCAATCTCTCGCACGCCAAACTTGTCTCGCTGGTGAAGAAGGCGTTCACGATCGGCACGCCGACCGGCAGGGTGGAAGCGCCATCGACTCCCAATGGCGCCATGGTCCAGCGCGGCGTGGCGCACCGCGAGATCAACCAGACCCACGTCTGCCTGGGCTTCCCATTGTGGAAGTTCGCCGATCCGCGCCGTCACACGGTGCTGGTCATCAGCAACATCCTGGGCGGCGGCATGTCGTCACGTCTGTTCCAGAGCGTGCGCGAGCAGCGCGGCCTGGTCTATGCGATCTATCCGATTCAGGATTCGTATCAGGATGCGGGGTTCCTGGGCGTCTACTTCGCCTGCGACCCGAAGCATATGCTGGAAGCGAGCAATCTGGTCCTCAAAGAAATGGGACAACTCGCCTATGGGCGAATCGGCGCGACCGAATTGGACGATGTGAAGTCGCAGTTGCGCGGCAACCTGCTGCTGGGTTTGGAATCGACCTCGTCGCGCATGCACCGCATTGCCCGGCACGAACTGTATCTCGGCGACTATGTCACGCCGGCGCAGACGATGAAAGCGATCCGCAAAGTGTCGGCCGCCGACATCCGCAACGTTGCCTCCGAAGCGTTCGTGCCCGACCGTCTCGCGATGGCCGTGCTGGGGCCGGTCCCCGGCGAGATCGTCGGCAAGGTCGATCTGGGCGCCCTGCAACGACCCGTTCGCTCCGGGCGGAAGCGCTTGACCGCGCGCCCCAAACCCGCATCTTCCCAACGGAAGAGTCCATCCAGGCGGGCGTAATTCAGTGGTAGAATGCAAGCTTCCCAAGCTTGACGTCGTGGGTTCGAGTCCCATCGCCCGCTGTTGAAAGCCGCAGTCTGCGCCAATCATTGTCATAGACGCAACAATTGGAGTCATGCCGAGCCCGATGGGCGAGGAAGCTCGAACGGCTTGAGGGCGGCGTCGCGCGCCCAGAGATGCCTCACTTCGTTCGGCATGACATTAAGGTGGGGTCTTTCAACATCCCCGATACCCCGGGCACTCGCTGGAATCACGGCATTCTGTGTGCCCACCGGATGTCCTCGCACGGCGTGGGTTCGGTCAGTTGGAAAGCTCGTGCCGTCGTTCTGCCGGTCCTGCGGTTCTCTGCGACAGTCATATGTCATTGCACAAGAATGCCATGTCGTCATGAGGTGTGTAAATCCATTGGCACTTATCGTCTTGTGTCAACACTTCCACACATCCGGGAGCCGGCTTGTCGCTCTACGCAGGGGTTTTGCGTGTCCGCCGCATGTCCTCGCGTGGCGGGAATAGGCGTCACCCGAGGGCGGGTGACGCCACCTTTCCGGCTTATGAGTTTAATTGTGGCGTATCTTGACCGAACCCATGCCCATTGTCCGCCACATCCATCACCATGACATCATCCCCGAGGGAAACCTGCGTCCGGGGGACGAGATCGTGGCGATCAATGGACAGCCGTTGCGCGATGTCATCGATGCGAAGTTTTTCGCCGCTGAAGAAGAGCTGGAGTTGCAGGTCCGCCACCCCGATGGTCGTCTGCGGCGCCTGCACATTATCAAGGACATCGACGCGGATTTGGGCATTGAATACGAGCCCGATCCGATTCGCATCTGCAAAGCGAATTGCGATTTCTGCTTCGTCAAGCAGCAGCCCCGCCAACGGCGCATGCGGCGCACCCTGCACATCAAGGACGACGACTACCGGTTGTCGTTCTTGCACGGAAACTTCGTCACGCTGACCAACATGTCGGAGGAAGACTACGCGCGCATCTTCGAGCAGCGGCTCTCGCCGTTGTATGTCTCGGTGCACTCGACCGACGATGCGGTACGCCGCGAATTCTTGCGCAAGCCCGATGCCGAGCCGATCGTGCCGCTGCTGAAGCGGTTGCACACGCAGGGAATCGACACCCACACGCAAATCGTGGTGACGCCGTCGCTCAACGACGGCGCGCCGCTGTGGCGATCATTCGATGACCTGCTGGCCCTGTATCCGCGGGTGCCGTCGGTGGGGGTCGTTCCCATCGGGCTGACCAAACACCGCGAAAAGCTGCCGACCTTGCCGTTGGTCACACAGCCACAGGCGGTCGAGATCCTGCGGGAAATCGGCAAGCGTCACGATGCCATGCGGAGGCAGCATGGCGTCGGCGTCATCTATGCCGCCGATGAAATGTACCTGATTGCGGACGAGGAGATCCCGTCAGCCGACTACTATGACGACTACTGCCAGCTCGAAAACGGTTTGGGGCTGATTCGACAGTTGCTCGACGGTTTTGAAGAACGGGAATCGGAGCTGCCGCGCAAGATTCCGCAGCGCAGGCGGCTGTGCCTGGCGACCGCGACATCGGCGGGACCGTACATCGAGCAGCTCTGCCGACGCGTCAACAAACGTGTAACGAATCTCGAGTTGATCCCGTTGCGTGTGCGCAATGATTTCTGGGGCCACACGGTGACTGTGTCCGGACTGCTCACCGGGACGGATATCGCCGCGCAGTTTCGCGAATCGGGCAGCGGGGCCGATGCCCTGATCGTTCCGCCCGATTGCCTCAATACCGATGATCTGTTCCTGGACGATGAGACCATTCCCTCGCTGAGCGAACAAGTCGGCGTGCCGGTCCTGCGCTCCGAATACGATTTCGTGCAGACGATATTGAATTCCCTGTCGACATAGCCGTCTCACAAGGAGTCATTCTGGGGAGTTCCATGTCTCCCTTCGGCGCCCCGGAGTCTCACAGAGCCCCGTAATGTCATTCCGAATCCCCGTTGTCGCGCCCGCGGCGCGACAACGGGGTGAGGAATCTCCTGGTCTTGCGCCATCGTATTCGGAGATTGCCTGCCTGTTGAGGATGGCACTGGTTCCCAGCGGCCATCGCGCTATATTGCGCCGCTGACGGAGAATCGAATGGGCATCGTCGATCTGCGATCCGACACCGTGACCCGGCCGACACCGGGCATGTACGAGGCCATGATGTCGGCCCCGGTGGGCGATGACGTTTTCGAGGATGACCCGACGGTCCGCAAGCTGGAAGACACGACCGCTGCGCTGTTCGGTGTCGAGGCGGCATTGTTCGTGCCGTCGGGGACAATGGGCAATCAGGTCTCGCTGTTTACGCATGCGCGACCCGGGGACGAGCTGATCTGCGATGATGACGCGCACATCGACTGGTATGAAGTCGGGGCGCCGGCGGTCCTGTCCCGGTTGATGGTCCGGCCGATTCCGGCACCCGGCGGGATTCCCGATGTCGAACGCATCCGGGCAGCGATCCGTCCGGTGAACATTCATCATCCGCGCACGGGCATCATCGCGGTCGAAAACACGCACAACCGTGCCGGCGGCGTGATCGTGCCGTTGGCGGTCATGCGCGCAGTCGCGCAACTGGCGCGCGAACGCGATATCCGCTGTCATCTCGACGGTGCGCGCATCTGGAACGCGCACGCCGCCACCGGAATCCCGTTACGGGATTGGATGCAGGGTTTCGATTCGGCCTCGGTGTGCTACTCCAAGGGACTCGGTGCGCCCGTCGGCTCGGCGGTGTTGGGATCGCGCGAGTTCATCACCCGTGCGCGGCGCACGCGCAAGATGTTCGGCGGCGGCATGCGTCAGGTCGGCGTGCTGGCGGCGGCGTGTCTGTGGGCGCTGGAACATCAACTGCCGCTAATGACCGAAGATCACAAGCGGGCGCAAACGCTCGCGGCCCGAATCGCAACAATCCCCGGCCTGCATCTGATTCCCGATCCGCCGCCCACAAACATCGTGGTCATCGACATCGAAAAGACCGGCCACGCCGTAGACAGCGTGTTGCCGGAGCTCAGGTCGAAGGGCGTGCTGATGGTCGCGTTCGGGCCGACCCGCATCCGCGCTGTGACGCATCGGGATGTGAACGATGATGACATCGCGCGTGCCGCCGACAGTTTTCACTCGGTGCTGACCTCGCGCTAAGCAGTCAATCACATGGCACAATTTCTCATCCTCGGTACGTCGGCGGGCTGGGCCTCGGCGCAGCGCGCCTCATCGTCTTACCTGTTGGATTTAGGTGGGCAGGGAGTCCTGTTCGATATCGGCGATGGCGCGACACGCAACTTTCTCGCGGCACAGCATGCGCCCGAATGGGTGACCGACATCTTCATTTCGCACACCGACTCCGATCATACGTGCGGCCTGGGATATTTTGTTCAGCAACGGCATCTCTCGGAAACGACCGATCCGCTGGCGATTCACTGTCCCGCGGATGCGATCCCTGTCTTTCGCGCCATGCTGGATCTGGGGCACCTGTTTGCCGAGCGAATCAAGTTCCCGATCCGTTTCTCGCCGATCAAGTCGGGGAATCGATACGCCGTCGGCCGGGCGCGAATCTCCGCGCATCCGACCAGTCATTGCGCGCGCATACGTGAGTTTGCCGCAGACCACGGGTACTCCAACGCCGGCGAGTGTTTCGGCTTTCGCATCGAGGTCGGCGGCCGGACACTCGTCTATACCGCCGATCTGGGATCGACCGATGATCTGGACATTTTCCCCCGGCCGATCGACACGCTGATCGTCGATGCCGCCCATGTCGCGCTCGACAGATTGTGGCCGTGGGCGGCCGGACAGAACCTGTCGCGCATCGTGTTGACACACTATAAGGACGATTTCGACATCTCACGGCTTCACGAATCGAAGAAGTACACCGCTGCCGAGGTGACACTCGCCACCGACGGCATGCGATTGCCGCTGACATAGACCTCGATGCCGGCCGGCGACCTCACCACAGGCAGCAGCGTCCTGCCCGGCGCTTCACTCGAAGACAAGTCCATCACGGATTCGTCTCCGCGCAGCACGCGCGATATCTACCGTTCGATCTGGCGGATGGGGTATCCGTCGATGATCGGGTTCGCGGCGACCAATCTCTACACGCTGGCCGACATGTTCTGGGTCGCGCGGCTTGGTCCCGAGCAAGTCGCGGCGTTGACATTCTTCGCGGCGTTCTATTGGGCGGTCAGTTCGTTTAACATGATTGCCGGGACGGGGTCGGTCGCGGTTATTGCGCGGCGCTTCGGCGAAGGCGACATGCGCCGCACCGAGATCGCCATCGGGGAAGCGTTCATCCTGAAGTTCATCCTGGCCGCCATGGTCTGCGGATTCGGCTACTGGCTCACGCCGCGGATCATGGTGGTGCTCGGCGCCGAAGGCGTGGTGCTGCGCGATGCCGTGACCTATGGGCGCATCCTCTTCTTCGGGATGATTTTCAACTTTCCGGTGTGGACCGTCTACACGGCGCTGCGCGGGATCGGCCAGCCGCGCGCGGCCATGATTCTGATGATCGGTTCGACAGTCTTCAACGCGATCCTCGATCCGTTTTTGATCTTCGGACTGTGGGGATTGCCGCGCCTGGAAGTCGCCGGCGCCGCATGGGCGTCGGTGATCGGCTTTGGCCTGACCGTCACGATCGGTTTGATTCTCTTCTTCGCCGGCGCGTTCAAAGCGCGGCTGTCGCTGTCCGTGCTGCGGCAGGCGCACATTTCGACGATGTGGCAGATGATGAAGATCGGCATCCCCTCGGGGATCGGCGCCATGTCGTTCTCGCTGGCGCGCATGGCCGTGCTGCCGTTGATCGCCAGGTTCGGTCCGGCGGTTGTCGCCGTCTACGGGGCGGGAAATCGATTCATCGAGTTCGGTGAGATCACCGTGGTCGGTCTGGAGCTGGGAATGTCGCCATTGATCGGCCATGCGCTCGGCGCCAAAGACAAGGCATTGGCCTGGCTGACCGCGCGCCGCGCAATTGAAATGGGTCTGGCGATCATGGGAGTCTTCGCATTGGGAACATTTTTCTTTGCCGAACCGATCACGATGCTGTTTTTTCGCGAGTCACCGTATGTCGAACTGGGCGTGACATTCTTTCGCGTCGCCGCCGTCGCGTTCCCGATGTTGGCCGTGTTCATCCTGATCGAGGGGGCGTTCGTCGGCGCCGGCGACACCGTGCCGCCGATGGTGATCGGTATCATCCATGCGTGGGTCCTGCAGATACCGCTGGTCTGGCTGTTGGCGCATGGCCTGGGGTTTGGACCGACCGGGGCCTGGTGGGGCTTCGTTGTCGCGGCGGCATTGGGCGCATTGATGTATGTCTCGTGGTTTGCACGCAAGCGCTGGCTGGAGCAAGTGGTGTGAGGAGGGAAAAACTCCGCCTGCCATTGCCGGGACAAACGTTAAATGTCATTCCGAGGAGTGACGCCGCGCGCAGCGCGGACGCAGCGACGAGAAATCTCCAAGGCCAACGGCGTTTCCATTGGAGATTCCTCACCCCATCATCCCGTCCCGTCCGCCTGCGGCGGGCGGGACGGGATTCCGGGGATTCGGAATGACAATCTCAGCACGAAGAGTCAGGGTGTTCAGAAACGATGGACTGATGAGATGTCATTCCGAGGAGTGACGCCGCGCGCAGCGCGGACGCAGCGACGAGGAATCTCCAAGTGATCGTCTCGGGCACACCATACCGTTATCTCACGGCGGTATTCATCGCGACTGTCAGTGTTCGCGCGTTTTTTCACCTCGTCACCGGTCTGGTCTGGGATGATGCCTTCATCACATTTCGTTACGCCGAAAACATCACCGCCGGTTTGGGATTCGTCTACAATGCGGGGGAGCGGGTGCTCGGCACGACGACGCCGTTGTTCACTCTGATTCTGGCGGCTCTGCATGGTATCGGAATCTCCACCGTCGCCGCGGCGCTCGTGATCGGCATCCTATGCTCGGGAATCACCGCAATCCTGGTCGATCGTCTGGCGCGCCGTTGGGGACTGGGCAACTTTGCGCCCCTGGCGGTCGTGCTGTATGTCTTGTATCCGCGCCTGATGTCCAATGAGGCGGGAGGCATGGAGACCGGGCTGTTCGTGATGCTCGTCACGGGGGCCTTCTATCTCCGCGCCTGTGGACGGACCGCCGCCGCCATTGCCGTTGCGGGATTGGCTGCCGTCACGCGACCGGAAGGATTCTATCTTGTCGGTCTCCTCGTTGTCGTCGACTCATTCCGAACACCGAAAGCTGTCCTGCGGGGATCGGTCATTGCTCTGCCGATCGTGGCGGCGTGGCTGGTATTCTCATGGGGATACTTCGGATCATTGCTGCCCAACTCGATGTTGGGCAAGCTCTCGTATTTTGGAGCGCTCGAACGCAGCGCGCTCTGGGTGCGCGGATCATTTCTGCTGGGGCTCCATCATCCGCTGGGAATCGCGCAACTGCTGTTGGCGTCGGTCGGGGCATATGTCCTGTTCTGGCGGCGACGCGTGGCCGGGCTTGAGTCGTTTTGGTTCCTGAGTCTGTTGGGTGTGTATACGGTCACACATACGTTTCTCTTCCTGTGGTACATGGCGCCCGCGTACCAGTTCTACTGCATTCTGGCGGCCGGCGGCGTGGCTAAAATCGCGGGACTGCGGCCGTTGACCCGTTGGCCGCTATTATTGCGGGGGCGTGTCGCGGCGGCGGGGGCCGTGCTGGCGATGGGCACCGCGGATTACTTCGTCGTACGGGAGTACATCCGGTTTCAACGGCATCTCGATCAGACAGTCGTTGCGGTCGGCCACTACCTGCGCGAGCATGTCGCGGCCGCTCAGATCGTTGCCGGTGAGGATATCGGCTACATGGGATACTTAAGCGGCGCACGGTTTATCGACCGTGACGGGCTCATATCACCTCAGGTGCACGAGTACAACCGCCGTGGAGACTATCTGGGCTTGATACTCGGATTGAAACCGGAGTGGGTTGTGGCCACGACGGCCGGAATTACCAGCACCTTCATCGCAGACGAAGAGTTTCTGACGCGATACCGATTGGCGGCGTCCTTCGGCCCGGACCCCCAAGCGGAGTATCGCGTGTTTGAGCGAACGACCCCATAATGTAACGCTTTAAGCGGTGGCCGAAATTGACAATCCCCGTGGCAAATCCGCTTTCCTGCGACAGCCCCGCTTGGTATAAATATGATCGTATGATGAATGGATGATGTCGTACGCGATCAACGCACGAATGGAGTTTTGTCGATTATGCCGAGCACATTGACACGTCCCAAACCGAAATCGAAATCCAAAGCCAAGCCGAAGTCCGCTCCGGCCAAATCCGGGGCCGAATTCAAAAATTTCATCGGCGGGCAATGGGTGACTTCGAAGACAGGACGCACCTTCGAAAACCGCAATCCCGCCGACACCCGGGAAGTCGTCGGCGTGTTCCAGCAGTCGGATTCCCGCGATGTCGTGCTGGCGGTGAGGGCGGCGCAGGAGGCATTCCGAAAGTGGCGGCTCGTTCCGGCCCCCAAGCGCGCGGAGATCCTGTTCCGCGTGGGGGAGCAGTTGCGCCTGCGCAAGGAAAACTATGCCCGCGACATGACCCGCGAGATGGGCAAGGTCTTAGCCGAGACGCGCGGCGACGTGCAGGAAGCAGTCGACATGTCGTATTACATGGCGGGCGAAGGGCGCCGTCAGTTCGGCCAAACCACCCCCTCGGAGATGCCCAACAAGTTTCAGATGTCGATCCGCCAGCCGTTGGGCGTCTGCGCCATGATCACGCCCTGGAACTTCCCGATGGCGATCCCGTCGTGGAAGATCATGCCCGCGCTGGTGCTGGGAAATACTGTCGTCATCAAACCGGCCACCGACACGCCGTTGTCGGTGGTCAATTTCATGAATGTGCTGCACGACTGCGGCGTGCCGCCGGGCGTGGTCAACATGGTCACCGGCTCCGGACGCGAGGTCGGCGAACCGCTCATCAATCATCCGGACGTCAAGCTGGTCTCATTCACCGGTTCCACAGAGGTCGGTCGCTCCGTCTCCAAACTCTGCGGTCCGAATTTCAAGCATGCCTGTCTGGAGATGGGCGGCAAGAACGCGCAAATCGTCATGGACGATGCCAATCTCGATCTGGCGCTTGAAGGAGCGCTGTGGGGCGGATTCGGCACGACCGGCCAGCGCTGCACCGCGACATCGCGCGTGATCGTGCACAAGAAAGTCTATGCCGAGTTCGCCAAACGGTTTGTCGCCGCGGCCCTATCGCTGCGTGTCGGCAACGGCCTTGATCCGAACATCGACATGGGACCGGCAATTTCCGAATCGCAGTTGCAGACAGTGCAGGAGTATGTGGGAATCGGCAAGAAGCAGGATCGTGCCAAGCTGCTGTGCGGCGGGAACCGTCTGACCGGACCCGATCACAAGCATGGGTGGTTCCATGAGCCGACCATCTTCGGTGAGGTCGACCGCAAGATGCGCATCGCCCGCGAAGAAATCTTCGGCCCGGTCGTGGCACTGATCCCGGTCGGATCGTTCGATGAGGCGGTCGATGTCTGCAACGATGTCGCCTATGGATTGTCCGCATCCATTTACACCCAGGATGTCAACCGCGCCTTCGCGGCGATGCGCGATGTCTACACCGGCATTTTCTATGTCAACGCGCCGACCATCGGCGCGGAGGTCCATCTGCCGTTCGGCGGCACGAAGGCGACCGGCAATGGGCACCGTGAGGCGGGACAAGCGGCACTCGATGTGTTCAGCGAATGGAAGTCGGTCTATGTCGATTTTTCCGGCGCATTGCAGCGGGCGCAGATTGACAACAATTGAGCGGATCGTATTGTAGGGGCGCGGTTTCCGCGCCCGAGATGGTAGAGCGGTCATAATTGGGCGGGGAGACCCCGCCCCTACACATTCGGGAGGCAACCAATGGCAGCCAAATCAAACGGACAAAACGGATCGAAGAAGGACCTGATCGCTGGCCTCAACGAGGACCTCGCCGGTGAACTGGGCACGGTGATCCGCTACACGTATCAAGCAGGCAAGAGCTTCGGAGTCGTGGGTGTGGAGCTCCGTGAGATGTTCGCGCGCGAGACCGCCGACGAGCTGCGTCACGCGTCGTTTCTCACCGATATCATCGTCGATTTGGGCGGCGAGCCGACCACCATGCCCAAGGAGTTTGCGCGTCCCAAATCCATCAAGGCGATGCTCGAACTGGACCTGAAGATGGAAGAGAGCGATGTCAGGGCATACGAAGAACGAGCCAAACAGGCCGACGCGCTTGGACTGACGGAGCTGAAGATCAAGCTTGAAGAGATGGCGGCCGAGGAGTCGGGCCACGCGCGCGAACTACGGCGTATCCTCAAGGGGATGTGACACGCAGGACGGTTTATGATCCGCAGCAAAAGAGCACCGCAATCGGGGTATCACCAGATCGAACATCTCTGGTATTCCTCCGCGATTTAAGGGCCGATCTGTCTGGATAGTGGTTTGTCCAAACCGATCGGACGCACAATCGCCGGAGGAATCAGATGGCACGACGCATATTGATCCAAGGCGCCGCCGGGCGCGATTTCCATAATTTCAACACCGCATTTCGCGGCAATCGACAATACCACGTTGTCGGATTCACCGCCGCGCAAATTCCCAACATCGACGGACGCAAGTACCCCGCCAAGCTGGCTGGGACGGGGTATCCCAAAGGTATTCCCATCTTCGCCGAAGACGAGATCGAATCGCTGATCAAGCGGCTCGACGTCGATGAAGTCGTCTTTTCATACTCCGATGTGTCCCATGTATACGTGATGCATCAGGCGTCCCGCGCGCTCTCATCGGGCGCCGATTTCAGCTTTCTCGGTCCCAAAGAGACGATGCTTGAGTCGAAAAAGCCGGTCATTGCGGTTTGCGCGGTCCGTACCGGCTCGGGAAAATCGCAGACCACCCGCTATGTCTGCGGATTGTTGAAGCAACGCGGACTGACAGTGGTCGCGGTACGTCACCCGATGCCATACGGCGACCTGAACAAACAGGTCTGCCAGCGCTACGCATCCATGGCCGACCTGGACAAGTACGATTGCACCATCGAAGAGCGCGAGGAGTACGAGCCGCACATTGCCTCCGGGACGATCATCTATGCGGGTATCGACTACGAAATGATCCTGCGCAAAGCCGAACAGGAAGCTGATGTCATCGTCTGGGATGGCGGCAACAACGACATGGCCTTCTACAAAGCGGGCCTGTACATCACGGTCGCCGATCCGCACCGCGCCGGACATGAAATCACCTATCATCCCGGCGAGACCAATCTCAAACTCGCCGACGTGGTGGTCATCAACAAGATCGACACCGCGCCGCCGGAGGGAGTCAACATCCTGCGCCGAAACATCGCCGCGCACAATCCTAAGGCGACAGTCGTTGATGCCGCCTCGCCGATTTCAGTCGAAGATCCGAATGTGATCACCGGCAAACGCGTGCTGGTCATCGAAGACGGCCCGACACTCACGCACGGGGAAATGAAGTACGGCGCGGGTGTGGTGGCGGCGCAACGTTTCGGCGCGTCCGCCATCGTCGATCCCCGTCCGTGGGTACGGGGCACCATCAAGGAAACATTTGAACAATACCCGAACATCGGGCCATTGCTTCCCGCCATGGGATACGGGGACAAGCAGATCGCCGATCTGCAGGCGACCATCAACGCGGCCGATGTCGATTCGGTCATCATCGCCACACCGATCGATCTGCGGCGATTGGTCAAGATTAAGAAGCCGTCGGTGCGTGTCCGCTACGACCTGCAGGTGATCGGGCGGCCGACGCTGGAGGAGCAGGTGGATGGGTTTCTGTCGCGTTTCACAAGCAGGAAATCCGGACCAAGGTCCGGGCCGCGCAAGAAGAGAGCGTAGCCAGATGCGGGCCGGTCTGAGACCGGCCCCGACCATGCAATCAAATCACGCCGGCCTTTGTAGGGGCACAGCGCACTGTGCCCTTGACGTGCCGTGCCCGGATACACGCCCAGGCGAGGACGCTTGGGCTGCACGTTGGTACTGACAGCCGCATTCCAAATCACTTTCTCGCACAGCATCACGATTTGCTGGCTATGCCACTCAGACCCATCGTACAATGATCGGGCGCCTGTAAACGGCGCATAGTCGTCCATGAAACACGCCGACTTCGTCCATCTGCACAACCACAGCCAGTATTCGCTGCTGGATGGCGCGCAGCGCATCCGGGAGATGGTCGCGCGGGCGGTCGAATACAAAATGCCGGCGCTGGCGCTGACCGACCACGGCAATCTTTTCGGCGCGCTGGAGTTCTACACCGAGTGCCGCAAGAGCGGGATCGTGCCGATCATCGGCTGCGAGGCGTACGTCGCTCCGCGTGACCGGCATCTCAAGCAGCCGGTTCCCGGAGCCCCGGACGGCGGCTTTCACCTGTTGCTGCTGGCGAAGAACCTCACGGGATACAAGAATCTCGTCAAGCTCGCCAGCGCCGCCTATCTGGAGGGCTTCTATCACCGTCCGCGCATCGACTTCGGGCTGTTATCGCAACACGCCGAGGGGCTCTGTGCAACGTCCGCGTGCGTGCAGGGCGAAGTCGGCCAGGCGTTGCTTCACCAGAGCACGGGCGAGGCCGAATCGGTGGCGCGCCGATACCTCGACTTGTTCGGCAGCGAGAATTATGCGTTGGAGATTCAGAATCACGGCATTGACGTGGAAGATCGCATCCGTCCGCAGGTCATCGCGCTGGCCAAACAGTTGGGCGTGCGGCTGGTCGCCACCAACGACTGCCACTATCTCGAACGGGGCCACGCCGCCGCGCACGATGCGCTGTTGTGTATCCAGACCGGCAAGCTGCTCTCCGACGACGACCGGATGCGGTACAACACCGATCAGATCTATTTCAAATCCGCCGTGGAAATGAAAGAGCTCTTCGCCGACACGCCCGACGCCATCGAGAACACGTTGCGGATCGCCGAGATGTGCCGGCTGGAAATCGAACTGGACAAACTGTTTTTGCCGGAGTTTCCGATCCCCCGGGGGTTCGATTCACGCGACGACTACCTCGCGCATTTGGCCCGCAAGGGACTGAACGAGCGCTATGAGCACCCGACTCCGGGAGCCGGCGAACGGTTGGAATACGAACTCGGTGTGATCCGGAAGATGGGATTTGCGGGGTACTTTCTGATCGTCAACGATCTGGTCGAGTACGCGCGCCGCAGCAAGATTCCGGTCGGTCCGGGTCGCGGCTCGGCGGCCGGGTCGCTGGTATCGTATTGCCTGAAGATCACCGACATCGACCCGATCCGTTTCGGGCTGCTCTTCGAGCGGTTCCTCAACCCCGAACGCATTTCGATGCCGGATATCGACATCGACTTCTCCGACCGTGGACGGGACACGGTCATCCGTTACGTGATCGAAAAGTACGGCAAGGAAAATGTTTGCCAGATCATCACCTTCGGCACCATGGCGGCGCGCGGCGTCGTGCGCGATGTCGGACGCGTGTTGGGCATCTCCTACGCCGAAGTGGACCGCATCGCCAAAATCATCCCGTTTGAGATCGACATGACGCTGGAGAAAGCGTTGAAAGCCAAGCCGGAATTGACGCAGATGGCCAACGAGGACCCGCGTGTGCGGACCCTGCTTGACTATTCCAGGATACTCGAAGGACTGACACGTCATGCCTCGACCCACGCGGCCGGGGTGGTCATCGCCCCGGCGCCGTTGACCGAATTTGTGCCCCTGTACCGCGGGAACAAGGGCGAAGTCACGACGCAGTACGATATGACCTGGATCGAGCGGATCGGCCTGTTGAAAATGGATTTCCTCGGGCTGCGCACGCTGACGGTCATCGACGATGCCGAAGCCGCGGTGATGCGCAACCGCCATGTCGCGGTGGATTGGAATCGCATCGGGATGGAGGACCGCGCGGTTTATGAGCTTTTCGCAACCGGAGAAACCGTCGGCATCTTCCAGTTCGAATCCTCCGGCATGCGCGACTACCTGCGCAAGCTGCGCCCCACCGAATTCGAAGACTTGATCGCCATGAACGCGCTGTATCGCCCCGGCCCCCTCGACATGAACATGATCGACGAGTACATCGCGCGCAAGCACGGGATCAAGCCGGTGGCCTACCTGCACCCGAAGATCGAGCGCGTCTTAAAGGACACCTACGGCGTTATCGTCTACCAGGATCAGGTGATGCAGGTGGCCGGGGAGTTGGCGGGTTTCTCCATGGCCAAGGCCGACACGCTGCGCAAGGCGATGGGCAAGAAGATTCCCGAAATCATGGAGAAGATGAAGCGCGAGTTTGTCGATGGGGCGGTCGCGCAGGGTGTCGAGGAGGAAACCGCCTCGAAGGTCTTCGAGTTCTGTGAAACTTTCGCTCGTTATGGTTTCAACCGCTCGCACTCGGCGTCGTACGCGATGCTGGCGTACCGCTGCGCCTATCTGAAATCGCACTACCCGGTCGAATTCATGGCCGCGTCCATGACGTCGGAAATGGACAACACCGACCGCATTCGCGTGCTGATGCAGGAGTGCCGTCGGTTGGGCGTCGCTGTCGATCCCCCCGATGTGAACGCTTCCTATGCCGCTTTCACGGCGCAGGGGGATCGCATCCTCTTCGGCATGTCGGCCGTCAAGAGCGTGGGCGAGGGCGCAGTCGAGACGATCGTCGCGGCGCGCGAGCAGGATGGGCCGTTTGTTTCGGTCTATGAGTTCATGGAACGCGTCGACAGCCGCGCCGTGAATCGACGCGCGGTCGAGGCGCTGATCGCCGCCGGGGCGCTCGATTCCCTCGAAGGGCATCGCGCCCAGATTATGGCCGGCGTCGATGCGGCCATCGCCCACGGCGCGCGGCAGCAGGCCGACCGCCGGCGCGGACAATCCTCGCTGTTCGAAGGCGGCGCGAGCGATACGATTCCCGCGCTGCCGGAGACCGCCGCGTGGACCCGGGAAGAGTGCTGGGCCAAAGAGAAGGAAGCGCTGGGATTCTATGTCTCCGGACATCCGCTGAGCCGCTATGCCGACGAACTGCATCTGTTCGCGACCGCCACCACCGAGCAGGCGAGCGAATTGCCCGACGAATCGGGCATTCAGATCGGGGGCATCATCACGCAGGTGCGCACGCAGTTGGATCGGAAGGGCAAATTGATGGCCTTCCTGACGCTGGAAGACTTCAGCGGCACGATCGAGGGGATTTGCTTTTCGGATCCGTATGCGCGCGCGCGCGACGTGTTGCACAACGACGCGCTGGTCCTGCTCGGCGGAAGTCTCTCCACGCGCGAAGGAGAGCGTCCCAAGATCATGGTGCAAACCGTAACGCCGTTGGCGCAAGTTCGCGTCGGCGCGGTGCTCGATGTACACGCGCACCTGGACCCGTCATCGGTGCGTGAGGGGGTCTTAGATCAACTCGACGGCATCCTGGGCCGATATGATAGAGGCAATGGAATCTTCTTTATTCACTTTCCGGTGGGGGAGAAAACGGTTAAAATACGGTCGAACAGGGTCCGCCCCGATGCCAGCCGGGCGCTGATCGATGAATTGCGGGAACTGTTGAATACCGAGTCGGTTTGGTGTACAAGGGGGTAGCGGTTCAAATCCGGCGAGTCACGAACAATCTGCGAACGAGGACTTTTATGACGACGATGATGCGTTTGAGCACAGCGATGACATTCCTCGTGGCCCTGACAGTTTCCGGTCAGGCCGATGAGGCCGCCAAAACCCAGGCAGAGAAGCCCGCGCCGCAGGCGACGGCTTCCGTCCCGGCCACAGATGCCGCGGCCAATGCGGTGAAAGCCGGAATCGAGTGGCTGACTTACGAGGAAGGACTCAAGAAGGCCAAAGAACTCAAGCGCCCGATCGTCATTGACTTTACCGCGTCCTGGTGCGGCTGGTGCAAGCGCATGGACAAAGAAACATTCGCCGATACGAAGGTCATCGATTACCTCAACAGCAATTTCGTCCTCGTCAAAGTCTGGGGCGACTCCGACAAGCCGACCAGCCACGACGGGGAGGTCATGTCCGAGCGCAACCTGACGCGGGTCTATGGAGTCCGCGGATTCCCTACTTTCTGGTTCCTCGACTCTGAGGGCGAGAGAATCGGGCCGTCACCAGGGTACAAGAAGACCGTGGAGTTTTTGCCGCTGGTTCAGTATGTGGCCGGCAGCCACTACAAGACAATGAGTTACGAAAACTACCTGAAGAGCAACACCGCCGGCGGCTGAAATGCGCGGCATGCTTCGGGTCGGCGCCGCCGCGATCTCGGCGTCTGTAAGCCGAGCATAGACGCTCGCCGAGTTCTCCACAAAATCTGTTTGACTTCTGCACAATCCGAGGTTATTTCTATGTCGGCGAGGGGCGCCGACGAAGTCTGACAAAATATAGCTACCGTTGTTTCCGCACTTTATCCGAGTTTCCCTGCCCCCCTCTCGGATAAATCAAAAACAGCGGTAGCTTTTTTTTGCCCGCTTTCCAGCGTCAGATTCCCTTCACACAATTGCGGCGAAGCACTTAATTCGTTGCTCGGATGCGATTTCGGTTCGAGACGGCTGGTGAAGTCGTCGGTCGCACCCGGAGACCTGACCGGCTGTGACCGCCCATGAACGCGACCCTGCGACACGGATGTCTGTCCCTGCTGGTGACGGCCGTCGTGATCGTTCACACCATCCCGGCGGGCGGAACCCAGTACGCGGGTGAACCATATCACTTGGGGGTCGGAGGACGCGCGTTGGGACGGGGAGGGGCATTTACCGCATCCGACGGCGATGCCTCGTCTGTCTTTTGGAATGCCGCCGTGCTGACGCAACTGGCTCGTCCCGAGGTATTAATCCAGCACGCGGAGACATTCGGGGCGTTGCTCAACCATGAGTTTGTAGCGTTTGCGGTGCCGCCGCAGCACGACGGCGGCTGGGCATGGGGCGGCTATCTGACCTATCTGGGCGGCAGCGGGATCGGGCTGACCGTGCTGGACTCGGCAACCGGACGGCCCCGGATCGATAAAAACGCCGGACATGCCGACTGGTCACTGGCGGTCGGGATTGCCCGACGCGGCGGTTCCTGGTGGTCGTGGGGGGTCACAGCCAAAGGCGTAGTGCGCAAGCTTCCGGGAAGCGCCCAGATCGCCGCCAACAGCGCCTGGGGTCTGGGTCTGGACGCCGCGTGGTGGGGTCGGTACCGCGGCGGGCGCTTCGGCATCAAGATCGCGGACCTGACCTCGACATTTCTTTCGTATGCGAGCGGGCGCGAGGAAACGATCAATCCCCATGTCAACTGGGGCGGCGAATTCGATCTCCCGGGCATGGCCGACGGACTGACGACGATCGTGGCCGCGGAGGCGGAGACGTACTTTGAGAGCCGTCAGAGCGGCGCGCAATACTGGTCCGGTTCGATTTCGGTCGACTTGCATGTGGGATTTGAGGCTGTTTACCGTGATATGCTGTTTGGACGCATCGGCTCAGACAAGGGTGTTCTCGCGCTGGGGGCGGGATTTGCATCGGGCCATTGGGGAATCGATGCCGCGTTGACCGATCATGAGTTTCTGGATGATTCCTACCGTGTCTCACTCCGGTACCTGTTTCAATAGTCGCGTCGTGAGAGGAAACCGATGATTCGTCGTCTCATTCAGGCCGCCGCCGCGGCCATTCTCAGCGCATCGGCCGTCGCGCCGGCAAATGCCGAATCGGTCGTAGCGCGCGTGGCCGCCGATACCATTACCGACTCGGCCATCATCAATCTGGCGATGAATCGCCGCTGGTACGGGGGCGACCCGGAGACGGATCGTGCGCGTATCGAGACACTGATCGAGGATGCCATCGCCGACTACCTGATCAGCGCGGAGGCCCGGACGCGAAAAATCAACGATGACTTCCAGGCGGTGTCGAACCTGAAAAATGCGCTCTCAGCGCTGGGGCAGGAACTGTTTAAGAATGAGTATGTGGCGCCGCGCCTGCAGTTGGATTCGGCCACGCTGGACACTTTCTACCAGAATCACATCGCGCGTTACACGACCACCCGCGATCAGCGTCGCGTGCGACACATCACCGTCGCCAAACCCGGCAGAGGACTGCCCGAGAACTACTCGAAATACCGCGACCCGGTGTACGACGGCTGGGACCCCAGGCGCAAGATCGACTCCATCTATGTACGCCTGGCCAACGGCGAGGACTTCCACGAATTGGCGTACGTGCACAGCGAGGATCTGCACAGCCGGGGCAGCAAGGGCGACATCGGTTGGGTTTCCGAACATTCCCTGGGCGAGGGCGCATTTGCCGACAGTTGTCTGGCGATGACGCTGTATCACATCAGCCGCCCCGTTGAAGGAGTCAACGCCTGGCACATCATTCAGGTGACCGCCGAACGTCCCGCCGGACCGGTCACCGTCGACCTGGAAATCGCGCGCGATATGGGACGCATTCTGATGGAGCAGCAGGCCCCCGCGATCCAGGACACCATCGCCGACTCGATCTTCGCGGCCGGTGAACTGCAGATTCAGGAATCTTCGCTGCGAATTCCCGACGATCAGCTTCGGCCGGAAATCCCGTTGGCCGTCGTCAACGGCACCGATACGGTCTTCGCCGTGTCCTATCTGCGTGAGAAAATTCAGTTGGAGCGCGTCAATGGCGGCCCGCTTGATGTGGAGGGCAAACGCCGGATCATCCGCGAACGGTATTTTCCGCCCGCATGTTGGACGAAGCTCTATCGCGACTGGGGCTACTTCGACCGACCCGCCGTGCGTGAGAAGATCCGAGACCAGGCACATCGGGAGTTGGCCGGGACCGTCAAGGTGGAAATCAACGTCCCTGGGCCGCCCCCCGACAGCAACACCATCGTCGCCTATTACCAGACGCATCGGGACGAGTTTGAAACCCGTCGCCAGACATTGCGGCAGGCGTGGAACACGATTCGTCAGCGGCTGATGGACGAGTCGTACGAACGCGCCCGGCGGCAACGCCTCCTGCTCCTTGAAGCGCGCCACGGCGTGACCCGGTATCCGGAGAACATCGCCCAATTGCGTCTGCCCGAACGCCCATGACCGCTGCGCCCGGTGACTCATCGGACATCGGCTATGGGGCCGAGGTCCGCCGCAAGCTGTTGCATCTCGTCGCACTGATTATTCCGTCGGGATATTACTGGGCGGGACGATGGCCGTCGGTCGTCGTGGTCTTCTTCTTCTTTTGTTCCTCGTTATTCGATGATCTCGCACGGCTGCGGCGATGGCCGATTCGATCGCTGTGGTGTCCGTGGGTCGATCCCATTGTGCGCCCGAAAGAGTCGACCGGATTCACCGGCGCGACGCACATCCTCCTGTCGGGGTGGCTGTGTCCGTTGCTGTTCGTCATGCCGGCTGCGGCCATCGGCATGGTGGCGATCATTCTCGGCGACATCGCCGCGGCGCTGGTGGGCCGTCGCTGGGGAAAACACCCGCTGGGCAACAACCGCACGCTCGAGGGCTCGCTCGCCTTCCTGATGGCCGCCGGGTTGGGCGGATTGCTCGTCCCCGGCGTCCCCGTCGCGCTGGCGTTGGGCGCGGCGCTGCTGGCCACCGCCGTCGAAGCGCTGTCAACACGCATTGACGACAACCTCACGGTGCCGCTCGCGGTCGGGTTGGCCGTGCATCTTGCTCTCGTCTTGTGACAACGGAGTGGGGGAAGACCCCGCCCATACGCATTGATTGCGGTGCAAACCTCTGCGCGTCGGTCAGCCCACGGGCTGACCGACACAGGAAGCGCCTCTTTTCGTGTGCGGCTCAGTCCTTGCCCTGACCGACACAGGAAGCACTTCTGCTCGTGTGCGGGTCAGCCCTTGGGCTGACACGCACGGGCACGCCTCTTTTCGTGTGCGGCTCAGTCCTTGGGCTGACACGCACGGGCACGCCTCTTTTCGTGTGCGGCTCAGTCCTTGGGCTGACCGGCACAGGCACGCCTCTTTTCGTGTGCGGCTCAGTCCTTGCCCTGACCGACACAGGAAGCACTTCTGCTCGTGTGTAGGTCAGCCCAAGGGCTGACCGGCACAGGCACGCCTCTTTTCGTGTGCGGGTCAGCCCAAGGGCTGACCGACACAGGAAGCGCCTCTGCTCGTGTGCGGGTCAGCCCTTGCCCTGGCCGACACAGGAAGCGCCTCTGCTCGTGTGTAGGTCAGCCCAAGGGCTGACCGGCACAGGCAACCTCACGGTGCCGCTCGTGGTCGGGTTGGCCGTCCACCTCGTGATCGGCTTGTGACGACGGAGTGCGGGGAGACCCCGCCCGTACGCATTGATTGCGGTGCAAACCTCTTCGCGTCGGTCAGCCCAAGGGCTGACCGACACAGGAAGCGCCTCTGCTCGTGTGCGGCTCAGTCCTTGCCCTGACCGACACAGGAAGCACCTCTGCTCGTGTGCGGGTCAGCCCTTGGGCTGACACGCACGCTGGCAATCGGACACAGGAATCAGGAGACCGGTATCCAGTAAGCGATCTTCAGCGCCAGGAAGTTATCCCCGGCGGCCGAGAGCGAGCGTGTGACATCGCGCGGACTGATGAGCAGCCCCGGTTCCTCCTCGCCCCAGCGGTTCTGCTGCCACACGAGGAAGAGCGTGCTGCCGCGGCGGAACTCCCAACGCATCACGACGTTGCTGCGAAATGAACGAAAGCCGAAATCGGGCCGTTCGATGTCGAAGGCGACGCCGTCGTCGGTCACATGATAATTCCCCTCGCCGTCTCCGGTGATCGTGGTCCCGTCCGTGCCATAGACGCGGATGTCGCGGCTGTCGGCGGCGGGCAGTTCGCCGAATCGAAAGTATCGCCCGCTGGCCGCGAACGGCTCGGCATACAATTCGAGACTCAAATCGGGCGTGAAGAAATAGTTGATGCGTATTTCCGCCGACAATTCGCTCTGCTCGATGGAACCGAACAGGTATCGCTTCCCGTACGTGTCCGGCGAGCCGTCGATCAGCGAGTCGCCCGGACTGATGTACTGCCGACGGCTGATGTTGCGGGAGTATCCGGGCTCGACCGAAAACGACCACCGCCGTCCGCGCGTCGAGAATTCCGTCTCCAGTTCGTAATACCAACTGCCCCAGTCGTTGTGGTTGCCGTAGACAAAGGCGCCATAGCGCGTCTGCGCCGAGAAATTATTCCACGTACCGGTGCCGAACCACCAGCCGAACGGCGTGCCGACCGACGGACCGCCGCGCGTGAGATTGTCGCTGTGCGACGGCGCATCGACGCCGAAGAATATCTCGCTGGAATACCAGTTCGCCCAGGTCAGGTTGCTGTAGAGTTCGACATTGCTGTACTGCCGGATGCCGCCGAAGTTCCAGCCGTTGTTTCCATACAACCCGACCGTGTAGCTGCGGAAGACCCTGCCCGGCGTGTTGTCGCGGTAACGCAGGTTCCACCATTGGTCGATATCATCGGCCGCGCCGAGAATGCCGACGTCGTTGAGTTCGAACTCGGGCGACTCGGCGGACACGGCCGCCGTCCAGAGCCAGTGCTTGCCGCTGTTTTTGGCCAGATTCAATGACCCGGTCCATCCGGTCAGCGATCTGCGAGTCGGATCGAGCGTCACATAATCGGCATCGGGACGCTGGAAGTAGTGCGCGCTGGATTGCTGCGTGCGACGGATGATCGCCGTATCCCCCGCCACGTGGCTGAACCCGGCATGACCGCTCAATTGGTATTTGCCCTTGGCAAAGCGCAGTTTCCAGTCGGAGTTGCCGGTGTAGGCGCGTTTCCGCATCAACTCCGACAGGGGAGAGTCCTCGTCCAGATCGCGCTGGAGCCCGGTGAACATCACCCCTGCGACCGATTTCTCCGCTCCGAACTCCTGCTGAAGTCGCAGCACTCCGTACCCGGTGACCGGCTCGATCTCGGTGCGTCCGTGAACGGCCGGATCGGTCGCCGTGGCCGTGTCGAGCGTGCGGGCGCGTTCGCGCGATGTCAGGGCGGTCAGGACGCCGACCGAAGTGCCGGAACTCAATCGCCCGGTGATTTTCGCTGCGCCCAGGATGGTCGTGTTCGACGGTTCGTCGGTATAGTCGCCATCGGCCAGACCGCTGCCGTGCGGGCTGCCCCCGATCCGTCGCGAGTAGAAATAGCTCGGGCCGATCGGCGCAAAAAGCTGGCTGCCTTCGATGAAAAACGGCCGCTTCTCCGTGAAAGACACTTCGTAGGCGCTCAGGTTCACAACCGCCGGGTCGGCCTCGACCTGTCCGAAATCCGGATTGACCGTGGCGTCCAGTGTGAGGTTGGGGCCCAGACCCATCTTCAGATCGGTTCCCAAGCGTGAATCGAAATCCGAACCATCGCGAAACGGATGATCGCCCGGGGCATTGGAGACAAACTCTCCGTCTCCGGCGGCATAGGGGAGAAGCTCCAGCCGCCGCGACGGTGCGATGCCTTGCAGCCCGATCAAGTTGCCGAAGCGTGACGACCACCCCGTCTCATTTTTCGGAACCGCAATCCAGAAATTGTCCTCGTTGCGCTGTGGTATCCAACGGTTGAAGTTGATGCCCCATACCTGTTCGTGTCGGTTGTTGAAGCGCAGTTGGGAAAACGGGATGCGCATTTCGGCGGTCCAGCCGCCGCCGTTGACGTCGGTGCGCGCATCCCACACCGGATCGTACGACGGCTCGCGCCAGTATTCATCGTCTACCGGATGGTAGCGGTCGAAGCGGACACCGGCGGCGCTGATGCCGAAGTCGTAGCAGGTTCGGCGATCACAATAGGTGTCCAGTGAGACGATCATCTGCTCGGCGCCGCCGGGATTGTCGCGGCGGTTCAGTTCCAGGCGCATCGTTTCCGGTTTTTTCATCTCCATGCGCGCGCCGATGTAGAGGAAACGCTCATCATACACAACCGCGACCTCGGTCAATTCATCGGGGATCGTGCCTTCGTTCGGCTCCTTTTGCACGAAATCGCTGATCCATTGCGCGGACTGCCAGACCTCGTCATCGAGACGCCCGTCGAAGCGCATGGCGGCTCCGTCGATCGCCGTTGCGGTCATCTGCTTCCGGGTCGTGTCGGCGGTCTGTGCGAATCCGTCGACGGCGGTCAGGGCGCAGAGGGACCCCACTGCCAAAGACAGCGTCAGCCGTCGCCACCACATGGTCAGTTGAGATGTCACAAGCGCATAGGGGTGAGGGTTCCTGCGGTCCCCCGTGATGTCAATACGGGATCGCGCACCCTTGGTTTCGTCGAGTGTGGGCTTGGCCCCACAGTATGACGCGGACGGCTGGCGGTCTGTTACCCATCGCGAATGGCTTCGATTGCGCAATGTGGACGGAAGCGACGTTAGGCCGTTGTCCGACGATCAGTTATGCGATCTGGATGCCCCAGGGCATAATAAGACCCTGACGGCAAGGACTTTGCGATATCAGCCCCGGAACACCGGAGGAATGTCATGATGAGACCCATTCGCAATGAACGCGGGGTGACACTGGTCGAATTGAGCGTCGTCGGCGCGTTGATCGGAATCCTGGCCGCCCTGTCCATTCCCAAATGGTTTGAAGCGATGCCGCGAATACGTACCAAGGCCGAAGTGCGCAACGTCATCTCGACTTTGCGCGAGGCGCGTTCGCTGGCGGTGGCCACGAAGAATCCGTTCGGGGTCAATTTCAATCAAGCCGACAACAAATTCACGCTGTTCGTGGACACCGACTCCCCCCAGGACAAGGCCTACACGCAGAGCGATTCGGTGATCGTGTCCACCGAGATCAAACACGGCGTCAAAATCCAATATGACACTTTCGGCAACAATACCGTGGTGTTCGATCCCGATGGCGCCGCCAGCGCCAGCGGGCACGTCATGCTGACATCCGAGGACTATCAGAACCAATTCTCCATCGACGTTCTGGCGTCGACGGGGCGTGTGAAGCTCTTCGAAGGATATCCCACCGACTGATCCGCTTCGCGCTCGACACAGCGCAATCGCCTCTTTGGGCCGCCCGACAGCGGCCCTTTTCTTTTGTCCGCTCAGACAACCCCGCGCCATGTAAACAAAGCAGCGGGGAGCCGTCCAGGAACGGCCCCCCGCTTCCGTCGTACCAACCACCACCCGGAGAGGGAGGATTGCTGATTTGGCTTTGTCGAGCCCGTTCTCCAACGGCGCCGACTCACCGTAGTGTCATTGAGCAACTCGCGCTCCCGGTACGCGCACAGATGAGCGACCAATGGGCAAAGTATGTATCTTGCAAGGCGCTTTGGTGTTACAATAGATCAGATAAACAGTTGGGCGAGGGTGACTGCTCGGAAGGGGTGCAACTCGATGGGGAGAGGGCTATCGCGTATGGGACCGCATCCCCACCTTCTGCGGACCAGGTTGGAATATGTGCCGATAATAGATATTATGTCACATAATCATGGGCCGGGGCTGCCGTGGCCGCACAAGAATCATCTTGTTCGCGTTAAACCCTTACTTTTGATTGGCTTGTCTCCGAATGCGGCCCTCGCAACCGGTGGGATTCGATGGAAGTTATTGATACACATACACATTTCCTGTCTTACAACTACTTCCGTTTGCTGACACAGCATCGTGAAACCTTCGGCGATGTCGACGGGTTCATTCGGGCCCAGGGTCGCAAGCATGAATTTGTGGTCCCCGATCAGGACCCAGTCCGCTTGGCGGATCGCTGGGTCATCGAGTTAGACAGCCACAAGGTGGCCCGGGCGGTCCTCATTTCGGGTATGCCGGGCGATGAGGCCTCGATCAAGGATGCGATGCGGATCTACCCCGACCGTTTCATCGGGGTGATGATGGTCAACCCCTACTTGTCTATTGCCGAGGAGTTGGTGGAGCATGCGGCGGGTGAGTGGGGATTTCGCGGAATCGCCCTGTACCCGTCGCTGCATCGCTTCTCGGCGAGTTCCAGCCGGATTTACCCGATCTATCGGATCGCGCGCCGGCACCAGTTGGCGGTCTTCATTCACTTCGGACGGCTGCGTATCGCCGCATGGCAATGGTGGGGTTTGCGGGAGACGCCCGATCGCAGCTATGCCGACCCCGCCGATTTGCATCAGGCCGCAACCGATTTCCCGTCCATCAATTTCATCGTGCCGTGCTTCGGCGCGGGAACGCTCTCGCAGTTGCTGCGCATCGGCCTGCAGTGCCCGAATGTTTATGTCGATACGGCCTCATCGAACAGTTGGCTCGAAGATCAGTCGGAGTTCCGCGATCTCGCCCATGTGTTCGAGAAGGCGCTGGAGGTCTTCGGGCCGGGCCGGATTCTGTTCGGCACGGACTCGGGGCTGTTCCCACGCGGCTGGCGTGCGTCGGTTTTTGAAGCTCAGCTTGGCGCCATGCGGGCAGTCGGCGTCTCCGAACGCGCCATCGAGGCGATTGTCGGCCAGAATGCGCGACAGGTGTTCGGGATCGACCGGCGTCTGCCGGCGTTTGTACACTGAAGCGGAGAGGAGACTGTTGAACAGGGGACATCTCAAGGGCTCACCTTTCACCTCTCTCCTCTCCGTTTTCCCCACCGATGTCTGATCATGCCGATCGCTGGGCCATCGCGCAGGAGTATGAACACGCGTGGTGGCGCAAGCGTGCGGCGCAACTCAATCTTGATTTCTATCGCGAATATGCCGAGGAGCTTCTCGAACTATTAGACGGCATCAAACGGCTCGATCAGCGCACCGCCATCCTGGAAATCGGCAGCGGCGCGGCCGGCATCCTGACGCATCTGTCGGGCGCGGTTCGTTGCGCGGTCGATCCCCTCGAAGATTTCTACCGTTCGGTGCCGGAGTTCCGGAGTTATCGAGACTCGTCGGTGACCTATGCTGCGGCAAAGGCCGAATCACTCTTATTTGCAGACGCACAGTTTGACCTCGTGATCTGCGACAATGTTCTGGATCATTGCGACCAACCGGAGACGGCATTGGCCGAAATGGCGCGTGTCATGAAGCCCGACGGGATCTTGTATCTGCGCCTGGTGACGTATCACGTCTGGGGGCGGCTAGTCCGGGCCGTGCTGGAGCGGCTGCGGGTCGACCGCGGTCATCCGCACACCTTTACCAAATCGGATTGCCTCGGCCTGTTCGTTCGCAGCGGGCTCGGCACGGTGACTATGAGAAACGTCGGATTCGCCCGACGCTGGCTACGTGATCTGACCGCGTTGCAATTGAAGCGGATGGCCAAGGCGGTTCTGTTCGCGACACAGGACAAGACACTGTACATTCTTGAGAAGCAGAGAGGAGAAAGGTGAAAGGCGAGAGGTGGAAGACGAACTGACCCTCAATCGTGAAATCAACTCTCCCCCTGTCTCCTCGCAACTCTGACTATGAACAAGCTCCTTCACCTGTTCAAACTCGGCTGGGCCTATAAGATTGCGCGGCCGACGAAGCTGAATTATCCCCCCTACCAGTTCACAATTGAACCGACAAACGTCTGCAACCTCCGCTGCCCGTTTTGCCCGCAGAGCGACCCGGAACATGCACACCGTCGTGCATTCGATCAACTGAGCATGGACAACTTCAAGTTGTTCTTGAAGCACTTGCGCGATGCACACCCCGGCAACAGTAATCTCAATTTCACGCTCGATGGCGAGCCATTCATCAATCCACAGTTCGTGGACTTTGTGGAACTGGCCGCCGCCGAGGGCTACTTCTGCATCTTCGCTTCGAACGGCACACTCTTAGATCGCAAAGCCGCGGATCGCTTGGCCGCCGCCGGCCCATTTCGCGCGTCGATCGATTTCGCGCCGGACAAAGACACCTTCGAGACCATCCGCGGACGCAAAGGCGACTATGACAATGTGCTGGCGAATCTGCGCTATCTGATCGAACTGGCCAAGACCAACAAGAATGTCCATCTCGACATTCACGACATCACCTCATACACCGGCGCCGATCCCGCACTGTCGATGCAACGGCTCCGTGCCCTCTTCCCTGCCGATCTCCCCTCCCGCGTGTCAATCGAGCCGCGCATCTTCCACAATTTCTGCGGACACCTGATGATGCCCCAGAAAGAGCGCCGGTATCGCCTCTGCCCTTACCCCTGGGTGCAAATGGCAATCGCGCACAATGGCGACTGTGTGGGCTGCTGCCGCGACACGGTCGGTCGCAGTGTGTTGGGGAATGTCTTCAAACAGTCTGTAATGGACATTTGGAACGGCGCGCCATACCAGCAATTCCGCCAGAACCTGCTCGACGGCCGCCCCGACCTGAACCCCGCCTGCAAAGATTGCGACATGCCCTGGTCCGCCGGCGAACCGCGCTGGAAGCTGGGGTATGTGGTCAGGTCGTTGTTGGGGAGATAGTGACGTGAGACGGGGACATTCTCAGTTAGCAACGACCTTGTGCTGTGCCATCGCCCTATTGCTCTCCTCATCGGCCATTGCAGCGGAGCTTGACACCACGGCGATCATCGCACGACTCGGGCCGGGGTCGGGACCTCAGTGGTCTCCCAGTGGACGTCTAATCTCGCTTTATGACAAAGAATACCTGCAGGTCGTTCGATCTGATGGTACAGGACGACGGTTCAGGATTGTAAGATCCGAACAGTTCGCCACCATGAAGCACATTTGGGAAACCGACACGACGATCGTCGTCGCCATCATGGAAGACAGGGATTCAGAATACGTGCTCTTCGCCAGGGTCGCGTTTGACGCATTATCCAATGATGCACACGATAGCACCTCGACTGTGGCGGACATACAACGCATCGGGGCTATGACGTTCCCCTCGAGCGGGCGCCGACAGTTGCCTCAGCTGATCCGTTTTCCCGATGGAACGGTCGCATATCGCAAAGGCGCACATGCGGAACCGACCGATCGATCACGCGGGACATTGAGCACCGCCATTAGAAATCTGCCTGTCGCTCAGATCATCAAGGACACCTGCTTTCCATACGGAGGCTATGTGGGTCTGGGAAGGATCGGCGACGCGGCGGCTGCGTTGCGACAGATAACATTTGACAACTGTTATTTCACAGTCACTATGTCACCGACGTATGACAGATTTGCAGCGGACTGGTACGGCGGCGTCGGCTTTGCAATCTACGATACGACCGGTGCGCTTTTAAACGGACAATTTGAGACGGAGTCCGAGAAGCCGTCGTCAGGAGGCGCTGAGTATGCGTACCAAGTCGCTTGGTCTCCGGACGGCCGCCACCTGGCAGTTGTTCGCGCGGTCGAGGATGGACACGACGTAACCAGCTGGAGAATCATCATTACTGATGTGGCCGAGAGCACTCGCCGCGAGGTCGTACGCCAGAGCGACAACCTGCCTACTCTTCCAATGTGGAGTCCCGATGGTCGTCTGATTGCCATGAGTCTCGCGGGCAACGGCATTGTGATAATTCGAGTGCTTCCGCTGTAGCTTCTACACGAGTTTGTGGCCCTGATACCCGCGCGTCAGGGCTACGATACTAAGGAGAGTTTGATGTCATGGCGCGCAAGATCGACTCGGACGTTGCTTTGGATCTCTGTACTTGCCTGGGGCGTATTGGTCGGCGGCAAACTGTTTGACCTGCGCATGCTGGTCGGCGCGTGGAGCGCCTCACCTCCCGAATCGCTCAACCTGTTGCCCTACGGGCCCCATTTCCCGGTCGACACGGGCGAGTATTTCTTTCCGAGTTCGGTCGCGCTGCTACTATGCTCATTCGCCGCCCTGATCACCGGATGGCAAACGCCGTGGAGGTATCGCATCTGGCTCATTCTGCCGGCAATCATGATGCTGGCAATACTGATCTTCACGGTTTCCGCATTCTGGCCGCGCAATGCGGCACTGTGGGCAGTCGCGCAAGGACTCCCCGGCGCAATTCCCGACCCAGCCGAGGTTGCCAAAGTGGTTCGTCAGTGGGTCAGTTGGGACTGGATTCGTGTGGCGATGGGATTCGTGGGTTACGCATCTTCGGTTCGGGCGATCAGTGTTTCGTTTCCCGGGACGACTGCGGGTGTGCCCAAGAACTGAAGTGGGGACGATGCGTGACCCGGACGGGATCGTCAGGGCCCGAGTCATAGAGTGTGTAGGGGCACGGCGAGCCGTGCCCTCGCCAATAGAACACAAAAGCACTGGGCACGGCACGCCGTGCCCCTACGAATACGACAAGAAACGCAAAAGGGCGGGTTTGAAACCGCGCCTGCTGATAGCAATCTGTAGGGGCGGGGTTCCCCCGCCCAATTTGATTCACACCACGAAAAAAAGGGCGCGGTGACCGCGCCCCTACAAATGCATTCTGTGATTGGAATGTGTGATCTAATACGCGATCAATTCCCGCGCCGCTTCTTCGATCCAGCCATCCTGCGGGAGGATGTAGGTCTCCGCTTCGGGACCGTAGGAGACCGGCGTGAAGGCCGCGCCGACCCGTCGCACCGGGGCATCGAGATGCTCGAAGCAGTTCTCGGTGATCCAGGCGGAGACTTCCGCGCCGAAGCCCATGAACTTGACGTCTTCGTGCACCACGAGGACTTTGCCGATGCGTTTGACCGACTCGCCGACCATGTCGTGATCCCAAGGCAGAACAGTGCGCAGGTCGATGATCTCGACATTGATGTCGTCTTTGGCGAGGGCGCGGGCAATGGTCACGGATTTGGGCACAGTTGCACCCCAACTGACGATCAAGAGGTCATCGCCCTCGGTCACTCTGTTGCCGCGGCCGAATGGAATGGTGAAATCGGGGCCGGGATATTTTGATTTCAGTGCGGGTTGACGGTAGAGCCGTTTGTGCTCGAGAAACAGCACCGGGTCTTCGCAGCGCATCGCGGTGCGCAGCAGCCCGCAGGCGTCCAGCGCGTTGGATGGGATCGCAACGAGGAATCCGGGGAAATGTGCAAAGGTGCCCTCGATCGACTGCGAGTGATAGACTGCGCCGGAGCCGCCTAAGTATCCGCCGGTCGCGATACGAATGACCGCGGCCGCGCCGAAACCATTCAACGAGCGCCACCGCATCTTGGATGTCTCGTTGACCAATTGCATCATCGCCGGCCAGAGATAATCGGCGAACTGCACTTCGCAGACCGGCTTGATCCCGCGAGTCGCCATCCCGGTCGCGGTGCCGACGATGGTCGCCTCGGCCAACTGCGAATTGTAGACGCGGTTGGGACCATGCGCCCGTTGCAGACCGGCGGTTGCCTTAAACACGCCGCCCTTGCCGGGGACCTGGTCGATCAACTCGGTGAAACCGACATCGGCGACATCCTCACCGAAAACGAGAATGGCGGGATTGCGCTTCATCTCATCTTTCAACGTGCGATTGATCCCCTGGATGATCGAGACATCCTCGTCGTCAAACTTCGGTGCGACTGCAAACGCATCCGAGGAGGCATCGACCGTCGGCGAAGTCACATAGAGCGGAATCGAGTTTTTGTCGGGGCGCGCGGCGCGGACCGCCTTCTCGGCGCCTTCGGAGATTTCGGCGTCGACTTCGTTGCGGATCGTCTCGAGCTGCTGTTCGGTGGCGACACGGTGTTCCTTCAGATACAACGGGAAGTTCTTGAACGGATCGCGCTGCTGCTCCTTCTGGCGCATCTGTTCGGTCTTGTAGGCCCGTTCGTCATCGGACTCGGAATGCGAATACGGACGGATCACATGCGCATGCACCAAGACCGGGCGCCGCTCTCTGCGCAAAATGGGTTCGACTTCGCGAAACGTCTCGTAGCACGAGATCGGGTCGCAGCCGTCGATTTCCCGGATTTCCAACAATCCCTGATCGGACAGGCCGCTTAAGAACTTCGAGATCGAACCGCCGGCGGTCTGCTGGTGTTTGGGGACTGAGATCGCATAGCCGTTGTCTTCGATCACAAACAGCACCGGAAGCTGCCCCAACGGCGTCTTCAGGCAGGCGACATTGACCGCCTCGAAGAATTCGCCCTCCGAGGTGGTGCCGTCACCGCCTGTAACGACCGTAATCTCTTCGGGGTCGTGCGGGATGTCGCGCGCCGAGATCGCCTCGGTGCTGTTGAGGTAGCGTCCGGCCTGCGCGCAGCCGACCGATTGCAAAAACTGGGTGCCGGTGCACGATGACTTGCTGACCACGTTGACGCGCGGGATCGACCAGTGCGACGGCATCTGGCGTCCGCCCGATGACGACTCGGCCGCGCCGACTGCGTCCATCAGCATTTCCCCGGCTGTGTAGCCCAAGGGCAGCACCAGCGCGCGGTCGCGGTAGTAGCAGTAGAACCAGTCGACTTTCGGTCGCACGACCAATCCGAGCGCGGCGAGCACCGCCTCGTGCCCCGCGCCGGAAATCTGGAAGAACACACGCGACTGCGCCTTGAGTTTGCGCTCCATGTCGTCGACACGGCGCGAGGTGTAGATCCAGCGATAGAGCAGGAGCAACTGCTCGTCGGTGAGTTTATGCGAAGTCCCCGAGCCGGACTGCTGCGATTGGCGCCGGGGTGTAGCAATGTCCGTGGTGGTCGAGTTCATGGTCCTCCTGACTTCGGTGAATCCAAACGGTCGGAACTGATGCCGGCCCCCGCTCAACACCCGCTCAAGGATAGCGTTCAAGGGGCAGACAGGCAACGTCATTTTGAGCGGCGCGGCAATGTCCGGCAGCTCCATCCTGTCCTATGGCAACAGGTTAAGCCGCGGCAACACGGCGCAGGTCACGCCGCTTCGGCAAAGTCGTCGCCTTCATCGCCGGGAGCAATGCGGTGACGCCTCTGGCGGCCGCGCTCGACATAGCGCTGGCCGCATTCGTAGACCTTCGGCCAGAACACGATCAGCAGCGCCAGAGCGCCCGCCGTCAGGACAACGCCGATCAGCCACCAATGCCAACGTTTCATTGCACCTACCCTCACAGTCTCCAACAAGCCGAATCTACGTGATTGTTCCCGTCAACGGTGTGGTTCTGTTCGGGTCAGCCCAAGGGCTGACCCGCACTGTCATCGCTTACGAGCCGAGCATCCCCCGTTGTTCCCGTCAACGGTGTAATACTGTGCGTGTCAGCCCTTGGGCTGACCCGTACTGTATCGGTCGCAGAAAAAGCAGATGCTTCGCCCGTTCGCTTCTCCCGCTGACGCGGGAGAACCTCAGGGCACAGCATGACAGTTTCGGTTATCATCGCCTCAGTCGGAATCGGTGCCGGTCAGGCCGCTTGTGCCGGTTCTGTGCGTGTCAGCCCTTGGGCTGACCCGCACGGCCACTGTCTCAACAATTCTGCAATCAATTGAATCCCTACACATGAAACTCGATGACGTCCCCTTCCTGTAAGGTATGATCGGCGGGGACGCGTACGCCCTGCATGGCCTTGTTTTCAGCGCTCCAGAGCCGCGCGTGCAGGAGCTTCTCGGCGATCTCCTTGTGAATCGCGCGCGCCGCATCGGCGACTGTGCCGCCGTGCGGCAGCAACACCGGATCGCGCAAGTCCGGCTTCTGGCCCGGCGCCTTCGTGTATACGCGCAAAAGTCCGAGTGCTTTGAATGCGGTTTCCAGGAAGTGATCCAACCCGCGCCGTTGGGGGATCGAGAGCGTGACGAGCGGCGCTTGCGATCCGACGATCTCCTCTAACAATTCCAATCGGCTGGCGGCACCGGGGTTGTCGCATCCGGTCGCGGCCACGATCGTGCGTTTTTCGACGGCCGTGGGCAACGCGTCATCCGGTTTTGCCAACCCGCCGAGTCGGACCTTGCCCTCGTGAACGCGTTTGACCACGTACTCGTAATGCGCGATCACATCATCATCGGCAAGCGACACGACCAACACGACGACATCGCCGGTGCGGGCGATGTTGAATACGTAATTCTCGCAGTACTCCTCGGCGATCGACGGCGTGTCGACCAACTGCAGCTTTACATTTTCCCAGGCCGCCATCCCGGGGACCGGCTTGCGCGTCGCAAAGGGCCACTCGGCGATTTCGACCGGCGCGTGGGTCAGCGCGCCGACGATGCTCGACTTGCCGCTGTTGGCGGGGCCGATCAGCACGATCTGTCCGGCGCCTTCGCGCGGGATGTGATCGAGCGGGTGCAGACGCGATGCGCCGGCCTTTTTCGGTGATTCGATCTCCGCCTTCAGTTTCGAAATCTTCGACTTCAGCTCGCCTTGCAGATGGTCGGTCCCCTTGTGCTTGGGGATCTCGCGCAGCATCATCTGCAGCAATTCGAGCCGACGCCTCGGTTCGCGCTCGCGGCGGTACTCCTCCTCGATTTTGACATACTGCGGCGGAAGATTGGCAGGCATCGCCTCTCAAAGTAACAACGTCGCTGTGCCGGTTCAAGTCAGGCGAGCGGTTGGCCGTCCGGCAAAAGGCATCTTTCGCGCGCCGGTACCTGTGGACGAAAACAATTGGTAAAGGATCGGGGGCGGTCCGCCGGACCGCCCCCGATTGGTGATGCGTGCAACATCTGATCCCCGAGTTCGGTCCGCCGAAATCCGCAACTCACTGCCCGGCGCACGGGTCGGAGCACGGATCGCAGAACGGATCGGTATTGTTCCGGAACGCGTGGTCGACGAACGAGACGACATCGAACACGTTGACCACACAATCGCAGTTGGCGTCGTTGCGGCTGAGATGCGGACACGCAACGTCGGTCACGCTGGGGCCGTTGCGAAACGCTTCGTCAACGACATCCACGACGTCAAAAACATTGGTAATGCCGTCGCACTGCGGATCGCCGTGGCAATCGCAGACGCAGCCGGGTTCGATGCTGCCGGTGAATGTGACGACATACAGCCCGGTGAGCATATCCGATACGATGACGCGTCCCGAGGGCAGATACGGATAGACCGACCAGGCGCCTGCCATCCCGACGTTGCTGGCGGGATTGGTGTCATAGAAGCCGATCTCGAACGGTGCTTCGGGATTCAGCACGTTCCAGATGCGCAGTCCAAGACCGTAGTGGCCGATGTAGAGCGCCCCGTCTTTCACATAGCAATTGTGCACGATCGACCCGGGAACGCCGAGGTTGATGTCGAACACCTTCGATGCGGCCAATGGATTGGAGACATCGAAGACGCGCGTCCAGGGTCCGGTGCCGATTTCATCCCCGACGAACAAATAGCGCCCGTCGGCGGACAGTTCGCAATTGTGAGCGCCCGAGCCGGGGTAATCGAAATTCGCGATGAGCTGCGGGGCCGCCTTGTTGGCAACGTTGACAATGTCGATCCCATCCCCATAAATCGCAGCCGCGTACAACGTGTCATTGCGGATGTCCATGTCGTGGTAGTAGTAGGAGAACCATTGCCCAGCCAGGGCAGGCGTCGCGGGCAACACGGACAGGTTGAATATCTCCATTCCTCCGGAAGTCTGGCCACAAACATACAGGTAGTTTCCCTCGACAAGGCAGTTATGCGCACGGTTGTCATACGTGAAGATATAGCTGACGAATTGTGGCGAGGCCGGATTGGCGATGTTGTGGACCTGCAGCGGGCCGTATTCCATCAGCAGAATGGCGTAGTTCTTGTAGACCTTGATGTCCTTGGCATCGCCGCCGCCGCCTAAGATGGGCAGAAAACCGACTTCTTCCATCAGGTCCAGGTCGACGATCGATGCCCCCTCTCCCCGCGCACAGATCAGTGCGTATTCTTTCCCGGACACGGAATCGACATATCCCCAGATGTCCCCGTAATCGGCGCGCCCGTTCCAGTTGCCGACGAACTCGCAATTGCTCGAAATAGTTTGCGGCGTGCCGGCGAACACACCGCTGAAACCCAGCACCACATCGCCGGGACCGAGTATATCAATGCGATAGTAGTACGTCACACCGTTGGTCAGTCCGTCGTCTACGAACACGAAAGTACTCCCGTCTACAGAGCCAATCTGCGTCGTAGGGGGATTTGTCGTGTTTCTGTAAATGCGGTACTCAGTCGGCGAGCCATCGCCGCAGTAAACCCATGTCAGTTCAATGAGTCCGGAGTCGGGCCGGGCATTGGGAAACTGGATGAAGTCATCGAAGATGTTGATGGTGAGCGTCGCCGGGATCGACTCCAGCAGCGTATGTCCCGGTTCGACGCGCGGGTACCAGCCGTAGTAGACGTCGAGGTCTTCGTTGAGAATATTGCGTCCCGCATAGGTCAGGCCGGTGCCGTCGTAGTTCGACGCCATCACATAGAGGAACTCCCACTTTCCGAACCCGGGCGCGCCCGTGGTGGTGTCGGGGTCCCAACGGAGATTGGGTGGCGGATTGGGGCCGCCGCCGTCGTTCCATTCGGCGAAACAGACATTCAAACGGCGGGGATTCATGTCATCGGAAACGTCCCACACGGTTCCGGGGAAAACGCCGACGCCGACGGAATTGAAGTTCTGCTCGACGCGGAAGACCTGGCAGTAGGTCGAGTCGCCGTCGAAGTGAATCTCAACGGGAACGAAGTCATCGGGCGCCACACTGGAGCCGATGGTCCACAATGTGGCTTTCCCCAGACTGCCGAAAAAGGTCTCTCCTCCGGAAATCGGGTTGCCGCGCATCCAGCGCGGATCGCCGTCCCAGATCGCCTCGACTCCCGGCTCCTGCGGCACACAGGGCGGCATCGCGGCCGGCGCCACATGCGGCGGGGAATTGGCCGGATCAAACCCGATGGGGCCCGGCTCCACGATCGCATTGAGCGACGGTGAGCCGGCCGGCGTGCAGGCTTCGACCAGCGCCTCGACCGTTGCCCGGGCGACCGGGTCGGTTGGGTACTCAATGCCGGGGGATTCGAGTGGGCGTACGTCTCCGGGCAGCGCAAAGACGGCCGAGACAGACAGGATCAGCACATGGAACTTTACACGTAGACGCCGTGTGAGCACACCAGACCTCCGCAGTTCAGTGTCTTAAAAATTGTGGGTTCGGTCACCGGGGAGGGTGAGACTCCGGGCGACACAGCCAGTACAACGGACACAGACAGGACAAGTTTCAATCTAACTGGAGCGGACGATCAAGTTTGCCTGAATGCGTCCCTCGTCCCTCAATTTAGCAGATTCCCGGGTTACGGCAATGACTTCTATTTTTGGGCTAATCCAGAAACAGGTACTGTTTCCAGCGATGGTCACCCAGCCCGACAAAACGCTGGATGTAGGTAATGTGATTGGGACGTCGCGGGAGCCGTCGCAACGGCATCCCGGCTTCATCGGGGGTGCGGTCCCCTTTGCGGTTGTTGCAACGGATGCAGGCGCAGACGAGGTTTTCCCAGGATTCGTCGCCCTTCCGGTTGCGGGGAATGACATGGTCGACCGTCATGGCCGTGCGAGACTGGCCGCAGTATTGGCAACGATGCCCATCGCGCTTGATGATGTTGCGGCGTGTCAGGACGACCCGCTTTTGCGGACGCTTAACATACATCGCCAGCCGGACAATCGACGGCACCGGCAATGCGGATGTGATACTCTTGAGCATCCGTCCGTCCAGACGCTCGATGATCTCCGCCTTCCCCAGGTACACCAGAACCACGGCGCGACGCGTCGTGCAGACCGACAACGGCTCGTAGTTCTGGTTGAGGACCAGTACGGGACGGGTCAGCGGGTTGCCGTTAAATCCATTCCCCATGTCGACTCAAGCACCCCTTGAAGGTCCTAAAATAGGGCCCGGCGGGCGAACGTCAAGAATCCATACGCGCCGGCCGACAGACTCATCCGGTGACCCCGATTGACCGCAGAGCCGTCACGAGCGCATGCCAGGTGATGGGCGCCTCAATCGCCGGACCGGAATCGAAGCGCAGAACCGGAATGCGGTCTTTGTATGTTGCGTAGACCGACGCGTCGGTCCGGATGTTATATCGGCGGACCACGAGATTCCACTGACCCATCGCCTCCTCCAACAGCCGCTCGGCGTCCTCGCACAGCGGGCAATCGGGCTTGGTGTAGAATGTCAATCCGATGGGTTTGGTCATACTGCGTGGAACACAAAGCCCGCCATGGGGGTAGCACCTCTTTGGACGATCGGCGATGATTCCGCACCGAATTTGCTTTGTTCGGCAATGCTGATCCAGTAATTTGATTGACAGTTTGGCCGCAGGATCAGGATCCGTCGGAAGTATGCGGCGGGGCGCGTAACTCGCGACAACTAAAACAGGGAGCTTCTCCGACGTCTTCGCGGAGGCAGGGTAATGGCAACGACAACCGAACGACCGAAACGCACGATCCGCAAGCGCACCGATGAGACTCAGCGTCAGGCCGCGCCGCCGTCGGCGGCGACCGCCACGACGCGCATCGAATTGCTGCGATCCGAAGACCTGCTGGCCGCCGCGCAGTTGATGCATCGCACCGTCGATGACATCCGGCGCACCGCCGGTCTGGAACCGCTCGACTTCGAAGTGAAGTCCACCCCTCCCCTGCTGCAGCACATTTACGAACAGGACCCCGAATTGTCGTGGGGCGCATACGACGGCGAGACGCTGGTGGGATTCGCCACGTCGCACATCCGTGATCACCAGTGGCACGTTGCCTATCAGTTCGTCGAGACCGCCCATCAGAATCGCGGCATCGGCGGTGAGTTGCTGCGCACCGGGCTGGGTGTCGCCCGCGAACGCGGCGCGATGATCACATCGCAGTGCACCTTCACGTACAATCCCAAGGCGATCGCGCTCTACACGCGTCTCGGACTGTTCCCGCGCAAGAATCTGATCCTGCTGGAGGGTCCCCGTTGTTCGGAAATGAAGTGCCCCGATCCGCCGCGCAGCATCGAACCGTCGGTCATCGATTCGACGTCGCTGTTAAATGAACTCAATCACATGGACCGGGAAGTGCGCGGCATCAACCGGTCGGTCGATCATTGCTACTGGTTGGCGGACGAGGACTACACGGGCTACGTCTTTCGGGCCAACAATTCCCTCGTCGGCTATGCCTACATCTCCCGAAAAGGGTTTATCGCGCCCGCACTGGCGATCCGCGACATCTACCTCGTGGAGATCGTCAATCATTGCCTGCACCTGCTCAAAGCGCAGTATGACGTGACGCCGCGCATTTGGCTGAACGGAAAAAATTTCGCCTCCCTGACGATGCTCCTCAATCACGGCTTTCGCATCAAAGAAATCGCGCTCTTGATGACCAACCGCATGTTCTGCGACATGCGCCGATACATTCCCGCATCGCTGGCCGTGTTTTAGCCGAACCGACAACTCTTCAGCGTGTGCCGGTCAGCCCTTGGGCTGACGGCTCGCGGGGTGTCCGTGTCGGCCCCAGGGCTGACCCGCACGGACAGATAAGAGATCGCGTTGCTGATGACCAACCGCATGTTCTGCGACATGCGCCGGTACATTCCCGCATCGCTGGCCGTGTTTTAGCCGAACCGACAACTCTTCAGCGTGTGCCGGTCAGCCCTTGGGCTGACGGCTCGCGGGGTGTCCGTGTCGGCCCCAGGGCTGACCCGCCCCGGTACTATTGTGCCCGCCAGGCGTCCTCGCCCGGCGCTCGTGGGCCAATCGCGGATGGCCGTCACGCACTGTAGAGATCGTCTGCGGGAGTGCTACGAGAATAATGCCGTGGCCACGGCGATGAGAACCAACGCCGGCAGGTAGTTGGCCACCGGGATGTCCTTGATCTCCAGCATGCGAATGCCCAGACCGAGAATCATCAGGCCGCCGACGGCCGAGAATTGATCGAGCGCTCCGGGCGCCGTCAGCGCGGCAAGCATTCCCCCCATCAGCGTCAGTCCGCCCTGCAGCACCAACACGGTGACGGCGGCAAAGATCACGCCGATCCCTGTGGTCGCCGACAGGGCAATCGCCGCGAAGCCATCCATCACCGATTTTGTGAGCAGCAGCGTGGCATCGCCGGAGATGCCGTCTTCAATCGAGCCAACCACGGTCATCGGTCCGACGCAAAAGAGCACGGACGCAGTGACGAACCCCCGCACGAATCCGGACGCCGTGCCGACCTTCAGCCGTCGCTGCAGCCAGCCGGCGAAGCGCTCCAGCGCTCGCTCGATACCGATCAATTCGCCGATGATGCCGCCGAGCACCAGCGACCCGATGATCAAAAACGGGCGTGTTCCCTTGACGACCGACTGAATTCCGATCCACAAAGTTACCAGCCCCAGCGCCGTCATCACCGAGCGCTTGATCGTCGCAGGAAGTCGGTCGCCGATGAACAGGCCCACCAGCGAACCGGCGATCACGGTTGCGGTGTTGACCAGAGTACCCAGCATGGGATCGAGTTCTATCGCAGCGTGTCGCGTTCGCTGCGTCGCGTTTGCAATGTATCGGCGAGCCGTCCGAAGCGATCGGTCAGGCGACCGGCGCGCGCCATGTCGCCGATCAGTTGGCACCAGCCGATGGACAGCGTGTACCCTTCGCTGACGTACAACAGCAGAAAGTCGTGCATCGCCCCTCCCAATTCGATCCGCCGCAACCGCTCATCGGCTATGAGCAGCAACGAATCGGCCAGATCCACCGCCGCGCTCCATTCGGCGTGGTCGGCCAGCCGTTTGGCGGAATCCAGTCCCCGCGACATGCCGTGCACCCAGTCGCGTTCTCCCGAGGGAACCTCCAATTCAACGCTGTAAAACTCGCTGTCCTGGGAGGGAGTACGCTTGTATTTGTCGGCCGACTCACAGGCAAGCATCGCCGGACACAACAGGAGTAACACACAGCCGAGGCGGAATCGTGTGGCCCCCGTCATGGCTCAGAGCCGTGCCAGGGAACGTTGTTGGATCGTCTGTTCGCGCAGCCGCGCGGTGAAGTGGCGCAGGTAGGGCGACTGGTACTCGATGGCGAATCCGCGCGCTGTATCGCGGCGGCGATGTACATTGGCGAAGGTATCGACGACGTGGCCCAGGTGCGACTCGGTGTACACGCGCCGCGGGAGCGCGAAGCGCACCAGTTCCGGCCTGGGTTTGTCACGACCCGAGACGGCATCGGCGGCTCCGAACATGAGCGATCCGATTTCCACCGTACGCACACCGCCGTCGCGGTACATCGCCACCGCCAGCGCCTGACCGGGGAATCCCTCGGGCGGGATGTGCGGGTACAAGGATCCGGCATCGACAAAGACCGCGTGCCCGCCGATCGGTACAACAACGCGCGCACCGGCGTCGATCAATCGCTGTCCGAACCATTCGGTCTGCCGAGTGCGGTATGACAGGTACGATTCGTCGCAGACTTCGTCCAGCCCGATCGCGATCGCTTCGAGATCGCGTCCCGCCAGACCGCCGTACGTGGGGAAACCCTCGAGCACGACCATGAGGTCTTTGATGCGCGCGGCCAGATCGCCGTCACGCAGTGCCAAAAACCCGCCGATGTTCGACAGACCGTCCTTCTTGGCCGACATCAGGCAGCCGTCGCCGCAGTCGAAGACGGCGCGGGCGATGGCGCGGACGCTGCGGTCGTTTTGCGATTCCTCGCGCTGCCGGACGAACCAGGCGTTCTCGGCGAAGCGTGCCGCGTCAAAATACAATGGAATACGGTTTTCTCTGAGGATGGCGCGAGCGGCGCAGACGTTCTCATACGACACCGGCTGCCCGCCGACGGTGTTGCTGGTGATCGTCAACACGCACAGTTTGATGCGGTCGCCGTGATGGGCGATCGCGCGTCGCAAACCGTCGAGATCGATGTTCCCCTTGAACGGGAAGGGATCGTCGAGGTCGCCGCAGGACGGATGGGGCAGGTCGATCGGTGTGGCGCCGCAGTACAGGACGTTGGCGCCGGTGGTGTCGAAGTGCGTGTTGGAGACGACGATGTCGCCCTTTTCGAGCATCGTCGTGAACATCAGGTGTTCCGCGGCCCGTCCCTGGTGCACCGGGATCACGTGCTCGTATCCTGTCAGGTCGCGCACGGCGCGCTCGAGACGATAGAAGTTGCGCGCGCCCGAATACGATTCATCGCCACGCATCAGCCCGCTCCACTGCCGGTCCGACATGGCCCCGGTGCCCGAATCGGTCAGCAGATCGATCGTGACGTCCTCGGCGCGGATGGCAAAGAGGTTGTATCCCGCTTCGCGCAACGCCGCTTCCCGTTGTTCCGCCGACAGAAACGGAATCGCCTCGACCGATTTGATCCGGAACGGCTCCAACGGATGGCGGAAGGAACTGCTCATGTCGGCTGTAGGATAGGTACGGCGCAGTGGGCGGTCCACGGCGATTTCAGAAAACTGTCAGCGCAACGACCGCTCGAATCGAACCGACTACAATGCCGCGATGGTTGGTGATTTGCGGTTCGGCGATCGTCTGCAGTTGCTGGTCGGCCGCTGCGTCGAGCATGCCGAGCTGTCTGAGCACGGCAACGGCCGTCGGACCCATCGCTCGTTCGCCGCCGTCGGTGATCTTGATCGCGATTCCCAGAGCACGCTCGGGTACGACGATTCCCATGACCGCCTCTCCCCCGACTTTGGTGATGGCCCGTCCGCGTGTCGCCTGCGCCAGACGCAGGTCCAGACGTCCGGTGCCCGACACCAATTCGGGATGGGACCGCATGGCGTCGATGAGCGTGGCGGCCGCGGCGTCGTGGGGACCCGACGATCCCCCGGCGGCGGCGGCGTGCGCCAGGCGCGCATACCCCAAGGCGAGTGCCCGCAGCGGCAAGGCGTAGTTTGGCGCCGAACACCCGTCCGTTCCGCGTGCGAGCTGATCGGGTGATACCTTACAGAAGTCCTCTATCGTCTGACGTATCGCTCGCTGGACCGGCGAATTCGGATCGAGATAATCCTTATGCGGGGCGCCAAGCAGCGACGCCAACGCCAGCATACCGGCGTGTTTTCCTGAGCAATTGTTGTGCAATGCGGTGAAACTCGATACCGGCGGAACCGCCTCGCCGGTCCCGCGAAGCCAGTACGGAACGTGGGCGCCGCATTGCAGGTCCGACACCTGATGGCCGGTCGCCGCCAGGATGTCACCGACCGCCTGAAGATGACACTCCTCGCCGGAGTGCGAGCCACACATGACCGCCACGTGGCGGGACGAAAGCCCGAAGCGTCCGCAGACGTCATGTCGAACGGTCGGCAGCGCCTGAAAGGGCTTCAGCGACGACCGCGTATATGTGACCCAATCGGGATCGCCCAACGCGGCGACTAATCGCGCACGGTGATCGACGACCGCGACGGCGGCGTGATGGCGGCTCTCGACCGTATCGCCGCGCACGACTTCGACCGCGACGGGCGCGGGCGCATCGGCTGATGTCTCACGCATCGTCGCGGTCGCAATCGCATCGACAGTCTTGGCGCACACCGTCCCTATCCGATCTTGAACTTCTTTTCGGCCTTGCCGATGACTTCGTCGAGAATTTCGAGCGCCACCTGGCAGTGCTGACGCTCGATGATGAGCGGCGGCACGAGGCGGATCCCGTTGGGCCCGCATGTCAGTAGCATCAGCCCCTTCTCGAAGGCGCGCATCATGACCTCATCGGCCATTTCCGGCGCGGGCTTTTTGCTGGCGCGGTCTTTGACGAACTCGATGCCGATCATCAGTCCCAGTCCGCGCACATCGCCCATCGACGGGTGGCGCTTCTGCAGCTTCTTGAGTTCCGCCATGACAAACTTGCCCTGCTTCGCCGCATTGGCAATCAGACCGCCCTCCAACAGATCGATGGTCGCCAGCGCGGAGGCACACCCCAGCGGGTTGCCGCCGAATGTGGTCGAATGGGCGCCCGGCGGCCAGTCCATTACATCGCGGTCGGCAATGCAGGCGCCGAGCGGTACACCGGATGCCAGCGCTTTGGCTGTCGTGAGAATTTGCGGCGAAACGCCGAAATGCTCGATGGCAAACATCTTGCCGGTTTTGCCCATGCCCGACTGCACTTCGTCGACGATCAAATAGATGTCGTGTTTCTTCGCCAGCGCCGCCAGGGCCGGAAAATAGTCGTCGGGGGGCACGATGTACCCGCCTTCGCCCTGAATCGGCTCGATGATGATCGCGGCGACTTCTTCGGCCGGGGCGACGCGCGTGAGGATCTCATCCTCCAGAAACTTCAGGCAGGCCAGGCCGCAGGTCGAGTGCTCCAAATTCAGCGGGCAGCGGTAGCAGTACGGGTACGGCGCGTGCGTCACCTCCGGCAGCAGCGGCGCAAACCCTTTCCGCTGCGTGCTCTTCGAGCAGGTCAGGGACAGCGCGCCCATTGTCCGTCCGTGAAAAGCGCCCATGAACGCGATCATGCGCGGACGGCGTCTCTTGTATCGCGCCAGTTTCAGCGCCGCCTCGACCGACTCGGTGCCGGAATTGGTGAAGAACGTGCGGCGCGGCTGCGGTCCCGGTGCGACATCGCTTAAGCGCTTGGCCAATTGCCCGACCAGCTCATGATAAAAGTCCGCCGATGAGATGTGCACGGCTCTGCGTGTCTGGCGGATGATGGCTTCGACGACCTTCGGGTGAGTGTTGCCGGTCGAGCAGACGCCGATTCCGGAATGGAAGTCGAGAAACTTGTTGCCGTCGATGTCCCAGATCCACGGGCCGTCGGCATGGTCCAACACAGTCGGATGGGCGCGGGTGTACGACGGCGACACATAGGTCTCATCGAACTTGATTTTCTTTTTGCTCTTGGGACCGGGCAACGCAGTCTTGATTATCGGACGATCACTCATAGTATCCTCCAGCGGCGCCATCGGACTGCGCGCCGTCGGTCGTATCGGGTTGGGGAAATGATGAATCCGAAGTGCGGAGACACGACTACGTTCCGCCGAAGAGCAAAATCCGATGCAGCAGGCCGCGCCGCTTGCGGGGCGACAGCAAGTGGCTGATTAATGAGGATGGTTTGGCGCCCCGTGGCATTGGCTTGACTCCGATGGACCAAAGATAATTACGTCAAATCCCCCCTTCAAAGCGCTACTCATCGACCGATGACCGAATAGTAGTGACAAAACTTTGGCGTCCTCATAGCTTCTTAGCATGGAGACGGCCCAATTAGCCCGGCGGTATCGTCTTGTACAATAACGTAATACACGGTATCGGGAAACAATGACTTCAATGGACGCGCGCACATCTCGATGAAGACCGCCTCCATACCGCCGCAGATCCTCAGGCATCCGTGGAATGTATCGGTGTCACGGGCGGCCGCCATTCAGAGCGCGCTCGCGAAGTACCTGAGTCTGACACCGCGCGCCGCGCCGCCGCGCATTGTCGCTGGCGTCGATGCGGCCGAAGACGGCGACAACGTGTACGTGGCCATCGTCGTCATGGACATCATCAAGGGCAAAATCATCGAGATTCAATGCGCCCACACGCGCGAACCGGTCGCCTTCCCCAAACTCGGCGGATATTCGGCGTTTCGACTCGGCCCGACCGCACTGGGTGCCTGGAAGCGTATTTACCACACCCCGGATCTCGCGCTCTTTGCCAGTCACGGCGTCTGCCATCCGCGACGCTGCGGTTTGGCCACGCACCTGGGAATGCGCATGGATGTGCCGTCGATCGGCTGCGCGCGGGAACGACTCGTAGGGCGCTATGATCCGCCGGGTCCGAAGCGCGGCGACTATGCGGTCGTCCGCTACTCGCCGCAAGCTCCGGCCGTGGTGCTGCGGACGAGGTCGGGGGTCAATCCGCTATTCGTATCGCCCGGTCATCGCATCGATCTGTTGGGGAGCATCGACACGGTGCTGCGCTGCTGCACGACGCACCGGCTGCCGGAACCGCTGCGCCGCGCTCATATCGAGGCGGGGCGGTATATGCGGATGCGGAAATCCGGCGTGACCGCCCCCGCAGATACCGCGGAATGAATGCGACCGTGCTATCCGACCGTGACTTCGCGTGACTCCGAGGCGGTCCCTTCGGTCGGCACGCCGCTGCGGTCGAGTGATTCAAGACAATCCTGCAGTTGATCCAAACGGAAGGGACGGCGGAGGATCCGAACCGCCTCACCGTCGATCGCTGCCCCCGTATCCTCGTTGTCGGACACAACGATCAACGGCGTGTCCCGCCAGACCGATTGCAGCCCCAAAATGGACTCGTCATCACGGGGATCATCCGGTCCGGGATTGACGATGACGATATCGGGCTGATGCGCGGAGTTCTCCGGGCGAGGCGTTGCGGAGAGCGCCGCACCGGACGCGCGATGTCCCAGGGTCTCGACCATCCCGACGAGCAACTCGCGCATCGGTTCGTCGTCATCGAGGACGAGTACATCCAGAGTGCCGGCCGCCGTGGCGGACGGCGACTGATCCTTCGCTGCGGGAAATGCGATTTCGATGCCGACCGCGCGGTCATCGACTGCCAGCCAATGAGTGCGGCTGTCGCTGTCGCCGGTTGACGGCAATTCCACGTGTTGGTCGGATGTTGCCAGCGGCTGCTCGTGTCCCCCGCGCAGGCGAACGTTGAAGAGACGCAGCATCGTCTGCCCGCGGCGGGATTCTGTCTGAACGAGAAACTCCTCTTCGGCATCGCCGCCATTGGTGCGGCAGCGACGCTGCACGGCCGTGAGCGTGCGGTTCAGCCAGTCCCGATCGACCTGCGGGACATCGCGCGCCGACAATTCGAGACACAGCGCGTCATCGGTCTGGTCGGCGGCCCAGGCGATGAGCGCGTCATGCAGGTCCAGCATTGCGTCAGCGGCTGCGGATTGGTCGGCACGAGCCATTTCCGCCTGAGTCTGCACTTCGGCTCCGACCGGACGCTCATCCATTCTCACCGGCGCTTCGAACCGGACCGCCAGCGCACCGATCAGCCCGATGGCATCGTGCAGTGCCTCGATCACGCGACGGTCGGGCGCGGCTCCGGCGAAACCGAACGCCGTCACACAACCGTTGTGTCCGGCGCCTGCCGCCCCGCCCCAGGGCCAGCAGACCGCCCATGAAGGACTTTTGCCTTCGCCCCAAATCGGCGCCCATGACTCCAGCGAGGTTTTCGGCGCGTGACGGAGGATGGCATCCCAAGCCGAGTCTTCGGTTATCGTGGTCACTCCTTCGGCGGGGATTGTCTGCAGTTCAAACGCCCACGGCTGCAAATCATCGGGAATCGAAACGGAGAGACCCGCCGTGTCGACGACCGCCAGGAATTCGTATCGCGCGTCGGGGAGTCGCCGCCACAACCCGAGCGCCGGCGCCCCCGGGATGAGCCCGTGCAGTTTGCTCAGCGCACCAGCCAACGGTTTATCATCACGCACTGCATTCGCAATGTCCTGAAGCATACGTCGCTGGGAGGCGATCTGCGACCGGGCGCCGGAGCGTTCGGTCTCCAGCGTTTCCGCCAGGCGGATTCGCTCCTGAGTGCTTTCGGCCAGCCGCTGCTGCGATGACTCCTGCAGCGCCCCCAGACCGCGGCGCAGCTCTTCGACGTTGGCGGTCAGCGTATGCTGTGTCGCTTCCCATGACCGACGCTCATCGTCGAGTGTGGCGCGCAGCCGGGTCTCGCGTTCGGTGGCCCGGCGCAATTCGTCGTCGCGCTGACGCTGCATTTGTTCCTCACGTCCGGCCATGTGCTTCTGAAGTTCATCGAGCTGGCGCGCGAATCGGCTGCGTTCCGCATCGATGGCGGTCGTCAACGCGCCGATTTCATTTTCATGACTGCGCTGCAACTCCGTGATGTGTTCGCGAAGCTTGAGCGTTTCACCATGGAGAGAATCCCGTTCGCCCTGCATGGCCCGTCGCTTCGACTCGGCGTCATCGGCCAGGGTCCGTCGCTGCTGCTCCCATGTCCGTTCGCGATCGGCCAGTTGTTCTTGCAACGTCGCAATCCGTTCCTCGGACTGTTTGAGAAGGGCACGCGCCTCCTCGACAACGCCGCGTTCGGCGGCGAGCGCCTGTTCCCACTCGGTCTGTTGCCGGCGGCGACTGTCCTCGGCGCCGACCCGCTGCGCTTCCAGTTCTTCGCCATGCCGTTTGGTGAGATCGGCCCGTTCGCTTTCCCACTGCTGTTGTTGCCGGGCGGTCACCGCCTGCGACTCCGCAAGACCCGACTGGGATTCGTTCAGACGGGCCTCCAGCGCTGCGATGGATTCTTCCGCGCGCCGTTTCTGACCGTCCAGTTCGCGGTGCAGGCGCGCCTCGGCGATCACGGCGGCGACATAGTCGGCGGCCGCATGCAAACGGCGCCCGCGTTCCTCATCGAAACGCTCGGGCAGATGATCGGCCAGCACGATGACACCCAGCAGCCGACGTTCGCTCTGCCCGGGCGTCACGGTCACCAGCGGCAGACCGATCACCGAGCGGTACCCTTCGGCCTCCCACTCAGGAAAGAACAAGCGTATTTCTTCGGCGCGCTTAAACGTGTGCGCCTCGCGCAGATGCGCCAGCCGCTGGAATCCGGTCCCGCTGCCACGGATCGATTCGACCTGCTGCCGAAAGGACTGCGACATCCCAGCCACCCCGGTCAGCACCCATTCCTTTTCAGCCGGGTTGTGCAGCCACAGACCGCCGCTTTCGACATTGGCGCCGCGGACAATTTCCTTGAGCGAGTACTCGAGGATTTCCAGGAACGAGTATGGCCCGCCGATCACTTCACGCAGCGTATCGAAGAGATCGAATCCGGCGCGGACGTCCTCGAGACGTTGCCGTTCCGCGGCCAGATCGTGGAGACGTTCGATCGAACCGGCCAGTACCAGCCCGATGCCGGCCACCGACAGGAACAGTCCCAGCCCGGCGATGAGCCCCGCCGGCAGGTCGGTAGCGGTCGCCGACAGACTCAACCAGACGTTTAACAGAGCGCCGATAAGATACAGCGACAAACCGGCATAGACTTTCCGCCAACCGACAAACCCCAACGACCAGAAACGCTCGTGCGAGCGAAAGGCGACCACGATCAGCACGACGGCGATGGCCGCATGCAGCAGGGCAACGTACATCGAATTCATCTAAACTCTCCGATCAAGACAGCGAGTAATTGTTGGAATTGCCCCCATTGACACGAAGAATGGGGTACGACAGGCGCAAAGATGTGTCAAGAAAAATGCGGAAAGCTGCCGTCAGATTTACATTGCGCGCTGTAGGGGGCCGGTCGGAACCGGGGAGTTGTTTCTGACCGGGCACACGGGCCAAAGATTTTCGCATCTTGGTGGTGTCGAGTACGTCACGTATATTGGCGGCCCAGCGCGGGTCGCCGGGAACGGAGTGAACGATGAGCAAGGATAAGCACAGCGGACGCGGAACCCTGACTGGTGGGATTATCATGGTTGGGACCGGCCTGGTCTTCCTGCTGAGCAACTGGGGGCTCCTGCCCGGAATGCGTCACTCCTGGCCGTTGATCTTAATCATCGTGGGCGTGGCGCTCCTGGCAGGCGCGTACCGTGACAACCTGCGCCGCCCCACGTCGCTTGACTCCCCGACACAGACCAACACCACCCCGACCGACCAGCCCACTTGATTCTGGGGGCGTGTTGAAAAACCCATTGGAACCCACATAATCGAGTTTCATGGAAATCATCATTCAGGTCATTCTGAGCGGAGCGAGGAATCTCCAACGCGTTGTCGGCGGCCACTCGCGCATCGAGACCCCTCGCTCCGCTCGGGGTGACATCAAATTGGGCTTTTTCAACACGCCTCTGGATCAGGGCAATATAAAAGCGGCTCCCCGTTGCCGGAGAGCCGCTACCCCCTCATCGCCTTGAGTCGCCGTCCATCCCTGAACCGCGGCCCGGTGTCATCGTGGTGGGTGCATCCTGCAAGCCTGGCAGCTTGTTTGATCCTCCCTGCAAGGACGTGGGGGCTTTCGTTAACCCGGCTTCTCGCCTCTCACTCTCAATACCCTTTACGTGCCGCTTTATTCCCGGTTTCGTCCGATTACGTCTCGGCTTGATCGGCGGGCTTGAGTCTGCGTGCGGCACGCCGATGCCACCAGAAAATCGGAATCGCGACAATCAGCGTCATCAGCGATTCCAACAGATTCCACAACCCGCGGCGTTTCTGGCCCTCAACGGCTGTCTGGCGATACTCCTCCCATTCCTGTCGCCACTGTGCATCGGACTTGTCGGGCTGTTGGGCGGTCTGATCTTCGCCCACAGCCGGTGCGGCCGGTCGGGGATTCGAACGCTTGTACTGCTCCAGCGTGGAGACCTTCTGCCACTCGTACTCGTTGATTGCCAGCTTGGGGAACAATATGCGCATCAGTCCGTGGCCTCCCTGGATCGCCGCGATCAGGATCACGATGATCCCGACCAGACTGACCAAGTGAAAGTACGCCGCCCGCCAGTCGAACTTGCTCTTCATGCCCCCCCGCTTCTCGAACTGGGCGCAAGGTGAGTGGCCCCCACACAGAGGGCAAGAACAATCTTTTTGTGTTATCAGGGTCGGTCGTGCGGCTCTTTCGACGTCGGTCAGCCCAAGGGCTGACCCGCACGGGATCTTCTTATGTTATCAGGGTCGGTCGTGCGGCTCTTTCGACGTCGGTCAGCCCAAGGGCTGACCCGCACGGGTGTGTGCGGCGTGTCGGGCTGAGTCTATTCGCTGCGCAGTGCGACATAGCTCAGCCGGGAGTCGCGTTCCACGCCGACAGCGACGGGGGTCGCTGCCGGAATCGGCTGCAGCGCGCGTCGCAGGGCGGCCAGGTCCTCGACCTCGGCGCCGTTGAGAGTTTAGATCACATCGCCCGGCAGAAAGCCGCTCTCCCACAACGCCGTTTCCCGCGATTGGGCGGCGACGACGATGCCCCACTCGTTTCGCAACGGCGGTAGCATCGACGCGATCTGACGATCCAAATCGAGCGCGAGGATTCCGAGTTGCGCGATCAGATTTCGTTCGGGGGTGACATACACCGCGAAGCGACCGGGATCGCCGGGCCGTTCAATGACGCTGGTCGCCAGCCGCAGCGGTTGCCCATCACGGATGACCTCAAGCTGGATCATGTCGCCGACCGCGCGCTGATACAGATTCACCGTAAACTGCCGCGCGTTCTCCATGATCTTGCCGTCGAGTGAATGGATCAGATCACCGGCGCGCAGACCGTCGCGTTCGGCCGGGCTGTCCGGATCGACATCGCCGACGATCACGCCCCACTGCTGCGGCAGACCGAGCGCCTCCGCCAGCAACGGCGTCACTGTCTGGGTGGCGGCGCCGATCGCGCCGCGACGGACGCGTCCGGTCGCCTTGATCTGTTCGTACACGGCGCGGACGATGTTGCTGGGCGCGGCGAACCCGAGCCCTTCGCTCCCGCCGGAGCGTGACAGAATGCTTGTGTTGATCCCGACGACGCGTCCCTTGCCATCGATGAGCGGCCCGCCCGAATTGCCGGGATTGATCGGCGCGTCAGTCTGGATATAGATCATCGGGTCTTCCGGGGACATTTGCCGCGCCACGGCGCTGACCACACCGAGTGTCACGCTGTTGTCCAACCCCAGCGGGCTGCCGAAGGCCAGCACGATTTGTCCGGGGCGCAGCTCGTCGGAATCGCCGAGCGTCAGATACGGCAGTCCTTTTCCCTCGACCTTCAGCACCGCCAGATCGGTTTCCTCATCCAGCCCGACCAATTGCGCGCCGTACACTTTGCCCAGCGGCCGCAGGATCGAATGCCACTGGTGCGACGGGTCCGGCGCGATCGGCAACATCACCTGCACCTGCCGGGACCCGCGTACGACATGGGCATTGGTGACGACATAGCCGTTCGGATCGAGAATGACTCCCGAGCCGCCGCTGCGCTGCAAGGAGAGCAGTTCCCCCGTGGCGCCGCCTCCGGGCGATCCGGGCACGTACCCGCTGGCGACAATCTGCACGACCGCCGGTGACACCGATGCGGCGATGGAGCCGAGCGCGTCGTTGATGCCGCCCAACTGTTGCAGCGATTTCGACTGGGACTGCGCCGCTCGGGCCTGCAGCACGAGCCCGACGGCGACAAGCGCCATCAGTATGTAAACGATGCGTCGTTGCCTCATATCTTTCACCTCACACAGTCTGCTACTCTGAGGCAACCGGTCTGTGCTGCTGCCGGGCGAAGGCCCAGGTGAGCACCGGCGGGGTCACCAACGTCGTCAGGATGACCATGATCACGACCGCGGAGTAGATGTCCGCGGTGACGATGCGCTCCCCACCCACGTGCAGCGAGAGACCGATTCCGGCGAAGATCAAACCCACCTCGCCGCGCGGTATCATCCCGAGACCGACGATCCAGCGATTGGTCGGCTCCGGCGATTTGACCACGCCGAAGGCGGACACCTGTTTGCCGATGACGGCTGCCGCGGTCAGGACCGCGGCGAATCCCAGCACCGAGGTATCAGCGAAGGTCAACAGATCGACATGGATGCCCATGAGTACGAAGAACACCGGAACCAGGAACGTCATCACCGGTTCCAATGCTTCTTCAAGGTTGTGTTTGGCCATGTCGAGATGGCGGATGTCCTGGTACTTGACCGGATCGAGGACCAGACCGGCGGCGAAGGCGCCGACGATCGGCGCAAGACCGGCCCACGCCGCCGCGGCCGCGAAGAGAAAACACATCACGATCGACATGATCAGCAGCATCCCGTGCACGCGCAGATAGTTGGCGACCCGAAACAGCGACGGGTAGGTATACCGACCGACGATGATCGATAATCCCAGAAAGAGAATCGCCTTGGCCACCAGCCAGAAGATCGCCGTCGACGACATCTCCGCGCCCGCATCGGCCGCCTGTATCATTCCGGACACGATCGCCAGAATGATCAGCCCCAATACGTCGTCGATGACGGCCGCACCCAGGACGATGCGCGCTTCGCGCGAATGCAGGCGGTTGATGTCTTTGAGGACCCGGGCGGTGATGCCCACCGATGTCGCGGTCAGCGTCGCGCCGAGAAACATGTGCATGTAAAACGAATGCTCCGGGTAAAACCAGATTCCCACGCCCCAGCCGAGCATGAAGGGCGCCACTACGCCCAACATCGCCACCAGAAACGACGACAGCCCGACATGGAGCATCTTGTCCAAATCCGACTCCAGGCCGACACCGAACAACAGCAGAATCACACCGAGTTCGGCGAGTACAGCGACCGTATGATTCTCCCCGATCGGTTCAAACCAGCCGATGCCCACCAGCGTCAGATTGCCGATCAGCACACCGGCGACCAACTCACCCAGTACGGCGGGCTGCTTGAGACGAATGGCGAGATCGCCGCCGATCTTGGCGCCGATCAGGATGGCCACCAGACTGATCAGCACTTCGACGATGTCGACGTTGCCCGTGCCCTCACCGTCGGCCGCGGCCCATGCAACAGCGGCCGTTGCCGCGACCAGGAGCACCGTCAGAGCCAAATGCTTGCGCACAGGGAGAACCTCATCGTAGATGGCATGTTTGGATCGCGACTTCAGGATGCGTTTTGCGGACGCGGATGACTGAGAAACCAAAAGTTGACGGCGTATTCGTCGTCGAAGAACAGTTCGAATTCATATCGTCCGGCCAGCGGGCTGATGCCGTGATAGGTGCCGTCCCACGGGAGCATATAGCGTCCCGGCGTCTGCACGCCGATGGGGAAGATCAGGATCAATTCGCCGCTCATGTTCGTGATGCGCGCTTCCACGCGGCAGGTCTCATAGACCGTGTAACCGAAATTCGTCCCGGCCCAGATCGGGGTCCTGTTGAACTGGACGTAGAAGTCTGCGATCGGAGCGGACGAATCGGTCGGCTGTGACGCACCGTCGCGCGGCACCGCGACACACAGAAGCATCAACACCGTCACCGGTGCTGTCAAGCGAAGGCCGACAGTTCGCAAGCGGTTCATGCGTTGTTGTGATCGATGGCGGCCGGGTTGAGAGCGTCGGCGCCGGTCTCTTCGCCGCCGGGGGTCTTGATGCCGTATTCGTACAGCAGGTTGCGGATGGTCCGCGACGAAATCCCGAGCATATCGGCCGCCTGCGTTTGATTGCCGCCGCACGCCTCCAGCGTCGCCAGCACGAGATTCTTTCTGGCGTCGCGCATGGTGGTGCCGACGCGAATGCCTTCGTCTTTGGGACGCGGCCCGCCGGCCAATAACTCGCCGGGGAAGTCCTCCGGCGTCAGCACGTCGCGCGCGGCGACGAGCACGGCCCGTTCCATGAAATTTTCCAGCTCGCGGATATTTCCCGGCCACGGATATTGATCGAAGAGTTTCATCACCGTCTCCGATGCGCGCCGGATGGTGCGCCCCGATGCCGCGTTGAACTGCCGAATGAAATGGTCGACCAGCTCCGGGATGTCGTCGCGACGGTCACGCAGCGGCGGCAGGTGCACCGGCAGCACATTGAGGCGATAGTACAGGTCGCGCCGAAACTCTCCGGATTCGATTTCCGCCGGCAAATCGCGATTGGTGGTGGCGATCACCCGCACGTCGACCGGAATGCGTTTTTCAGATCCCAGGCGCTGGACTTCCATTTCCTGCAACACGCGCAGCAACTTGGCCTGCAGGGCCCGCGTCATCTCCGAGATCTCGTCTAAGAGCAGTGTGCCGCCGTCGGCGACCTCGAACGCGCCCCGGCGCGTGCGCATCGCGCCGGTGAAGGCGCCCTTCTCGTGCCCGAACAGCTCGCTTTCGAACAACGTCTCCGGCAGCGCCGCGCAGTTGATCGCTTCGAACGGTCCCTCGCGCCGGTTGCCGCGAAAATGGATGGCGCGCGCGACGAGCTCTTTGCCCGTTCCGGTTTCACCCGAGATCAAAACGTTGGAGGCGGCGGTGGCGGCCTTGTCGATCGTATCGAAGACGCGTCGCATGACCGCCGACTGGCCGACCAACTGCTCGGCCGCGTAACGCTGTGTCACCGCCGCGCGCAGCATTTTGTTTTCCAGTTTGAGGCGACGGAACTCCAGCGCCCGTTCGACGATGGCCTCGGTCACGTCGGCGCCCACCGGCTTGAGCAGAAATTCGAAGGCGCCCGCCTTCATGGCACGGACGGCATCCGGGACCTGCCCGTATGCGGTCATCATAATAACGACCGTCTCCGGTGACATCAGGCGGACCTTGTCGAGCAGTTGCAGGCCGTCCATGCCCTTCATGCGGACATCGGAGATGATCAGATCGTAATCGCGGCGCTGCATCCGCGTCAGCGCCGATTCGGCCGACTCCGACGAATCGACCTCGTAAGGCAGCGCGTTAAGCGTCGACACCAGCACGTCATTGACGAGCGGATCGTCATCGACCACGAGGATCGAATACGCCACGACGCTACCCTCTCCCCGCGTCGTTGGCTGCTGCCGGCGTGATGGGCAGTTCGATTCGGGCGACTGCGCCGCCGGTTGACGGGTCATTCGCGAGCGTGATCGTTCCGTCGTGCGCCTCGACGATCTTGCGCGCCATCGGCAGGCCCAGTCCGGTCCCGCTGCCGCTTTCGCTGACAAACGGCAGGAACAAGCGTTCCGCGTTGTCCGAATCGATTCCGGGGCCGGAATCGGCAATCGACAGGCACAGGCGCGATGCGCGCGATTCCGCCGTGACGACAACATGGCCGTCGCCGTTGAGTGCGCGGTCGGCATTGTCCAGGACGTTCCAGACGGCCTGACGCAGACACAGCACATCGCCGAGTCCCCAGCCGAGACGCTCGGGGACGCTGCGCTTCAGGACCAGTCTGCTGCCGCGACTCTGCAGATTGTCCTGGTACTGATCGAGCGCGACGGTGACAAACTTCGACCAATCGATCGGACGACGAGCCAGGCGCGTGTCGCGGACAAACTCCAGCATCCGGTCGATCGTCATCATGAGTTCGCCGGCGGCCGCATGCAGCCGCTCGGCCATTCGCTGGGCGCCGGAGTCGGAATGGCACTGGCGCGCCAGCAACTCCGCCAGGCCGACGATTCCGGCCAACGGACTGCGGATTTCGTGAACGGCGGTTGCGGTCATCTCGCCCAACTGCGCCAGGCGACGCAAGCGCGCGCCCTCATCCGTGCGTTCGCCCGCCCCAGCGTGGTCCGGCGCTATGCGCGACGATGATGTTGCGGTGCTCTTATGGTAAGTCGTGTCGGGCATTCCCCCCTCACGCGGGAGGAATATACCCCGGGCCTCTGGGGGCGCAATACCAAAGGGTACGACCGATCAGAATGGCGGGATGACTTACTTCGGTACACCAACGGCGGATGCTGTTTTGACCGCTGGGCGCGCGCCGGGGGACGTTGCCGTATCGATGCCTTGCTGCAAGCGGTATCGGCGCAGTTCACTTTCGACAGCCGTCAGACGCGTTTTCAACTCGTCAATCTGACGGGCGAACGACCGTTCCTTGATGGCGCGTTCGGTCAGTTCCTTGAGGTCTTGCAGCTTGAACGGCTTGATGATGTAATCGTACGCGCCCCGACGGATCGCTTCGATCGAGGAATCGATGGTCGGGTACCCGGTCATCATCACCACCGGCAGCGACGAATCCAACCGCACGATCTCCGAGAGCACCTCGATCCCGCCTTTGCCCGGCATCTTCAGATCGACCAGCGCGACATCGAACGACTCATTGCGGCAGGCGTGCAGGCCGGCATCGCCGTCGGGCGCGGCGGTCACCGAATAATCGAGCTTCGTGAAGAAATCGTGCAGCAAATCGCGCACGAACAACTCGTCATCGATGACGAGAATGCGTACACCATCGGGGCGGTTCATGATACGTCTCCTCCCGCGCGGCCGGCCGATGCCTGACTGGTGACCCGGGCCATGGCGTTTTCGACCGACTTGTGCAGGTGTTTGACGTTAAACGGTTTGATGAAGTAGTCGTCGGCATGCTTGCGAATCGCCGCGACCGCCGTCTCCACGGAAGGAAAGCCGGTCATGAAGATGATCGGCAGATCGGCATCGGCAGCGCGCATCCGGTCGGCCAGTTCCAGGCCGTCGATGTCGGGCATGCGAATGTCGAGAATTGCCGAGTCGAAGCTCGACTTGTTCATCAAATCCAGCGCGCGCTGGCCGCACTCGGCCACGGCGATGTCATAGTCACACCCGATGAAGTAGTCATAGAGCAGATCGCGGATGAGCAGTTCATCGTCGACGATGAGGATCTTCTTTTTGCGAAACCCCTGTGGCATCATCCGCGCTCCGATTTGACGGCCGGAATCGGGGCCGCCGCCGACAGGATGGCCATCGCCGTCTCGCGGTCGTGGTGAAGATCAAAGACGCGATCCAGGCAGGTTAGACGCATCACTTCATCGACGAACGGCGTCAGGGAGCACAGGACCAGTTGCCCCCCCGCCAGACGCACGTCCTTGAACACCGACAGCAAGCGGCCCAAACCCGAACTGTTGATGAAATCCAGAGCGCGGCAATCCAGCACGAATGCCAGACGGCCGTCCTGCAGCGCCTGGTGCATGCGATCCTTCAGCGCACTGGAACTCACCATGTCGAGTCGTCCGGAAAGCTGGACAACGTCGATGTTGTCGTGCCGTTCGATGCGAATCTCCATCGGTAATCGTCTCCGGCGATGGTTCTCTGACAGAGCAGTGATGATGTCGTCGCCAGAGGCGACGGTGGCTGTGAGCGGGAGGCCACTGTGCGGATCGTAAGCGGTCGCCCCCCATGGTGATTATCGGCCAACGGCCGAATCTCTCCACGGGCCCGGGATTGCCGAAAAGGCCGGATATGGGGCTTATGAGACGGTCGGAGAAGCGGCTTCCAGACGGCGATCGACGACGGCCGCGCCGACACAGTCACCCCAGACATTCACGGCCGTGCGGTAGCGGTCCAGCAGCCAGTCGATGACGAGAATCAGCGCGATCCCCTCAACCGGAAGGCCGACGGCATTCAGGACGAGGACCATGGTGACCAGCCCGGCCTCGGGGATGCCGGCGGCGCCGATGGACGCTAAAGTGGCGGTTGTAGCAACAACGATCAACTCAAATGGCCCCATGGCGATACCATAGGCCTGTGAAATGAAGATCACCGCCACGGCCTCGTAGAGTGCGGTCCCATCCATGTTGATCGTTGCGCCCAGCGGCAGCACGAAGCCGACAGTCGAGGGGGTCACTTTATTATTGTCTTCGCTGCAACGGATGGTCTCCGGAAGGGTCGCCGAGGATGACGCCGTCGCAAAAGCGGTCAGGATCGCTGAGAGAACCCCATAAGCGTACCGGATAACCGAACGCCTTCCCAGGGCCAGCAGGATCAGGGGCAGGATGATGAAGGAATGGATGGTCAGCCCCGCGACCACCACCAGGGAGTACCGTCCGATACCGGCGAGGGCATGGCCGATCTCGGTCCATCCGCCTTTGGATCCGAGAATCCCCGCGACCAGTCCCATGATTCCCAGCGGTGCAAAGAGCATCAGGGCGCGGACGAGGTACAGCACGGCATCATTGAGGCGGAAAACAAATGCCCGCACTTGCGGGAACTCGTTGCGATACCGCACCAAAAACACGCCAAAGAGAATCGCGACCAGGATGATCGGAATCGCCTCGGTCTCGACTAACGCGGCAAAGAAGTTCGAGGGAACCATCGAGTCGACGAAATCCAGCGCGCTTTTGGCTTCGCGCGTGTAGTGCTCGGTCGGGGGCGGCACACCATCGCCGGGACGCATGCTTACAACGAGGACCAATCCGAGAACGACCGCGATCACCGAGGTGAGGAGGTAATAGGCGATGGTCACGCGGGCGATCTTGCCCATGTTGCGCAGGTCGCCCATGCCCGCAATGCCCACGGTCACCGACAGGAAAATGAGCGGGATGACCAGGAATTTGAGCGCGTTGAGGAAGATGTAACCGAAGACCCCCAGGATCGATGTCAACCGGGGCGACAGTCCCGCGACCAACAGCCCGAGCACGAGCCCCGCAGCGATCAGCAGGAGATTGTATTTGCGCAGCAACGCGATCATCAGACGACCATCAGGCCGGGGTTGGCTCCTGTTGCGGCGCTTTGGCGGGCATTCCGGGATCGGCGCCGGGACGCAGGGCGAAACGGTACAGCTCGAACATCGCCACGAACACCGCGGCGATCACCGGGCCGACGACCAGACCGAGAATGCCGAACACCGCCAATCCGCCCGCGATCGAGAAAAACAGCAGCAACGGGTGCAGGCGTGTGCGTCCGGAAATGAGAATCGGGCGCAGGATATTGTCGATCTGCGAGACCACGACGGTTCCCAGGATCAACAGGATGACTCCCTTGATAACCGCGCCGCCCAGAATCAAACCGATTGCGGCGGGGATATAGATGAGGAACGCCCCCAACAGCGGAATCAACGACAGAAATCCCATGACCGCGCCCCAGAACACCGGCGAGTGCAGACCGAGAATCCAAAAGAGCAGGCCGCCGAGAAATCCTTGCAGGAGCCCGACGGCCAGACCGCCGTACATCGTCGCGCGCACGACCTCAGCGATGTGATGCAGCATGGCCGCAGCGCGTTCATCCGGCAGCGGAATCGATTCCGAAATCCATCCGACCAGCGTGTCGCCGTCCTTGAAGAGATAGTAGGCGGTCAACAGCATGAGGATAAACTTGAAACTGGCGTTGCCGATGTTGGCCACAAACGATGTTGTGCTCTGCACGATATAGCGGCTGATCGAACTGAGAGTCTTGACCAATGACGACTGCAAATCGGTTTGTGATATGCCGAATGTCCTCTCCAGCCACGCCGTGACGCGTCCAATGATCGGATGGCCGACGATGTCCTGCCATGAGGCGCCATCCTCGCCGAGCCGTTCCTGAATGAACGAATACAGCGCGCCCGCCTCCCCGACCAGAGCGGTCGCCAGATACGCCACCGGGCCGACAATGAGCAACGTGAGGATGGCCGTCGTCATTGACGCCGCCACGGCTTTGCGATGAATCCGTCGGGAGATCCACAGGTGCAGCGGACGAAAGGTGATGACCAGCACGGCGCCCCAGGCGATGGGCGCGAAGAACGGAACCATCACGCGATAAAACAGATAGAAGACGGCGAGGATCAGCGCCAACAGCGCCACCCCGAAGAGAGTCTCCCGTTTGATCAGTTCGGTCATGATGATTCGAAGCGAAGCGGTGCCGGAATCACGACTGTCAAAGTACCATCATGCCGCCGGGCCGCAAGCACAATCCAACAAAGTGATAGATCGGCGACATTTCCGTCTATAATCTGTCATCGGCTGATTCGATCAGGAGGGAAGCGATATGGCGAAGACCAGCGAGCACGTCCGTTACGGGCACATCACAACACGGGATGTCGGCGAAGTCTGGTACGCCGAGAGCGACCGCGGATTGTGGCGCATCGAATTTGATTCGAGCAAGACACACTTTCTTGAACATCTCGCCGCCGATGGGGTCAGCGCGGTCCTCGATGAACGCGGTACATCGGCAACTCGTCTGGCGCTGCGCGAGTACTTTGACGGTCTGCGACAATCATTCGATCTGAAGATCGACTGGTCGCGACTCAACGGGTTCGACCGCAAGGCGCTGCAGATCTGCGCGCGTATTCCCCATGGACAGACTCTGTCGTATGGCGAGATTGCCCGACGCGCCGGTTCACCGGGCGCAGCCCGCGCGGTCGGTCAGGCGATGGGAAAGAATCCGTTTCCCATCGTTGTCCCCTGCCATCGGGTGCTGCGCTCCGATGGCACGCTGGGCGGATTCGGCGGCGGCGTGCATCTCAAGCGAGCGCTGTTGGAATTGGAGAGGGCGGCGATTCCGGGCGAGGGGATCATGCCGAAGTCTTCAACGAAAGTTCCATCACGACTCTAACGGAAGCGCCTTGCAACCGAACCGCTGCGGTGGTTCTTTAAGTCTTGCCAATGGAATCCGGTACCGAAAACACGCTCTATTACGGCGATAATTTGGATGTCCTGCGCCGTTACATCGCCGACGAGTCTGTCGATCTGATCTATCTTGACCCCCCATTCAACAGCGCGCAGGACTACAATGTGCTGTTCCGCGAGCAGGACGGCACGCGCTCGGCCTCACAAATCAAGGCGTTCGAGGACACATGGCGCTGGGACGAGGCGGCGGCATTGGCGTACCAACAGACCATTGAGGCCGGGGGCCGAGTGTCACTCGCGATGCAGGGTTTCCGCGCGCTCCTCGGCAATTCCGATATGCTGGCCTACTTGTCGATGATGGCGCCGCGACTGGTTGAATTACGCCGTGTGTTGAAACTGACCGGCAGCATCTACCTGCACTGCGACCCGACGGCGAGCCATTATTTGAAGCTGTTGTTGGATGCGGTGTTTGGACCCACTGCGTTCCGGAACGAGATAGTCTGGAGGAGGACACCATTTTCCGGCAGCAGCAAAGCGAGGGCGCGACAACTGCCCAGAAGCCACGATGTCATCTACTTCTACTCGAAAGATGCGGACTGGATATGGAATGCACCCACTGTGCCCTACTCACAGGAGTATTTGGAACGATTCAAGTGGAAAGATGACAGGGGGCTCTATCGAAAGACGCTCCTGAAAACTTACAGTGAGCCGACGCTTGAGCGTCTTCGTGCCGAAAACCGCCTCATCGAACCCATCGAGGAAGGTGCAAAGTTCTCTTATAAACAGTACCTGGATGAGAGCCCCGGATTCAGGCAAATCGATGACATTTGGATGGACATTAACATGATCAACCCGGTCGCCAAGGAACGCCTTGGCTACCCCACCCAAAAGCCCGAGGCCCTGTTAGAGCGCATCCTCTCCGCCAGCAGCAACGAGGGCGATCTGGTGCTCGATCCATTCTGCGGCTGCGGCACGACGATCGCCGCTGCGCAACGGCTCAATCGCCGCTGGATCGGAATTGATGTCACGCATCTGGCAATCACCCTCATTCGTCATCGGCTCAAGGACGCATTCGGAGATGAGGCCAAGTACAAAATCATCGGCGAACCGACCTCCCTTCCGGATGCGCAGGCGTTGGCTGCGGCTGACCGCTTTCAATTCCAGTGGTGGGCGTTGGGTCTTGTCGGGGCTCGGCCCGCTGAACAGAAGAAGGGCGCGGATCAGGGAATCGATGGTCGTCTCTACTTCCATGACGAAGGGGCCAAGGGCAGCACCAAGCAGATTGTGCTGTCCGTAAAGAGCGGCGGTGTTTCGGTGAAAGACGTGCGCGATTTACGCGGAGTGATCCAGCGAGAAAAGGCGGCGATTGGTGTGTTAATCACATTGGAAGAGCCCACGCGGCCGATGCGCTCAGAGGCCGCCGGGGCAGGAATCTACAGTTCGCCGTGGGGCACCAAACATCCGGTGCTGCAAGTTCTCACGATCCAGGACCTGCTGGCGGGCAAAGGCATCGATTATCCCGTCGCCGCCAACCGGACATTCAAAAGGGCGCCGCGCAGTAAACCCAAGGACAATCGCACGCAGTTAATGGCACTTTGAGCGGCCCTACGCCCGTATCCGATCCTCGATAATCTCATCGGGTACGGCATTCGGCTCGACGAAACCCTCGATCACGCGCAGGCAGGTTTCGTAGCGGCCGGTGCGTCACGCCTGCTATTTGAGCAGAACCAGTTTGACGGCGGCTGACGATGTCGAACTGGAGAGAACTCCAAAATAGATCCCTGAGCCCAGATGGCGGCGCCGGACATCGGTTCCGTCCCATTGGATCCTGCCGGGTTGCGAGAGACCCGATAGGTCGAACGACCGCACGCGTTCGCCGAGCACATTGTAGATGTCAAACGATCTGGCATCCGTTTCGGCGGACCAAGTGACCGTTACCGCGGCGTTGAACGGGTTTGGCGCGGCTCTGATCGCCGGCTTCGGGGCCGTGACCGCATCGGGCGCATCGTCCTTCCATCCGGGTGGCTTCATGCCGTCGTGCGTCCAGATGTAGAGCGACGAGTCCAGGAAATAGAACAGGTTCGACTCGCTAGGCTCAAAGAGCGCGCCGGCGTATAGGTCGACCGACGGCATCTCGGTGAGTGTGTCAACCACGGTCCCGTTGAGCGGACTGCGACGTTCCCAGGCGCCGGCCTGATATAACGGCAGGCACCACAGCGGCTCTCCCGTCCCATCCAGGTCAAACAGCGCCGGCCGCAGATATGAGCGGGCGATCTGCTGGCCGCTCCTTGTCCAGGCGGTCGCTCCCGACGACAATCGCAGACCGCACAAGGTATGGGGATGATCGAGCCCATGGAATGACGCATAGTCGACGAGGAACAGTCCATCGGCGAGATTCGGCGCTGAGCCGTATACCATACTCCTGAATCCGCGGGGATCAAACGGACCTGCCAGGTAAACAGTCACATCGCGCAGACGCACTGTCGCCAGCCTCACCCACGACGACGAATACACGTACAATGCATCGCTGTAGAAATTGACGTCGGGTCCTTCCGTCATTTGATAGTTGTATTGCCGATGAACCACCAGCGCAGTGTTATGACTGCCTGCGGGCAGGTCGTATGCGAAATCGTATAAGGCGTCATACGGGGCGTCAACCGATACGGGAAGGGTCGCGTAATGCTGACCGGTTCGGACCGAGTAGAGCTCCACGTGCCAATCCGCGAAACCGAATTGGACATCTCCTATCCAGACGGCTACAAGACTTGCTCCCACTGAGTCGCTCCCCCAGAACACCGCCTTCCGTCCCGCTGTTGGAACATCTGCCAGTTTGACGGTCTCGTTCGTGGAGGCATTCCGCGAATAGATGGACTGGCCGACGAGGAACGTATATTCCAACGCGTTTCCGCCCGCCGCGTACGCCGCCGTCCAGCCGATCCAGTTGCTGTCGAGACTGCGCGGTCCGTCGATCCAGCCTCCTTTGTCGGGATCGTAGACACCAACGGTCTTTGGTGTCCCGGCGCCGGTGATCGCCAACTCCCAGACGCCATCGCCGTCAATGTCGAGCGGGGTCCACGAATCGACCGGACAGCTCAGTGAATGTCCGACAAAGTACGGCAGGAAATCGGTGTTGCAACTGACACATCGTTGCTGGGGTGCCACCGGCGAAGCGGCAGCTGTGTGAACGCTGTCGCGGTCGTACTCGTCGCCGTTCGCAAAAGCCCTGGCAGGCAATAGCGAAAAACACAAGCAGGTGACGATAGTCGTCATTAACCTCCGACTTGCTTGTGCCGGCATGCAATCACCTCCGGGCCACCAGCCGTTGAGAAGCGTATTCAATCTAAGTTGGTGGGCCGATTGAGTCTTGTCAAGCACCGCCGGAACGTTTTGTCAGAACCACTTTGATCCATACGGTCTGCGCCCGCGGCGAATCCGGGCCGCCGCCCATTGGCTGGCAAGGGTGAATTCGTGTTCACCCGCGATTTCATCACCGCCCAACCAGTGGCGCATCTTCCCTACGCCCGTATCCGATCTTCGATGATCTCGTCGGGAACGGCATTCGGCTCGACGAAACCCTCGATCACACGCAGGCAGGTTTCATAGCGGCCGAATGACGGCATGAGGTACACGCCGTCAACCAATGACCGCGCTGTTTCCAGCAGAGAACGGCAGATCTCGATCCCCAGTTCGGCGCCCCTGTCCCCCGCTTTTTCAATACTGCGAAGGTCTTCCTCAGGGACCACGACCCCCGGAACTTCATGATGCATGAAGTTGGCGTGACGAAACGACATCAGGGGCAGCAGTCCCAGAAAGATCGGAATGCGGACATCGCCTATAGCATCGAGGCAGCGTTGCAACGGTTCGATACGATACAACGGCTGCGTGAACGCGTAATGCGCGCCTGCTTCGACTTTGCGACGAAACCGTTTGATTTCGGACTCCAGATCATCGGCGACCGGATTGAGCGCCACGCCGATGCAGAAATCGGTGGCATGGCCGATCGAGGCGCCGGCGAAATCGGCGCCTTCGTTCATCGCCTGCAGAATGCGCACCAGTCCGATCGAGTCGACATCGTAGACGCCGGTGATATGCGGATAGTCGCCGACCGACGGCGGATCGCCGGTGATCGCCAGCACATTGCGCACGCCGAGCGCATGCGCGCCGATCAGATCGGACTGAATCCCCATCAAATTGCGGTCGCGGCAGCAGAAATGCAGGATCGTCTCGATGCCGACTTCGCGTTCGATGAGTGCGGCGGTGGCGATGGCGCTCATGCGAACGCGCGCCATCGGTGAATCGCCGATGTTGACCGCGTCGGCGCCGCGGCTCAGACACAATCGCGCGCCCTCGATCACCTTGCGGGGATTGGTTCCCTTCGGCGGATCCAGTTCCACGGAAATCTGAAAACGCCGTCGCAGGTTGCTGCAGAATCCCGAGCGACGATGATCACGCTGCGGCTCCGGCGGCTCATCCCGCTCGGAAATCGCAATGGACACATGCGGCGCGGTGTCGCGCGAGCGTGTCTCCCAATGGCGCAGCGCCTGCGCCATCGCCGCGATGTGCTGGGGCGTGGTACCGCAGCAGCCGCCGATGATGCGCGCGCCACTGGCCAGAAACGGTCCGACAAATGACGCGAAATACTCCGGACCGGCAGTGTATACAAACCGGCCGTCGACCAACTGCGGCATCCCGGCATTGGGCATCGCTGCCAATGGACGTGTCGCCACAGCCGACATGCGGTGCAGCACCTCGAGCATTCCCTGCGGCCCGACGGAACAGTTGGCGCCGATGACATCCACCGCCAGTCCCTGCAAGTGCACCACGACTTCACGGGGCGATTTTCCGGTGAGCGTGGTGCCGGCATCGGTGAACGTCATCGAGGCGATGATCGGAACATCGCGCGTCAGTTCGCGGACAGCATGGACCGCGGCTGTGATTTCATCGAGGTCCGACATCGTCTCGAAGATGAAGAGATCGACCCCCCCCTCCAGCAGCGCGGCGGCCTGTTGCGAGAAGATTTCCTGCGCCTCACGGATGGTCACCGAGCCCAACGGAGCGAGCCGTTGCCCCAGGGGACCGATCGAACCCATGACCAGCGCGTCGCTGCCGACGATTTCACGCGCTTCGCGGGCCAGCTTTGCGCCGGCGAAGTTGACATCGCGAACTTTGTCCTCGAATCCATGACGCGCCAGCCGGACCCGATTGCCGCCGAATGTGTTTGTCGTGATGAGTCGGGCGCCGGAAGCGATGTAGTCCTCGTGCAACGAGCGAACAAGGTCGCGTCGGGAGAGATTCAGCTCGTCGAAGCAGTGCTCGAACGAGACGCCGCGTTCGTAGAGCATGGTGCCCATGCCGCCATCGGCCAAAAGCGGACCGTGCGACAGGCGCTCCAGCAGGGGGTGATGGGTGGTGCTTTCAGACATGGTCAGGGACGAAGGTCAGGGGTACGCCTCAGCTTGAGATTCCTCACGCTCCCCCGTACTTTGTACGGGGTCGGTTCGGAATGACATTGGGTACGATTTCGTTTCATACATTTGCGTGCGGGTCAGCCCTTGGGCTGACCGGCACTGCAAGGGTCCGGGCCACAACCCAATTTGAGATTCCTCACGCTCCCCCGTACTTCGTACGGGGTCGGTTCGAAATGACATTGGGTACGATTTCGTTTCATACATTTGCGTGCGGGTCAGCCCTTGGGCTGACCGGCACTGCAAGGGTCCGGGCCACAACCCAGTTTGAGATTCCTCACACTCCCCCGTACTTCGTACGGGGTCGGTTCGGAATGACATTGGGTACGATTTCGTTTCATATATTGTCTGTGTCGCTGATCAAGGTCAGCGGCACGACTACTGCAAACGCATCTCCCGTTTGATGTCCTGCACGGCCTCGACCAGCACGCGCAGTTTGTCCTTGGCTTCATCAACCGTGCGCGTTTTCAGACCGCAATCGGGATCGAACCATACCTGCTCGGGGCTGAAGACTTCGAGCGAACGGCGGATGCCCTCCTTGACCTGCTCTTTGCTTTCCAGCACATGGGAGTGCACATCGAGGACGCCGACGGAAATCTTCTTCGTGAATCGCGGCGTTCGAAAGATGTCGAGGTTGTTGAAATGTGAGTTGGCGAATTCCAAATCGAGCATATCGACCGGCAGCGAGAGAATGCGCGGGTAGATCGTCCGGAAATCGCCATAACAGATGTGGCTGATGGTCGTCGCTTTGATGCCGTCGGTGACGATCGCCATCGCCGCGATCGCCAGATCGATTTCATCGGGACGTGTCGAGATCGCCGGCTCATCGATCTGAATGTAACGCGCGCCCGCCGCTTCCAGATCGGCGACTTCCTCGTGGATGATGTGTGCCAGCGCCAGCACCGCATCGCGGCGCGTGGCGTAGTGTTCGTCGAACGACCAGTCGCACATCGTGTACGGCCCGGTCAGCATCCCCTTGACCGGTCGGCTGGTCAGCGATTGCGCAAACTCGAACGCTGCAACCGACATCGGCTTGTTGCGCACCAATGCGGATTCGATGATCGGTTTGCGGTAGTAACGGTTGCCATAGGATCGCACCAGCCCGGAGACCCCGTATCCCTCGAGCTGTTCGGCGAAATAGGTGGTCATGTCGCCGCGTTCCATTTCGCCGTGCACGAGGATATCGATGCCGATCTGTTCTTGTGCGCGAATCCATTCGGACGTGGCGCGGCGTTCGAGATCGACCAGTTCCGTATCGCCGATGCGTCCGCGTTGGTGCTCCACCCGCGCCTTGGTCAGGTACGGCGGTTTGGGAAACGATCCGACGCTTGTGGTTTCCAGCATGTTGCCTCTCTCAGTCGGCCTGCGCCGCCGGTTGGCGGACATGACGGACCGCTTCGGTCAGTCGTTTCATCTTCCGGACCGCGTTTTCATACGGCAGGAACTCCAGTGCCGCCGACGGCGACACGAAGCACACGGGCCATTGCCCGGCGCCCTGATCGATCAGGCGTTCGAGTTGGAGTCCGATACGGCCCGCCGGTTCCAGACGTGTCGTGCGCGCATCGAGCAATCCAAAGCAACGTCCTTTGTTCGACGGCCCGCCGCAGAGAAGCGCAAAGTTTTCCGGATGCGTGGCGCAGTCGGCCCCGATGGCAGTCACCGGAAGTGCCCAGAGCGGGTCGATCACGGTCTTTAGCGAACAGAAATACGAGTAGACCAGTGTCTTGACGCGCACACCATCGACCGCATCGCGAATCGCGGCGACCGCTTCTTTGATGCGTTCGGGTGCAAACCCAAGAAACGGTTCATCAAGCTGCACCCACTCCGCGCCGGCATCGGCCAGCGCTGAGAGCTCACGGCGCACCAATTGGGCGCAGTCGGCCAGCAGCGAACCATCGTCCTGGTAATGCTCGTTTTGGCAGAACCGCGCCAGCGAAAACGGCCCGCAGACAGACGCCATGAGCGGCCGGTCGGTGCAGGATTTCAGGAAGCGGAAGTCCTCCGCCGCTGCCGAACGCACGAATTTGATCGGCCCGGTGATGACGGGGCGGCGATAGTAGACATTGTTGTCGAAGTAGCGGATCAGGCCGCCGATCGCAAAGCCGTCATGCGCCGCCGCCAACGGCGTCGCCGGGTCATCCCAACGGATGCGTCCGTCGGTGATCCGATCGATGCCCGCGTCGGTCTGATCGGATACCGTGAACCGGATCGTGTCCCGGATGGCTGCTTCGACTTCTGCGGCCGTTGCGCGTTCCTTGTCGAACTGATTGCGCACGGCGCGTAAGTTGACCGGATGCGCGCCGTCGAAGATCTTCGGTTGATTGCCGATTAAGATTGCCTCGAACACACACCCCCCGTTTCGGGAATTGGCGGTCAACGACCGAATCGGTCGATGCGCTTCCGATACGCGTCAAATCGTTCTTTGATGTCCCGCAGTGCCCCTCCCCCAAACGCATCAAGATAGGCATCGGCAAGGGTGAGCGCGACCATTGCTTCGCAGACGACCGCCGCCGCCGGAACGCTGCAAACATCGGAGCGCTCGACGAACGCCGCCGCGGACTCTTTGGAGTGAATGTCCACCGATTGCAACGGTTTGTTCAATGTCGAAATCGGCTTGGCGGCGGCACGGATGATCAGGTCGGCGCCATTGGTCAGCCCGCCTTCCAGACCGCCGGCCCGGTTGGTTTTGCGATAGAATCCGCTCCGGTCGTGTGCGCGGCCCTCATCATAGAAGATTTCATCGTGCACCCGCGAGCCGCGCTGCGACGTCTGGGCGAATCCGGCGCCGAATTCAACGCCCTTGATCGAGTGCACCGACATCACCGCCTGCGCGAGCCGTCCATCGAGCTTGCGATTCCACTGCGTGTGATCGCCCAGCCCGGCGACGATACCGCTCGCCACGACCTCGATGACGCCGCCGACCGTGTCCTGCGCCGCCGCCGCCTCCCGGATTTCGGCGCGCATCTTCTCGGAGGCGTCCGGGTCGACGCAGCGCACATCCGAATCGGCGGTTCGCGATCGGATCGCCGCGACCGACGGCGGCGGTCCATCGAAGGACGCTCTGCCGATGCGCACGACATGACAGGCGGTCTCGACGCCGAACTCCGACAGGAGCATCCCGGCAAACGCGGCCGCCGCCACACGGACCGCCGTCTCGCGCGCCGAGGCGCGCTCCAAGACATTGCGCAGATCGTCGAATCCGTGTTTCTGCGCTCCGGCCAGATCGGCGTGACCGGGACGCGGCACCGTGCGCGGCAAGGAGAGCTCGGCTTCGCGTTCGCTGCCCGGTTCGGGACGTTCCGACGTGACCGACATCGCCGAACGCCAATTGTCCCAATCGCGGTTGCGAATGACAAACGACACGGGCGACCCGAGCGTGACGCCGTGACGCGCTCCCGCTGTAATCTCGCACACATCGCGTTCGATTTTCATCCGTCCGCCGCGTCCAAACCCCTTTTGGCGTTCGGCCAGGTCGGCGGCGAGCCGGTCGAAATCGATGCGCAGCCCCGACGGCAAACCGTCGAGGATCCCCGTCAATTGCGCGCCATGCGATTCACCGGCGCTGATAAATGTGAGTCCGCCCATATCAGACAGATCGGCTCAGGCCGCAAATCCTGTTCGTTCGCGATCGCCGGAAGCGATTAACAATGAACCCCTATGTCTCCTGCGCCCTCGGCAGGCGAATGATCACCCGTGTGCCACGATCCTGACCGGGGACCGGCGACTCCAATGCAATCGTGCCGCCGTGGTCGCTGATGATGCGGTGCGTGATCGCCAATCCCAAGCCGGTGCCTCCTGTCTTGGTCGTGTAGTAGGGCTGGAACACCCTGGGCAAATCAATAGGGTCGATCCCGCTGCCGCTATCATCGAGTTGCAGCAGGACGGTGTCGCCGGCGTGCTGCAGGGACAGCCGGATGCGGCCATCCGGCATCGTCGCGGACAGCGCATTGGACAGCACATTCCAGATCGCCTTGCGCAGTTCTCCCTCGGCGGCGTTGACGACCGACTCGGGCGGCAGCGAAAGAGCCAACGTGATGCCGCGTTTCTCGGCGTCCAGACGCGCCATTTCCGCGATCGTTCCCACGAGCTGTTCCAACCGGATGGGTCGCCTTGCTTCTGCGGAGCTGCGCGCCAATGACAGGTAATCATCGATAATCGTGTTGAGCCGTTTCGATTCTTCCCATACGGTGGCGGCCAGGTTTTTCGCGTCGGCGTCGCCGACCGCCAGCCGCAGCCGTTGAGCCGCCAGCGCGATGGCATTGAGGGGATTGCGGATTTCATGCGCAACGCCGGCGGCCAGATGTCCCATCTCGGAGAGGCGCTCGGACTGACGGACCCTCTGGGCCAGTTCACGTGCTGTCGTCTCATCGCGGATGACCGCGACCGCCCCTTCCGGATGGCCATCGGCCCTCAGCACCGGCGAGGTCGTGTAAACTAAAATCCGTTCCTGTCCATCGGCCCGCAGGCAGATTTCACGGTCGCGGACCGACTCGCCGGACGATCCCACTTCTTTCAACGAGAATCCTTCGGACGCCAGCGCGATGTCGCAGTCCGATTCGATCGCATCGGCGCCGGTGCGCCCCGTGATTGCTTCGGCCGCCGGATTGAACACGCTGATGCGTTTTGAACCGTCGACCGCGATGACCCCCTGATCGATGGCATCAAGAATGCGTTTGTTGATCGTTTCGACGCGACGGTAGACCTGCCCCAGGTTGATGAGCGATTGCCGTCCCAGCAGAAACGCGATAACGGTGGTGGCCAACAACACGAAGAGGACCGCCGCGACTCCCAATTGCCACGCCAGACGTGACTGAGCGGCATGGACAGCGGCCAGACTGACTCCGACGCGAAACATTCCCGAGGGCAGATCTTCCGACAGGAACGGCTTGGCCGCTTCCAGCGTCGGGACACCCTCAAACTCGATCTCGCGCGTCGCGCTGATATTGGCGCTGAGGACAGAGACGAGAAATGAGTCGGCGGCCAACTTCAAGACGGGCTTTAATGGACGTGACGCAAACACTATCCCATCAGGTGCTTGCAGCATGATATAATGCACATTCGATGCCGCCCCAATCTGCTGGATCAGTTGCCCGATCCCGCCGATCACCGCCGGTGTGGTTTCCAGCTCGCCGCGATTCCAAACAATCAACTCCCCTTGCGGTAAACTCCGCAACAGGCCCGTCCACTGGACTCCGCCGACGGAATCGGAAACGGAGACAACGTCATCGAGCGGGTCGCGGTCGGCCGGCAACAGCCGGGCCAGGGTCGGATCGGAACCCAGCAGGCGATTCAGTTCGGACGGCTCCGTGAGGAGATCACCGCTCGTGGCCCGCATGCTCAATCCGTCGGCATCGAATCGCGCGAGCGCACCGGCCAGCGCCGCGCTGTCGAGGCGCGCCCGGGCCAGTCCTGCGGCGATCAGGTCGGCGTGGGCGAGTTGCTTTTCGAATTCCAGACGATCCACCAGCGCGCCGGTGGCCACGGAGTATTGCGCCGCCAGCGTCAACGACTCAAGCAGCGCCAATGCGTCGCGTTGGGCTTCCGCCACGAGCGTTTTACGGGCGGCGCGAATCCCCCAGATCGCCCATAAACCGAACGACAGCGCGATGATGACCGATACGGCGACTACGGTCGCAATCACGCGCTGACCGCCAGAGCGCTCCAGCGACAACATCGGCGATCTACCGGAAGCCAACGCGGACCGGTCCCCTGCATGACGGTGTGTGCGGCATACCGGGTGATACTACAAGAGCGCGACGAAGTGGTCAATTCGTATACCGGGCGCCCGAACGGCCTGGGCCGCTGATGAAAAACTCCAGGAAGTGCAGAAAGGCCAGCTTTGTCATGCTGAGCGGAGCGAAGCATCTGCTGTTCTTCTCCTGTGGGGCAGAAAGCAGACCCTTCGCTTCGTTCAGGGTGACAGACTGCGTTGTGGCGATCACGGTGGGTTTTTCAGCAACCTGCCGGGCCGCGCCATATGCCGGACCGGACGCATGAGTTCGCCGATTTGGCCGATATATTTGATGGCGGCGCATCCCCGGATGTCGTCGGCGTTTCGCGTTGCCATCCCCTCGCGGCCATGTTATGAGCGACATCATCTATTCGACCGCCCACAGACCCGTCAAGGCGGTAGAGCGGGCACTGACTCCGCAACAGCGCAACGTCGAATGGCTGGTGGCGACGGTCGTCTTCATTTTGTCCCTGACGCTGTATGTCGCCACCATGTGCCGTACGGTGTACTGGTGGGACACCGGCGAGTTGGCCGCCAATGCCAAGGTCTTAGGCATCGCGCACCGCCCGGGATTCCCGTTGTACATTCTCATCGGGCGGCTGTTCGGCATGATGCCGTTCGGCGACTTTTTCTATCGGATCAACTTCTTCTCCGCTCTCAGCGGAGCGGCGTCTCTGGCGCTGCTGGCGCATCTGTCGCTGCGGCTGCATGCGCGGCAGAGTCGCGATGCGCTGCGCGAGTCATTCGCCGCCGTCGTGTTGGCGTCACTGGCCATTGCCGGGACATTCACGTTCTGGATGCAATCGGTCCGCGCCGAGGTCTACGCCCCGACGTTGGCGTGCATTGCGGTCATGCTGACGTGTGCCGAACGCTTCGATGCCGATCACCGTGCCGCCGGGCGCTGGCTGTGTTTGGCCGGTCTGGTCGCCGGGTTGGGCATGGGGCTGCACAATGCCACCGTGGCGTCGGTCATGCCAGCGCTCTTCCTGTTCGCCGTGACGATCGCGGTGCGGGATCGCGTCCCACTGCGGTGGTGGGCGTACGCCACGATCTGTCTGGCCATCGGGCTTTCGGTCACGGCCTATCTGCCGATTCGGGCGGCGCAGAATCCGCCGCTGAATTGGGGCTGGCTGGCAATCGATCCCGCACCACGCTGGGCGGGCGTCGTCGGGCAGGATTCCTGGATGACGATGATGACCGGCTCCCTTTCGGGTTGGACCGACCGAATGCGGCAGTGCCTGATCCTGCTGTACGACCAATGGGGGTTGGGGCTGCTGATCTTCGTCGCGCTGGGATTCATTGCGTTCCTGTCACGCGTGCGCCGTTGGGCGATGCTGTTGCTGGGAGCCGCAGTCGGCAATGTCGCGGTGACGGCGCTTCTGGCAACCGAGTTTTCCGACACCAATGCCGATGTGCACGGTTACCTGCTGCCGTCATTGGCCGTCATGGGACTGTTTGTCGCCGCCGGGTTCGTGCAGGCGTTGTCACTGTTGCGCGCCGTGGCGCAACGGTTGCCCACTGCGAGGATGCGGCCGATCCTGGTGGGGACGTCATCGGCCCTGGTCGGCTTTTTGGCGCTCGCGCCGGTGGTGATCAATGCCCCGTTTTGCAATCTGGTCTCGCACCGGCTCGCGTATGTGTTCGGCGCCGAATCGACGTTGCATCTGAAGCCCAACGCGGTGGTGATTCTCAAAGGCGCCAATTGGGATTTCGTGTTGCGGGGATTGCAATACTGCGACGAATGGCGCCCCGATGTGCGGGTCATCAACCGCGATCTGCTGCCGTCGGCCTGGTACCGTCAATGGGCCAAAGACCGTTACCCCGGCCTTGGTATCGAACGGATTCCCGCCGACGATGACGGCCTGGAACTCGATCGGTGGGCGCAGGAGCTGGCGGCCGAGGGTGTGCCGGTGTATTGGGAGTTTACGGAAATCGATTTGGAGATGGTCAATCACCTGCTGCCCGCCGGACACCTCTTCGAAGTGACGGGAGAGCCGACGACTTTGGAGCCATCGTCGGTCGAACATCAGGAGGAATTCGAGCGCAACTCTCTGTTTTACGGCGACATCGAACGAATTCGTTTCGACTACGACGCCCAGATGGTCTATGTGGCCGGACTGTACCGCGCCGGCATTTATTATGAAGCGCGCGGCTACTACGATCGGGCCAGGGAACTGATCCGCCGGGCCCTGAGCTTCAACAGCTCATCGTCGGAACCGGATGGGTCGCGGCAGCGTCTGCCGTCGGGCTTGTGGCTGGGACTCAGGACCACTCGGCCCGGCCCGTGGCTCGACCGCGCGGCGGTTGACGATCCCCCGTCGGCGCCGTAGAATCCACTTCGCATTGCGCCATCCCCGGACAATCACGCGCCATCGCGACGGTCGATTCGGGGCACTGCGTGTATCATGTCTGCGATGACATGCCGTGTACCGACGTCGAAGCGGGCCGTCCTGACCGCGATCTTCCTGTTGCTGGCGTCTTTGTTGCTGGGCACGCGACCTGTCGATGCCACGGACACGGTCGGCAATTCGGTTCCGGAGCGGGTATCGGTTCAGATTCAGCGGACCGATTCGGCGCATTGGCTCGCCACCGTCACGCTGACCAACGCCGAAATCATCGCGGCCATGACACTACCGTTTCGCTGGTCGGGGCGGGGCATCCTCATCGACTCGGTGTCGTACGTGCAGACGCGCGTCGAGTATTTCGCGCTGAAGACGTTTCTGCCCGATTCGGCGGCGCAAACGATCCTGATCGGCCTGGTCCCCGACCTGGGAATGGGCCTGCCGCCGTTGGAGCCCGGCGAGGGCACGATCCTGCGCATGTACTACACCGGGCACTCAAGCGCCCCTGCGACATCGCTCCGGATGGACACGACTTTTATTCGGCCCCACAACACACTGCAATTGGTGACGCCCGACGTGCGGTCGATCGTGCCGCGATTCGAGGTTGTCGCGGCGCCGTCCCCCCCGGTGCAGCAGTAGCGTTCACGCGGACGAAAAGTCGTTTTTGCCGCCTGTCTTCTCCACGACGCGTATGGCCTCGATCACCATGGTCGGATCGATTGCCTTGAGCATGTCGTAGAGCGTCAAGAGCGCCACGCCGCACCCGACCAACGCTTCCATCTCGACGCCGGTGCGTTCGGAGGCGGACACGGCGACGGTCACCTCGATCGCCGACTGATCGGGCGCCGCAGCGATCGACACGTCGACAACATTCAAGCGCAGCGGGTGACAGAGCGGAATCAGAGCGGATGTTTTCTTGGCGGCCGAGATGCCGGCAACGCGCGCGACTTCCAACGGATCGCCCTTCGGCGCCGTGCCTCGGCCGATCGCGGTGAGTGTCTCGGGGGAAACCCGGATTCGTCCGCGCGCGACCGCTCGGCGTTCGGTCACCGTCTTTCCCGAGATGTCGACCATGCGGGCGTGCCCCTGACTGTCGTAGTGGCTGAGGTGTTTGTCTGTCATGTTAAGAGCCCCTGATCGGACACGGCTGACGGTCCGGCAGTAGTCGAAGCAGTATTCCGGCCTTGCCGTGGGGAGTCAATCTCTTATCTTGCGACGGGCACAGGCAGTGCCCCAACGTCGTTTTCGGCCCTCACCGCCCGACGATGGTCTGATGGACCGAACCTCAAGCCGACAATAATGTAGGAGGAGTAATGGATCGACGTGTACTCGCAGTTTCATTAGTCGCGTTGTCAGGCATTGTCATCGCGGCCACCGGCGTGTGGTCGGCCAACGAATCGGACGGGCCGGCCGCGCTGACCGCGGCCGATCTGGCCTTTCTGGAAAAGAAGATCGTCGCCCGCGTGGAGTTTACCGCCCGGGGGCAGTTTGAGGCGGTGATGGCGCTGGAATTCGACATTTTTGAGCACCATCCGGATCCGCGTCGGCGATATGTCACGGCGCTGGTGAATGCCGCACAACTGTCCCAATTGGAGGCGACCGGCGCCAAGATCACAGTCGAAACCGACGACTGGTACGACACCTACGCGAAGCGCAGCGGCAACAAGACGATGGGCGGCATGTACACGCTCGCGGAAGTCGAGATGCTCATGGATTCGATCCACGCCGCGTATCCTGCGATTACGACCGCCAAGTTTTCCATCGGGACAAGCTTTGAGGGCCGGGACATCTGGGTCATGAAATTCTCCGACAATCCGGAGGTTGATGAAGACGAGCCCGAGGTGCTCTTCGATGCCCTCCATCACGCCCGCGAGTGCATCACGCCGATGCTGCTTCTGGAAACGATGCGGCGCCTGGGCTCCGGATATGACTCCGACAGTGTGATCACCCGGCTGGTGGACACGCGTGAAATCTACTTCTGCCCTGCGGTCAACCCGGACGGCTTTTTCTACAATCAGTTGATTGCTCCCGGCGGCGGCGGCATGTGGCGCAAAAACCGCAATGACACCTACCATGCATCGAACGTCGGGGTCGACCTCAATCGCAACTACGGCTACAACTGGGGATACGACGACTTCGGTTCTTCGCCGAACACCGGCAGCGAGACCTATCGCGGACCGTCGGCATTCAGCGAGCCGGAAACACAGGCGATGCGGGATTTCATCAACAGCCGCCAATTCGTATTCGTCATCAATTACCACTCGTACTCGGACCTCTATCTGTGGCCCTGGGGATACGAGGAAATCTATTCGGCCGACGACGCGCTCTTTGCGGCAATCGGCGATTCGTTGGGGAGCTTCAACGGCTACACGCCGCAGGTGGGCTGGCAGCTCTATGTCACCAACGGCGACTCCGACGATTGGTGCTATGGCGCCAGCGGAACCGAGCACGACCTGATTTTGCCGTACACTCCCGAAGTCGGCAGCGGCGTCGACGGCGGTTTCTGGCCCTCGGGCGCGCAGATCCCCGCCCAGATCAACGAGACGCAGGCCGGAAACTTCCTCATTATGGAGCTGGCGAATGCTCCTGAGAAGATTTTACCAGCCGAATTGCCGATCTGGGTCGGCCCGACCGATGCCGATACGTCGTTTTTTGATCTTGTCTGGACCGATAACGGCGGGATTAATGTGGCCGCCAGTTATCGACTGCGCGAGCTCTACGGGATGCAACGTGAATCCGACGACGCCGAATCAGGTCCGGCCCTATGGGACAACGACGGTTTCGTCAACACGCCGGTGCGGGCCGCCTCGGGGACGATGAGCTACTACGGCGGACTGGATGACTGGCTGCAATCGCATCTGACCTCGAAGAACTTCATCCACGTCGAACCCGGTGATACCGTCCGGGCCAAGGTCTGGTACGACATCGAAATCAACTGGGATTACGGCTATGTCGATGTCTCGACAAATGCCGGCCAAACATGGTCGGGGCTGGCGGGCAACATCACAACCTCGACGAACCCCAACGGCAACAATCTGGGCAACGGGATCACCGGCAGTTCCGGGGGGGTATTCGTCGATGGCAAGTTCCCGTTGGACGCCTATATCGGCCAGGACATTCTGATTCGTCTCAGTTACCGGACGGATGGCTTCGTGCTCGAAGAGGGCATCTATTTCGACGACATCTCCCCGCTCGTCGAATTCGACTCGATCGTCGTGCTCGACCCCGCCGTGGCGCAGACGTCATATGCGGTCGCCGACAAATCTCCGGGCGAGTATTGGTATGATCTCAACGGCACCGACAGCGAGAACCAAACCGGGCCGACCACGGCGCCGCATGGCGTCACGGTCGACTACAACTCGTCGGCGTGCGATTGTTCCTGCCATGCCGATCCCGAATGCAACGGGCTGGCCAATGTCTTTGATGTCGTCCACTGCGTCAATGAGGCCTTCCGCAACGGGGATCCGATCGTCGATCCCGACTGCCCGCGCACGCGCAATGACATCGACTGCAACGGCGTCGTGAATGTCTTCGACGTGGTCGGCATGGTCGAAGTGGCATTTCGCAACGGCGATCCGGGCGTCCAGTTTTGCGATCCCTGCGCACTATAGTCATGCCTGAGCACTCCGATGACACTTGTGTGATAGCACAGTGCGGGTCAGCCCAAGGGCTGACCCACACAATATCACAAGCACTCCGCCTCACATGGAGACCAGCGCCTGGGCCGGCAGCCACAACATTGCGAACACTCAGCGTCCCGTGCGGGTCAGCCCAAGGGCTGACCCACACAATATCACAAGCACTCTGCCTCACATGGAGACCAGCGCCTGGGCCGGCAGCCACAACATTGCGAACACTCAGCTTCCCGTGCGGGTCAGCCCAAGGGCTGACCCACACAATATCACAAGCACTCCGCCTCACATGGAGACCAGCGCCTGGGCCGGCAGCCACAACATTGCGAACACTCAGCTTCCCGTGCGGGTCAGCCCTTGGGCTGACCCACACAATATCACAAGCACTCCGCCTCACATGGAGACCAGCGCCTGGGCCGGCAGCCACAACATTGCGAACACTCAGCGTCCCGTGCGGGTCAGCCCTTGGGCTGACCTGCACTGCATCATATCCAATTTGAAAACGCGCCTCCGGCGCGTTTTCTATGTCCGTGATGAGACCTATCGCGACACTGACGCTGTCCGCACTGCTGATCGTCTGTGTGCAATGCCCGGTTTCGGCGGCCGCGGACCTGGTCGTGGAAATCACCGGCCCCGATCGCATTGTGTACGATTCTCTGGCGGCGCCGCAGGCGGCGGCGTCATCGTGCTTTGATGTCGTGCCGCAGTCGACGTTTGCGACCGACCTGGGCACCTACACCTTCCTCGATGGAACGTTGACCTTCTTTGAGCGCGTCGGCGGTCGTCCGACGGGCTGCCTGTTTCGCGGACGGGGGCGGCTGGACTTCTGTCCCCTCGACGCCAATGAACGCGCCCAACTGGCGCGATTCTGCAAAGACACCGTGCTGGCTGCAGACGTCGGTGACGTCTATTTTCGCTATTTCGATACGGCCTTTTCGATGCGGTTGCGTCATTGCGGAGGCGACCTTTCGGGCGAGAAGCCGCCCGCGCCCAAAGAGCTGGCGTCGTATGAAGTGCGAGCCGCCGATGATCTGACGCTGGCGTTGCCAGTTCGCGGCTGGCAGCTTCTCAGCAGCGACCCGCTGCCCCGATTTCTGTATATCCAGCCCGAGGTGAAGGGGCAACGCCGGCTCCACTTCCTGCTCGACGAGACCGCCGATGAGCCGGTGACCGTGTGGCGGGTTCCGGCCGGGGCGCACGGCAAGGGCACGATCGATCTGGTGTGCTCGTATGATCGCCCGCGCACGGCCGAGGAAGTCCGGCAGCGCTCCGACCTTCGGCGCGGCGGATTCGATGTCGCCTCATATAAAACGGATGCCACGATTGAACGCTCCGGCGACATGGCGCTGGATGTCACGGTCACGGCGTCGGTGCGACGACGGAACCTGCGATTCTGGGAGTTTTATTGCGCTCCGGAGCTCAAGCTCGATTCGATTCGCATCGGCGGGGTGGCCTGCGGTTTTGTCTATCACAAGCGCGGCGCGTGGATAGTCGCGGCCGATCCGGAGACGCGCAGCACCGGGGACACCGTCGATGTCCGTTTCCACTACCGCGCCGACGAATTGTTGGACAAGTATCCGTGGGGCGATTTCGCCGTACGGTACACGACGCGCTGGCTGCCGGTCGGCGCGCCGCATCGCCGCGCTTCCTACGAGACGACCTTTCGCTTCCCGAAGCACTATGACCTCGTCTCCTGCGGCGATCGATTGTCCGACTCAACCGGCGGCGACTGGCGGATTCAGCGATGGCGCACAATCGGACGCGCCGCCTTCATCTCGTTTAGCATCGGCAGTTTCGAGCGGCTGGGACGCCAGATCGAGGGCGGGCCATTGCTGGAGATTTATCGCAGCCGCAATCACCAGCGCGGGTTGTTCGCCGGAGATATCAACTCCGACGTCGCCGAGGACATCGCCGGTGCGCTGCAGCTCTTCGACACGCTGTTCGGGCGGTACCCGTGGCCGCACCTGGCGGCGACCGAAATCCCCGCCGGGCATGGGCAGGGGTTTCCGCAGCTTCTCCACCTCGGCTGGCAGTCGTTCGAGCACAGCCAGAAAGGGGTCACCGATGCATTCCGCGCGCACGAAGTGGCGCATCAATGGTTCGGCCACTATGTCGGCTGGGACTCGTATCGCGACCAATGGCTGTCGGAAGGATTCGCCGAGTATGCCGGCGCGATGTATGTGCAGGCGCGCTACGATGGTAACGAGGAGTTTTTCAAACTGGTCCGGCAGTGGCGCGACGACATTCTCGAGGTCGGCGGCGGGCCGTTTTGGCACGAGGGCCCGCAGGTCGCCCCGATCGGTTTGGGGTACCGCTGTTCGTCGGTGTCGTCGCCCGGCTCCTATCTGCAACTGGTGTACGCGAAGGGCGCTTACGTTCTGCATATGCTGCGGCAGATGATGTACGACTATCAGCAAGGTACCGACGAGCGCTTCCTGCGGATGATGCAAGACTACGTGTCACAGGGCGCGGGCAAAGACGCCACGACCATCGACTTTCAGCATATCGCCGAACGGCATGTCGGATCATCGCTGGACTGGTTCTTCGACCAATGGGTGTACGGTGTGACGATTCCACGGTATGAGTACAGTTGGCGCGTGGAGCCGGCCGGTGCGGAGCGCTGGATCGTGCACGGACAAATAGACCAATTCGATACGGATTCCACATTTACCGCGATCATGCCCGTCACCTATGTATTCGACGAGGGACGCCGGACAGTGCTCCAGCGCGTGACCGGACCGCAGACGACGTTTTCGACGCCGCCGTTGGACCTCAAGCCACGGCAGGTCGTGTTCAACGACTACCATTCGATCCTTTGTCGCGAGAAGGTCGTGTCCCGCCCCTGATCACCGGAACATCCGATCCGCATAACCGTTATAGCAATTTCAGGGGGGTCATGTGTCCCCGATGCAGCGGTGAATAACAGACGTCATGCCGGTGTTGCGATCACACTTGACTCAGAAGCGCGGAGTGACTATTCCACTCACGGAGGTATTGGCAAGTTGCTGAAAAACACCAATAAGAACTGGGAAGTGAAGATTGTCATGCTGAGCGGAGCGAAGCATCTGCTGTTTTCACCTATGAGGCAAAAAGCAGACCCTTCGCTTTGCTCAGGGTGACAATGGAAGCTGAGACGAAATCCGGGGTTTTTCAGCAACCTGTTAGTATCCGCGCTGTGGTTCTGCACCAGCCCAGGACGGCCGGTAGTGTTTAGTAGCTGTACTTCTCATGCGGAAGTACGAGAAAGGACGGTAACGCAATGACCCCGAAATCTCGTAGGGCCCCTTCTCCCGTTCGCAAGCGCCGTCGGCGCCGCACGGCGGGAAAGCCGGCGACGGTCCAGACCCGTTCGGCGCCGCGCCGCGGGCTGGGGACTCGCGCCGGACGCGCCCGAACACCGAAGATGCCGTTTTCGCTGATACTCGATCCGGGCGAACTCAGTGTGTTGCGGAAAATGGCGCGTCGGGAGAACACCTCGGTCGCGAGCGTCATTCGTTCGGCGCTGCATACGGTGATATTCAAAAGCCATCCGGATCTCGCGCGTCACGCGATCGAAAGCGACGTGGACGCGTTTCTCGAGACGGTCGGGCGCAAGCTGCCCAGCGGCGTGGCCAAAGGATCGCGACGGAAACGGCTCCGCAATCAACTGGTTTCCGGACTGCTCGGTGGCCGCAGAGCGCGCCGGACTTAGATTCCCAGGGATAAACGCAGCATATGAAGCCCCGCGCTGGTGACGGCGCGGGGCTTTTTTGTCAGTCAGTTCGCCGCCGGAAGTGACGGCCGGGATTTTCGCTTGAACCCATTGGAGCATTCGGTATACTCCCGCTGCATCCGGCAGCCGGGGATTGTGAGGCACGCCGGTCGCAACTTCCCATGAGCACGAGCGCCGCCGCGATCCTCGAACAGCGCCTGGGTGCGACATTGCGCCGCGATGCGTGGTGGGGCGCGCCGGCATTGATGGCAGGAGCACTCGTCGTTTTCGGGATATACGCCTTTTGGGCGGCGCTGCAGAATGGCCAGTACCGCTGGGGCCCGTATCTCTCGCCGTTTTACTCTCCCCTGATGCTCCCGGACTGGTGGGCGTTTTCGCCGGCGTTTCTGGTCCTCTGGGTGCCATTGGGATTTCGCGCCACCTGCTACTATTTCCGTCGCGTATACTACCGCGCCTTCCTGATGGATCCGCCCGCGTGCTCAGTGGGCGAGCCGGATCGGGCGTATGCGGGCGAGACGAAGTTGTTCCTGTTTCAAAATCTCCACCGTTTTTTCTTGTATCTGGCACTCATCCTGATCTTGACTCATTCCTACGACCTGTTTCACGCAATCCGCTGGCCGGTCAATGGCATCGGACCCGATGGCATGATGCGCGCCGGATCGCTGGAATTCGGCATCGGTGTCGGCACGCTCGTGATCGCGCTCGATGTCTTGCTGTTGTCGTTGTACGTGTTCGGATGTCATTCGTGGCGCCATCTGGTCGGCGGCAACGTCGATTGTTATTCGTGCGCCCTGGCCGGGCGCGTCCGCCACGGCTTGTGGCATCGCGTCACGATGCTCAATGAACGCCATGCCCTCTGGGGATGGACGTCGCTGATCTGGGTGGGCTTGACCGATCTGTACATCCGTCTGTGTGCCATGGGAATTATCAGCGACGTGAGAATCATCTGATGATTGAAGTCCAAAGACACCGTCACGATGTCATCATCATCGGCGCGGGCGGCGCCGGTTTGCGCGCGGCCATTGAAGCGAGCGCGCTGGGTGCCAAAGTCGCGTTGGTCTGCAAGTCTCTGCTCGGCAAGGCCCATACGGTCATGGCCGAGGGCGGCGCCGCCGCCGCGCTGGGCAATGTCCGTCGCGAGGACAATTGGAAGGTTCACTTTCGCGACACGATGCGCGGCGGAAAAATGCACAACAACTGGCGCATGGCGCAGATTCACGCGCAGCAGGCCCCTGACCGCGTGCGGGAACTGGAAGCATGGGGCGCGCTGTTTGACCGTACGGCCGAAGGAAAAATCAATCAGCGTCCCTTCGGCGGGCACACCTACGAACGGCTCGCTCACGTCGGCGATCGCACCGGACTGGAAATGATCCGTGTCCTGCAGGACAAAGGCGTGCACAGCGGCATCGATGTCTTCATGGAGCACACGGTCACCCGGCTCTTTGTGATCGATGGCCGTGTCGCCGGGGCATTGGCGTACCGTCGCGAGAATGGACGCTTCGTGTTGTTCGAGTCGGATGCCATCGTCATGGCGACCGGCGGCATCGGCCGCGCATGGCAGATCACCAGCAATTCATGGGAATACACCGGCGACGGACAGGCGCTCGCCTATGACGCGGGCGCCGCGCTGATCGATATGGAATTCATGCAGTTTCATCCCACGGGGATGGTCTGGCCGCCGTCGGTGAAGGGAATTTTGGTCACCGAGGGAGTGCGCGGCGAAGGCGGTGTCCTGAAAAACTCAGACGGCAGGCGTTTCATGTTTGACTATGTGCCCGACATGTTCAAGGGCGACTTTGCGGAGACCGAGAAGGAAGCCGACGGCTGGGTCACTGAAGATCGTACGAAGTATCGCCGCCCGCCGGAACTGCTGACCCGCGACGTGGTCGCGCGCGCGATTCGCGCCGAGTGTGAAGCCGGACGCGGCAGCCCGCACGGCGGCGTCTTTCTCGATATCGCCGTCAAACGCTCGCCCGATTACATTCGCAAGAAGCTGCCGAGCATGTATCATCAATTCAAAGAACTGGCGGGGCTGGACATTACCCGGGAACCGATGGAGGTCGGGCCGACGACCCACTACGCCATGGGCGGCATCAAGGTCGATGCCGATACCCAGGAATCGACCGTGCCGGGGCTGTTCGCGGCGGGTGAAGTCGCCGGCGGCATGCACGGCGCCAATCGTCTCGGCGGCAATTCGCTTTCGGATCTGATCGTCTTCGGACGTCTCGCCGGATTGCACGCGGCCGAATCCGCCCGGAAGGAATCATCGGATCGCACGATACCCGATGCGGACATCGAGGCGGCGATTCAAAGCGCGATCGCCCCGTTCGATCACACCGGCGGAGAGAATCCCTTTACCGTCCAGGCCGATTTGCAGAGGATGATGCAAAGCAAAGTCGGGATCATCCGCGAGCGGGTGCAGTTGGAAGACGCGCTGTCCGACCTGGACGCACTCCGGCAGCGGACACTTAAAGTATCGGTTGAGGGCCATCGTGAGTACAATCCCGGCTGGAATACCGCCATCGATCTGCGCTCGCTGATGATCGTCGCTGAGGCATCGACACGTGCCGCATTGCTGCGCCCGGAGAGCCGTGGCGCGCACACCCGCATGGACTTTCCCAACAGCGCAACGTCGTGGGAACGTCAGGAGATCGTCATCCGGCGCGATGGTGAGAAGATGAATGTCGCGGCGGCGCCGCAGCCGCCGTTGCCCGACGATCTGCGCGCCATCATCGAGAAAGGCGCGGTCTGACCATGGCGACGCGGTCGTTCAGGGTCTTTCGCGGCGCCGACCGTGAAACCGGCGCGCTGGTCCCCTACGAAATCGATTGCGATACGGGGATGGTCGTCCTCGACGCCGTGCATCGCATCCAGGCGGAGCAATCATCCGACCTGGCATGCCGCTGGAACTGCAAAGCGGGCAAGTGCGGCAGTTGCTCGGCGGAGATCAACGGACGGCCGCGACTGATGTGCATGACGCGCCTGTCGGACTATGAACCGAACGAGACGATCACCATCACGCCGATGCGGACATTCCCGGTCGTCAGGGACCTGGTGACTGACGTCTCCTGGAATTATTCCTGCAACCGGCGTCTCCCCTACTTCCAGCCGCGTGAGCCGGATTTCCCCGATGGGTCCTGGCGCATGCAACAGTACGAAGTCGAGCGTCCGCAGGAGTTTCGCAAGTGCATCGAGTGTTTCCTGTGTCAGGACGTGTGTCATGTGCTGAGGACCCATGCCAAGTTCGATGATTTTGTCGGCCCGGCATTTCTGATCCGTGCGGCCGTGTACGAAATGCACCCGCTGGACACGAGGGACCGTCGCGAGTTTCTGCAACATGAGGGCGGCACCGGATTTTGCAACATCACCAAGTGCTGCACCGAAGTCTGTCCGGAGCATATCAAGATCACCGATAACGGCATCATACCGTTGAAAGAGCGCGTGGCGGACAAATCGTATGATCCGGTGCGCTGGCTCTTGCGCAAGCTCCTCGGCCGCAAGTCGTGATACGATTACCGCTGCCTTGCCCCGGATAATGAAATTCCAAACGCTGGAGTGGAGAGACGGCGCGCTGCACCTGCTGGATCAGCGCGCGTTGCCGCGCCATATCCACACGGTCGTCTGTCCGACCGCCGAGGACACCGCCGAAGCAATTCGCAATCTCACGGTGCGCGGCGCTCCGGCCATCGGCGTCGCGGCCGCCTATGGAATGGCGATGGCGCTCACCGGCAAAGAGGCCGGCATCGAGTCCGCTCTCGTGCGGCTGCGCACGGCGGGCGATGTATTGAAATCGGCGCGACCGACGGCCGTCAATCTCGCCTGGGCGGTCGACCGGATGATGACCGTCGCGGGCCGTTCGGGCGCAACCGACGCGCCGCGTCTCAAGGAGCTGCTCGCCTCGGAGGCGCAGGCGATACATGCCGAAGACGTCGCCATGTGCCGGGGGATCGGCGAGCATGGGGCAACGCTGATCGAAAACGGCGCGATCGTGCTGACCCACTGCAATGCCGGGGCATTGGCGACCGCCGGAATCGGCACCGCGCTCGCCGCGCTGTATACGGCCAGGGACCAGGGGAAAACCTTTCGTGTCTTCGTCGATGAAACGCGCCCGGTGCTGCAGGGATCGCGGCTGACGATGTGGGAACTCCTGCAGGAAGGGATTGACGCCACGCTGATCACCGATAATACGGCGGCGACGCTCTTTGCCTCGGGCCAAATCGATGCGGTCATCGTCGGCGCCGATCGCATCGCCCGCAACGGTGATGTCGCCAACAAGATCGGCACATACAATCTGGCGGTGCTGGCGGCGCATCACGGCGTACCGTTTTATGTCGCCGCGCCCAGATCGACTTTCGATGATGCGATCGAATCGGGCGCGCAGATTCCCATCGAGGAACGCTCCGCCACGGAAGTGACCGATATTGGCGATGCCCGCCTCGCCCCGACCAATGTGCGCGTCTTCTCCCCGGCGTTCGATGTGACGCCCAATGCGCTGATCACTGCGATCATCACCGATACCGGGATTTTGGCGGGGGGACGGTTTCTCCCGAATACCGGCTCGTAGACTTTGCTTGTCACTCTGGGCCCTTCAGGCGAAGTGTCTGCTATTTGCCCACCTCGGCTGCAAAAGCAGATTTTTCGTCGCTCCGATCAGCCGTCGGTTGAGCGGCGCTCGTCAGAATGACGATTTCGCTGTCCGCACGGAGAAACCAGCGGTCACAGATTGAAGAATACCGCCTGAGCCGCGAGCATGACGACGACCGAGATGGTCACGGTCGTGGCGACCAGATGACCGGAGGCGTCGCGCAGCGCGTCGGGGATCAGCTCGGCGAAAACCATCCAGATCATCGCCCCGCCTGCGATGCCCAAACCGATCGGCAGAAACGGCTCGAAGATGCTGACGAAGAGATACGCGGGCACCGCCATCAGCGGCTGCGGCAGCGACGAGAAGACGCTCCACCACGCCGCTTTCCAGACCGTTGTGCCGCGCGGCACCATCACCAGACTGATCGCCAGTCCTTCGGGGATGTTGTGAATGGCGATGACCAGACTGATCATGATGCCGAGCGCCTCGGTTCCGCCGAACGAGACGCCGACTCCCACTCCCTCGGCAAATGAGTGCATGGTCATCACGCCGAGAATGAGGATCGCTTTGCGTCCATCGGCGCCGCTGAGCCGGCCAATGTGAAGGTCTTTGCGTTTTTCGAGAATGCGGTCGCTGACAGCGATGACCGCCATGCCGATTAAAATCCCGATCAGCGTCTTGTAGAGACTGTAATGATTCCCTTCGACGATCAGACTGTGGCTGGCGGCGAGCATCAGCCCGGCGGCAACGGCATTGGAGATCGACAGCCAGCGACGGCTGACGGTCGGGAAAAATAGAAACGGCAATGCTCCCAAACCGGTGGCCAGCGCCGTGAGCATCGCCACCGCGAAGACGGCCAAGACGCTGACCGGCATCTCGCTCATGTCCACCCGAACAGGCGCATCGCATTATCGCGCAGAATCTGTCGCGTCATGGCCGGATCGTAGCCGAGTTGAAGAAATGCGTGGAGATTAGTCTTCATGTCCGGCACGCCGGGGCCGGGCCAGTCGGTCCCCCACAGAACTTTGTCGGCGTATTTGGCGAGGTCGGGAAAGGCGCGCGGGATGCTCTGCGGCGGAATGCCCGAGAGGTCCATGTGCACGTTGGCATGGCGGCGCACCAGAAACCGCGCGGTCTGATACCACAGCGGCCGTCCCGCATGCGCCATGATGATCGTCAGGTCGGGAAAGTCGCAGGCGACATCGTCGATATGGATCGGATCGCCATACTTGATGCGCGCGCCTTTGAATGTCGTCGTGCCGGTATGAAATACGACCGGCACACCGCGACGCTGACACCCTTCGTATATGACCGGCAGGATCGTGTTGCCGCTGAGATACGCATTCGGGGCAACGCCCTGGTGCGGCGGGTGAATCTTGATCGCGCTGATCCCCCATTCATCCAGCAGCAGCGACAGTTCACCGTTCGGGTCGGTCGAGCCGACCGGATCGACCGACCCATGCGCGAAGATGCGGTCACGATGGTCGCGCGCGTAGTCGGCGGAGAAACGGTTGACTGCGAACGTGAACCCCATGATGTCGGGCGCGACATAGTTCATGACGCCGACGCGTTCGATGCCGGCCTCGTCCATCAGCGCGATCAACTTTTGGGGATCGCGCGAAACCGAGAGCAGAAACTCGAATCGGTCGCGGCCCTGCTTGAGTTGTTCGAGGACCGGTTTATGCAGCATCCCCCACGGGGCGACATGGATGTGATTGTCGATGACGCCGTAGTCGAGATTCAAGGGGCCGGTCGGCATGCGCCAAAGTTACACGCGCGGACCGGGAGCAACAGTCAAATTGTCAGAGCTCCGTTTCGCCGGAGGCGGAACGGTGCAACGAAGAATCTGCTTCTTCGCCCGCCACGGGGGTAACAGCAGATTCTTCGCCCTTCAGCCCGCCTGCGGCGGGCTGAAGGGCTCAGAATGACGGGGGCGGCCGGCGTGGAGAAACAGAGCGGGTATTCGTGTCATCAGCCGTTGCGAAGCTGGTATAATCTCTTTGACAGAAGGAGGCGCCCTATGACTCACAAATCGGTGTTTGCCGTATTCGCCGGTCTGTTGCTGAGCACCGGCTGCGGTGATGGCCCGACCGGGCCGCCCGGTCCCGACGTGCGCATCTCGGTGGATCGGTTCCGGTACACCGCCGACGAGATGATCAATGTCACCGACACGATTGACTACGAGTGGGACTTCAACGGCACCACCGCCAGTGTCACGCAGTCCTGCGACATCACCGACGGGAGCGCGATGCTGATCATCCTCGACGCCGACAGCACGCAGGTGTACTCGCGCGACCTCGATGACGATGGGACGATCTCGACGTTGTCGGGATCAGCGGGCAACTGGCTGGTGCGGATTGAACTGATCGGGCTTTCGGGCAAGCTGGAGTTTGAGGCAGAGAAATCAGGGTGATGCTCGCGGGTTCGTGCCGGCCCTGTGGGCGTCGGCCGTGGGCGGGGGACGACACAACATAAACTTCAACAGACGGTTTTGCGACTCGGGTTTGTGGCCCTGCCCTTCCCGGGATATGGATTGCATAACCGAGTATATCGCGACCGAGATTCCTCGCCCCTTCCCGTCCGCCTGCGGCGGCCGGCATCGGGACTCGGAATGACTGGGGCGTGAGGACCGTCTCAATTGATCGCGTGTCTGCCGAATGAAGATGTTCACGTGTCTCCGTTGTTCCGGGGACTCTTTTGCGGTTGTCAATGATGAGGCGCGTCCAGCGCCGCTTTGACCTTGTCTTTGGTCAGCGGCAGGTCGCGGATACGGATGCCGCAGGCGTCATGGAGCGCGTTGGCGATGGCGGGCGCCGGGCCGAGCGTCGGCGGCTCGCCGATGCCGATCGCGCCGAAGGGGCCGCTGGTTTCATCCTGCTCCACCGCGATGACTTTGACCGGCGGCGCTTCGGTCACGCGCATCAGACGATACTTGTCGAAGTTCACATTCTGACAGATGCCATCGACGTACTTCGAGTCCTCCGTGAGCGCAAATCCGATCCCGAAGGACACGCCGCCGACCACCTGCCCGCGCACCGCGCGCGAGTTGATGGCGCGTCCGAGGTAGTGCGCGGCGACGATGCGGTCGACCGTGATTTTGCCCGTCTTCGTATCGACGGTGATCTCGGCAATCTGGGTGCCGTAGGCCATCGGAAACCACGCCTTCCCCAATCCGGTCTGTTTGTCCAACGGCGCGGTCAATGCGCCCGCGTTGAATCGTCCCTCGCGTCGGCGCGGTTTGCCGTACTTGCGGAAGTTGAGGGCGATCTCCGACAGTGCGAGCGGATGGTGACCGTTCCCGGTCACCTGATAGAATCCATCTGCCGCTTCGATCTGCGATGCCTCGACACCGAGCAATTGCGCGGCGACCGCATCGGCATCCTCACGCAAACGCGCGCACGCCATGACCACGGCGTTGCCGGTGGTGTATGTTTGCTTGGTGGCGACCGTCGAGCCGCAGTTGGGGGTGTTGGCGGAGTCGGCATTGATGACCCGAATCTTTCCGACTGTCGAGCCCAATGCTTCGGCCGCCATGATCGCAAAGGTGGTGTTGGAACCGTTGCCGTAATCGACCGTGCCCACGCGGATCGAGCAGACGCCGTCGTCGTGCAACTCGGCGATGCACGAGGTGATGTCGGGAATGCCGGAGCCGAATCCGATGCCGTACCAGATCGTGGCGATGCCGCGTCCCCGCTTGTAGCGCTCCGGGTCGATGGGGTGTTGCGGTAATGGCTCATTCCAGGGACAGTCGCGCGCGGCCTCGTCGATGGTCTCGACGACCGGCAACGGTCCGGGCAGGGCAAAATCGGTGGCCGATCGCATACCCGGCTGCAACGCATTGCGGCGGCGGAATTCCAACGGATCGATTCCGGCCTCGCGCGCCAGTTCATCCACGAACGACTCGGCACAGAAGGCGGTCTCGGCCGCGCCGAAGCCGCGTGTCGCGCCGGTGAACGGGTTGTTCGTGTAGACTGCGTACGAATCGACGCGCACGTGGGGAATGTTGTACGGTCCCGATACCAGCACGCCCGCCTTGCGCATGATGTTGACCGACCACGACGCATACGCGCCCGCATCTCCGACGACGCGCGCTTCTAGAGCGATCAACCGCCCCTCGGCATCGCAGCCGCCTTTGATGTTGGTGCGCAGTTGCGTGCGTTTGGTGGTGACATGCATCGTCTCTTCGCGCGTGTACTCGATGCGCACCGGACGGCCGGTGACCAGCGTGCCGAGCGCCGCGTGGATTTGCGCGTAGATGTCCTCGCGTTTGCCGTAGGCCGCACCGATCGCGGGTTGAATACAGCGGACGTCATCTTTGGGAACGCCCAGCGCGCGCGCAACATTCAAACGGTCGAAAAAGACCGACTGCCCCGGCGAGATCACCACGAGCTTGCCGTCGTCGTCGTCCCAGTATGTCAGCGCCGCCTCCGGCTCGATGGGGGCGTGATCCTGCGGATGCGTCGTGTAGCGCCGTTCGATGACATGCGCGCACGACCCCCAGGCGTCATCGACCCTTCCCTTTTCGAGATGGTAGTGCGAAAGGATGTTGCCCTTGGCGTGGACCGGCGGCGCATCGGGCGCCATCGCCGCTTCGGGATCGTAGACTCCGGGACGCTCGCCGTATTCGATGTGTACTGCTTCGGCCCCCAGACGCGCCGCTTTGGGAGTCTCGGCCAGCACGAGCGCGATCGGTTCGCCATAGTAGCGCACTTGACTCTCGGCAAAGACGAGTTGGTCGCGGATGACCTTGCCGTAGGCATTTTCACCGGGGATATCTTCGCAGGTGAGAACCTTGACGACGCCGTCGACTTCCAGCGCGGCGTAAGTGTCGACCGTGATGATGTCCGCTGAAGCGCGGTCGGCGCGGACAGTCACGCCGTGCAGTGTTCCCGGCGGCGCTTTGATGTCGGCAGTGTACAGCGCGGAGCCGTCGATGCGGCTGCGCGATTCGATGCGTGCATGCGCTTTGCCGACGACATTGAGTTTGCGCGGCGGCAGCTCCGGTGTGCCCGGCACTGGTTTGACCACGCGCGCGGTGCGGTAGGTGTCGCGGTCGAGTTCCTCGACTGTGATCTGGCCGCAGGCGAGCTTGATCGATTCGACGAGTTGATTGTAGCCGGTGCAGCGGCAGATGTTTTTGTGGATCGCCTGATGGATTTGTTTTTCGGTCGGGTTCGGGTGCTTATCGAGCAATGCCTTAGCCGACATCAGGAAGCCGGAAGTGCATATTCCACATTGGAATCCATGCCCATCGATAAACCCCTGCTGCAGGGGGTGCAGCCGGCCGTCCTGCGTGAGTCCTTCGACAGTCTCGACGGCGCTGTTTTGCGATTTCTCGACCGGCACGATACACGACATCACCGCCTTGCCATCCTGAATCACCGCGCAGGAGCCGCAAGTGCCGATATCGCAGCCGCGTTTGGCGCCGGTCAATCCGAGGTCGTCACGGATGACATCAAGCAGCGTCCGGTCGGTCGTCGTGTCGATGGTGACCGCGCGGCCGTTGACCGTCATCCGCAGACGGATGGGTGTCCCGATCAGAAGCGGTGCGGCGATGACGTTCTGGCTCATGGCTCTTCCCGGCGACGCGTAACGCACAGTACCACCAATGTATTACGCGACGGCGGCAGAGATCGTCAACTCGAAATTCCGACGCTTTTAGTGCGGTTTGCGGCGACCGATGGGTTCGGCGCAGATCTGCGCAGACCCGCAAGATAAACAATTCCCGCAAGCAGGTAGAACGCCACTGCCGGCCACACCAGCCATCCGGCGACCGGCTGCCAATCGAACGCGAAACAGAGAAGTGTCAGTCCCCAGATCAGAGCGGCGTAGCGTCCAATGTTGATTGACGTCGGGATTTCATACCGTTTGCGGAAGATCAGCCAGCCGCCGATGACAAGCGCGAGATCGCGTGCGATCGTTAAGAAGAATGCGAGCGGACTCATCCCCCGGTGCATGACGCAAAAGATGCCGACCACGAGGGCCGCGATCTTGTCTCCGATCGGATCGAGAATTCGTCCCCAGCGCGTGATTTGGCCGAGCCGTCGCGCGAGATACCCATCGGCGACGTCGGAGATGATCGCATAGATAATTAAAACACCACCCCAGACGTCCGAGATGGTGGGCGACGCCATCACCCACCACCACACCGGCAACAGCGCGATCCGCGAGAGCGACAGCGCGTTGGGGATGGTCCAGAAACGCGACTCCGAACCGCCCAGTGTCATGTTAAGAATATCCCGTGGGCGGACGACGGGGTCAATGTCTACCACCGCCTTTTAAGTTGGACGGTGGCCCGGGGCCTTGGGAATGTCGTAAATCCCATTGGAATCCACAAAATCGAGTTTCATGCAAATAGTCACTCAGGTCATTCCGAGCCCGAAGGGCGAGGAATCTCCAACGCGTTGTCGGCGGCCTCGCGCGCATCGAGACCCCTCGCCCGAAGGGCTCGGGGTGACATCGAATAGGACTTTCTCAACACACCCCCTGGTAAGGGTTTGGGGTGACGTCTGTGTGAGACCCGTACCATCGTGCGGGCTTTCTGACGCTTGGTCACACGCTCGCGTTGGAGATTCCTCACCCCCTCCATCCCGTCCCGCATGCGGGACGGGATGGAGGGGGTTCGGAATGACATGGGGGGAACTGTCCGCAGAACTCAGCACAACAACGCCTGATACGGTGCGTCCCCCGCCCGAAGAGTCATTCCGAATCCCCCGAATTGAGCGCCGCAGGCGGTCAATGGAGGGGGTGAGGAATCTCCATTCACGGAAAACCGCCCCGTCAAGGGATGGCTCGAAATACTCTGCCCGCCCGTGGGTAATGCCCATGGGAGGGATCGGGGCCGGGCGTCGCCTCATGGGCTGCCAAGGTTTTGACGGACCCACGGCACATTCTGCTTGCATCGCTCCCTTTAGGCCCGATCTTAGATAATTGGAGTCAGCGCCATACACCCCTCACCACTTCCCAAGGGAGGTGGTATGCCCAAATCGATGCGGGTTTTCCCCGGCCGGGCCGCCGTGTCGACGGCCGCGACAGTAATCATATCCCTGGGCATTGCCGACGCGAGCGCCGGCGATGTCACCTCGCCCACCTGGCCGCCGGTGCTGCACCGCGACGAGATTGTCCGCGGGCAGCCGACCGATCAGGCCGCCGTGGATGACCGATTGCGCGCGCAGTTGTCGAATGCGCTCGTCGATGCCACGTCAATCACGTCGCCGGGCGTGCACATCGCGACAACTTCATACGACAGCCAAGCCAACGACTCGCAGGGCCATCAGATCGCGCGCAATCCGGGCGAGGATTTCGTGCACATGGTGTGGACGCAATACGATCATACGTCGGGTCCCTATTGGGACTGGAATCGCTTCGTGAACTATGCGGCGTGGGATGTGTCGGGCGCTACGCTCGTACCGGGATTCGATGGCGTGTCAATTGGACTGGGCGACTTTGCGCTTGCCGGGTTCGTGCGGCTGGACATCGACAGCGACAACAAAGCACACACGGTCTACCACCAATATCCCGATCCGGGGATTGGCACGTACAGCATATGGCACAACCACTTCCCAGTGGAGGGGGAAGAAATTGCGGTCATAGAGCAACTCCCGGGATTTGCTGATCCGTGGGTCGACGGGACCTTGTTTGCTGACATCGCCGTTACCCACCGCGACGGCGCGGTCAAGGACAACAGCGGCGACGTATTCCATGTCGTCGGAGTAGACGTCGATTGTCCGTACAACTGTTACGCATCCGATGAGATCCTCTACTGGCGCGGCGGGTTCTACGGAGAACCACCGTGGGTTTGGTGGGATGCTCCCGTCCTCGTCGACACTTTCAGCAGCACGTTGTCCTATGTGATCGACGCCGCCGACGGGACCGACAAGGTCGCGGTCGCGTTTACCCAGAACTACGAAGCCCAGTGGAATGGCCGCCTCAACATCGTCTACCGCGAGAGCAACACGGGCGGGCTTGGCTGGATTGACGGGTCCGAGCTGGGCAACGCGACACGGCAATACGTCACCGACTACACCGACAACACGACCCCCGGCCCGCAGGCGTGGGGGCACATCTCCATCGCCTACGATCACGACGCGGTTCTGCATATCGTCTGGGATGAGCAGCGGGTTGCGGAACTGTCGCCCGACATCGCCATCCGTCACTGGGACGACGCACGACAAACCATCGATCAGGTGGCGCTGGGGTATTATCCCAATCTCTACAACTACTCCGGGCACCTGAATCTCAACAAGATCACGCTCGGGGTCGGCGATGGGTCGGCCTTTTGCTCGGATTACGGCACAAGCAACGAGAACTTCCTGTATGTCACCTATACGAAGAACTGCGGTGAGACGCCTGAAGAACAGGCGGACGTGTCCGACTACGGCTTCTGCAACGGGGAATTGTATATCACCGGCTCTCCCGATGGCGGACTGAACTGGTCGGCGCCGTTCAACCTGACCAATACCAAAACGCCCGATTGCGAAGGTGACGTGCCGGGGTCGGAGTGCACTTCGGAGGTCATGGCCACCATTGCGCGCGACATCTCCGGCCAGGAGGGGATCGACATCCTCTACCTCGTCGACCGCGAGGCGGGCACCTGGGCCGACGGCTCCGGCTGGACGCTCAATCCGGTGATGTACCTCAATTTGCCCGGCGGTGATGATGCCGTGCACATCTGCCCCTACGTCTGCAACTGCCCCACCCATGGCGACCCGGTCTCAGACGGCCTGGTCAATGTCTTCGACGTCGTGGCAGCGGTCGATGTGGCGTTTCGCAGCGGCCCGCCGAACCAGAGTGTGCGCTGTCCGTTTGCCGACACGGATGTGACGTGTGATGGGACGACGAATGTCTTCGACGTGGTCGCGTTTGTGGATGTGGCGTTTCGGGCTGCCGAGTCGGAGGTTGTATTTTGCGATGCGTGCGGGTGAGGCGATGGATCATCAGCTCCATTGGGCAACCTTAATCGAAATACCGGCTCGGCCCCTCGCTCCGCTCGGGACAGGCGGAAGCCTCGCCCTCCCGCTCGCACGCTTTGGGAGGGCGAAGCTTCTGCTGAGCCTGTTCTTAAGGAGGAAACATGTCAGGGAGTGAGCGGTGTACACGAACCGGCCGCACAATGCGGCAGAGCTTCGCGATAATCGTCAGCAGTGTGTTGCTGGTTGGTAACGCTGCCAGTGCGTTCGCTGCCAATCAGGACCGCCCCCGACGCATCATCGGCGGTGATTACATCGTGCGCGACGCGAGCGACCGCCCGGTCGTCAACGACCGGCCGCGCGGGGCGACGACCAGTCCGCTTTTGATCGTCACTCCGCCGACTTCACCGGGGGAATGGATCGCCCAAACGGCGTGGGACAGCCAGCACAACGACTCGCAGGGCCATCAGATCGCCCGCAATCCGGGCGAGGACTTTGTGCACATGGTGTGGACTCACTGGGATGTGATTCCCGAAAGCATCGGGGACCGCGATCGCTTCGTGAACTACGCCTCGTGGAATGTGCTTGGTCCACCCGGGTTTGAATTGTATCCCGGATTTGACGGTGTGTCGATCGGGCTCGGCGACTTTGCGCGCGCGGGCTTTGTCCGCATGGACATCGACAGCGATAACCTGGCCCACACGGTATTCCATCAGTACCCGGATCCGGGGATCGCGAATTATTCGGCGTGGCACGTTTTCCTCCCCCTCGAGGGCGGGGATGTCATCCTCCTCGAGCAGCTGCCTTCAATCCCGAACAACCCGGAAGTCACCGAGACGCTTTGGCCGGACATCGCAATCACCCAGAATCACGGCGCCGCGAAGGATGTCTCGACCGACGTCGTACACGCGATCGCGTCAGTGGCATCCTGCTTCCAGTTCTGCGGCGTATTCGACGAAATCGCCTATTGGCGATTCGACAACAACAACCCCGGATGGAGTCAGCCCGTCCTCATCGACTCCACGAATGGCCCATTATCCTACGTCATCGATGCGCTGGACGGGACCGACCGTGTAGCCGTTGCATTCACGCAAAACTACGAGTCGCAGTGGAATAACCTCCAGAACATTGTCTACCGCGAAAGCACAACCGGCGGACTCGGTTGGGTCAATGGTGCGGAATTGGGCGATGCCAATCGCGAGTACATCACCAATTACACCGATAATCTCACCCCCGGTCCGCAGGCGTGGGCGCACATCTCCATCGCCTACGACCATGCCGCGGTGCTGCACCTTGTCTGGGATGAGCAGCGATACGCCGATGACGAGAGCCAGGCAGCGATCCGTCACTGGGACGATGTGCGCCAAACAATTGATGAAGTCGAAACGGGGTACTATGAGAACTTCTTCAACCACCCCGGACACCTGAATCTCAACAAGATCACGCTCGGGGTCGGCGATGGCGCGGCCTTCTGCTCCGACTACGGCATAACGAACGAAAACTTCCTCTATGTTACCTACACCAAGAACTGCGGCGAGACAGCGGAGGAAGCGGCCGACGTCTCCGATTTCGGCTTCTGCAACGGCGAGCTGTACATCACAGGGTCCCCCAACGGCGGCGCCGCATGGTCGAAGCCGCTGAACCTGACCAATTCCAAGACACCCGGCTGCCGCAGCGCCAACCCGGATTCGCTGTGCGCTTCCGATGTCATGGCGACGATCGCGCGCGACATCTCCGGTCAGGAGGGGATCGACATCCTCTACCTCGTCGACCGCGAGGCGGGCACCTGGGCCGACGGCGGCGGCTGGACGATGAATCCGGTGATGTATCTGAATCTCCCCGGCGGTGACAACGCGGCGTATGTCTGCCCGCTGTTTGCCCCGTCGCTTGAGCTCACGTTTGAGCAGGACCCCGAATGCGAATTCCACACGATGTCGGGCATGCAGGTCATCGCGCCCCTGGGAATCGACAACGGCGGCACTGCCCCGCTGAGCGGCAGCATTATCGTCACGCAGGGCGGCGCGTGGCTGTCGACCGTGCCGAGCGGCGCATACAATCTCGAGGCGACCGATCCGACATTGAGCGTCGACGTAACCATGGATGCGTCGTCGCTCCCCAACGGTTACTACGCCGGTGAGATTCAGATCACACACAATGACACGCTGATCGCCGATCCGATGGTCATCCCGATCGACTTTTTCGTCACCGACGACTTCTTCTGTCCCGAGGCGGAGGTGCTGAAGACCGCAAAGACCAATCCGTGGGTTCTCGGTTTGTCGGTCGCCAACAACGGCCGCTTCGGCGCGGGGGATTTGCCGGGACGGCTGCTGCGGCTGAAGGATTCGTCGTACAGCATCGGCGATGCCTCGCTGGTGATCGCGCACGGCACACAGTCGCCCGACACGGTGGCGTTTCACCGTTTCGGCGACAACTTCACCGACCCCGGACAGTTCGGCTTCATCCCGATTCTGCCCTTGTCGATGGACACCTCGGCCTACGGCACCGGCGCGGGCTTCGCCAGCGCCACGGCGCTGTTCCATACGCGCGATTCGCTCATTGAGATCACAACCACGTGGTACGCGCCGCAACATCCCGATTCGGCCGACTTCGTCGTCGTCGAATATGCCGTGCGCAATCGCACCGTCGATCTGCCGGGCGGCCATCCGCAATTCAATCAGGCGCTCAGCAACATTCTGGTCGGTCTGTGGAGCGATCTGGACGTGGTCGAGAGCAACAAGCAGAATGTCCAGCACGACGCGGACAACTCAGGCAGCGACGCGCTGGTCGATTCGAATTTCGTCTATCAGTACGGCTTCGACACGGTGGGACATTCCGGTTTCGCTACATCGCGCAAGTTCTCCGGCGGCATCACATACATGAAAGGGCGCGACGCGAACGGCACGAGCTTCAGCTTCAGCGGCCCGGCGGGGATTCATGCTGGGGTCGGGCTCAACACCGTCAACAAGACGCCCTTCGGCGGACCGTCCAGCGGCGCCCTCTATTCCACGCTGACCGGTGGGCCGGGCGTGGTCATCGACCCCAACTGGGTTGTGGCCGACTCGTCGGAAGACATGTTCACCTACTTCCAACTCGATCACGATCTGACGCTGGCGCCGGGGGCGTCGCAGAACTATGTCGTCGGCTTTGTGTCGGACACGCTGTCGCATCCCGACTATGTCCCGTCGGGGCAGGAAGGCGCGATCACCAGTCTGCACCAGAGCTTGCAGAAGGCGTGGCGATGGGGAAACGAACATCTGGGCTGTCACTGCCCCACGCATGGCGACCCGCTGTCGGACGGCCTGGTCAATGTCTTTGACGTGGTGGCGGCGGTCGATGTGGCGTTTCGCAGCGGCCCGCCGAACCAGAGTGTGCGCTGTCCGTTTGCCGACACGGATGTGACGTGTGACGGGACGACGAATGTCTTCGATGTGGTTGCGTTTGTCGATGTGGCGTTTCGAGCTGCCGACGCTGCCACTGCGTTTTGTAATCCATGCAATTGATGAGGAGATTGTATGAACAGGGACACGTTTATCCATCGGCACCGATCGCATCGCCGGATCAAGGCCGTCACCCTGATTGCGCTGGCCTGTGCCTTAGGCGTGTGCGATTCGGCTCATAACAGCGCACTGGCCGCCGTCAAAACAAAACGTTCCGCCGACATCCAGCGGCGCGATGCCAATCGCGTACTGGTCGGCGGCGACTATCTCGCCCGGGATGCTTCGATCAATAAATCGGTCGTCGATGACCGTCCGACGGCCGCGACATCAGCCGGGCTGCAGGGCGATGCGCTGCCGCCGTTGCCCGGCGCGCATATCGCGAACACGTCTTATGACAGCCAGGCCAACGACTCCCAAGGCCATCAAATCGCGCGCAATCCGGGTGAGGACTTTGTGCACATGGTCTGGACTCACTGGGATGAGATTCCGCAGGACGTCGGGGACCGCGACCGCTTCGTGAACTACGCCTCGTGGGATGTACTGGGCTCACCCGGGTTTGAATTGTATCCCGGATTTGACGGCGTATCGATTGGGCTGGGAGATTTTGCCCGCGCGGGATTCGTGCGCCTGGATATCGACAGCGACAATCTCGCTCACACGGTATTTCACCAGTATGCGGATCCGGGGATCGAAAACTACTCGGCGTGGCACGTGTTCTTACCGATCGAGGGAGGGGACGTCTTGTTGCCAGAGAAGCTTCCCGATACACTGTTGCCACCCGACATCACCGAAGTGTTGTGGCCCGATATTGCCGTGACCCAGAACAACGGACAAATTAAAGCCAATCCCACAGACGTGTACCACATCATCAGTTCAAGTGCGATCCCGGCGGGCAACTTCGCTTCCTCCTCAGGACTGATTCACTATTGGCGATGGGACCAGGCAAACCCCGGATGGGGTGATCCCATCACAATCGACTCCACTAACGGCGCGCTGTCCTATGTCATCGACGCGGCCGACGGGACCGATAAAGTCGCGGTCGCCTTCACGCAAAACTACGAAGCGCAGTGGAACAATTTGTTCAACCTCGTCTACCGCGAATCAAGCAGCGGAGGACTCGGGTGGTTTAACGGCACCGAACTGGGCAACAACAATCGCGAATATGTCACCAACTACAATGACAACACGACGCCCGGCCCACAGGTGTGGGGGCACATCTCCATCGCCTACGATCACGACGCGGTCCTTCACATCGTCTGGGATGAGCAGCGGCTGGCGAACACATCCGATGACATCGCCATCCGGTATTGGGATGACAGCCGTCAGACCATCGATCAGGTCGCGCTGGGCTACTATGAGAATGACGCAAACTACGCCGGCCACCTCAATCTGAACAAGATCACTCTGGGTATCGGCGATGGGTCGGCGTTCTGCTCGAATGTCGGGTTGACCAACGAGAACTTCCTGTATGTGACCTACACAAAGAACTGCGGCGAGACTTCGGAGGAGCGGGCGGACACGTCGACACAGGGCATCTGCAACGGCGAGCTGTACATCACCGGCTCGTACAACAGCGGCGCATCGTGGTCCAATCCAGTCAATCTGACCAACACCAAGACGCCGAATTGCCGCTCGGCAAACCCCGACTCGCTCTGCGCCTCCGATGTCATGGCGACCATCGCGCGCGACATCTCCGGACAGGAGGGAATCGACATCCTCTACCTCGTTGACCGTGAGGCGGCGACCTGGGCCGACGGCTCCGGTTGGACCATGAACGAAGTCATGTATCTGAATCTCCCCGGCGGTGACGATGCGCCGCACGTCTGCCCGCACTTTGCCCCGGGGATCGCGGCGCTGTTGCCCGAGGAGCCGTTGTGCGAATACCACGCGCCGCCGGGCGCATTCACCGAGGTGGTCCTGTCGATCGACAATGTCGGGAATGCGCTCTTGAACGGTTCGATCATGGTCACACAGGGCGCATCATGGCTTTCGGTGACGCCGTCGGGGCCATTTGAGATTGCCGATATCGATCCGGCCGAAGCTTTCACTCTCACGCTCGACGCCGGTGCATTGACCGAAGGACTCTACGTCGGCGAGGTTCAGATTGTCCACGATGATGATTCGGTCGCCAGTCCGATCATCCTGCCGATCAACTTTTTTGTCGTCGACGAGTTTTACTGCCCTGAAGAGTTGCTCCTGGGCAGCGCGAAAGCCAGCCCCGGTGTGCTCTCGCTCCAAGTCGCCAGCACCGGCCGTTTCGGGGCGCCCGCTGATCAGGGCGGGCTGTTTCGTTTTCCGGGCGGTTCCAGCTCAATCGGCGATGCCTCGCTGCTGATCGCGCACGGGAGTCAGTCGCCCGATACGGTCGTCTATCACCGGTTCGGCGGCAACATGTCCGATCCGGGGCAGCTTGGGTTCCGTCCCTTAGCCGATCTGGAAGTCGACACGTCGGCATACGGCACCGGTCAGGGATACGCCAGCGCGCGCGGGGTGATGACAACGCGCGACTCGCTGCTTAAGATCGAACTCAAGTGGTGCGCGCCGCAGCATCCCGACTCGGCCGACTTCATCGCGGCGGACATCAGAATCACCAATCGCACCGACGACCCGGGATATCTCCCCCAGACGCTCGATCAGATCGTTGCGGCATTGTGGATCGACTTCGATATCCTTGACGGCGGCGCAGTCGGCAGTCAACGCGGTGCGGACAATCAAGCCGAATACTGGGGCGACTCGAATCTGATTTACCAGTACGGCTTCGATACCGCCGGACACGCGGGAACATTTTTCCAGTCGACACAGCGTTTCTCCGGCGGCGTCACTTACATGGCCGGACGCGATGCGGCCGGGACGCCGTTTTTCTTCGAACCCGCGCCGTTGCATGGCGGCATTCGCGCGAACACGGAAAACCAGACCGGCGGCGGGCCGTCGAGCGGACTGATGTACAGCCGGATCGTCGGGACGCCGGGAATCACCTTTGCACTGATCGATCCCGGCTCGTCGCAGGATCGCTACACATACCTGACGCTCGACCAGAATCTGACATTGTCGCCCGGCGCCTCATCGCGCTATGTCATCGCGCTGGTCTCCGACACGTTGCAGCACTTCGCATACAGCCCCGCGCCCGGCGCGCCGGATGACGCCGGTTTGCATGCGGCGGTGCAGAAGGCATGGGCATGGGCGTATTCCAATCTCGGCTGCAACTGCCCCAATCTGGGCGACCCGGTGTTGGACGGCCTGGTCAACATTTTCGACGTGGTCAAATCGGTGGATGTCGCCTTTCGCGCCGCACTGCCACCGCAGAGTCCGGTGTGCCCGTACGAGGACACCGATGTCACCTGTGACGGGATGACGAATGTCTTCGACGTCGTGGCATTCGTGGATGTGGCGTTTCGGGCTGCCGATCCGGAGGTGGTGTTTTGCGATGCGTGCGGGTGAGGCGATGGATCATCAGCTCCATTGGGCAACCTTAATCGAAATACAGGCTCGGCCCTTCGCTGTGCTCAGGACGAGCGGAAGCCTCGCCCTCCCGCTCGCACGCTTTGGGAGGGCGAAGCTTCTGCTGAGCCTCCCGGCGCGCGCTATCAATCCTTTGCCGACGGATCCAGGGAGGAGTCATGACAACGCCTGAACGATTTCGATCGCTGCTCCGCACGCTGCGAATGACCCTCGCGGCGCTCGCCTTCACGGCGGCAATGTATGGGGATACACTCGCCGGCGACATCCGCCGGCGGGATGTCGAGCGGGTGATCGTCGGGGGCGACTATCTTGCCACGGGAGCGTGCATCGACCGAACGGTCGTCGATGATGGTCTGTTGTCCGCGAGAACCGGCGGACCGTATTGCTATGCTGAGACGCCGCCCTCACCGGGCGTGCACATCGCCTGTAATTCGTATGACAGCCAGCACAACGACTCCCAAGGGCACCAGATCGCGCGCAATCCGGGTGAGGACTTTGTGCACATGGTCTGGACTCACTGGGATGAGATTCCCGAAGGCATCTGGGACCGCGATCGTACTGTAAACTACGCTTCGTGGGATGTACTTGGTCCGCCCGGGTTTGAATTGTATCCCGGATTTGACGGTGTGTCGATTGGGCTGGGGGACTTTGCCCACGCAGGATTCGTGCGTCTGGATGTCGACAGCGACAACAAGGCGCATACGGCCTTTCACCAGTATCCCGATCCGGGGATCGAGAACTACTCGGCGTGGCACGTCTTCCTCCCGGTCGAAGGTGACTTCATTCTGTCGCCCGAGCAGTTGCCGCTTGTCCCAAGTAACCCTGACATCGCCGAGACGCTGTGGCCGGACATCGCCATCTCTCAGTATCACGGCATGGCCAAAGACAACTACACGGACGTCTTTCATATAATTGGAATGGGCGCCGGCTACTATCCGAACAATTCTCCGACCGGGGATATTCTCTACTGGCGCTGGGATCAGGCGAATCCCGGCTGGCCTTATCCCGTCATCATCGATTCCTCCAATGGCGCCCTTTCCTACGTCATCGACGCGGCCGACGGCACCGACAAAGTCGCGGTCGCATTCACGCAGAACTATGAGGCGCAGTGGAACGAACTGACCAACATCGTCTACCGCGAATCGCTGACCAGTGGTCTGGGCTGGCTCGATGGCACGGAGTTGGGCAACCCCAACCGCGGCTATGTGACGAATTACAACGACAACCTCACGCCCGGCCCGCAGGCGTGGGGGCACATCTCCATCGCCTACGACCATGACGCGACTCTCCATCTTGTCTGGGATGAGCAACGGCATGCCAACGAGTCCGACGACATCGCGATTCGTCATTGGGACGATGCCCGTCAAACCATCGATCAAGTGGCGCTGGGGTATTATCCCAACCTCTACAACTACTCCGGGCACCTGAATCTCAACAAGATCACGCTCGGGGTCGGCGACGGCTCGGCCTTCTGCTCCGACTACGGCACAACGAACGAGAACTTTCTCTATGTCACCTACACGAAGAACTGCGGTGAGACGCCTGAAGAACAGGCGGACGTGTCCGACTACGGCTTCTGCAACGGCGAGCTGTACATCACCGGCTCGCCCAACCGCGGCGCCTCGTGGTCGGTGCCGGTCAATCTGACCAACTCGAAGACGCCGAACTGCCGCAGCGCCAATCCCGACTCGCTCTGCGCCTCCGATGTCATGGCCACCATCGCGCGCGACATCTCCGGACAGGAGGGGATCGACATCCTCTACCTCGTCGACCGCGAGGCGGCGACCTGGGCGGACGGCTCCGGCTGGACCATGAACATGGTCCTGTACCTGAATCTCCCCGGCGGTGACGATGCCGAGCACATCTGTCCCTACGCATGTTCCTGCCCGGGCGTCGGCGACCCCTATGCCGATGGCGTCGTCGATGTCTTCGATGTGGTGGCGGCGGTCGACGTGGCGTTCCGCAGCGGAGCTCCAAGTGCAGGTCAGTATTGTCCCTATGCCGACACCGATGTCACCTGCGACGCGACGACCAATGTCTTCGACGTCGTGGCGTTCGTCGATGTGGCGTTTCGCAGCGCCGATCCGGCGACGGCGTTTTGTCAACCGTGCGCGTGAAACGAAGGGATGCAAAGATGATCATCGCTCGTAGCGATTTCCGGAGGGTCCGACGCGTCCGCCTGATGACTCTGGCGGCGACCCTCACGCTGGCGTCCGCACTGACGTACCCGACGGATGCTGCCGCAGGCGGGCGCTCGCAGCCGTCGCGCAGCGACAGGGGCAAACGCGTCGCCGATGTCGATTATCCGTCGGTGAACGACCGCACCCGCCCCCGGTCGACCAACGGCCTGCTCGACATGGACACGCTCGACTCACCCGGCGTACACATTGCCAACACGGCATACGACCAGTGGCATTACCACTCCCAGGGCCACCAGATCGCCCGGAATCCCGGCGAAGATTTCGTACACATGACATGGACTCATTTGGATCGCCCCGGGCAGTGGGAGCCCGACCGCTTTGTGAATTACATGGCCTGGGATGTCGCGGCCGGCGAGATGCTCCCCGGCTTCGATGGGGTTTCAATCGGCCTTGGCGACTTCGCGCAGGCCGGATTCCCCCGTCTCGATGTCGACAGCGACAACAAGTGTCATGTCGTGTTGCACCAATACCCGGATCCGGGCATCCAGACATTCTCGGCGTGGCATCTGTATCAAACCGTGGAAGGGAGCCCGTTCATGACTTCGGAGATGATGCCGTGGATTGCTGACACGCCTCCGGAGCCACCGGCGTTTCTATGGAACGACATCGCGGTCACTCAGAATCACGGCCAGGCAAAGGATAACTCGACAGATATCATTCACGTCATAACCACGGGCGGATACGATCTGGGAGAGTCTCCTGAGCTTGTCACCGATATCGCCTACTGGCGGTGGGATCAGGCGGTTGGCGGAGCGTGGAACCACCCCGTTGTCCTCGACTCCTTCACCAGCGCGCTGTCGTATGTCATCGACGCCGCCGACGGGACCGACAAGGTCGCGGTCGCCTTCACGCAGAACTATGAAGCACAGTGGAACGGACTGGCCAACATCGTCTATCGCGAGTCGCAAACGACCGGGCTTGGATGGATCAACGGGAACGAACTGGGCAACGCCAACCGACACTACGTGACGAATTACACGGACAACATGACGCCCGGCCCGCAGGCGTGGGCGCACATCTCCATCGCCTACGACCACGATGCGCTCCTGCACCTGGTGTGGGATGAGCAGCGATACGCGGATGGCACCTCAGACGACGTGGCGATCCGTCACTGGGACGATTCACGGCAGACAATGGACCGGGTCGCGCGGGGGTACTACGAGAACGGCCACAATCCGCCGGGCGATCTGAATCTCACCAAGATCACGCTGGGAATCGGCGACGGCACCGCCTATTGCACCGATTTCGGGTCCAGCAACGAGAATTATCTCTATGTTCTCTTCACCAAGAACTGCGGTGAATCATCGGTTGAGCGCAACGATTACTCGCGCTACGGTTTCTGCAACAGCGAGTTGTACATCAACGGCTCGCACGACGGCGGCGCCACATGGTCGAAGCCGGTCAACTTGAGCAATACGAAAGCGCCGGATTGTCACACCTCTGATCCCGACTCGGTGTGCGCTTCCGAAGTGATGGCGAGCATCGCGCGCGACATCTCCGGTCAGGAGGGGATCGACATTCTCTACCTCTTCGACCTCGAGGCGGGACCGTCCATACCCGGTGAATGGGCAACCACGATCAACCAGGTCAAATACCTCAACCTGCCCGGCGGCAATGACGCGCCATTCGTCTGCCCGTTGCTGGCCCCGTCGCTCGATGTCCTCCTCGAACAAACCGCAGAGTGCGAATACCATGCGCCGTCGGGTGCGGAGCTGACCATCGCACTGGAGATCGACAATGGCGGCAATGCGCCGCTGAACGGGTCGGTCATGGTCATGCAGGGAGGGTCGTGGCTCTCGGTCGCGCCGGGCGGACCGTTTGCCCTGCAACCGGCCGACCCGCCGTTGCTGGTCGATGTGACGATGGATGCGTCGTCCCTGCCCAACGGGTATTACGCCGGCGAGATCCAAATCACACACGACGATACGCTGATCGCCGACCCCCAAGTCTATCCCATCGAGTTCTTCGTCACCGAAGACTACTCCTGCCCGGAGGCGAAGATTCTGAAGACGGCCAGCTCCAATCCGTGGGTGCTGGGACTGCAGGTCGGCAACAACGGACGCTTCGCCGTGCCCGATCTGCAGGGACGCTTGTTGCGCCTGCCCGATTCGTCATACGGCATCGGCGATGCCTCGCTGGTGATCGCCCACGGCGAGCAATCGCCCGACACGGTCGTCTTCCATCGATTCGGCAATAACGAGGACGATCCGGGACAGTACGGCTTTCTGCCGGTCGCGCCGTTGAGCATGGATACATCGGCTTACGGGACCGGCACCGGCTACGCCTCGGCAACGGCGATTTTCAATACGCGCGATTCGCTGCTGGAGGTCACGGCAACCTGGTATGCGCCGCAACACGCCGATTCAGCCGACTTTGTCGTCGCCAAGTATGTGCTGAGAAACCGCACCAATGAAGCGGGCATGCTCCCGCAAACACTTGAAAACATCGTGGCCGGACTGTGGATCGATTTCAATGTCATCCCGGCGAAGCATGTGCATTCGCAATGGGGTAACGATAATGGAAGCGGGTTCTGGCCTGATTCCAACCTCGTCTATCAGCGAGGACTCGATTCAATCGGCTACAGTCCCCCGGACTATTTCACTTCGGCCGGGCGTTTTTCGGCCGGTGTGACCTACATGTCCGGACGCGATGCGCTCGGTCAGTTTTTTCACTTTCAAGATCCGGTGCCGATACGTGTCGGCGTTCGTAGTAACAGCGAGAACCTGCCGGGTCCGAGTAACGGATATACCGGCACAAACAGCGGCCTCATCTATCGACGCATGGCCGGCATTCCCGGCTTGTTCTATGATCCTGCGGGTTGGGATGCGGATCGATACACCCACTACACTCTCGACCAGGGGCTGACATTGGCGCCCGGCGAGACGCAGCACTACATCGTCGCCTATGTCTCCGACACGCTGCAGAACTTCAGTTACGGTCCGGCCCCCGGTCAGACGGAAGACGCCGGTCTGCACCGTGTCGTGCAGAAGGCGTGGAAGTGGGCCCACTCCAATCTGGGGTGTGTCTGCCCAAACGTCGGCGATCCTGCTCCCGATGGCGTGGTCAATGTCTTCGACGTGATAGAAGCCATAGACGTGGCTTTCCGAAACGGGTCACCCTCGCAGAGCATATACTGCCCGTTCGCCGACACTGACGTGAACTGCGACGCGACGACGAACGTATTCGATGTGGTGGCGATTGTCGACGTGGCGTTTCGCAGCGCCGATCCGGCGACGGCGTTTTGCCAACCGTGTGCTTAGCAGGAGGAATTGAGATGGAAGAGAGACCGACCAGACTGAAATCGAAGTCCGAACTGCCGCGATGGGTCGTGCCGTGTGCGGTCTATGCGGTCGGCGTGATGGCGCTTGCGACTGTGCCCACAGTACAGGTGCAAGGCGCCGTCAACATTTACGATCGTACTCAGCCGAGAGTGATCGTCGGTCGTGATTGGCTCTCGCACGAGCCGCTTCCCGCACATTCGCAAGTCGACGACCGTGCGAGGATGGCCGCCGGCAATTCGTTGCTGGCCCCCGACACGATTCTGTCACCCGGAATCCTGATCGACTACACGAGCTACGACTCATGGGCCAACGACTCGCAGGGCCACCAGGTCGGACGCAATCCGGGGGCGGCGTTCGTTCACTTCACATGGATAAATTGGGACATTATTCCGGGGGGAGCGTCCGACTTGGATCGGTTCGTCAACTACGCGGCCTGGGACGTGAGCGGCGGTGTCCTGTTCCCGGAGTTTGGCGGCACGGAGATCGGGCTCGGCGATTTCTCGCGCGCCGGGTTTGCGCGTCTGGATGTCGACAGCGACAGCCGGGCACACGTGGCGTTTCACCAGTATCCCGATCCGGGTATTCAGCACTACGCCATCTGGCATCTGTTCCTGCCTTATAACGGCAGCGACATTATTTTCCCGGAGATGCTGCCGACAATCGCGTCGCCATGGTACTTCACCGAATATTTGTGGCCCGATATCGCCATTGCGCAGGATGCGGTCGCGGCAAAGTCGGAGGCCAACGACGTCTACCACGTCATCTCGACCGGGGCGATTCCGGCGGCCGCCGGTTTCGCCTCGCCGACGGGCGACATCGTCTATTGGCGCAAGGAACAAAACGAGCCGGACTGGTATGTCCCCGTCGTGATCGACTCCTCAAACGGCGCGCTCTCGTATGTCATCGATGCCGCCGACGGCACCGACAAAGTCGGGGTCGCATTCACGCAAAACTATGAGGGCCGCTGGAATAACCTGTTTAATCTTGTCTACCGCGAGTCGTTTACGGCCGGAATTGGCTGGCGCGACGGTTCCGAGTTGGGCAATGCCAACCGTCAGTATGTGACCGACTATACCGATAACGACACCCCCGGTCCGCAAGTGTGGGCGCACATTTCGATCGCGTATGATCACGCGGGCATTCTGCACATCGTCTGGGATGAACAGCGATTCGCCAATCAGTCCCCGGACATCGCAATCAAACATTGGAACGATCTCCGCCGCGACATTCGCACGGCGGCGGTGGGTTATTACGACAACGACGCCAACTATTCGGGACATCTCAATCTCAACAAAGTCACATTGGGAGTCGGCGACGGCGCCGCATATTGCTCGGGAATCGATCTGACCACGGAAGACTTCCTCTATGTTGTCTTCACGAAGAACTGCGGCGAGACGCCCCAGGAGCAGGCGGACTATTCCAGGTTCGGCGTCTGCAACGGCGAGCTCTATACGACTGGCTCGACCGACGGCGGCCGGACTTGGGCGCCGCCGGTCAACCTGACCAATACCAAGTCGCCGCAGTGCACGTCGATCCATCCCGATTCACTCTGCGCGTCGGAGACGATGGCCACGATTGCCCGCGACATCTCGGGGCAGGCCGGAATCGATATCCTGTATCTCCTCGATTTTGAAGCCGCATCGTGGTCGGACGGCTCGGGGTGGACGCTCAACCCGGTCATGTACCTGAACCTTCCCGGCGGCGATGATGCGCCATTCGTCTGTCCGTTGGTGGCGTCGGCCATATTTCCCGAACTCGCTGTTGATCCGGAATGTCAGTTCCATGCCGCGGCCGGAGCGTTTCAGGAAACGCAACTGCGCATCGCCAACACCGGATCGGCGACGCTCAACGGAACGATTGCGATCACGGAGGGATCATCGTGGCTCTCGATCGCGCCATCGGGGGCGTTCTCCGTTACGACCGCGGACGAATACATCGATCTGACGGTCACAATGGATGCGATCGCGTTGATGACCGGATTCTACGACGGCACGATAGAGATAGCCCACAATGGGTTCGCGCAGCCGAACCCGATCGTAATCCCCATCGAGTTTGCCGTGACACCTTATGTGTTTTGTCCGGAGGAGGCCTTCATCAAAACCGCGGACGCGGGGAACGGTGTGCTGACTCTGCAAATCTCCAGCGGCGGCCGATTCGGCGCGCCCCACGATGACGGGGGCCTGCAACGCTGGCCGGATTTGTCACGGGCGATCGGCGATGCCTCGTTGCTGGTCGCGCACGGCAATCAGATGCCCGATACGCTCGTCTTCCACCGATTCGGCAACAAACAGAGCGACCCCGGCCAACACGGCTTTGCCGCCATCACGCCGCTCGATCTGGACACGAGTCGGTACGGCACCGGCGCGGGATATGCAGTCGCCGAGGCGCGATTCATGACGATGGACGCCGCTCTGGGCATCGATGCGCACTGGTACACACCCCAGCATCCCGATTCGGCCGATTTCGTCATCGCCGAGTATGTCGTCACCAATCGCACCGATCAGGACGGCATGCTCCCGCAGACGATCGACGACATCGTCCTGGGATTGTGGATCGATTTTAATGTCACTGAAGCGCCGCCGGTGGACTATCAAATGAACGTCGACAACGAAGGAGCATATTGGCCTGATTCGAATCTGCTGTATCAATTCGGCGCCGATGCGCCCGGATGGAATCCCCCGAGCCATTTACAGACGTCGCGTCGTTACTCCGCGGGCGTGACGTATATGGCCGGACGGGATGCATCCGGGCAGGAGTTCTCTTTCGCATCGGTCCCGCTGCACGGTGCGGTGCGCGATAACCGTGAAAACCAGATCGGCGGCGGCCCCGGCAGCGGGTTCATGTATTCCCAGCTCACCGGTGCAGCGGGCGTTTCGGTCGTCAGCATGCACCCCGACTCGTCCAAGGACATCTACACCGTCCTCACGCTGGATCAGGGCCTCACATTGGATCCGGGTGAAACGCAATACTACATCGTCGGATTCGTCTCCGACACGCTGCAGCACTTCGCCTATGGGCCGGCGCCGGGCCAGTCGCCGGCTGCGGGACTCCATCGCATCGTGCAGGCGGCCTGGCAGTGGGCGGAGCACAATGTCGCGTGCGGCTGCCCCGCGCACGGAGACCCGGTCGTCAATGGCGTGGTCGATGTGCTGGATGTGGTCAAGGCGGTCGATGTGGCGTTTCGCAATGGCGCGTCCACCATCGGCCCGAAGTGCCCGTTCGAGGACACCGATGTGTCGTGCAATGGCGCGACGGATGTATTCGACGTCGTCCGATTCGTCGACGTGGCGTTTCGAAATGCCGACCCTGTTTCCGCGTTTTGCGCACCTTGTGCTCTGTAATTGACCGCTGGAGGCAGACGATGAATGTCATGGTGACATCGAAGCGGCTGGCGCTGGTCGTGACAACGACGCTCGGAATTGCGTTGGGATCGACGAAGGCGGAGGCCAGGGTCATCCATGTCCCGGATTCGGCCGCCACGATCCAGGCGGGCATGAGCGCCGCGCAGTCGGGCGATACGGTGCTGGTGGCTCCGGGGACATACACCGAAAACATCCACTACCTCGGGCGCGCCATCAAACTCATCAGCTCCCATGGCGCGCCAGGGACCATCATTCGACCGTCGGTGGCGGCCGCGGCGACCGTCAATATGAATGGAACGACCGGCGGCACCGCACTGCTCTCGGGGTTTACGATCGCAGGAGGGTCTGACTTCCATGTAGTGGATCTCAACGGCTCGCAAGCAGTTCAAATCGTCGGCAATATCTTCCGGGACCGCTCCGACACAAATCAGAACGGCGTCGGCATCGACTGTCACGCGGCGGTCCCCCCGCTCATCGCCGGGAATGTGTTTTATAACAACGTTTCGGCTGTCTGCATCGGTGTCTACTCCGGGGGGGCAACGATTCTGAACAACACATTCGACGCCAACGCGAACGGCTTCTTCTCGCATATGTTGGGGACAGTCGCGCGCAACAACATCGTGACGAACTCCGAGGGATATGGAATTTCGGGGTCTTACGCGGAGCTGGACTACAATTGTGTCTGGCAGAATGGCACCAACTACACAGGAGGCGCGGTGGGCGGGCCGAATTCGATTTCCGCCGATCCGATGTATGGGAATTCGCCGCTTGGCAACTTCACGATCGATTCAACTTCACCCTGCTGCGGCACCGGTCAGGATGGCGTCAACATGGGCGCCGAGTCCGGGCCCTGTATCATCTGTGATTGCCACTGCCTCGGCGACCCGCAGTGCGACGGCATCGTCAATGTGCTCGATGTCGTCCGTGCCGTCGATGTCGCCTTCCGCAATGTCGGGGCCACGCAGGATGCCGACTGCCCTGTGGCGCGGACCGACGTCAATTGCAGCGGCGTGACGGAAGTGTTCGATGTGGTCGGCGTGATCGGCGTTGCCTTTCGCAACGAGAGTCAGTGGGAAAAGTATTGCCGCCCGTGCGAATGATGTAACTGCCCTCCGTCGGATCGGGCCGTCCGATCCGCGTACATTTACTCCCCTTCGCGCAGCGAGCCCTCGATGTCGATCATGCGGCCGCCGCCGGGATATGGCACGCTGCGGATTTCGCGCAGGCGCATCAGCCCCTGCGTGACCACGCGGATACGTTCGGCCGCCTCCTGCATCTTGGCCAGCTTTTTGACGGTATCGTCATCGAGTTGATCGCTGCGTCGCAGCAGCAATTCGAGATTGCCTACGACGGCCATCAACGGGTTGTTGATTTCATGGTTGATGGCGGCGGCGGTTTCGCGGACCGCGGCCATGCGTGTGGCGGCATCATCGACGGCGGCGCCGGTTTCCCACGGGCTGCCGGTGCGTCCGACGAGCACGATCATGGCCGCCACCGCCGAAACGAATTCCTCTTCGACCGCCAGATTGCGTTCGCCGCGCGCCAGCCCGGAGACCGCGCCGATGACACGGTCGCCGAAGCGCAGCGGATAGGAAAACAGCCCGGAGGGGCCATTGAGATCGAGCGTCATGTAGAGAGAACGCACCGCATAGCTGCGGCGCAGATCGGCCAGCAACGTCTGCTCGAGGCGCGTGATGGCGGCACGTCCGTTTTGCTCGCCGCCCACGATGGCCAGGGTGTCCTGGTCGCCCTGCGGGGCAAAAACACGCACCGAGCCGGCCACCAGGCCGAGTCGCTCGACAGACTGATTCAGCGCCTGCTCGACAAGATCTCGGGGCGCTTCGCCGCGAACGGCTCCGATCGCCATGCCCCGCAGAATGGCGAAGCCACGGTGGTCCGATTGGGTCTCTCTATCTGCCATGCGCGTGCCGATGCCCGAGGGAAGCGGTTTGCAACACCTCTCTTGGCGCAAACCTAATGCCCGCAATCAGTCACGCAAGGGTGCGCCGGGCCGAAATCAGCGTGCTGACACACGACACGTCAGTTCGAGCGATACTTTCGTATATACTCGTAATATACGCTGGCCCTGATAGTTATGCGAAATGGCAATTTGCGGCGCCGGGGGAGGGCGTGTCGGTCCGAGGACATGCCGGCTACGGCAGTTTCCTCAGTCTGCATCACCGGTCACAGCATATGCACCAAGCCGACCTCGGCGATTTACGATTGACGACGTGAGCCAACCAAGGTAGTCTGCGCCCTTTCAGTCGCCTTTGGCGACCCCAACTGACTGCGGGAACCGGCTGCCATGCACATTGAAATCCACCCGATGTTGGTTCACCTGCCGATCGCGATGGTGTTCACCGTTCTTCTCTTGGACTGGGGGCGGTGGATCTTCGGCAGGGACCGTCTTTTGGAAGCGGACTTCTGGGGCGGGACAACACCGTTGCTCATTCTCGCCCTGATCGGCGGCGGCGCGGCGGTGATCACGGGGCTGCAGGCCGAAGAGGGCATCCCGGTCGAGACCCCGATCATTCACGAGTTGGTCGAGGCGCACGAATTGTCGGCGTTCATCGTGACCGGGACTCTGGCGCTGTTGACATTCTGGCGTATCGCCCTGCGGGGGGCATTCCCGCGCAAACTGAGCTTCGTGTATCTGTTCCTGCTCATTGCGGTCGCGGCGGTCATCAGCTACGGGGCGTACTTCGGCGGGCTGATGGTGTACTCGCACGGGGTCGGTGTCGACCGGCCGCTGTGAGGGTGTTGTCATCGCAGTTTTCCGCAGCCTCCGGGCACACTTGACAGACTCCCGCGGTTTAGGTTTAATGGCCGCTTCTTCGGGTCAGTGGGAGGCGTGGTATTTCACGTTCTGAAGCCGACAGTATTCGTCTTTCTCCGGTCGCCGACGATCGGCCGCATTGCGAGTGCGGGCTCTTCGGGGCATTCGGAACCAAGCTCGCGGCCGAGTGGACCTATTTCGGACTGTACGCGCTGCAACATCGCGGGCAGGAGTCCTCGGGGATCGCGGTCACCAACGGCGAGCGCATCACGATGCGGCGCGGCATGGGCGAGATCGCCGATGTCTTCCCCGGCCACTACGCGTTAAAGGACCTGACCGGCCACGCCGCGATCGGGCACAATCGGTACTCGACCACGGGAGCATCGCAGGAACAAAATGCACAGCCGCTGCTGATGAAGTTCAAGTACCGTCAGATGGGGGCGGCGCACAACGGCAACATCACCAACGCCGGCGATCTGAAGACCGAGTTGGAACGCGGCGGCGCCATCTTTCAGACATCATCGGATTCGGAGCTGGTCCTGCACTTGTTCGCCCGGTCGCGCAAGACGGGCACGATCGCGCGTCTCAAGGATGCGTTGATACGGTTGGAGGGCGCCTACTGCTTCATCTTCCTCACCGACGACGAATTGATCGCCGCCCGCGATCCGCTGGGGTTTCGCCCGTTGGCGCTGGGCAAACGCAACGGCGCCTGGGTGGTGGCATCGGAAACGTGCGCGTTCGATCTCATCGGCGCGCGGTACATCCGCGATGTCGAGCCGGGCGAGATTCTCTCGATCAGCCGCAAGGGTCTGAAATCTACTCATCTGCCGACGACCGCCCAGCGCGCGTATTGCATCTTCGAGCATGTCTACTTCGCGCGCCCCGATTCGATCATTTATTCGGAGAATGTGGACAAAGTCAGACGCCGCCTGGGACGGCAGCTCGCCATCGAGCAGCCCGCCGACGCCGACATCGTTATTTCGGTGCCCGACTCATCGAACACCGCGGCGGTCGGATACTCCGAGGAATCGGGCATCCGGCTGGAGGTCGGCCTGATCCGCAATCATTATGTGGGACGCACGTTCATCCTGCCGCACCAGCAACTGCGCGACCTCGATGTGAAAATCAAGTTCAACACCGTGCGTGGAGTCCTGCAGGGCAAGCGCGTGGTGATCGTCGACGATTCGATCGTGCGCGGCACCACGGCGCGCAAGCTGGTGCGGATGGTCCGCGATGCGGGCGCAAAGGAAGTGCACTTCCGCGTTGCCTCTCCCCCGATCATCTCGCCGTGTTTCTATGGCATCGACATGCCGACCAAGCGCGAGCTGATCGGCTCGAAACGTACAATTGCCGCCATCAAGCGCCACCTCGGAGTCGACTCGCTCGGCTATCTCTCGCTGGACGGAATGCTCTCGCTGTCGTCCCACCCGAAGACGTCGTTCTGCACTGCCTGCTTCTCCGGCAAGTACCCGACACGGATCAACCGGCGCTCGGGGAAGCTCGCGCTGGGGTGAGGAATCTCAAGCGCGTGACTGCTCCGTTGCGTTCTCAGTAGGGTGTCAGTTGCGTTTGAAACCCGGACGAACGTCCGGGCCACTGGCCCGGATTGCCGACTCTTCCAGCATGTGTCGCAGCGCGGCGCTCCAGACCTGCATAACTATAGTCAGTGGATGTTTCTATAGTCCGGCAGCAGGCTCCATTCGTTATAGCCGATTCAGCGTGAAAGGCACTGCTACGAAAGCGAATCTTTCACGGTGTCAGACCCGTCGCGACTTCCTGCAAAACAGGCGGAGATGCGGCTGAGTCAAGCACGTTTATCAGCACAAACTCCTCGTAGCCGGTATTCGAATTGCCGCTGTACCGAGCACAATAGTGAAGCATTTGTTGATCGGTCATTGGCAGGCGTACAGGCGTATTGTCCCTGTTGTCGAAGAACATCACATCTACGCGCCCCGAGGGCGGGGTCAAATGGCGAACGATGCGCCTAACAGACTCAGAGTCCTCGAGCAAATTGGGATTGATGAAGACTGTCCTAAACATTTCACCCTTGGTTACTACTTGCCACGTGTCTGCTCCCTGCGGTGGGAGAGCCGACTCGGTTTGGCAACTGGCTAGGGCGCCGAAAATGAGCCAGGCGGCGGCGAAATGCCAGCTCTGGATAGATCGCTTTTGAATGAGCCTGTCCAATGCGTACTCCTTTCGCATTGCCAAGGCGGGGCGGCCCTGCCCGCGCTTGGTTCTTGGTTATTGTGTGCCCAACAAACCTTCCCTCACCGCCAACTGTCTCCACGGCCGCGCCACCCCAGACGCAATATAGACGGCTGACCTTCGTTGAAAAACCTCTTTTGCTCGATACAGCGCTATGCAGGTCGAAACGGTTGTTGCTGTTATTCCGAGCCCTTCGGGCGACGAATCTCCAACGAGCTGAGGGCGGCCTCCCGCGCATAGAGATGCCCCACTTCCCTCGGCTGCGCTCGGGACAAGTCGTTCGGCATGACATCATAGCGAAGTCTTGCAACGCTCCCCCCCACATCCCGGCCACTCGTTCAAGGCCCCGATCGATGCGCTCCGGTATGGGGCTGCGCCCACACTGCCAGAGAATAGGCCACAGAACAAGTCCTGCTTGCCGGGTCCGCGTCGGCGGCATCAGCGCCGTCTGTGTCCGTTAGTTCGTTACCCGCTTCGTGTTACCAGCCATCCGGCGTTTTGGCACAGGTTTTACAAGACAAGCCGGAACCGTTGCGCCACCTGAGGGCTCAACGGAACGAAGGAGCGGGAAGTCTTATGCGCTATCTCAAATACCTCAATCGCCGACTCCGTGCCCGTCATCGCGACGAGGCAGGCTTGACGCTGATCGAGTCGTTGGCCGGGATGATCATGCTGTCGATGGGGCTGCTGACGCTGCTGCCCCTGATGACCATCGCCATCGGCGCCAACGAGCTGGCGCGCGACACCAACGACGCGCAGACGGTGCTGCAAAACCAGATCGAGTTTCTGCGCACCGAGGATGTCATCACGTCCGGGTATGAAGTCGACGCGAAAACCGGGATGGCCTGCGAATGGTGGACACAGACCGATCCCGACGGATTGGAGAAGGTCATCGTAGAAGTCACGTGGGAAACCGATCTGGGCGTCGTGCGCAAGCAGCGGGCGACGACCTATCTGTTCCGCGGCAACACGGGGGTGGCGATCGAATGAAGTCCCTGCGCAAAATGATACCGGGCCGCATTCGCTCCGACGAACGCGGCATGACGATTCTCGAAGTTCTGATCTCGGTGTTGATCGGCACACTGGTGGTCTACGCCGCGATGCAGGCCTATGTCACGATGCATTTGGAGTCGATCTGGCAGGATCAGATCAACGAGATGCAGCAGTCGGGACGCGCCGCGATGGAGTTAATCAGCCAGCGGCTGCGCATGGCGGGCTTCGGTCTGCCGCCGACCCTCGACGCCCTGGCCGGCGCCGACGGCAACCCGGACACGATCACGGTGGTGCACCAATCCGAGGACGCCTGCCAGGTGTCGACCTCATCGGCGATGGCGCAGCCGTCGGATCCGCTGGAGTGCGACGGCTCCGATGTGACCTGCTTCAGCCCCGGCATGACGGCGTACATCTATGATCCGAACGGCAATACAGGCGAGTATTTCGACATCACCAGCGTGATCGAGACGCCGGCGAGTCTGATTCCGAGTTCGTCGTTGTCGCAGACTTATCCGACCGGCGCCAGCGTCTATCACATCGAGCAGCTCACATTCTTTCTGGACCGCTCCGACACGCTGCACCCGATGCTGATGCGTCAGCGCGCCGGCGGCGCACCCGAACCGTACGCGGAAAACATCGAAGACCTGCAGTTCGCTTACATCATGCAGAGCGGCGATACGGTTCTGACTCTGACGAATCCTGAGCTGGTGCAAAGCGTGCTGGTCGACCTGGTGGCGCGCACCGACATGGTCGACAAGGACGTCGAACAGGACTACCGCCGCCGCCGGTACAACTTTCGGGTGAGCATCCGTAATCACGAGACGTTGTAATCGTCCATCGCCCCTCGGCGATTGAAAAGTGAGGGTACTATGCATCGGTTGTGTGCCAATGAACGCGGCTTCGTGATGATCACGACCCTGGCCCTGCTGTTGATGTTCGGGCTGATGGGCGTCTCGATGGTCAAGAAGTCGTCGGACGATATGAAGGTCTCGTCCTATCAGATGCGCGATCTCAACGCGCTCTACGCCTCCGAGGCGGGTTGCGATCAGGCATTTGCGCTCTTCAATGCCTCGATCGACTCGATCAACAAACCGCCCGATCCCCTGCCGTCGGATTCGTTCGACGTGGACCGGTACAAAGTCGTGTACCGAGTCGACAAGGTCGGCGCGCCGGTGACACGGACGCTGACCAAGGGGGCCTATCGCGGCCTGTATGGCCTGGTGCAGGATTACGACATCTGGGGGTATGCGCGCTCCGACGCGACCGGGGTGCAGAATTCGGTGCGCATTCGTATGGAGCGCGCTCTGATTCCCATTTTCCAGTTCGCCATTTTCTATGACGACGTCCTCGAATGGCACCCAGGGCCGATCATGACGCTGTCGGGGCGTGTGCATTCCAACGGCGATCTGTATCTGGGCGCCAACAGCGGGCTGACGATCAATTCGTTTGTCACGGCCGGCGGTGGGATCAACCATGGGCGGCATCCGGCATCGGGCCAGGCCACCGGCGGGGGATATGTGCGCATCGAAGATGAGGATGGCGTCGATCAGGATATGCAGAACGCCGACGGGACCTGGCTGGATCACGGGGACGCCGACTGGCTCGACGAATCGATGGATCGCTGGGATGGGCTCGTGCAGGATTCCGATCACGGCATGACGACGCTGGAGCTGCCGTTGGAGACCAGCGACGACCCGCACGCCATCATCGAGACCGCCGCGGGCGGCAACAGCGACTCCTATGAGAACCAGGCGACATTGAAGGTCGTCGACGGACAGGCGTTCTTCAAGTCGGGCGGCTCCTGGATCGACGTCACCGCCGACATGGTGGCGCAGGGGTCGTTGAAGACGGCGTCGTTCTATGATTCACGCGAAAGCCAAACCGTCAGCTCATTGGACATCGATATCGCCAAGCTGAACCTCAGCCCCTACTGGCCGACGAACGGGATTCTGTACACGAGTGAATCGGCGGGTGCGTTTCCGGCAACCCGTCTGATCAGCGGTGCAACGCTGAAAGAAGGGCTGACGGTCGTCTCGGAAAACCCGGTCTATACATTGGGCAATTACAATACGGTCAACAAGAAGCCCGCAGCGGTCATGACCGACGCGTACACGGTGCTGTCCAAGGATTGGGACGATGCCAAAAGCACCCTGTCGCTGGCCAACCGTGTGGCCGGCAGCACGACCGCCAACGTGTCCTTCATCTCCGGGTATGTCCCCAGCGCCGGCGGCAATTATTCAGGCGGCGTGGAAAACTTCCCGCGCTTCCTCGAGAAGTGGGACGGCAAGACGTTTAAGTGGGCGGGGTCGATGGTGCAAATGTGGCTGTCCGAGCAGGCCGACAGCCCGTGGTCGTACGGCAGCTACTATACGGCGCCGAATCGTGACTGGGACTTCGACACCGACCTGCTGAATCCCGACAAACTTCCGCCGGGAACGCCGATGGTCAACGCGGTCGTCAAGCGCGGCTGGACAAACACCGGCGGACCGATTGCGGAAGAAGGCGGTTAAGTACTTTTAACGAAGCGCGGATTGTCATGCTGAGCGAAGCGAAGCATCTGCTGGATTCGCCAACGGGATGAAAGCAGACCCTTCGCTTCGCTCAGGGTGACAAAGACGGCTGAGTCGAAAGAAGAGGGGGATTACGGCAACCTGCTAAACGCTTCTCAGATCCGCGATAGATTCCCACACGGCGTCCGGTTCGATACCGGACGCCGTGTGCGTTTCGGTACAGTACTTTCCGGTCTTCACCAGCACGCCGCGCAGCCCCGCCGCCTGCGCGCCGCCGATATCCAATTCAATATCGTCTCCCACCATGACGGCATCCGGGGCGGCGGCGCCGAGGTCGCCGAGCGCCAACTCGAAGAATGGGCGCGACGGCTTGCCGACGACATCGGCTATCGTCCCGGTGGCGTATTCGAGACCGGCGATGAACGCGCCGATGTCCAGGCGCAATCCGTCCTTTTCCTGCCAGTACTTTCCCTTGTGCAGCGCCACGATGCGCGCGCCGGAACGGATTTGTAAAAACAATTCGCGCATGAGTGCATAGTCCCAGCGTTCGCCGATGTCGCCGACGACGATGACATCGGGGGCGATGTCGGACGTCGGAAACTCCGCAAAGTCGGACCGGACGTCATCGCGCACGAGCAACCGGCAGCGCGGCGAGCCGATGTGTCGCAAGTGCAGAATGGCCGCGAAAGGCGCATTGATGATCTCTGCCGCCGAGACGGCGATGCCCATCGTGGAAAGATCGGCGGCGAGCTGCTCCCGTGAGCGCGTGGTCGTGTTGGTGGTGATGCGAAATGGGAGATGACGACTGCGGAGATGGGCGACGGCCTCAGCGGCGCCGGGGATCGGCTCGCCGCCGACATGGAGCACGCCATCGAGGTCGAGCAACCACGCCTTCGCATCTGCCGGCCGCCACGACGACATGATCCACAGTCCGCAGGTCGGCTAACGTGCCAGTCCTGCCCGACGACGCGGCTGGCCGGATGTCCGCGCGCGGACGGCCACACGTTTGTGACGACGGTCGACGAGATCGATCCAGGCGGGCTGTCGGAGCAACTCGATGACGAGGCGCGCGCCGAAGCCGCTGGCTCCGGCCGGGCAGTACTCATGGCCCTTTTTGTAGTTGTCGACGCCCGCGATATCGATGTGCAGCCACGGCAGATCGCCGGTGAAGCGGCGGAGAATGCGCGCGGCGATGCCCGCGCCGCCGTAGCGCCCACCGGAGTTGCGCATGTCGGCCACCGGCGATTCGAACAGATGGTCGTATCCCGGATGCAGCGGCATGCGCCAGGCCATCTCCCCGGTCGCAGCCGAGGCGGTCTCGACCGCCCGCCAGATCGCGTCGTGATCGGTGAAGACACCGCAGCAGACTTCGCCCAAGGCGACCGCCATCGCGCCGGTCAGCGTGGCGCAGTCGATGACGACGCGCGGCTTGAATCGCTGCACGTAAGTCAGCGCATCGGCCAGGATGAGCCGCCCCTCGGCATCGGTGGAGATGATCTCGATGGTCTGCCCGGAGAGTGTTTTGACGATATCGCCGGGTCGATACGCCGTGGCCGACGGCATGTTTTCGACCAATGGGGTCACGGCGATGACGTTGTGCTTGAGCGACAGCCGCGCTGCCGCGTCGATGGCGCTCAGCATGACCGCCGAACCCATCATGTCGCCGCGCATTTCCCACATGTCCTGTCCGGGCTTGAGCGTGATGCCGCCGGTGTCGAAGGTGACGCCCTTGCCGACCAGCGCGACATCGACCTCGCGGATGCGACCGGGACGACCCAGGTAGCTGGCGATGAGAAAACGCGGCTCGTTGGCCGATCCGCCCGCGACCGCCATGACCGCGCCCATCCCCGCGCGCGTGATCTCGCGCGGGCCGAGAACCTGCAGTTTCACCTTCGAATCGGCGAACCACTGCCGCGCCAGCTCCGCATAGCTTTTCGGCGTGAGCTCATTCGCCGGAGTGTTGACCAGATCGCGGACACGCATCGTCGCGGCGGCCAGTATGCTGCCGCGCGCGATACCGGCTGTGATGCTGCGGCGCCGGGCGGCATCCGCTTCCCAGAGCGTCAACGCCTCCACAGGCGGCGTCAGCTTGTCCGGTTCGCTGCGGAATCGATAGAAACGGTAATTGCCCAGCCGGGCGCCGACGGTGGCCGCTTCGGCGGCCGCGGCGACATCACGACCGCTGAGCAACGGCGCCGACACATGCTTCAGGCGCGCGTTCGACGCGTCGCGACACAGCGCCCCATAAATGCGCCGCAGCGATTCGGCGCCGGTATCCGATCCGCCGCCGACAAGCACCGCTGTGCCCGTTTCGGTCCGCACGATCTCCGTCTGCCCGATCTTTCCATTGAAACTTTCTGAGGATACTGCCGCGTTTAACGCCGCGTGCAGCGCGTCCGGGAGTTTTCGTGTCCATGCCGGGAGAGATTTTGATGACTCACCGACGAATACGGCGATGGCGTGACCGGCGAGCAGTGTGTCCGGAACCGACGCCGTGCAAGTGATCTTCATTGCGTGTTTGCCTCCTGACCGGTCGCAGGCGCTGCATCGGGCCATACGGGCAGCGACGGGACCCGGCGGAACAGGGCCGACCAACTTCCTGCTCCGTAGGCGACATGGAACGCGAAGAACGCCAACGGAACAAGCGGGATTGCCCGGAATCGACGGTGAATTCGCGCGACGCGACACGATTCGATCAGCGCGCCGAGTGCGTAGAGGATCGCCAGCGCCGCCAGCACAGTTCCAGCGTAGGCCGAATACGGCGTCAACACCGCCAGAACCGCGCCGCAGCCCAACGCGCTCATCGGCGTGTAGTGCCACCACGACAGACCGCCGCGATGCAGGCGCCGGCCCCAGATGTTCCAGCAGCCGTTGCCCCAGGCACGCCGCCACAATCCCCGCAATGTCGGCGGCGCCAGGTAGGTGGCTACCGAGTCGACACGGACAAAGCGCATGCCGTGCTTCTTGAGAGCCGCGCAGAGCGCATTGTCGTGATTGCGGTGCAAGCGTTCATCCATTCCGCCGACCGCGAGAATGCGTCGGCGGTCCATCAGCGTGAATACGATCACTTCATCTTCACCAAGCTTCGTGCCGAACCGCAACGAAGCGGGACCGGTCCCGAACGGCGACGACAAGACCAACGCATTGAGCGTGCCGATCCATCCGCTGCCGCGCACGGCGAGGCGTCCGCCCACGGCGATCCCGGGATCGGCGCGATAGACCGCCTCCGCCGCGCTCAGGTAATTTGCCGAGAGGACAGTATGACCGGAAATCCACACGATCGCATCGGCGCAGGTGGCGTTGACGCCCAGGTTGAACGCGGCCGGCGTCATTCGCCGGGGATTGTCGATAATGCGGATCGGGATCGGCGAGCGATCCGGCGGCGGAACCACAGCGAGTGAGCCATCCTCGGAGCGGCCATCGACGATGAGGATTTCGAGCAGGTCGTGGGGGTAGTCCTGCGCGAACAGCGACTGCAGCGTCTCGCCGAGGGTGCGGCGTTCATTGCGGATGGTGATGATGACCGCGATCGGCGTCCGTGGCGTCTCGCCGGGCGGCTGTTCAGACCCGGCATCGAATCGGGATCGGGGGATCGCTTCGGACACGTTGCGGGCAGTCGGCGATGAGCGCTGGTACCCCCGACAGGAATTGAACCTGTATTCCCGGCTCCGGAGGCCGGTGCGTTATCCTTTACACCACGGGGGCACGAATGGCCGGAAGGTGCGACTCGCAACCATGTTCCGGCCAGAACGATATACATGCCCAGACCGATCAGCGGCAATGTCTTTTTGGGCGCCGGCGGTCATGCCTGGCCGGTGATTTGAGTTGACGACCGGCCGTGGCCACGGTAGACTGAGCACCAACATGGGAGGCGTTGCGTGTGGGTCATCCGCACAATTCTGGTACTGATAATCGTCGCGGTGGTTGTCGGGTTTTCGATCTATAACGCCAACCAACGGATTTCGATCGATTTGATTCGCACCCGTTACGACAATGTCCTTTTGATTGTGGCGATGTACTGGGCGTTTTTGGTCGGGATGGTGGTCTCGGCGCTGCTGGGCATGACCTATGTGATCCGACTTCACGGCGACCTGCGGGCGCAGCGCCGCGCGCGCAAGCGTCTGGAGATGGAGATGGGCGCGCTGCGAAACCGTTCGATTGAGGAACTCGAGAAGCTCTGATGCTGGACTTTACCGGATTCGGCTGGATCATCTTCTGGGTGTTCGCGCTGGCGGCCGCCGGAGCGGCATTGTGGTGGAGCGGCACGCTCAAGCGACGGACCTCATCGGCGCCGCAACTGTACACCGATGCCTTGCGCGCACTGGTCGAGGGCGACGATCAACTCGCATTCGAACGCCTGAAAGCGACCGTGAGCGAGGACTCCAACAACCTTGACGCCTACATCAAGCTCGGCGATCTCTTGCGCAAGCGCGGGCATGTCGAACGCGCAATCCGGGTGCATGAAGATTTGACCTTACGGCTCGGATTGCCGCCCAAGGGCCAGATCGCGGTGCACCAGAGTCTCGCCCTCGACCACATTGCCGCCGAGGCATGGCGTGATGCGGAAAGCTCGCTGCGAAAGATTCTGTCGCTCGACGATCACCATCTGTGGGCGCGCGAGCAATTGGTCGCAGTGCTCGAACGCAGCAAGCGCTACGACGACGCCTACGAAGTCTGTCGCAATGGCGGCGGCCGCGGGCGCGACCAGGTGCTGGCGCGTCTCAAGACGCTCGAAGCCGGGGAAGTCACCCGCGCCGGACGCCCGCATGACGCGCGCGTGCTCTACAAGGACGCACTCAAACACGATGACCATCACCTCGCCGCGCTGCTCGGCATCGGCGATGCCTATCGCAACGAGGGCCGTCTCGATGACGCGGTCGAATGGTGGACGCGTTACGCCGAGACCGCGCCGAAAGACGCGCACGTGATCTTCGACCGGCTGGAGCGCGCCCTCTTTGAATTGGGACAATTCGGCGAGATCACCGCATTTTACGATCGCATCCTCGAATCCGACCCGTCCAACACCGCCGCACTCGTCGCCCTCGGCGATCTCGCTCTGAAAAAGGGCGAACGCGAAACGGCGCAACGCCACTACCGTCAGGCACTCGACATCAACCCCAACGATCTCTCCGCCCGCGCAGGCCTGATCCGCATCCTCGCGCAGCAAAAACGCTTCGATCTGGTGGGTCAAGAGATTGAGGGGCTGCTGGAGAGCGCCGCGAGCGGGAAGTGAAGTTACTTTCACTGGCAGTGAATTGTGCCACTGACTTCAGTCAGTGGCTGGCATGCCCGAATGACGACTAGACGCACTGACCAAGGTCAGTGGCACAAGCCACACCCGCTATCGAAGACAAGCCGTCATGGATAGGTACCAACCTTGGACTGGCTGTTACTTTCCGCTGCTTGATGCGTTGAATGAGTGGAATGAGCGCAGGAAAACGGGAGTGGTGAGCAAGAGGGATCATGAGGTACATGCGGTGAGTCTGCTCGCAATGGCGTTGTCACAACAGAATAAGCGCGGATACTTGATCGGACTCCAACTCCTCGGACACAAAAAACCATCTTTGAGACTTTGTGATTTATTCGATCCAAAACGTGGGTTAGATCGTGACGTGGATATTGTGCTGGCGCCCGTCCAAGATGCGATTGTGAATGAACACCTCGTGCACCCCGTACAAATCATCCGATGTTTGGACTCGGCCTCATTGGATACCGATGTATCTACTCTACGAATCATCGGGTCATTGAAACGGAAGTTACGATCCTCAAAGGATGACAAGCTAATCTTGCTGATTCATTTGGAGCGCGCAGGACGCATTGATTACTTCAAGTTGCACGCCGCCTTGACTGCTCACAACTGCCCATTTGGACAGGTATTTGTCGTAGGGCAGTATGCTCCGGCTGGCACACATCGATGGTTCTGCGTGCAGGTATTCCCGACGGCACAAAAGCTGGACGACCTCGATTTCACACTACTCGACAAGCAAGTGGTGGGGCACCGAGGACAGAGCCGCAAGACATTGAATTGAAACGATCGTGTCGCGTGTGACGCACGGATGAATGCAGGCTCGGCGGAAGCCTCGCCCTCCCCGAGTGCGTTTTTCGGCGGGTGGCCCGGACCGCCTGAGCCCATCAGGGTACGGTCCGGGTTTCAGGACTGCCGTGCCACGGTAAACTGTGGCGGACCGCTGCGCAAGGCGACTAATCCAAGAAATCTGGAAAAACGGCCTGCCCCGAACGCACTTTATCGACAAGTTTCATACCGATCTTGCGGTTGTTCGCGCGAATGAGCCCGACGAGTTTCTTGATTCGTCTCGCCTCGGACTTGGAGTCATATTTTGCGCTCCACACCACCATCTCCAGAAGCAGTGGAATGAGATCCAACCCTTTCTCGGTGAGCTGATAGATGTCCCGCCGCGCATCCGCCCGGTCGCGGCGCTTTTTGAGAATCCCATTCTCCTCCAAACGCGCCAGTCGCGAGGCCAGGATGTTGGTGGCAAACCTCTCCTCCGACTTTAAGAAGTCGCCGTAAGTCCTTTTCCCACGGAAGATAATGTCCCTGAGGATCAACAGGGACCACTTGTCCCCGAAGGATTCCAGCCCAAAGTTGATCGGGCAGTGCGATCTGAGCTTTTTCACGGATTCTCTCCCGGCACCGTCGGTTCCCACATTTTACTTGCATTGTGCAAGTGACTTGCGTATCAATATACGTATATAAACCCAAAACGATTGGGAGGACACATGGTTGACATCATTCACAGGATTGGGATTCAGTCCCCGGTTTCTCGAGTCTACGCCGCTCTGTCGACAATCGACGGGCTGGCGGGCTGGTGGACCAGGGACACCACCGGCATCTCCGAACTCGGCCGGACGATCGAATTTCGATTTGTCTCCCCGAGCGGAAAGCAGCTGGGTGCCATGGGCATGCAGGTAACGACACTGGATCAGGACAGGAAAGTGCAATGGCGTTGCACATCCGGCCCGAAGGAGTGGATCGATACCGACGTCGTGTTCGATCTGCATCAGGATGGCGAGCAGACGCTGGTTCTGTTCGGGCACAAGAACTGGCGCGAAGCAATCGAATTCACAGCCCATTGCAGCATGAAGTGGGCGACTTTTCTCCTGAGTCTGAGGGAACTTGTCGAGACCGGCAAAGGGAAACCCTCGCCGGATGATTTGAAAATCGACAATTGGAACTGAGCCGGGGAAACGTGTGTTCCAAAGCTGAGTCCAGATTTGCAGGATGTCCATACAAAACCACATAGGAGGATGCAATGGCAAGCAAAGCACTGGAAGCCCGTAAACTGATGCCATCACTGACCGTCAACGACGTGAGCAAGAGTCTGATGTTCTACCGCGATGGACTCGGATTCAAAGTCACTCAGGAGTGGAAGGACAACGGCATCGTCAAGGGGGCGATGCTGGATGCAGGCGGCGCGATCCTGGGTCTGTCGCAGGACGATTTCTCAAAGGGCCGGGATCGTGTCAAGGGTGTGGGGCTGCGGCTCCATCTCGAGACTGAGCAGGACGTCACGCTGCTTGCGCAGCAGGCGAAAACCAACGGGATTGCGCTCAACGACGGACCCGCGCCGCTTCCATGGGGGCCGATGGGATTTACCGTGACCGATCCCGATGGATTCAAGCTGACGATTGCGAACCCGGAGAAATGAAATCCGATCCCAGGTGAGATCGAGGCGGGCGCGGGCGGACCCGGACACCTCGCTCGTCGCGAGCGCAGCGGAGACAAACGGGATGAGCGGACATTGTCAGGAGCCCCGCGCTGCGACCTGGTCGGTTCATTGAACATGCCTATGGCGCGGTGCTCCTGACCTACCGCCCTGACTTAAAGGAGGACTTCAGGCGAGCTGCGGGACACCGGGGCGCCGCTTCTCGGAGCGCTTGCGGTCATCGGCGTCGAGAATGGCTTTGCGCATGCGGACAGACTTGGGGGTGACTTCGACCAGTTCGTCCTCGGCGATCCACTCCAATGCCTGATCGAGCGTCATCAAACGCGGCGTGTTGAGAACCACGCTCTGATCTTTGCTCGCGGCGCGATGGTTGGTGAGCGCTTTGGCCTTGGTGGGATTGCAGGGAAGGTCGGCGGGACGCGAGTTTTCGCCGACGATCTGTCCCTGATAGACCATCTGCATCGGCTCGACAAATAATGTGGCGCGGTCCTGCAGTTTTTCCATCTGGTAGGCGGTCACCGGTCCGGTTTCCATGCTGACCAGCGAGCCACGGAAACGTGAGGTGATCTCGCCGCACCAGGGGCCGTAGCCGGTGAACCGCGACGCCATGATTCCCAGTCCGCGCGTGTCGGTGAGAAAGTCGGTGCGGTATCCGATCAGCCCGCGCGTGGGAATGGTGAATTCCAGGCGCACCAGTCCGGTGCCGGTGTTTTCGATGTGGGTGATCTCCCCTTTGCGTCGCGCGAGCCTTTCCATCGCCACGCCCTGATATTCTTCGGGCACATCGACGATGAGTTGTTCCATCGGTTCGAGGATCGCGCCATCGGTCCCGACATGGGTGATGACCTCCGGGCGCGACACGCACAACTCCAGCCCCTCGCGTCGCATCTCTTCGATGAGAATCGCCAGATGCAATTCGCCGCGTCCGGACACCTTGACCGCATCGGTGCGCCCGATGTCGTCATGGCGCAACGCGACATTGGTCCGCACCTCACGCTGCAACCGTTCCTTCAGTTGGCGCAGCATGATCGCCTTGCCCTCTTTGCCGGAGAACGGACCGCTGTTGACCACGAAAAACATCGAGACCGTCGGCTCTTCGATCTCCAGCGGCTTGAGCGCGGCGTTTTCGACTCCGACGGCGGAGAAGGTGTCGCCGATGCCGATCTCATCGGGCCCGGCAATCCAGACGATGTCGCCGGCTGAGACCGCATCGACTTCGGCGCGTTCCAGTCCGCGCGTCACCCACATGTGCACGCCGCGTTCGGTGGAACTGGAGACGACATCCCAGCCGGCGTCCTGATTGCCGCTGTCGCGCCAGCGCGTGGCGATGCGCGTGAATTCGCCGCCGAGCGCCAGCGATCCCTGCAACACGCGTCCGCAGCCGATCTGGCCGATGTAGTCGCTCCACGCCAATGTGCTGATCTGCATGAGAAACGGCGCATCGGGGATCACATGCGGTGCGGGGACATGCTCGACGATTGTTTCGAAGAGCGGTTCGATTCCCTGATTGTGTTGGTCCGTCAGATCACGCACCAGCCAGCCATCGAGACCGGAGCCATAGAGAACCGGGAAATGCGCCTGGGCATCATTGGCGCCCAATTCGATGAAGAGATCGAATGTCTTGTTGAGCGCCGAGTCGGGCCGGGCATGGGGACGGTCCACCTTGTTGATGATGACGATGGGACGCAGCCCGAGACGCAACGCGCGCATCAGCACATAACGGGTCTGCGGCATTGGACCCTCATTGGCATCCACCAACAGCAGCACTGAATCGACCATCGACAGGACACGTTCGACTTCGCCGGAAAAATCGGCGTGGCCGGGGGTGTCGATGATGTTGATGAGATAGTCCTTCCAATTCACCGTGCAGTGCTTGGCACGGATCGTAATGCCGCGTTCCCGCTCGAGATCGTGGCTGTCCATGACGCGGTTGGCCACCTGCTCGTTGTCGCGGAACAGATGCGCCGCGCGGAAGATCGAGTCGATCAGCGTGGTTTTGCCGTGGTCGATGTGGGCGATGATCGCCAGATTGCGAATGTGCGCTGCGTCGGTCATAACCGGGTTTTGTCCCTCTGTGTCGGATCGCTCCCGCGTGTCGGCTCTCCCGTACAGATCGACCATCCGGACGATTCCTCAACCCCGGTGTCTTGATCGATTAAGAGGAGATTGGCCGCCGCGAGGAGTTCAGATCAACACGGCGGTAATATGCACGGTCCGGGCGATTTCGGCAATGGGTGGATTTTGCATGCTTCGTCTTACTTCCGGCAGAACTTCCGGTCGAAGTCGGCGATGGGGCGCGTGCGGGTGGGGCGCTCATTCCGCTTTCGTCGCACCGGGAGCATTCGAGAACGAAAGACAGTGCAGCATTCCCTCGAAAGTGCCCACGAACAGCAGCGAATCGACATGCCCGATACCACGAATGGGGCCGTCGAGTTGAAACTGCCACTGCGGGGTCCCGTCAGAGATGTCGTAGGCCACGACGAGCCCGGTCGTGGAACCGACCACCACCTGAGAGTTCCAGAGGTGGATGCGGGGAACATACCAAAATGCGTCGGCATCAGTCGTGTCGATGAGCGCCGAACTCCAGAGAACCACGCGGTCGCGCAAGTCGTAAGCGACGACTTGGCGTGGCCGATCTTCGTCGCCGCCCCCGAGAAATACCACACGGCTGTCACTGAGTGACGGAGTTCGCAGCATCATTGCCGGCAGGGTATCGCGCCACTCCAATCGGCCATCCTGCAGGTTCAACGCCACAAGCTCGTAGCTGTCCAGACCGAGGACCATCTGATTCCCGTAGAGGACAGGATCGGAAGTGACAATGGTTCCCAATGGCGTTGACCATCGTTTTATCCCGGTCGTGGCATCCAGACAATAAGCCGTGCTGTCGCGACCGACAAAACAGACCGAACCGTCATGATAGAGCGGTGACGACACTACGCGCGGTATCTCGACGTCGCGACCAAACTCCATGTCCGGCCGTGTCCAGCCCGTGCTGAATCCCCATCGCTGTTCCCCGCCGTCGACGCCCAATGCGAGGACGCTGTCCATTCGCGAGATGATATACACTGTCGAGTCGCCGTCGTGGGCCGGTTCGGAGCCTATGCCAAATGGGAACACGACTTTCCAGTTGGCGTGCCAAGTCCGCAGGTCGAGCGCGTACACCGCGCCCACCGGGTTGCGGCCCTGATCGGTGGCAAAGACAACGATGGAGTCCACCACGAGCGGGTTTCCGTGAAACTGCGACGCGCCATCGGCTGCGACATCGAATGTGAGCAGGACAGTGCCGTCCGAAACGGCGATCGCATAGAACAGTCCCGAACACGATCCCACGCACACCATGTCGCCCACGACCGTGGGCTGCACGAAGATTCAGCCCCCGGTATCGACGGACCACCTGAGTTCTGTGTGCGCCAACTCAGAAGAGTGGATTGTTGCGGCCGTCAGCAGCACGGGGAGGATCACGCGCCAGAGACTGTACCGGCATGCAGTCAAGTCGTGACGCGCCTGTCGGATTGCATGCCCGCCCACATAATCCCAGCTACGGGCGCGCTGGGCAAAGGTTGCGGGCGAGTGGCCCGGACCTCGGGGCGGATTGAATAATCGGTCAACGATGTCATGCCGGGCCGCCGGCTGCCGCTACTCCAGAATCTGCAACAACGCCCTGGCGCAATACACTCTGTCCCGCTTCCCCCCTGTCACCTCGGTCAGAATCTTCGATTTGACCAGTGCCTCCACGGCGCGCTGTGCGGTTGCGAAGGCAACGCCGGTATGTTCGGACACACCCTTGGTGGTGCAATAGGGGTTTTCCGCCAGCATTTCGATCAGCAGCGACGGAACCCGTGAGCCGGCGCCCGCTGTCTGCGATCTCCACCCGGCCAGCAGTTTGAGGATGCGGTCGGCACGACCGATGGCGTCCTCCGATTGGCGCGCGATACCGGTGAGAAAGTATTCGATCCAATCGGACCAGGCGTCGTGTTCGGTCACCCCGCGCAAATGAGCATAATAGTCACGCCGAGTCGATTCGAAGTAGGCGCTCAGGTACAAAAGCGGTGTCGGCAGGATGCCGCGCTCGATCAGAAAGAGCGTGATGAGCAGCCGCCCGACCCGTCCGTTGCCGTCGAGGAACGGGTGAATGGCCTCAAACTGATAATGCGCCATCGCAATTTGCACCAGGGGCGGCTGCGAACGGTCATGCAGGAACTGTTCCCAGTCGTTGAGGCATTCGCTCATCGTATCCGGCGGCGGCGGGACATAGGTCGCGTTGTCGATCGTGCTTCCCAGCGGGCCGATCCAGTTTTGGGTGCGGCGAAACTCGCCCGGCGTCGCATGATCGCCGCGGACTTTGGTCATCAATTTCCTATGCAGCTCGCGCACCAGCCGCAGCGACAGCGGCAGTTTCTTGAGTCGCCGGGTGCCGTATTCGAGCGCGGTCACATAGTTGCCGACTTCGCGCAGATCATCGGGACTGCGATCCACCGCCGCGCCCGCTTCTGCGGCAAGGAGCTCTCCGAGGGTTGCCTGGGTCCCCTCGATCCGGCTGGAGAGAACCGCCTCCCGCCGTACAAACGGACGGATCAGCACATGGGGATTGGGCAATTGTTCCCCCACCCCGGCGAGACGTCCGACCAACCGGTCGGCATCGGAGAGGGTACGGAGCAGGGACGGGGTCAACTCGAGCTGCGGCGGCAATGCCCCGGGAATCTTGGCTCTGTAACCGGTTGGCGTCTTGATGGTTCTGGACGGCATCTTCAAGTGATCCGCGAATTGTAGTTTTCGACTGTGAAAACAGCGACGGCGCTTATTTTCACTATACTGCCATAATGAAAATAGCCCGTCAAGCTGTTTTCACCGGTGAAAACAAGAAGCTGCGCAATGACAGTGCCGGTCAGCCCAAGGGCCGACCCGCACGAAGATCGCCCCCTACGTGCAGTGCCGGCCAGCCCGAGGGCTGACCCGCGCGAAGATCGCCCCCCACGTGCAGTGCCGGTCAGCCCAAGGGCCGACACGCACGGAGGTCACCAC
>Ga0299906_10000022_pt1 | contig 153846 bp, 131 predicted proteins | sample RVTome_14_FD_200259 | JGI IMG/M metagenome (GOLD analysis project Ga0299906, IMG submission 200259) | Soil microbial communities from uranium-contaminated site in the Upper Colorado River Basin, Wyoming, United States - RVT145D125 (version 2) ...
GCGCATGTTGAACAACGCCGCCACCTTGGAGGATCTGCGGGTGCCGCCGGGCAATCGACTGGAAGCTCTGCGCAAGGAACGCGCCGGCCAGCACAGCATCAGGGTCAGCGAGCAGTGGCGGATCTGCGAGCCTCCAGGTCGACTACGACGTCGAAGAGGCGCGGAAGCGGCTGGCCGATCGTCTTGAGACGAGGTGGTCCCTCGGACGGCGGCCTGAGTCCGGGTAGCACGACCATCTGCAGGCGCCGTGGTATCGGCGCCCGCGTCAGCGCTCGTTCCTGAGCCTGGCGAGCTCCTCCTCCAGGGTTTTGCGCAAGGCGGCCTCCTTCTGCGCGCGCGCTTCCGCTTCCTGTGCTCGCGCTTCCGCTTCCCGACGCGCCTCGGCCTCTTCCCGACGAGCCTCGGCCTCCTTCCGGCGCGCCGCGGTCTCCTCGCGAGGCCGCAGCAGGCGCTCGCCGGTCCTCAGGTCCGTGACCCGCAGCCCCCAGCCTTCGGGATCGGGCTCGATCCGCAGGTTCGCCTGCTCCGAGACGATCCCGCCCCTCTCGTCCGCCTCGACCTGCCGGTAGACCCCCGACTCGTCGAGTCTGAAGCACGTCAGCTTGTAGGGCCCGTCGAGGTATTCTCCCAGGAGCTCGATCAGGACGTACTCGGGCACCTTCTCGCGCTCGTAGATCGCCTTCGAGTCCTTGTAGTCCTTGTTCTTGTAGTTCCTCGAGACGATCTCGACCGCCAGCACCAGCTCGCCGGGCTCGCGGCCGATCCAGAAGCTGCCGCGGCGGCGGTCCCGGTCGCGCACTCCCCGCAGGACGAAGGCGTCCGGAGCCGGCCCCTTGCCCTTCTCGCCGAAGCGAAGCTTCAGGTCGCCTCCCGTCAGCACGTCCTCCTCGCCGGCGAACTGGTGCTCGAGGAAGTGATTGAAGCACAAGGCGAGCTGGTGGTTCAGATTGTCGTCCGGCACGCGGTCGCCCTCCTGCGGATCCAGCAGGTCTTCATAGGTCAGCGGGATCATCTCGCCGGGCTTCTCGCCCCAGCGATAGCCGTAGCGGAAGGGATCGTCTTCCCAACGCGGCTCGGCAGGGCCTCCCGCGGCGGAGCCGCGGGATGGGTCTGAACGGAGCTCGTAGCGGACCTGGCTCATGGGCTCATGGTACCACGGTGCCCGCAAGCCCGTGGTATCGTCGCCCGCGACCCGCCATGCCCAAGCGCACCGACCTCCAGTCCATCCTCGTCCTCGGCTCCGGTCCCATCGTCATCGGCCAGGCCTGCGAGTTCGATTACTCGGGCACCCAGGCCTGCCGCGTGCTGCGCGCCGAGGGCTACCGCGTGGTGCTCGTCAACTCCAATCCGGCGACGATCATGACCGACCCGGAGTACGCCGACGCCACCTACGTCGAGCCGCTGACGCCGGACTTCGTCGAGAAGATCATCGCGGCCGAGCGTCCCGACGCCGTGCTCCCCACCGTCGGCGGCCAGACCGGCATCAACCTCGCCCTGGCGCTCGCCGAGCGCGGCGCGCTCGAGCGCTACGGCGTGGAGCTGCTGGGCGCCGGCATCGAGGCCCTGAGGCTCGGCGAGAGCCGCCAGCTCTTCAAGGAGGCGATGGAGGAGATCGGCCTCAAGGTGCCCAGGAGCGCCGTGGTCAGCGGCCTCGACGCCGGGCTGCAGGCGGCGCAGGAGCTCGGCTTTCCGCTCATCGTCCGCCCCAGCTACACCCTCGGCGGCGAGGGCGGCGGCACCGCCTACAACCGCGACGAGCTCGAGGCCGTGGTGGCCGCGGCGCTGCTGGCCAGCCCCGCCCACGAGGCCCTCCTCGAGCAGTCGGTGCTGGGCTGGAAGGAGTTCGAGCTCGAGGTCATCCGCGACGTCGCCGACAACGCCATCGTGGTCTGCTCGGTCGAGAACTTCGACGCCATGGGCGTGCACACCGGCGACTCGATCACCGTGGCGCCGCAGCAGACGCTCTCCGACCGCGAGTACCAGGAGATGCGCGACGACGCCTTCAAGGTGATCCGGCGCGTCGGCGTGGCCACCGGCGGCTCGAACATCCAGTTCGCCGTCGATCCGGAAAGCGGCGAGCGGGTGGTGATCGAGATGAACCCGCGGGTCTCGCGCAGCTCGGCCCTGGCGTCGAAGGCCACCGGCTTCCCGATCGCCAAGGTGGCGGCGCTGCTGGCCGTCGGCTACACCCTCGACGAGATCCCCAACGACATCACCCGCAAGACGGTGGCCGCTTTCGAGCCGACGCTCGACTACACGGTGGTCAAGGTGCCGCGCTGGGCCTTCGAGAAGTTCCCCGAGGCGTCGCCGCGGCTGGGCACGTCGATGAAGTCGGTGGGCGAGGTGATGGCCATCGGCTCCACCTTCCGCGAGGCGCTGCTCAAGGCGCTGGCCGCCCTCGAGCTCGACGGCACCCTCGAGCGCCGCGAGGAGCGCATGGCGGACCCCGTACGGCTGCGGCGGCGGCTCTCCGAGCCCAATTGGGAGCGGCTCTTCGCCGTCTTCGCGGCGCTGCGCCAGGGCTGGACGGTGGAGGAGGTCAGCCGCGCCTCCCACGTCGACCCGTGGTTCCTGCGCGAGATCCTGTCGATCATCGAGCTCGAGAACGAGCTCGCCTGCTGGGACCTCGGCTCGGTGCCCGGCCAGCTTCTGCGCGAGGCCAAGGAAGCGGGGCTCTCCGACGCCCGCCTCGCCAAGCTCCTCGACGCGCGGCCGGCGGAGCTCGCCGAACGCCTGGCCGAGGACGGCGTGCGCCGCGTCTACAAGCGGGTCGACACCTGCGCCGCCGAGTTCCCGGCGATGACCCCGTACCTCTACTCCACCTTCGGCGAGGAGGACGAGGCCGAGCCCACGGACCGTCCCAAGGTGGTGATCCTGGGCTCGGGACCCAACCGCATCGGCCAGGGCATCGAGTTCGACTACTGCTGCGTCCACGCCGCCTTCGCCCTCTCGAGGCTCGGCTACGAGACGGTGATGGTCAACTGCAACCCGGAGACCGTGTCGACCGACTACGACACCTCCGACCGCCTCTACTTCGAGCCGTTGACGCTCGAGCACGTGCTGGCGGTGGTCGAGCGCGAGCGTCCGCAGGGGGTGATCGTGCAGCTCGGCGGCCAGACGCCGCTCAAGCTGGCGCGCGGCCTGGAGGCGGCCGGCGTGCCGATCTGGGGCACCTCGCCCGAGTCCATCGACCTCGCCGAGGACCGCCGGCGCTTCGGCCGGCTGCTGGTGGAGGAGGGAATCCTCCAGCCCCTGGGCGGCACCGCCCGCTCGCCCGACGAGGCGGTGGCCGAGGCGCGGCGGATCGGCTTCCCGGTGGTGGTGCGGCCGAGCTACGTGCTGGGCGGACGCGCCATGGCCGTCTGCTACGACGAGCCGACGCTGCGCCGTTACGTGCGCGAGGCCGCCGAAGTCTCGGGGGACCACCCGATCCTGCTCGACAAATTCCTCGAGGACGCCTTCGAGGTCGACCTGGACCTGCTCGCCGACGGCGAGCGCGCCGTGGTCTGCGGCGTGATGCAGCACATCGAGGAGGCGGGCATCCACTCGGGCGACTCGGCCGCGGTGCTCCCTCCCTACCGGGTGGGGCCCTTCGACCTCGACCAGATGCGCGACGTCGGCCGCCGCCTGGCCCTGCGGCTTGGCGTCAAGGGTCTGATGAACGTGCAGTTCGCGATCTACGAGGGCGGCATCTACGTGCTCGAGGTCAACCCGCGGGCGTCGCGCACGGTGCCGTTCATCGCCAAGGCGGTGGGGGTGCCGCTGGTGGCCCTGGCGGCGCAGGTCATGGCGGGCAAGACGCTCGCCGAGCTCGGCTTCACCGCCGAGCCGGCGGTGCCGGGCGTGTTCGTGAAGATGCCGGTCTTCCCGTTCCGCCGCTTTCCGGGGGTGGACCCGGTGTTGGGCCCGGAGATGAAGTCCACGGGCGAGGTGATGGGTCACAGCGCGAGCTTCGGCCCGGCGTTCGCCAAGGCGTGGATCGCGGCGGGCCACCGGCTGCCGCTGGCGGGCTCGGCGTTCCTCTCGGTCCACGACCGCGACAAGGCGGCGCTGCTGCCGGTGGCGCGGCGCCTGGCGAGCCTCGGCTTCGAGCTGGTGGCGTCGGCCGGCACCGCCGCCTATCTTCGCGACCACGGCTTCACCGTGGGCCAGGTGCTGAAGATCCACGAGGGACGCCCGCACGTGGTCGACGCCCTGATCAACGGCAAGATCGACCTGGTGATCAACACGCCGCTGGGCAGCGAGTCGCACGCCGACGACGCGGCGATCCGCCAGACCGCCCTGAAATACGACGTGCCCTGCGTGACGACGCTCTCGGGCGCGATGGCGGCGGCGGAGGGGATCGCGGCGATGCGGACGGGGGAGGTGGGCGTCAGGGCGTTGCAGCAGCTTGGACGTCTCGACGCTCCACTTGCCGAGGCGTGCTAAGATCTCACTGAGGACGACCATGCCGGCCATCGCCTTCGACACCCACGCCTACGTCAAGAAGCTCCGGGACGCCGGGGTGCCGGAGGCCCAGGCCGAGATCCAGATCGAGGCCATCGTCGCGATCCTGGAGAAGCGGATGGCGACGAAGGAGGATCTCGAGCTCCGGACGGTCGAAATCCAGCGCGAGATCGCCGAGGTCAAGCGCGACATCAAGGAGCTCGACGTCAAGATCGAGCGTGAGATCGCCGGGGTCAGGCGCGACATCAAGGAGCTCGACGTCAAGCTCAGCCGCGACATCAAGGAGCTCGAGATGCGCCTCCTCGTGCGTCTCGGCGCGCTCCTGGTCGTCGGCATCGGCGCCATCGCGACCCTGATCAAGCTGCTGTAAGGGCTCGGCGTTGAGGACGATCTCGAGCTGGAAGGCTCCCACCAGGCTCGGCGGCGCGGTCCGGCCGGAGGACTCGATGAGCCGGCGGGCGACCAGGCCCTGGGCCGAGGCGTAGCTCTCCTGGCCCTGGAAGAGAAAGCGCAGCCACCGCGGTCTCGCGTGCAGCCCGGGCAGACGATCTGCACGTAGGGGGGCTCCACGTAGCGCTCCTCGCGCGCGAGCTGCGCCACGATGCGCTCCACGCACTCGGCGCCGTAGCCCACCCCGTAGCGCGCGGCGGGCTCGCGGATCGCGGCCGCCGCCTCCTCCTTCCCGAGCATCCTGAGGTGGTACGTCGAGCGTCCCAGGTCGGGAACGAATCGGCGGATGGGATCGAGCTGGGCCACCCACTCGTTGCGGATCGAGATCACCTGGCGAATCGGCAGCAGCCGGGGGAGCGCGCTCGCCGTTGCGGACGGCGAAGTAGGTTCCCGCCACGTCGAACGGCAAGAGCAGCCGATCGTAGGCCGGGTCCCCGAGCTCGAGGTCTTCGAGCAGCCCCCGGGTGAGCTCGTAGAGGCGTGGCGGCGGCATCTCCGTCCCCGCTCGGCCTGCTGGCCCGGCGGCGTCAGGTCGCAGCCGAAGACCTTCGTGCGGCGAAGCCCGGTGGGTCCCATGCCTCCCCTCCTTCGAATCGCAGCTCGTTGAGAGTATAGACCTCCGCCGGCGCGAACGGGTTTAGCGTCCCGTCGCGCTTGCCCGTTTCCTCGCCGGCCGTCATGGAATAATCGGCGTCCCATGCCGACCGGCACCCCAAGGCGAGGAGCGAGCGATGAAAGCTGAGCTCGAGGCACGGTTGAGCGAGATCGTCGAGATCGCCAGCGAGCTGCCGCCCGAGGAGCAGGACCGCTACCTCGTGGCGGCCTGCCGCGACACCCCCGACCTCCTCACCGAGGCGCGGCGGCGGCTCGAGGTCTCGAGCCAGCCGACGGTGATCTTCGACGCCAAGGCCCTGGTCGAAGAGGCCTCGTCGTTCGCGGAGCGGGACCACGTGGGCGCCACGGTCGGCGCCATCCGCCTGATCGGCGTGCTCGGCGAAGGCGGCATGGGGAAGGTCTACCTCGGGCACGACGAGAAGCTCGAGCGCAAGGTCGCGGTCAAGAGCATCCGGCCCGAGAACGCCTTGAGCCCCGAGCTCAAGGCCCGCTTCCTGCAGGAGGCCAGGATCCTCTCCAGCCTGCGGCACCCCAACATCTGCCAGATCTACGACTACGTCGAAGGCGAGGACACCGACTTCCTCGTGCTCGAGCTGATCGAGGGCAAGGGCCTCGAGGAGTGGATGCGGGGCGACGCGGACGAGGCGGACCGGATGCGCTTCGCCCTCCAGATCGCCGACGCCCTGGTCGCCGCCCACACCAAGGGCGTGGTCCACCGGGACCTCAAGCCCGCCAACGTCATGGTGACGAGCGAGGGCCAGGTCAAGATCCTCGACTTCGGCCTGGCGAGGAGCGTCTCCGAGGACCACGAGGACCTGGCGGGCTTCGAGAGCCGCGCCCGCTCCGCCGCCGAGCACCCCAGCGCGGCCTTCGAGACCAGGGCCGGCTCGATCATGGGGACGCTGCGCTACATGAGCCCCGAGCAGGCCCATGGCGAGCGGGCGACGCCGGCGAGCGACATGTACTCCTACGGCCTCCTGCTCCAGGAGATCTTCACTCGCGAGCCGTGCTACGACCCCGAAGCGAGCCACCTCAAGTTCCTCGTCGACGTGGTCGAGGGCAGGACCGTTCCGGTCACCGGGCTGGGTCCGGACCTCACGGCGCTCATCAACCGGCTCAAGTCGGTGGCTCCGGGCGCTCGCCCGTCGGCCGCGGATACGGCGGAGCGCCTGCGCTGGATCCGCGAGGCGCCGGCGCGACGGCGGCTCAGGCGACTCAAGACCGCGGCGGTGGCCGGGCTCGCGGTCGTCGCCGCGGTAATGACGGTGCTCTCGGTCCAGGTCTACCAGCAAGCGCAGATCGCGCGCCGGGAGGCCGAATCCACGCGCCAGGTGCTCGACTTCCTGGTCGGGCTCTTCGAGGTCTCGGACCCCAGCGAGGCGCGGGGCGAGTCGATCACGGCGCGGGAGATCCTGGACCGCGGCGCCGGGAAGATCTCCCGCGAGCTGGCCGGCGAGCCGGTCATCCGCGCCCGTCTGCTCGACTCGATCGGCACGATCTACAACAAGATCGGCCTCAAGAAAGCGGCGGAGCCGCTGCTCGAGGAGGCCCTGGAAACCCGGCGGCAAGCTCTCGGCGCCGACGACCCGCAGGTGGCCGAGAGCCTCGATCACCTGGCCTCGGCCTATCTGGACCAGGGCAAGTTCGAGGAAGCCGAAGAGCTGAACCGCCAGGCCCTCGCGATCTTCGAAGAGGTCTACGGCGCCGAGCACCTGGCGGTGGCCAGGAGCCTCGACCAGCGGGCGGTGCTCTACGCCCAGCAAGGAAAGCTCGACGAGGCGGCGGCGCTGTACGGAAGGTCCCTGGCGATCCGCGACGCGGTCCCCGACAGCGAGCCCGAGGACCTGGCGCGGGCGCTCGCGAACCTGGCTTTCATCCACGACGAGCAGGGCAAGCTCGCCGAGGCCGAGGAGCTCCACGGCAGAGCTCTCGCCCTCCTCGAGGGCCTGGGGCAGGACCACCCCGACCTGGCGCAGAGCTTGAACGGTCTCGCCATCGTCTCGACCGCCAGGGGAAGTACGGGGAAGCTCTGCCGCTCTACGAGCGGGCTCTCGCGATCGGGGAAAAGACGCTCGACCCCGAGCATCCCGACATCGCCACCACGGTCATGAACCTGGCGATCCTGAAGGGCCGGATAGGGGACCGCGCCGCCGCCGAATCGCTCTATCGCCGCGCGCTGGAGAGCTTCGAGAAGTCCTTGGGCCCCGAGCATCCGCGGGTCGGACAGGCCCTCGGCAACTTCGCGAGCCTCGCCATGGGGCAGGGCGACTACCGCGAGGCCGAGTCGCTCCTCCGGCGAGCCCAGGCGATCTTCGAGCAGGCTTTCGGTCCCGAGCATCCGGCGGTGGCCGCCTGCCTGGGAGGCATCGGCGAGACCCTGCTCAAACGACGCCGCTACGCGGAAGCGGAAGTCCTCCTTCAGCGTGCCCTGGCGGTATTCGAGCAGGCCCTGGGCGGCGAGCATCCCGAAGTCGGCCGGACCTCAAGCCTGCTGGCATTCGTCGCCGTGAAGACCGGGAGGCACGAAGATGCGCGGCGGCTGGCGGAGCGGGCCCGGGCGATCGACGAGAGCGCCTTCGGTCCGGACCACCACACCGCGGCGCTCCACCGGGTCGACCTTGCCAGGATCGATCGAATGCAAGGCCGGCTCGACGCCGCCGAGCAAGCGCTCGATCGTGCCCGCGCCGACCTCGAGTCGGCACGCGGCAAGGACGATCCGCTGATGGCGCCGGTCCTCCTCGAGCTCGCCCACCTCTATCGCGACCAGAAGCGGTTCGAGGAGTCGGAGGCGCTCTACGAGGAGAGCGCCGCCATCATCGGGCGCGCAGCCGGCGAGCGGCACCCGAACCTCGTCATCGTCCTCGAGGGCCGTGCCGAGCTCTTCCGGGCGTGGGGCAGAGAAGCCGAAGCGGCCGTCCTCGACGAGCGGGCGAGAGAGCTCGCGGAGGCTTTTGGGCTGTCGCCGGAGTAACGCTCCGGACGGCTTACTCGGACCGGGCAGGCCCGACCAGGAGGAATGCGGCGAGCCCAGCCGCCGCGCCGATCGCATCCGCCAGGACGTCCAGCAGCGAGGCCGTGCGCGTCGGCACGTAGACCTGCGAGAGCTCGTTGACGACGCCGAAAGCGAGGCAGACGGCGGCCGTCACCGCCAGGAGGGAGCGGCGCGAGCGCGTCCACGGACCCAGGGCCCAGCACCACAGCAGTGCCAGGGCGGCGAAGACCGGAGCATGGAGGAGGTTGGCGACCGCTTCTCCGGGGGAGAAGAGCACCTTGGAGGCGGAGATCTCCAGCGCCGAGAAACCGTCCTCCGCCGTGACGTGGAAGGGATGGGGAAGACCCGACACGACCTGGATCGCGACCATCATCGCGATCGGCGCCAGCAGCCACCACCGTGATCGGGGCGTCCTCATCTCAGACCTTCACGACCCAGCCCCGCCGGTGGCCGTCCCAGGATCATGGCCACGATCGTCATCCCCCGAAACGCGTCGACCGACGTGATGCGTGCCGGCTGATCGCTTCCTCGTGCGTCCATGGCTGGCACGGATGTTGCCACATTCGGCGCCGTCGTCCATGCCAGGTCCTCCTGCCTCCGATGTGCGGCACCCTGCCGCGTCAATGCGACATGGCTCGACCGGCCCTCGGCCCTTGTGTGTTGCCGATCGGCCGCGTTACTGGTGCCTGACTCGAGCGGCACCCCCCTGTGATCCCGAGAACGCTCGCCTGCAGGCGCGAGGCGCTCGCGCCCTGATTCCATGGGGGTCGACGCCGTTTCGGTGGGACCTCCCGAGAGCTGGCACGGCCGTTGCTCAAGGAGACTCGCGTCGAAACCGAGACCCCGCCACAAGGTGGGACCAATCGACGAACCGAGGAGGACGCTCGATGTCCACGTCAGAAACCGGGTCGCCGTGCATCACGTCGGACTTCATCACGCTGGCGGGCACCTACTTCTATATCGGCCGGGACCTGCGGCTCGACTTCGCGGGCAGGGACCCTTTCACCATCGAGGGGTGGATGGGCTTCTCGACGCTCGAGACCGCGGCGCCGGTGTTCTCGAAAGCCGGAGAGCTGGTGCTCGGCTTCACTGCCGACGGCCGGTTCTTCGCGCGGCGCCGCTTCTGGCAATACCCCCTGGTCAGCTCGCGACGGCTCGAGGCCGGCGTGTGGCATCACCTGGGCGTGACCTGCGACGGCGAGCGCTGGACGCTCTACGTCGACGGCGCTCCCGACGCGGAGGACGTCGGCCGCAGCGAGGACGACGGACGCGCTCCCCACCACCTGGGATCGCTGCAGCGCGCCGCCAACCTGCGTTGCGAGGTGTGGAACGTGCGCTTCTGGAACGTGGCGCGCTGCGCCGAGCAGATGTTCCAGGCCATGGACAGGGCGATGGTGCCGCAGACCGGCCTCGTCGCCGCGTTCTTCCCGGAGCTGCCGGCTCTCGCCAGCCTGCGCGTGGCCGGCGACCAGGCCCTCGCCCATTCCGCGGCATGATGTCCGCGGCATGACGTCACTGACGCCACCTGGACGCGGCGCCCTCTATCGCCGGCGAGGCTCGGCCTTCGAGTGCCGAAAGGTGCAGTCGTCAGCGCGCAGGCCGGCCGCGTCCTCGACGTCGACCGCGACCTGCGCCGGCCATCGGCGCCGCGCCAGCTCGAGGGCGCGGCGCGAGAGGCGCGTGTGCCCCGGTTCGGCCTCGGCGCACAGGCGCGCCGCCGCGGCCCGCGCCGGACCCTCGGCGCGCCAACGTACGCCGCCATCGGCAAGGTCCTCCCAGAGCACCGCTTCCCCGCATTCGATGCCGACGCGAGCGGCCAGCTCCACGCCCGCCTCCCGCGAGAGCTCGGCGAGCGCCCGGTGGTAGTCCAGGGCCCAGTCCACGGCGCCCGCGGGATCGCGAAAGACCGCGAACAGAGCGGCGCGGGCGCGCACCTCCCGTCCACCGTGCCGGCGCAGCAGCGTGCGGGCCACGCGGTCATGCCGGCGCAGGACCTCGGCGGCGTCCGCGGCTGGGAGCGCCGCCAGCCGCGCCGCGCTCACCAGCTCGCTGGCCATGAGCGTCCGCGGCGACGGCCCCTCGCGGGCGTTTGCCGCGAGTCGCGCTGCCACCTCCTCGACGGAGACTGGCCGGTCGCAAGGGTCGGCGGCGAGGCAAGCCAGGATCGCCTCCTCCACCGCCGGCCGCAGACCGCTGCGCCAGCGCGAGGGCGGCACCGGCCGCCGCGGCGGCGACGGCCTGGCCTCGGTCTCGGCAGGCTTCGTCGCGTCGGGAATCTCCAGGGGGAAGGCGCGCCGGCCGGTGAAGAGCTCGTAGAGCAGCAGGCCCAGCGCGTAGAGGTCGCTGCGCACCGAGGGGTCGTAGCCGGCGTGCAGCTCGGGCGCCATGTAGCTCGGCGTGCCCCAGCCCGCGGGCGACCCCTCCTCGTGCCGGACCTCGCCGGAGCGCAGCCCGAGCCCGAAATCGGTCAACAGCGCCCGGCCGTCGTCGCCCAGCATCACGTTCGACGGCTTGAGGTCGCGGTGCAGGATGCCCTGGCGGTGGGCCGCGGCGAGCGCGTCGCAGAGCTGGCGGGCGATCGCCAGGGCCTCGTCGAACGCCGGCGGACGGCCACGGCGCAGGCGCGTGGCCAGGTCCTCGCCGTCCACGTGCTCCATCGACAGGAAGGGGTGGCCGTCGACCTCGCCGAGGTCGTGCACGCGGCAGACGTTGGGGTGGGAGATCTGGCGCGCCAGGCGCACCTCGTCGAGGAAGCGCTCGCGGATCAGCGGGTCGCGCTCCAGGCGCTCGCTGAGGAACTTCAGGGCCACCCGCAGGCCGAGCTTGAGGTCGTCGGCGCGGTAGACCTCGCCCATGCCGCCGCGGCCGAGCAGACGCACGATCCGGTAGCGATCCGCGAGCACCGTTCCGGGCGCGAAGCGGCTCGGTTCACGCCGGCGCCGGCGCGGGCCGGACTGCGAGTCGGCGCTCCGCGAGTCGGCGGGCCGCGAGTCGGCGGACCGCGAGTCGGCGGGCCGCGAAGCCGTGCCCGATCGCTGATGGACCGTCACGGTCTCGCTCGCCGGGGCCCACTCGGTCGGTCGGGAGAGCGCCATGTCGGGTTAGACACCACAAGCGGCATTCTTCTTTACCTGGGGCGTTCAGGAGCCGGCAAACATCCCGTCGGCACCCGCGCCGCGATCGACGACCCGATCGCCAGTGCCGCGGTCGCCGCCGGCGACGGGGCGTTGAGCACGTGCAGCGAGCGCGCGCCCTCCACGAGGCGGAAGTCGTCGACGAGACGGCCGCAGCGGTCGACGGCCTGGGCGCGCACGCCGCTGCCGGCGGCCTCCACGTCGTCCTCCGCGATCTCCGGCACCAGGCGGCGCAGGGCGGCGACGAAGCGCCGCTTGCTGAGCGAGCGGCGGACCTCGATCGCGGCCGTGCCGGCGTAGCGCAGGCCGAGACGCCAGAAACCCGGGAACGAAGCCATGGCCGCGAGGTCGCGCGCCGACACGTCGCGCCAGCGGTAGCCCTCGCGGGCGAGCGCCGGCACCGCGTTCGGACCCGCCTCGAGCCGGCCGTCGACCGTGCGTGTGAAGTGGACGCCGAGAAAGGGGAAGCGCGGGTCGGGCACCGGGTAGACCAGATCGCGCACCAGGCCGCGGCGCGCCGGCACGACCTCGTAGTACTCGCCGCGGAAGGGCACGATGGCGACGGCGGGCGCGACGCCGCACAGCCGCGCCACGCGGTCGCACTGCAGCCCGGCGCAGTTGACGAGGTACCGCGCCTCGACGGCGCCCGCCGCGGTCTCGACGGCGAGGCCGCCGGAATTCGCGCGCACGCACATGACGCGCGCGCCGGTGGTCACCTCGCCGCCGCGCCCGCGCACGTCGGCGGCCAGCGCGCGGGCCACCGCGACGTAATCGACGATGCCGGTCGCGGGCACCTCGAGGCCCGCCGCGCCCGCCACCTGGGGTTCGCGCTCGCGGATCTCCTCGGGGCCGAGGCGCCGCAGACCGGTCAGGCCGTTGGCCCGGCCGCGGCGCTCGAGCTCGTCCAGGGCCGGCAGCTCGCGCTCGTCGACGGCCACCACTAGCTTGCCGCAACGCTCGAAGCGGATGCCTTTCTCGGCGCAGAAACGGTAGAGCGCGTCGCGGCCGGCGACGCAGGTCCTCGCCTTGAGCGAGCCGGGCTTGTAGTAGAGCCCCGAGTGGATCACGCCGCTGTTGTGGCCCGTCTGGTGGCGGGCGATCTCGTCCTCGGCCTCCAGGACGACGACGCGCAGGCCCCTCTCGAGGGCGAGCGCGCGGGCCGTCGCCAGACCGACGATGCCGCCGCCGACGACGGCCGCATCGAATGCCTTCATGTCTCGCGCACCCGCGACGCAGGGCCGGTGCCCCCTGGCGCCACTGACCAACGCCGCATCGGATCCACAGCCACTGCCATGTCAATCCCTCGGCGGTCCTCGATGAGCGGCCAGTAGTGCACGGGCGGTGGAATAGCGGAGAGCAGGTAATCGACGAATCTCTCCACCTCACTTTCCGTCATCGCTCCCAGACCCGCTTCACGTCGCGCGCGCTCTGCCTCGAGGCGCCAGCGGCGAATCAAGCTCACGTCCGGAACATGCAACAGCATCAATCTATCGAGGAAGGCCCAAAGCCCAGCGTAAGCTTCTAGTGACTCATTCGCCTTCAACGCGAGATCCACCGACCTGGCGTCGTGTGCCCTGAGCCAATCGAGGATTAGCTTCTCTTGCTGCTTCATCAGGCCAACGATCCATCCTTCGAAGATGACGAGATCAGGCTCCACGACGCGCTCGAAGCGGCCACGGTCGCCTAAGCCATTGTGCAAGGTCTTGTCAAACCTGGGCACGTCTACCTCGGCCGCACCTGAGCGAACGCTGTCGAAGAATTCAATGCCCAAGTCGACGTCGTGGGTACCCGGCGGACCCCGCCACATCAGAATTGGATGTCGCGCGAGCTCGATTTCCAGCTTGGAACGAGAGAAATAGAGATCGTCGATAGAGAGTACTACCGGCCGATGGCCCAGCTCCCTCAAGATGAGTGCCAGCATTTCCGCGGCGACAGATTTTCCGGTACCGGGCGGACCGAGTATTCCCTGAACGACGGGCCTTTGCTCTTTGGACTGGAGGGCGCTCAACGAGCGACCTAAAGGAACCAAGAAGAGCCACAGCAAAGGCAGCAGTGATTCGGCTTCGAGCCCTCCCACCTCGTGACAGAATCGATGCAATGCAGGCCATGATCGTTGCAGCAGAGCAAGATGGTCCATTCGGAGCTCATGGGCCGGCCGGGGCTCGGCGCCGCATTCCAGCCATATCTTGTCGACGCCCTCACTAAAGGCATATGATCCACGCTCCGGAGGCCCCGGCTCCCGCAACGCCATGACGAGCTCCGCGCGCAGGCGCCCATAGTGGCGCGCGATCGTGGCACCTCCTTGCCGCCCTCCGGCAATTCCTTCACGGCGGCCAGATGAGCTCTGCCTCGCTATCATCCCTGTGCTTCTCGAAGGCGTTATTGGCAAAGTGCAGCATATCGATTCCGAAAGCGGTGGTTCCATCGACTTGGAATTGAACGTTTCTACGGCCCTGGATATGCTTGTTCCTGTTGCTATACGTATACCAACCCAGAAAGGCGTGCCTCGGCCCTGTGGCGCTCGACAGAACCACGCACCGAACCGACGGCGTATTGAACGACTGGTAGACCTTGAGCCGGCTCGCTTCTTCAGCTTCCAACCGGTGCGTCAATACGCTGAAATGCGGCGGTCCATACTTCTCGCGATCGAGGTCATCAGGATTTGCCTCGCTAAAGCAGGCGACGATCGAGACTTCCATCTTTCGGGGGTGCTCTAGCAGACTTCGCATAAAGTCAGCCCGTGTCCGCAGTCCGGCAGAGAGCACTTTGACGGACACGATGTTCTCGTCTTCCTCGATCAACTCGCTTATCCTTCGTTTGGCCACATCATCGAGTCCGATCGCTACCGGCGTCTCCCGTAGAGCACGCGCGGCAAGCAGAAGGAGCACTTGAATCAGACAAGTAATGACTACGACCTGAAACGTGTTGCTCTCGGTCAGGATATTATTGACAATTGGAAAGAAGGCCGCCGCCACCAACAACGCGTCCAGTGCGACCAAGGTCGCCAGGACGACGATGATCGAGTGCTTGCCGGTAAGAACTTGCAGCGCTCGCTTCAGTTGCATGATGCCTGCTCCAGAACCTGCGGCAAACCCGCGTAGAACCGGCTCGCGTCGATGCTTCCCAATCCCTCCTCCATGGGACCTGCGGATTTCGCGGCCAGTATCCCACATCGAACGGAGGCTCCATCATGGTAGCCGTTCATGAAGCCGAAAATAACCCCTGCCACAAAGGCGTCGCCAGTTCCATAGACTCGCCTCTCGGGATCCCAGTAAGGTGGGTACGTAGCGAGTTTGCCCCCGGAATAGACATGAAGAGCCAACGGAGAAACTACGCAAACCAAGGAGTCGACGCGGTGCCTCAAGGCGGCCGGCACCAAGCCATCGCCGACGTGTTTGGAGTCACCAGGGATGTCGAATTTGACGAACTTTGGATCAATACCGCTCAGAACGTCGAGAATCCTCCCCCGCGTATCGAGAAACACCTGCCCTTCCACTTGGCTGAGCAGCTCACGCAGAATCTCATACGCGTCGACGTCGCCAAAGAAGCTCCCCCCAAAAAACACGATGTCGAAGTCCCTCAGCTCAGAACGTACCGCCCTGGCCAGGTTTTCAACCGCTCGAGCCGAGAAGGAGGGACTGGGGGACACTGCCATTCGCTTCTCGCGCCGGTCATACTGAATCGCCGTCACGCGAGTCTCGATCACGTCGGGCAGAGCTCTCACGTCCATGCCCTCATTCAAGATCAACTGGCCTACGAGCCTCCCGGTTTCCCCACCCAGAATCGTGAAGAGCGTACAGGAGCATCCCAGCGCCCCGAGGGCCCTGGCTACGTTGACTCCCGAGCCTCCCGGACGCATCTTGAAGCCGCTGAAAAAGGTCTTACCAGGCAGTGCTTCTTCGGCATGGCTGAAAATCATGTCCAACGTCGGGTTCGGAGTGATCAGTGCGGCTTTCATGGCGTTTCTTTCCAAGCGGACGGGCCATTTACTCTGCCCCGCCGTACTCCACGCAGACGACGCGTTCTCTGGCTCTATAGTCGTTCAACAGCTCCTCTTGGGCCTCTCTGACGTTTGAGAAATCCTCGCGACCCATCAGGGCATAAGTCATCTTCTTGCCCTCCTCCACTCCCGGTTGATCGAATGGGTTAATGCCTTCCAACCTTGCATAGTAGATGGTAACGAGCTCCCAGAAGTAAAACAAGCAACCGAGAGCAACCGCGTCAAGCTTGTCCACGGCGAGCGTGTAGCAGGGTACACCGGATCGCGAAAGCGATATTTCCGTGGAAATCTGCTCGACGTTCAGTTGCTCCGCGAGGGAATGCCCGCCGAAATATGAATACTCGACAAGCTCAGGGAAGAGCTTCGGTATCGGCACGGGATCATCGAACTCCGTGACCTTGACAAACCCTACGACCTTGTCTCGCGGTCCTTCCTTCAGAAGCTGCAGAATCGAGTGTTGGTCAGTCGCCCCGATTCCGCACACCGGGGTCACGCCGGCGTGGACCACTTTCCCCTGCAGGTCGTATTTCTTCCCGAGGCTTTCCGACCACAACTGAACCAACCAAAGATTGAACTCGGAAAGCAGGTTTGAATAGGAAAAGACGAAATGTATGTTGCGAGCTTGGTGGAAATTAGCGTGCAAGAGACTGCCAAGCAGGAAGCAGGGGTTCTCTTCGGGCGGTGAGGTGGCGGCCTGAGCATGCATACAGCGTGCGCCTTCCATCAGGCCACTCGCGTCAATAGCCGTCAGTCGGGAGGGCACGATCCCGACGTTGGAGAGCACAGAGAAACGGCCCGAAAGGTCATCGGGTATGAAGAAGATTTGCACGCCCAGCTTGCGAGCTATTTCATTGATGCCGTTCTTGGCACGGTCGCAGATCAAGAGCAAGTCTTGCGACCCGCCGCCCGCAGCGCGGTGCGCTTCGAGGAAAACCAGAAAATTGGCTGCCGGCTCCGGTGTAGAGCCGGACTTGGTGATGTATACGATCAGTGTCTCTTTGAGGTCAAGCTCGGCAAGGAGAGTACCAGTGACTGCGGGGTCGACGTTGTCGACAACGAAGACCCCGATTTCACCTTTTCTAAAGGCATTATACAACGGCCCGCGCAGGGCGTGAATGATTGCCCGGAATCCCAATGTCGAGCCGCCTATCCCGAGCACCAACAAGCTCTGGTAGGCACCTGTCCGGTTGACAGGCAGCGGCCGATCGACGAGGCTTTCGTCGAAGATGGGTGGAGTGATCGGAAGCTGGCGCTCGTGTAAATCTCGCTGGAACGCCTGGAATCTAGCACTATACATTGTCCTGTTGGTTTCGAAAGACGTCTTCGCGCTTTCGAGGAGTTGCTCACTGTGAAGTGACAAGAGCTTTCGCATCTGATTTCAACCTCGCGTGGTCAGCCGCTGCTTCAACGCTCGTCCGTCCCTTTCGGTTCCGCCGCCTGCAGCAGCTTCGGCGGCGCCAGCCACACCAGCCATCCTCCCCCGGGCTCGACGTCGGCCCAGCGGTCGACGGCGAAGTCGATGCGCGCCAGGGCCCCGGTGACCATCCTCACCCGGCCGCCGCAGAGCGCCTCCACCAGCGCCGACCAGGTGGGCTCGTGCCCCGCCACCAGCAAGCTGACGGCGTCGTCGGGCTGCTTCCGGATCTCCGCGAGCGCGCTCTCCGGGCCGCTCTCGTAGAGGGACCTCGTCACCCGGACCGGGCACGTCCAGCCCCCGGCCGCGGCCATCAGCTCCACCGTCGTCCGCGCCCGCACCGCCGACGACGCCACCACCGCGTCGGGAGCCTGGCCGGCGGCGGCGAGCAAGCGGCCCATGAGCTTCGCCGCCCTGACGCCGCGCGGCGTCAGCGGACGCTCGTGGTCGTCGTTGGCGGGCGCGTCCCAGTCGGACTTGGCGTGGCGCATCAGGTAGAGTCGTTTCATGGCCGGGAGAGACATCCTATGAGGAGACGCGAGGTATGACCAGTACGGCGGTCCAGGACCGTGTCGCCCCGGAGACGCCGCGTGCCGCAGCGCCGGACCTCGGGGACAGCTCTCTCTACCTCAACCGCGAGCTCAGTTGGCTCGAGTTCAACGCGCGGGTGCTCGAAGAGGCGCTCGACGGCTCCAATCCGCTGCTCGAGCGGGTGAAGTTCCTGTCGATCTTCGCCTCCAACCTCGACGAGTTCTTCATGATCCGCGTCGCCGGCCTGGGGCGTCAGCTCAGCCGCGGCGTGGTGGCGCCGCCGCCCGACGGCATGACGCCGGCGGCCCAGCTCACGGCGATCCGCGAGCGCCTGTCGCCGATGCTCGAGCAGTGCACGCGCTGCTGGCACGACGACCTGATGCCCAAGCTCTTCGCCGCGGGCATCCGGGTGCTCGCCTACGACGAGCTCAAGCGCAAGCAGCGCCGGCTGCTGCGCCAGCACTTCGAGCGCGAGATCTTCCCCGCCCTGACGCCGCTCGCCTTCGACCCCGGTCACCCCTTCCCCCACATCTCCAACCTCTCGATCAACCTCGCCGTGGTCGTCGACCGTCCGGGCCTCGGCGAGAGCTTCGCGCGCCTCAAGGTGCCGCAGATCTTCCCGCGGCTGCTGCGGGTGCCGAGCGAGGAGAAGGCGGGCAAGGTCGACCGCCTGGGGCTCGAGGAGTACGCGTCGTCGAACTTCGTGTGGATCGAGGAGGTCATCGCCCACAACCTCGACGTGCTCTTCCCCGGCGTCGACGTGGTCGCCTCCTTCCCCTTCCGGGTGACCCGCGACGCCGACTTCGAGATCGAGGAAGACGAGGCCTCGGACCTGCTCGAGGCCATGGAGGAGGTGGTCGGCCAGCGGCACTTCGGCTACGCCGTGCGCCTCGAGGTGGACGACCGCATCTCCGACCGCGTGCGCGACATCCTGATCGAGAACCTCGAGATCCAGCCCTACCAGGCCTACTCGGTCGACGGACCCGTGGGCCTCGCCGGCGTCGCGGAGCTGACGAGGGTCGAGCGCCCGGAGCTCAAGGACACGGCCTTCCAGCCCCAGGTGCCGCGCAGCCTGGCGACCGACGAGACCGTCTTCTCGATCCTGCGCCGCCGCAACCTGCTCCTCTACCACCCCTACGACAGCTTCAGCCCGGTGGTCGACTTCGTGCGCGCGGCGGCGCGCGATCCCGAGGTGGTGACGATCAAGCAGACGCTCTACCGCGTGGGAGCCGCCTCGCCGATCGTGCGCGAGCTCATGGAAGCGCGCGAGAACGGCAAGCAGGTGGCGGTGCTGGTGGAGCTCAAGGCGCGCTTCGACGAGACCAACAACATCGTGTGGGCGCGCGCCCTGGAGCGCGCGGGCGTGCACGTGGTCTACGGCCTGCTGGGGCTGAAGACGCACGCCAAGATGTGCCTGGTGGTGCGCCGCGAGCGCGACGGCCTGCGCCACTACGTGCACCTGGGCACCGGCAACTACAACCCGGAGACCGCGCGGATCTACTCCGACTTCGGCTACTTCACCACCGACCCGGACATCGCCGCCGACGTCGCCGACCTCTTCAACGCGCTGACCGGCTACTCGCAGAAGAAGGCCTACCGCAAGCTGCTGGTGGCGCCCGCCGGCATGCGGCGCGAGATCCTCGCGCGGATCGATCGCGAGATCGAGGTCCACCGCGCGTCAGGCGACGGACGCCTGGCGTTCAAGCTCAACGCGCTGGTCGACAAGCGCTCGATCCAGGCCCTCTACCGGGCCTCGCAGGCGGGCGTCAAGGTCGACCTCCAGACGCGCGGGATCTGCTGCCTGCGGCCCGGCGTCCCCGGCGTCAGCGACAACGTGCGCGTGACCTCGGTGGTGGGCCGGTTCCTGGAGCACGCGCGCCTCTACTACTTCAGGAACGGCGGCGAGGAAGAGGTGCTCCTGGGCAGCGCCGACCTGATGCCGCGCAACCTCGACGGCCGCGTCGAGGTGCTCTTCCCGGTCGACGACCCCGAGCTCAGGAAGTCGCTGGTCGAGATCCTGGAGGTCCACCTCGCCGACGACGTCCGCGCCCGCCTCCTGAGCCCCGACGGCGACTACGAGCGCCTGAAGCCGGCGGGCGAGGATCCCGGCGTCGACTCCCAGCGCTGGATGCTCGAGCACCGGTCGACCTGGCACCGCGGCGACTGAGGTGGTAGCGAGAGTCCCGGATGACCCGGATCCTCCGGGATGATACCATGCCGCGATCCGTGTCCGGAGACGGCTTTCAGGAAGCGCCGCTCCCTTCGATCCGTCCGCCGGCCGATCCAGACGTCAAACTCGAAAAGGAGCACGTTCATGCCCAGACTTGTCCTGACCGTGGTCGCCGCCGCCTTCGGCCTCTCCTGCGTGGCCGCCCCGGGGGCGTTCGCGGACGACGCCGAGACCAAGCAACGGATCATCGAGAACCTCAAGGTCACCTACGAGCAGCTTCGCGACGCCGGCATCGAGGTCACGTCGATGGGGCCGAGCGCCCTCGGCGACGGCGCTCAGGAGGGCACCCTGGTCATCGGCGGTCGCCAGGAGCAGCGCTTCCTCCTCACCGCGGACACCAAGAGCCTCTACCTCCTGGGCGCCGGCCCCATCGACGTGAGCCGCAACTCCGAGGAAATCCAGGCCGAGCTCAAGCGCCTCGAAGAGGAGAAGATGGCCAAGGCCGCCGAGACCCGGAAGACCCTCGAAGAGGCGATCGCCAACCTGCCCTACCGCGGCAGCGCCGACGCTCCGGTGACCATCGTCGAGTTTTCCGACTTCCAGTGCCCCTACTGCTCCCGCGGCGCCGAGACCATGGAGCAGATCCTCGCCAAGTACCCCAACGACGTGAAGTTCGTCTTCCAGCACTTCCCGCTCGATTTCCACCCCTGGGCCAAGCCGGCCGCCATCGCCGCCACCTGCGCGGCGAACCAGAAGCCGGACGCCTTCTGGACCCTGCACGACAAGTACTTCGAGGAGCAGAAGGCCATCACCCCCGCCAACGTGCTGGAGAAGTCCAAGGAGTACCTCGCCGGCAGCGGCGTCGACATGGCGAAGTGGTCGGAGTGCGCCGAGAACAAGGAATCGGAGGCCTACAAGACCGCCGCCGCCACCGTCGACAAGGAGATGGCGACCGGCCAGAAGCTGGGGGTCTCGGGCACGCCGGGCTTCTTCGTCAACGGCCAGTTTCTCTCCGGCGCGCAGCCGCTCGCCAGCTTCGAGCCGCTGATCCAGGCCGCCAAGCAGTAGCCGTACCCACTGGGAGCGCAGGCGTCTCGCCTGCTTCCGGAAGCAGGCGGGACGCCTGCGCTCCCAGCAAAGTCGATAAGCCGCTATCGACTTTGCACTGCAGAGTCGATAGCGCGGGATAGACTCCCGCGCCCACTCCAATACCTCGGGCAAGGGATGCTGGTGGCGCTGGCGCGGTCGCCTATAATGCCGCCCGTCCACGGAGCCCCCGATGCCGGCCGCCAGGGTCTTCTACCTCCTCGCCCTGACCACCTTCCTGGGGATGGTCGGCGTCCTCGTGCCGGCCGCGGCGCGCTGGGCCCTCGCCGCCGACGCCGCCATCGTGGCGGCGTTCGCCTTGGATTTCTTCCGGGTGCGCCGCTCGCCGCTCGCCGCCGTGCGCCAGTGGCCGGAGCTGCTGGTGCAGGGGACCGCGGCGACGGTCCGGCTCGAGCTCGCCAACCCGGGCCGACGCCCGCTGCGCGTACGCCTGCGCGAGGCCCTGCACCCGGGCGTGGCGGCGGCGCCCGCGCGCACCGAGTGCGAGCTGCCGCCGGGCGGCCGCGCCACCTGGTCTTACCAGGTCCGCCCGCGGCGCCGCGGCGAGCACGACGTCGGCCCGCTCGACGCCCGCGTCCTCGGGCCGTGGCGCCTGGCCTGGGCGCAGCGACGCCTGCTGGCGCCGGAGCGCCGGCGCGTCTATCCCCAGGTGCGGTGGGAGGGCAAGGTCGGGCACCTCCTGCTGCTCGCCCACCGCCACGCCCTGGGCGGCAATCCGCAACGCCTCCAGGGCCTGGGACGCGAGCCCTACGGCGTGCGCGAGTACCTGCCCGGCGACCCCACCAACAAGATCCACTGGAAGGCCACGGCGCGCCACGGCCGCCTGGTGACGCGCGAGGAAACCTGGGAGCGCGGCGCGCGCCTGGTGGTGCTGCTCGACTGCGCCCGCGGCATGTCGGGGCAGGACGGCGAACGCTCGAAGCTCGACCACGCCCTGGCCGCGGCCCTGGCGCTCGCCCGGGTGGCGGCCTCGCGCGGCGACCGGGTGACGCTGGCGGCGTTCTCCGACCGCGTCGAGCGCACCCTGCGGCTGCACGGCGGCCGCCGCGCCCTGCAGGCGGCCTACGGCGGCGTCTACGACCTCGCTGCGCGGCTCGTGGAGCCCGCCTTCGACGTCGCCGCCGAGTACGCCTCGCAGCTCGAGTCCCGGCGCTCGACCGTGGTGCTGTTCACCTCGGTGGTCGACCTGGCGGCGGCGGAGCTGCTGCGCCAGGCGGTGCTGCGCCTCGAGCGCCGGCACCGGCCCATCCTCATCAACCTCGAGGACCCCGAGCTCACGGCCCTGGCCCACGGCGCTCCGGCCACGCCCGAGGACGCCTTCGCCCGGGTGGCGGCGCTGGAGATCCTGCTCGCCAATCGGCGCCTCGGCAAACGCCTGCGCCACGCCGGCGTGCGCGTCGTCCACACCGCGGCCGACCGCCTCGCTCTCGAAGCGCTCGAGGCCTACCTCGCGCTCTTCCGCTGAGCGTCCTGTCCGCCCACGGAGGGATCGTAGGGCAGAGTGCCGCTTGAGTCGCCGGGTCGCGCGGCTCCAGCAGGCTCTGCAAAGCTCTTCAGGGCGACCTGCTCAATCAGTTCAGACCCCATACCCATTAAGCTCTGATTACCGGAATGCGCAGCACGGCTTGCACCGCTACTTCGCCAATTGAGAGAAAAGCATGACGCCGCTTGCACCGCTGCTTCGGGAATTCCCGCTTAATAGGAACAAGGCTTGAAGAGAGCAAGCAGAAATTCCGGAGGACCATTGCTGGCTCGGATCGCTACTCTTGAAATGCGCGCTTAAGATTAACGGACTCCGAGACGATTCAGCCAAATCTCAGGAAGACGATTATCCCCCACCCCCTTGCCCAGGAGGAGAGGGGGCTCGATCGCTCTTATCGGGCCGGAATGGCCATCGGTCTAGTCGGCCTTGTCCGGTCCGTTGGTGCCATTTCCCTTGCCCTTTTCCTCGCCTTCGGGGGAAGGCGCGTCGTCCTCGTCCTCCCCATCGCCCTCCTGGTCTTCGGCGTCCTCCTTCTGCTCGGCTTCTTGCTCGGTGTCGAGCTGGGCGAGGAGCCCGAGGAGCTCGGCGGTCGCGGGCTCGGGGCTCGCGGCCGAAGTCGTCTCGATGATTGCGCGCAGATTCTGGCGGAACTGGGGGCTGGCGCGGAGCTTGGCGAGGAAGCCGGCGGCGGGGTCGTTGTCCTCGGCTTCGAGGTCGCGGAGCACCTCCTCAAGCGCGTCCTGGAGGTCGCGGAACGTGAAGCCGAGCCCGAGCAGGAAGTAGAGGGCGCTGTCGAGCTGGGGCATGGTGCCGCTCTCCCACTTGGAGATCGCGGCACGGCTGACGGACTGGCCGGTGGCCTTCTCGATCGCCTCGGCGGCCGGCCGCAGCGACCGGAAACCGGCCTTGTCCCTCAGGCGCTTGAGGGCCACCGGGATCGCCCGCGCGAGCAGCGGGGCGAGGATGGGCAGGTCGTCACGTCTATACATGTAGACAGTTTCCGTGTAGAGTAACGCTCCAAGCGGTCCGGGGCGTCTACGGTTTGCTCCGTGATCCTGGCGTATCCCTGCCCGTAGCGGGATTCTATCCCGTCAAGCCTTTGGGTCGTACCGTGTCGGCTTCCCTCTCGGTCATACAGCGCTACCGTCTCCAGCTCGTGCCGGAGACGGAGGACTACGGGCCGGCGGACGCGCGGGACAGCGCGGCAGTCGCGGCGTTCCTCTACCGGGTGGTCGAGCCCTTCCGGCATCACGAGATCGGCGGGGCGCTGTTCGTCGATTGTGACTATCGCATCGTCGGGCACACGATGCCCCACCGGGGGATCTATACGTCGGTGCTGATCGAGCCGCGCCAGATCTTCGTGGCGGCCCTCCTGGTCAACGCCGCGGGAGTGATCCTCTACCATAACCATCCGGCGACCGACGTCCAGCCGAGCAGCGGCGACATCCTCGTCACCGAGCGGATGCGGGACGCGGGCGAGATCCTGGGCATCCGGCTTCTCGATCATCTCATCGTGGGGACGCAGCGCGGGCGCTTTACCTCGCTCAGGAAGTCCCGCCGGGTGGTGCTGTTCGACTTCGGCGCCGTCGTCAGGATCCGGGACCTGCAGCTTGAGCCGTTGTCGGTTGACGGGCGGCGCAAGGTGCAGCCGAAGTACTGCGATCCGGCCACGGGGGAGACCTGGTCCGGCCGGGGAAACATGGCGCGGTGGCTGCGGCGGAAGCTCCGTCAAGGCTTTACGCTCGAAGACTTCAGGATTCGAGCATAGCACAGCAGGCGGCCGGGCGCCTGCCCTTCCCCATGACAGAGAAATTCCCGCATCGGTATAACTATAGGGGGGGCCGGGTGCTCTGCGTAAAGAGTTAAACGAAGTTTACGCGCAACCGGAAAGACGGTTGACGCTCGGGGTGAAATCCGGGCGTAAGTTACCGGAATCCGTGAATCCGCGTTGGCGGCGTCCGGCCGCCTCGGTATCAGGAAACAGAGACTCCCCCATCGCGCTGCCTGCCTCCTTCCGGCCGGGACGAAGCGGCCGAGGGCCAGGGACGTCGACCCTGCTGGAGCCCCGCGCTCAAGGGCTCGAGTCTTGTCCTTCATCTCCTATTGCGCATTCGGGGGGCGTTCTTGATCACGCCCCTCGATCTCGTCCAGGTAGTCGAGTATATCGGCGGCGGCGATCGACCCGGGCTCGTTCTCGAGGAAGGTCCGGAGTCGGCCGCGCAGGCCGGGGTCGCGGCGGAGCTGTTCGAGGGCGGCAGCCGCCGGGTCGTCCTCCTCGACCATCGTCTCTTCGATGGCGTCCTGGAGGTCCCGGAACGTGAACCCGAGCCCGGCGAGGAAGGTGACCAGATGGTCGGCGCGGGGGCAGGTGCCGTACTCCCACTTGGAGAGGGTGGCGCGGCTGACGGTCTGCCCGGTGGCGTGCGCGATCGCCTCGGCTGCGGGCCTCAGGGAAGGGTAGCCGGCGCGGAGCCGCAGGCGGCGAAGCGCGACGGGCAAGGCGGCGACGATGGCCCGTGCGGGCGGCGTGGAGCGCATGCGCCGATGGTAACATCTCCCCTGGGGTTTGTCTTCTATTGTAGACATGTGGTAGGGTCCAAGGAGCGGCGAGAAAGCCACGTCGAACGGGCTCAAGCGTCGCAGATCGAGCCGTCCCCGGCCGCGTCACGCTACTCACGCACGGTGCCCGATGGGCCATCCTGCCCCCCTCACCGCGCGAACCTGCTGACTCGACCGGACACGATCCCTCTCTCACACCCTCAACGCGCGGGTGACGACGGACCGGGGCGGCTCTTTTTTTCGTCCACGTCAAGAGACGTCATAGGCTGAAGAGCCGGGCCGGACCCGTGACGGCTAGAGGATAGGAACTGGGATCCGTGAACCTTCGTCGAGATTTCTGGGGAAGAGGGGTTGTCTTCCAATGTAGACACGTGCTAGGCTTCCGCGCGGCGGCAGGGGGACCCTGCCGCTGCCGTCCCCGGTCGTCGCCAGGAACCGGCAACGCGGATTCCCTCCGCCAGCACCTCCCCTGTTGACTCGACCGGACACGACCTAGACACGATCCCCCTCTCTCCAAAGGTGGGCGGAACGCGATGACCGGGGACGGCTGCTTCGTTGAACCCAATCGTCCATGGTAAGAGACGAATCAATGAGGAGTACCAGGCAGGTCTCGCCACCTCGAGTCGGCTCGAGAGAGAGACGCCGGGGCGCCGTGATGCGGAAGCGCCAGGCCGTGACGGGATGGAGCCCACAAAACGACATCGACAGATCCCTAAACGGCCTGTCCGAGGCCGGACTCGTCAGCCCTGAGCGAGGTCGTGGCTGCGGAGCTTGCGCCGCGCGTCCTCGATGATGGACGCCGTGACCTTCAGCGCCTGCGCCGACCGGTAGAACAGCATCGCCGCCGCGTATGCTTCGTCGTCGCGCGAGAGCTTCAGCGACTGGAAGACCGGCCACAGATCCGCCGCGATCTGCGCGACCTCGACGAAGCCGCCTCGCGCAAACACCGTGCCCGCGAGGTCGAGGCTGATCAAGGCGTACTCAAAGGGAATGTCGAGCGCGGCCACACCCTCCCGCGCCTCGCGGTAGCCCGTCTCCGCCAACACCAGTTCGCCGAGCTTCTCCTGACAGCGAGCTTCCGCCCAGACCATCTTGACCACAGGCAGCGAGCCCGGCTCGAAGTGCCTCACGCAATGCTCCAGACTCCGCGCGCGCTGAATGTGACCGAGCGCTTCGCGAACAACGGCTGTATCCTCCCCCGAAAACTCCAGCGCCACGCCGATATTGAAGGTCACCGCGAAGTAGTAGCGCTTGCCTACTTCGTCCCGATCCGCGTCAAGATGTGTCAAACACACCGAGTAGTCCTGTAGCGCTTCCGTGAAGCGCTCAGAGTGCCAGTGAACCAGGCCGCGCCACATCAGCGCCTTTCCCATCTCATGCGCGTCGATCCGCCGGGACACCCGAAGAGCCGATTCTACCGCCTCTCGTGCCGCATCGAGGTCACGCTGATTGAGACGAAGGTGGGCAAGCCGGAGCCAGAAATCCACCCGGTCTTCGAGCGGCGCCCCGCGGTGGAGCAACCCGGAGGCCACGCACGCCACTTCCGCCTCATCGTGCCGCCCGAGGCCCCGCAGTCCAGTAGCGTACAGCGCGAAGCCACGCCCTTTCAGGATGCCGGGAGTGCGAATTCCGCAATGCTCTGGCGGGATGCGGTCCGCAAGTCTCGGCAGCCACTCGGACAGCTCGAAGCCCTTCCGCGGCTCGGTGAAGATCAGATGGTCACACCGGCGGCAGACTTCGAGGAAGACTGCCTCATGCCAGAACCGCGGCTCGGACAGCAGCCGCTCCACCTCCGCCGGCAGCTCGATATCCCTGATAAGCTCTTCTGCTTGCTCCAGATCGACTAACCACGCCATGGGGTACCCCCTCTCAGAGATTTGTCCCGAGCCTACACCAGGTAGGCGTCGCCTGTGCAACCAAGATGCGCAGAAGCTGGGGAGCGGCTCGAAATCTAGCGCCCTGGCGTCTCGAAGCCGCCAGGGGCCTAGGCTCCCGCCTCGCCGTATCATACAGGCGGAACGGTGACGTGCGCCGTTCCGCCTGCTCTGGTTTCTCCCACCCATCCTATCCGTGCGGATACATCACTACCCCCGCATTGGCGGTTGGCCCGTCCGGCTCGGCCGGATCGTCGCCCTCGTCGTCTCCGTCCTCATCGGTACCGAAGACGACCACCAGGACCTTGGAGACCCACTCGATTGCGGCATCCTTGGCCCGCGTCAGGAACAGCCCGACAAGGCCCGGAGGAGGGGACACGGCGACCGAAGGGCCGCCGATCATCGCGGACGTCGACGGGATGCCGACCACCAGGGCCGGAGCGACCGACACCGCCGCCGGCAGGGCGGGAAGGGCCGCCGCCGCGCAGAGCACCACGGCCAGGAGGACAGATACGAGGCTTACTCGTGACATGACGCCACCTCCAACCGACGAGTAGCGGACATGCCCTATTGCCGCCCGCGCTCGTCACAGATGTCATTATCCAACCGTGCCAAGAATCACCGCCCTGATGGCGTGGCTCGGGCTCTGCGCGGCGGGAATTTCCGGCTCCTAATATGGACGCTAAATGAGCGCAAATGGTAATCTCTAAACTCTTACGTCTCTAATGGTAGACACGGAGTTCGTAACCCGCCGCGCAGGCGACCACCTGGTCGACGCAATCGGGCCAAGACTGGCGCGTTCGGCGGGTTGCCTGGAAGCGGCGGTGTGAAGTATGCTCCTGTACGGTCCTTCAGTTTGCTGTGTCGGGGCGTACATGGGTGGCTGGTCGTGCCGCCCGTGTGCGCATCGGGGGACCGGCGGGGGTTGGACTGTCCCAGCTCCCATCAGTGGAGGTGTATGATGAGGAACTCGACCACGACTGCGGCGCTACTTGCGACCGCCGTTACTATCATTCTTGCCATGTCCACGACATCCGCAGCATGGGCAGCCTCTCCCGAGAAGAACATCTTCGGCCTGTCGCCGGAGGTGGCCAGCCAGCTTCCGGGCGTGCCCCACCTCTTCCAGATCAGGAATGCGTCCGCGCCGCCTCAGATCGCGCCGGGCGAGAAGTTCAAGCTCGGCGAGGTCATCGCCCGGTTCCCGCTCTCGATGAGTGACGAGGAGATCGAGCAGATCGCCAAGTTCTCGGGCGCCAAGGCGGTGAGACGGATCAGCCCGCTCGGCCTCTTCGTGATCGAGGGCGAGGAGAGCGCGGCAGGCACTCAGGAGCTCATGGACGACCTGTGGCAGACGGGGACGGTCGTCGACATGCCCCCAACTATCTCGGCGGGGGTCTCACGGCAGTCTTCAACCCCGACGATCCGCAGCACGTTAACGGGAACCAGTGGCACATCGACCAGCCGTCCGACATCGACCTGGATCTGCCGGAGGCATGGGGCGAGATCACGCGGGGCTCGGATGAAGTCGTGATCGCGCAGACCGATAGCGGCCTCAAGCTCAGTCATCCCGAGTTCGCCAACCGACTCTTCGTCAATCCCGGAGAGATTCCCGGCAACGGGATTGATGACGACGACAACGGGTACAGAGATGACGTATCCGGGTGGAACACGATCAGTGAACCCCCCAACAATGACGTCAACGACACGGAGATTGGTCACGGCACCTGGGTGGCAAGCCTCCTCATGGCCAACACCGACAACGCCTTCCAGGTCGCCGGCGTGGATCACCGAGCAAAGATCCTGCCGCTCAAGATGGGCGACGGCACGTCGACTTCGGCAGAGGAACTCCAGGCGCTCATGGCAGCGCTCGATTATCTCGTAGCCAACCCTGACTTCGCGTCGGTGGTGAACATGAGCGTCGCCGGGTACTTCGCCGATCCGATGCTGTTCAACTCGATCACGGCGGCCGCCGCGACGCACATCCTGATCGGTGGCTCGCCGCCCACCGGGCTTAACTCGTGCACCGGGCTTCCGAACGGCCATCCTGACGTGATCACGATCGGCGCCACGGACAGAAATGACGCGCTTGGTATTTTCACCGCGACGGGCGCCTGTCTGGATTTCGTCGCTCCGGGCGTCGACATCACCACGGCATCGTTTGTGGACTCCACGAACGCTTTGGCGTTTCATGCAGGCGACGGAACCTCGTTTGCCACGCCCCTGATCACAGGCATCGCATCGTTGTGTCTGGCAATCCATCCAGCTATGTCCAAGGATGAGTTCTATGAGGCGCTCAAAGCGGCGGCGGTCGACCTCGGAGCGCCAGGAAGGGACAATACCTTCGCCTGGGGACGGCCGACGGCCTATGGAACGCTCGACGTCATCCGGACCATCTTTGCGGACGGATTCGAGACCGGAGACACGAGCCAATGGAACTGACGCTCGTTGCAGTGCTCCTCGGGAGTGTCCTTGCGGGCGCTCCCGGCGGTGTGCCGCTGGAGAAGATCACCGACAGCACCATGCTGCCGCCAGGTGTCTCAGGTACGTTCATCATCGATAGCCGTCCGGTGTCGTGTCTCGGCAACGTTTTCTTCAACGCGCTCGAGGATGGCGCGCTCATCGGCCTCTATGCCGCGACGCCGCAGGGGCTCGCAGTGATCGCGAACCGCACGATACCCGTTCCAGGAACCATGCTTACGTTCCAGAACGCCACGAGAACAGACTGCGGAGGCGACCGGCTTGTGTTTCTGGGTGCCGGTGACCGGAGCTCCCTTACGCCACAGGCCGGCATCTATACCTTCCAGAACGGCGCGATCAGTCCTCCGCTACTTGAAACTGACATGCCGCTCAGTGACAGCGACATTCAGAGCTTCTCTTCGCTTGATGCGACCGAGCTCGGCATCGTGGCCGACGTCAGCCTGTTTCCGGCTACCGACAAGCAGGTTGTGGTGATGAGGCCGTTCGGCGGAGCACCGACGATCATAGCGGACCGGTCGACTGTCCTGCCCGGCCAGACGCAGCCCCTGTCGATCCTCTCGCGGCCAATACTCGCGGGCTCGGACGTCTTCTTCCACGCCAGGACGGACTTCGACGTCGGTATCTATCGCTGGCGAAACGGTGAAGGTATCACGATCGTCGCGGACGTGGACACGCCGGTACCCCTATCCGGCCAGGGGAACTTCGGCGCTTTCGGCATCTTCACGAACCTCAACGGCCGGGTCGTATTCGGGGCGACGTTCGCCGGAGGGCTCGGCCTCTTCGCATTCCAAGCCGGCGATCTGGAGCCTGTCGTGCTTCCCGGTGATCTGACCGCAGAAGGGGCAACCCTTGTCTCGGCGTTTGAGCCGAGGGGCGCGGGGAACCTCCTCACCTCCTGGGTCGGACCCAGGACGCCCCGTTTCTCGATGCGGTTTTCGTCAAAGAGGGCGACGGCCCCGTGCGCCGCCTTCTCGGCGTCGGGGACACCTTCGAGGGCCGGGACGTCCACACCGTCGCAAGCAACGCCGATCACCGGGACGTACTTGTCTGGGCCGGAAACCTGGATCCTCCCTTCACAGCCATCTACCGCGTGCGGTTCGGGGCGGCGGCAACGGACATTCCGGCGCTGTCGTGGTGGGGAATACTGGCCCTGGCACTTGGCCTGGGGCTCGTGGGGTGGCAGGCACTTCGACGGCTCTGAACACCACCTGAAGTGTATGCGCCGGTGACGCGCCGCGATCGCGCTTCACCTCGACTGCCTCGAATGGAGGATACGCCGGTGAGGAGTATGAACAGGCATAGGGGAGCGGCCAGCCTCCGGACGGCGTGTCGCTGCCGGTCGTAGCCTGTTAGGCTCTCGATCCGCATGACGCCACCTGCCGAGCCGCAGCCCGACGCCCTGGCCCGGGCGCGCGACGCCGCCGTGGCGCTCTTCGCCGCCGGCGCCGCCGTCGTCCTCTTCGTCCACTTCCGCGCCTACGTCTACGAGGACGCCTACATCACCTACCGCTACGCCGACAACCTGGCGCGCGGCCTGGGCTTCGTCTTCAACCCGGGAGAGCGGGTGCTCGGGACCTCGACGCCGCTCTTCGCCCTCGTGCTCGCGGCGCTCGCGACGCTCGGCGCCGACGTGCCGGCGGCCGGCGCCGCGCTCTACGCCGGCGGCCTCGCCGCCGCCGCCCTCGGCGGCGCCTGGGTCCTGCGGCGCTACGGCCACGGCAACCTGGGGGCCGTCTACGTTGTGGCCGTGCTCTGGGGGATCGGCAACGGCTACAAGTACTTCGGCATGGAGACGACGTTCTACGCCGCGCTGCTGCTGGCGACGGTGATCGCGGCCTTGCGCGGGCGTGCGGTGGCGACCGGGATCCTCCTCGCCCTCGCCTTCCTGACCCGCTACGACGCCTTCATGCTCACCGCGGCCCTCTTCGTGACGCTGTGGATCGCCCACCGCGAGATCCCCTGGCGCACGTACCTCGCGGCGGCGGTGGTGGTCGCGCCCTGGCTCGTCTTCGCCTTCCTCTACTTCGGCTCGGTCATGCCCAACACCCTGGCGGCCAAGACGCGGGAGGTGATGCCCCTCGAGTACATGGCGGGCTCCCTCGAGCGGATCGCCGGCGGCCTCGTCGAGCCCCTCGATCCCGTCCTGCCGCGGTCGCCTCTCTTCCCGTGGGCCGCCGCCGTGGGGCTCGCCGCGCCGCTGCTCGTCCGGACCGTGCGGTGGGCGCGGCGCGACGTCCATCTCGTGCTCTTCCTCGCCTTTCCCGTGCTCCTGTGGCTCGGCTACGCGCTGATCGGTCCGCCGCTGGCGCACGACTGGTACTTCCTGCCGGCGACGCTGTTCTTCGTCCTCGGCGGCCTGCTGGCCTGGGGCGAGATCCTGGGACGCCTGGTCCGAGGCCGCTGGCCGGCGCTCCTGGCGCTCGCTCTGGTGGCGGCGAGCGCCCTGGCGTTGCCCGGCGCGGTGGCCGCCGAGCGGCAGCGGATGATGGGCTCGGTCGTCTACCTGCGGCGCGCCGAGGCCTACGAGCTGCTGGCGCGCTTCATCCTGCGCCACGGTCTCCAGGACCTGCGGCTGGTGACCTTCGAGCCCGGCTACCTGACCTACGTGACGAAGAGCCCGGTCATCGACGCCGTCGGCCTGGTCAGCAAGGACGTGCCGCGGGAGGGCTCGAGCGGCGAGCGCCTGCAGCAGATCGTGGACGAGCGGCACCCCGACCTGATCCTCGCCTCGAGCGTGGTCGTCGGCCGGCTCGAGGGCCCCTACGTGCCGCTCTACCACAGCGCCACCAAGTCGCTCTACGTCGCGAGCGGCGTCCTGGCGGAGAGGATCGACGCCCTGGCGTGGTCCTGGGTCCGCGGCACCTTCGGCGAGGCCCCTGGGCCCGGCGCGCTGCGCCATCCCCTGCGCGTCGACTTCGACGTCCTGACGGACGACTGGATCGCTACCAGCAGCCGGGAAGCCGCCGTGGGCCGGCCGCGCGCCCTCTCCTTCCGCGGCGAGAAAACGGCGGGCTCGTACCTCCACACCTCAGGCTCGCGCGGCGCCGGCATCGTCGCCAGCCCGCCGGTGGTGCTCGACTTCGACGTCCTGTCCTTCCTGGTCAACGCCCCGAGCCGGACGAAGGTCGAGCTGCTCGTCGACGGCCAGGCCGTGCTCGCTTTCGACGGCCGCGACGGCATGGGCGAGGAGATGGAAGAGGTCGTCTGGCCCGTCCACAGTTGGCGCGAGCGTACGGCGATGTTGCGGCTCTTCGACGCGGCGCACGGCTACCTCGCCCTCGACCGCCTGGCCTCGCGGCGCTTCGCGCGGCCGCTGCCGCTCGACGATTTCGAGACCGACCCGGCGCGTTTCGGCGAGCTCTGGGCGCAAGGCTTCGGCGACCGGCCGTGCCACTTCCTGGTGCTGGCTCCGCGCTACGGACTGGCGGCCGTCCTCGGCAAGGCCACGGCGGCGAGCCTGTGCCGCCACGGCGTCCGCGAGCTGGTAAGCCGTCCGTTCACGGTCGAGCGCGACCGGCTGGCGATGACCGTCCTCGACTACGGCGGACGCCGGACCCGGGTCGAGCTGCGCGACGGCGGCGAGGTGACGCACCGCTTCACCGGCGGCGACGTGCGGCGGCCGGTGGGCCTCGTCTGGGACGTCTCCGGCCTGCGCGGGCGCCGGGTCGTGCTCGCCGCGGTCGACGACGACCGGCGGCTGCGTCAGGGCATCGGCGTCGACGACGTGGTGCTCTTCGATTGGGAGGACTGAGCCGCTCAGGTAGACTGTCCCGCGGACGCACGCCGTGCGCCCTTACGTCCCCATGGAGGCGAGCATGCATGGCCAGATGATGGACCGTCCCCTGTTGATCTCGTCGCTGATCGAGCACGCGGCGCGCTACCACGGCGACGCCGAGATCGTCTCGCGGACGCACGACCATCCCCTCCACCGCACCACCTACGCCGAGGTCCACGAACGCGCCAGGAAGCTCGCCGGCGCCCTCGAACGGCTGGGCGTCGCGCCCGGCGACCGGGTGGCGACCCTGGCGTGGAACGACTTCCGCCACGTCGAGCTCTATTTCGCCGTGTCGGGCATGGGAGCGGTCTGCCACACGCTCAACCCGCGGCTCTTCCCCGAGCAGCTCGTCTACATCGTCAACCACGCCGAGGACGCCTGGATCGCCGTCGACCCGACGTTCGTGCCGCTGGTGGAGTCCTTCGCCGACCGCATCCCCGGGGTGCGCGGCTTCCTCGTCCTCTCCGACGCGGCGCACATGCCGGCGACCGCGCTGGCCGGCGCGCTGTGCTACGAGACGTTGCTGGCGGCCGAAACGGCCGAGCGCGAATGGCCGGTCTTCGACGAGAGGACGGCCTCGAGCCTGTGCTACACCTCGGGCACCACCGGTCATCCGAAAGGGGTCCTCTTCTCCCACCGCTCCACGGTGCTGCACACCTTCGGCGTGTGCATGGCCGACACCTTGGCGATCGGCAGCCGCGACGTCGTGTTGCCGGTGGTGCCGATGTTCCACGCCAACGCCTGGGGCCTGCCCTACGCCACCGCCATGTGCGGCGCCAAGCTGGTGATGCCGGGCCCGAAGCTCGACGGCGAGAGCGTCTGCGAGCTGCTCGGCGGCGAGGGCGTGACGTTCACCGCCGGGGTGCCCACGGTGTGGCTGATGCTGCTCGACTACCTGAAGAAGAGCGGCCGGCGGCTGCCCAAGCTCGAGCGGGTGGTGATCGGCGGCGCCGCGGCTCCGCGCTCGATGATCGCCGCCTTCGAACGCGACCACGGCGTGACCGTCATCCACTCCTGGGGCATGACCGAGACCAGCCCGCTGGGCACCGTGGGCACCTTGAAGCGCCGCCACCGCGAGCTGCCCGAGGAGCAGCGCCTCGACTACCAGGTCAAACAGGGCCGCGCCATCTACGGCGTCGAGCTCAAGGTGGTGGACGATCAAGGGCGCGAGCTGCCGCGCGACGGCAAGGCCTTCGGCGAGCTGATGGTGCGCGGGCCGTGGACCGTCGGGTCGTACTTCAAGGGCGAGGGCGGCGAGATCCTCGAGGGCGGCTGGTTCCCCACCGGCGACGTCGCCACCCTCGACCGCGACGGCTACATGCAGATCACCGACCGCTCGAAGGACGTGATCAAGTCCGGCGGCGAGTGGATCTCGTCGATCGACCTCGAAAACGAGGTGCTGGGGCACCCGGGGGTGGCCGAGGCCGCGGTGGTCGGCGTCGCCCACCCGAAGTGGAGCGAGCGTCCGCTGCTGGTGGTGGTGCCGGCCGACGGCGCGCGGCCCGGGCGCGAGGAGATCCTCGAGTACCTGCGCCCACGGGTGGCGAGATGGTGGTTGCCCGACGACGTCGTCTTCGTCGACGAGCTGCCCCACACCGCCACCGGCAAGATCTCCAAGAAGACGCTGCGCGACCGTTTCAAGGACCACGTGCTGCCGACGGTCGCCTGAAGGTGACTGTCGCCTGAAGGTGCGCTATACTCGCCTGAAATCCGCTGAAACGCCGGCTCGACCAGGGGGACTTGGGGCCGTCTTGGCGAGCCGGACCCGGAGGTGAGCCATGAGGAGATGGATGATGATCGTGCCGGCGACGCTCCTCGTCGCCGGGTGCGCGTCGACGCCCCTCGAGCCCTTCGACTGCGACGTCGAGCTCGAGCGCCAGGACCGGGTCGTGAGGGTGAGCGACGCCCGGCCCGGCCGCTACGTCGTGATCCTGGACGACGGTGCCCAAGGCGTGGCGGCCTTCGAGGCCCAGTCGATCCAATCGGTGGCCTCGTCGGTGGGCGCGCGCGACGTCGAGGTCTTCTCGACGGTCGGCGGCTTCGCGGCGGCGATGGACCGCCGGGCCGCCCGCGAGCTGGCCCGCGACCCCCGCGTCCTGCTCGTGCAGCAGGACGGCAGCAAGACGGTCGGGCCGCGCGTCGGCATCGAAGCCGAGGTGGTCTGGGGCCTCGACCGCATCGACCAGCGCGCGCTGCCGCTCGACGGCGTCTACGACCCCGGCGCCACCGGCCGCGGGGTCCACGCCTACGTGATCGACACCGGCGTCGACACCAGCCACGAGGACTTCGCGGGGCGCATCGGCGAGTGCTTCTCGGTCCATCCGCCGAGCTGCGAAGACGACTTCGGTCACGGCACCCACGTCGCCGGCACCTTCGGCGGCACGCAGTTCGGGGTCGCCAAGGAGGTGACGATCCATCCGGTGCGGGTGCTGCGGGCGGGCGACGGCGCCGACTCCGACGTCATCCGGGGGATCGAGTGGGTCACCGCCCACGTCCGGGACAACGGCTGGCCCGCGGTGGCCAACATGAGCCTCGGAGGCGGCAGGGCGGACGCGCTCGACGTGGTCGTGTGCCGTTCGCTGGCGGCCGGGGTGGTCCACGCGGTGGCGGCGGGCAACGACTCGGGCGACGCCTGCGGCGGCTCGCCGTCGCGGGTCAGGCAGGCGCTGGGCGCGGGCGCCACCGGCAACGACGACGGCCGCGCCTCGTTCTCGAACTTCGGCGTGTGCGTCGACGTCTTCGCGCCCGGGGTCAACGTCCGCTCCGCCCGCAACCGCGGCGGCGCCACGGTCTTCAGCGGCACCTCGATGGCCTCGCCGCACGTGGCCGGCGTGGCGGCGCTGTGTCTCGAGCGGCGGCCGGGCTCGACGCCGGCCGAGGTCAGGGAGTGCGTCCTCGGATCGGCGACCGCGGGCGTGGTCGGCGATCCGGGACGCGGCTCGCCCAATCTCCTGCTCTACGCCCGCGACGAGTGAGAGATTGCAGGGTCTGCAACGGACTTCCGCGTAAGGATGGAGGACTGTCGGGAAGTATCGTCAGCCGCTCGGCTCAGCTACCCCGCAAACGGGATCTTCTGCGCTCCAGGCCGATTCTGTGGGCGCCTTTCGTGCTTTATGGCTGAGTCGAGAGAAGAGCGGTTTGCTCCCTGCACCAACCTGGAGCTCAGACGAGCTTGACGAGAGCTCCGAGACCGGCGGCGGCCCGGGTCACGCGATCACGAAGCCCGCCGGCGCTCGATGAGCTCGGCGAGCTGCTCGAAGGTCACCCGCCCTCGAAGAGGCCGCGGATGCGCAGCATCTCGCGCCCCAGTCGGCCCTCGGCCTGGTCCGAGGTCTCGCTCTCGACGAGCGACACGAAGAGGCCCTCGATCAGCGGCAGACGCGCCTCGGCCGCCGGCACCCAGAGGCCCGACTGGCCCAGGACCTGGCACAGGCCGAGGGTCTGGAGCAGGCGCGTCTTGCCGCCCGAGTTGGGCCCGGTGATCACCGTCGCCCCGATGGACTCGGAGCGCTCGACGTCCGCCGGCACCGGCGGGCGCGGCTGGCTGAAGAGCAGCGGGTTGAAGGCCCGCCGCACCCGCAGCGGACGGCGCGAGTCGAAGTCGGCGAGCGAGACCGCGAGCCCTCGCGCCGCCCCGGGTTCCCGAGACGCTAGGCCGCGGCGTCCGCGGCCGGTTTCTTGGCGGCGCACTCCAGGCAGACGCTATGGATCTGGAGGGTGTGCTCTTCGGAGTCGAAGCCGTGGGCGCGGCAGATCTCGCGCTGCATGGCCTCGATCGCCGGGCTCACGAACTCGGCCACCCGCCCGCGGGCCGCCCAATCGGATCCGAGCTTCGCTCGCGACGAGCGGACTTGAAAGATCTGAGTCCACTCCGCGTTCAGGCCCAGCTCGTAAGGCTTTAGCGTGATGCCCCACGCGGCAGGATGATCGCGGCAGTGCTGAATCAGGTCGCCGAGCTGCTCAAGGTCCCAGCGCGTGCTCGAAGCCGGACGACAGCTTACGCACCAGCCCCAGCTCGACGCCGCTGTAGTAGTGCTGGAGGATCTCGCGGTAGCCGAGGTGGCGACGCGCCATGCCGAAAGCGCCGGCCTGGCACATGCCGACGCCGTGGCCCCAGCCGCGGCCCTCGAAGAGCCAGCCGCCGTTGCCGTCGCGGCGGGCTTCGAAGAGGGTGTCGGGCACGTCGAGGGTCCAGCGTACGGCCAGGCCCTCGACCTCCTGGGTGCGGCCGTCGCTGCCGAGCAGCTTGAGCTTGCCGACGCGGCCCGAAACGCCGCGCGCCAGCACCTCGAAGCCGGAGAAGGGGAAGCCCGGGTAGCGGGTCTGGACGGCGCGCCGGAGCTCGCCGTCGGTGACGTGGCGGGTCCAGCGTTGCCGGGGGGCGTGGCGGCCGAGGGCGACGGCACGCGCCGCGATCGGCTGCACCAGGGCCACCAGCTCGCGGCGGTGCCAGTAGAGGTCCAGGCGATCGCCGGCGGCCAGCTCGAGGGGCGCGGCCACCAGGGCGGCGTCCACGCGGCGGAAAGTCGTGAAGTGGTCGGGCAGCCGGAAGGTCCGGTGGCCCGCGGACGTGCGCACCGTCAGTCCGGCCTCGTCGAGCTCCAGGAAGTGGGCGTCGTCGTGGCGCAGCGCGCCGACGTAGAGCGCCAGCCGGAAGAGCAGCGTCTCGATCTCGTCCTCGCCGAGCGGCTGGTCGCGCGGCTCGGCGAGCACGCCGCTCTCCGCCAGGTAGCTGGCCAGGCGTACGTCGCGCTCACGCCAGTCGGGCGGCGGGTCGGCCGGCGGCTCCAGCCCGGCGGCGAGGACGCGCGGATCGAGCGCCAGGTCGAGGACCGAGGCGAGGAAACGCGTCACCTCGCGGCGCTCGAGCGAGGCCAGCCGGTCCTGCGGCACCGGCAGGCCGGCGAGCAGCGCGAGGTGCTCGAGGCGCGCCTCCAAGGTGCGCTCGGGGGGTCCCGGCGAGGGCGGCAGCAGCCGCTCGGTGAGCGGGCGCGGAAAGCTCTCGCCGGCCGCGTCGCCGCCGAGGCGCTGCGGTCCCGCCTCCATGCAGGGCACGCCCCGGAGGTAGGCGCCGCGCTTCAATGGGAAAACGACCTCGACGTTTTCGGTGTGGCCGCCGCAGGTGGCGCCGTAGAAGGTCTCGGCGGGCTGGCCCTCGAAGAGCACGACCTCGCCTGCGGTCTCGGCGACCGCCCGGTCGGAGAACGGGTGCTCCACCGCCATGCCGCCGTAGACCTGGCAGCGCGGGGTGGAGCAAATGTCGTAGCCCTCGCTCGAGAACTCGCCGAGGCTGCGCACGGCGTAGGTGCGGGCCGCCACGGTCTGGGCCTTCAGGGCCTCGAGCTGGTCGTAGAGCTCGGGGCCCATCTCCCGCGGCACCACGCCGCGCAAGTAGTCGTCGAGCTCGAGCTCGTTGATCAGGTTGAGGCGCCCGCGGCCGTTCAGGTAGAGCAGCACGCGTCCGCGGTAGCGGCCGCCGTGGACGGCGATGCCCGCGCCCTCGGGGGCGGTGAGCTCGAGCCAGCGGCCGGCGGCGAAGTGGGCGCGTCCGCCGCCGGCGATGGTGAAGCCGGGGTTCTCGAGGGCGCCGCCTTCGCTGGCGACCCACGCCTGGCTCAGGCCGAGGCCGGCCAGGCGCTCGCGGTGCGGCTCGGCCTCCTGGCGGCTGGCGAAGCGCCCGTAGCGAACCTTGTAGAGGTCGGTGCCGGCGTCGAAGACGGCGTCGGCGGGCTCTCCCGTCTCTTTGCGCAAGTAGTCGGCAATGCCCTCGGCCTGGCGCTCGTCCTTGAGCGCCGCGACCTGCAGCCGGTAGATCGGCGCCCGCGCCAGGACGTCGGCGGGCGCCACCGCCGTCGCCACCGAGAGCGGATAGGTGACGTCGCCGGCGACGAGCTCCACCCCGGCGTCGCAGCAGGGCAGCTCCAGGCGCTCGAGGTCGCTCGCCAACCCGACGCGGATCGAGAGCGGCTCGGCCGGCCCGGGCACGATCCGCGGCGCCGGCGCCGGCAGCGGCGGCTCCACCTCCGCGGCCGGCGGCGGCGGGTGCGGGGGCGGGGGCGACGGCGGCCGCGTCTCGGGCTGCGGGCGGACGCAGGCGAGGAAGAGACAGAAGAGCAGGAGAAAGCGCGGGCCGTAAACTTTCGCGGAGGCCGTCATCGCGCAGCTAGCTGCCGAAGCGCGGTCTCTTGACCTCGCGCCGGTAGTCGAGTCCGCCCAGCTCGAGGGGCTGGGCCATCTGGTAGAGGCGGCTCACCAGCATCGCCGAGATGCGCTCTTCGAGGAGCTCGACGGCCGGCGCCGCCGGCCGCCGCTTCACGGCTTCGACCACGTCGGCGTCGGTGCCCGGCAGCGGCCCTCGCGGCCGGGGCGCTGCGCTGCGCTCGAGCGGGTAGTTGGTGGTGAAGATCGTCGGCAGCCGCCGGGTGTAGCGGGAGTTGATCACGTAGTAGAGCGTGTCGCGCACCCACTCGGTGGGTTTCTGGGCACCGAGCTCGTCGAAGACCAGCAATTCGGTTTCGATCACCGGATCGAGGACCTGGCGTTTCGATTCCTCCGAGGTGGGCTCGAAGGTCGCCTGGATCTGGTGGATGAGCGAGGTGAAGTCGACGAAACGGCCGCGCACGTGATAGCGCCGAATGAGCTCCAGGAGCACCGCCGCGGCGAGGTGGGTCTTGCCGATGCCGGGGGGCCCCACGTAGAGGAGCCCCGAATCGCAGAAGCCGCCGTCGCGCTGGACGAAGTCGTCGACGTAGCGCCGGCTCACGCGCAGCGCGCGCACCAGGGCGTCGCGCACGCGGGCGTTGGCGTTGGCGGTGTTGAAGTTGTCGAGGGTGCAGCCGCGGTAGCGGGCCGGCACGCCGGAATACTCGACGAGCCGCGGCACCAGCTTCTCGCGCCGGCACGAGCAGGGCTCCGCACGGCCGGCGCCGCCATCGTCGACCACCGTCCAGCTGCGGCCAAGGCAGCGCGGACAGACGCCCTGCGGCTCGGGCAGGATCCGGTCGGGAGAGATCGCGGGCGTCTCGGCGCGCATCAGGGGGATGGTAACACGGTTGTCAGCGGTGAGGCCGGTCGCGTCAGACCTTGACGGGGGCGCCGCCAGGCTCCATCATCGGACCATGCGAGTCGCCACTACCCTATCCCTTCCTGAAGAGCTGGTACACGCCATGGACGAGCGAGCCAACGACTACGGGGACAGGTCTCGATTGGTCGAGGAGGCTGTTCGGGCCTTTCTCCTGACCCCCCGCCAGGACGACCTTGACGCCCACGATCTGCTGCTCATCGACCGCCACGCCGAAGAGCTCAACGAGGAAGCGGCGGACGCGCTCGATTACCAGGTCGCCTTGTGAGACGCGGGAGACGACGATGAGCAAACCCGGCATGATCAATATCCGCAACTTGTCGATCAAGTGCGGCAACTGCGACACTTACCAGACGCTGAGCGGCTTTCGCCACGACGACGAGCGGGGCTGGAACGTCTACACCTACGAGTGCGAGAACGACGTCTGCGATCCAGCGGTGACCCGCACCTACCTCGAGGTGCCCGTGGAGCTCGACGCGTTCGCCAACCGTGACCCCGACTGGCACGGCGGCAAGGTCCACGCCGGCGCCGATCACGGCCACGAGCACTGAAGCCGTCGAAGACGGCGTTGGCCACGTCGGAGGACTCGGCCCGCGTCGGCCGCGGGTGCAGCGTTATCGACTCGAGCATCTGGGTGGCGACGATTACCGGCTTGCCGTAGAGGCGGCCGGCGCCGATGATCTCCTTCTGCCACACCGGCACCTCGTGGAGCGGCACCTCGACCCCGAGGTCGCCGCGCGCGACCATCACCGCGTCAGCCTCGCGCACCGTCGCGGCCAAGTGCTCCATGGCCTTGACGCGCTCGAGCTTGGCGACGAGCGGCAGCAGCCCGCCGGCCTCGTGCACCACCTCGCGCACGGCCCGGAGGTCCTCGGGACCGCCGACGAAGCTCACCGCCACGTAGTCGGCCCCTTCCGCCACCGCGAGCGCCACGTCGGCGCGGTCCTTGTCGCTGATGGTGAAGGGCAGGTCGGTGTCGGGCTGGTTGATGCCCTTGCGGGTGGCCACGGATCCGCCGTGACGCACCCGCGTCCGCACCCGGTGCTTCTCGATCTCGACCACCTCGAGCTCCACGTGCCCGTTGTCGATGAGCATGCGCTCGCCGGGCCGGAGGTGGCTCAGGAACTCGGGGTCCTCGACCGGCAGCTCGGCGCCCTCGCCGAGGGCCACCTCCTCGCCGGCCGTCAGCGTCCGGACGCCGTCGATCTGGCCGAGCCGGTAGCGCGGCCCCTTGAGGTCGGCGATCACCGGCACGAAGCGGTCCTGGGCGCGGGCCACCCTACGCACCGTCCAGATCATGCGCCGGTGGTCGTCGTGGCTGCCGTGGGAGAGGTTCAGACGCACCACGTCGACGCCGGCGTCGAAGAGCCGGGCGACGACGTCCTCGCCGGCGCTGGCCGGCCCGAGGGTGGCGACGATCTCGGCCTTACGTTCCATGGTGCCCTCCGCTCGGAGAGCCGCCTCCGGCGGAGCGCCGACTATAGGCAGATCCGGGACGAAAGGGAAGGCGGGAGCGAAACGTTGCCGGGCATCCTCGCGCCGCTCGTGGCGTTCGGCACCGACGCCACCGCCACGATCGTGGCGCCCTACGTGGTGGACCAGATCCGCGTTTCCGACAGTCTGAAACTTCCTTCTCGGTTTGCGCTTCGACGACATCGCCTTCGAGGACGCCCTGACGGGTCTCGAGCGCAGCGACTCGCAGGCGAGCCCCACGGTGGGCGTGGTCGTCACGCCCCGCGAGGGCTTTTCGGTCTACCTGAGCAGATCCTCAAGAGTTCCTCAGCTCTGAGGAACCGGTTTCGAGATTCGCGGAGGGGGAAGACGGCGAAGCCGTGGCCGACCGCACCGGCATCGACAGGCGGTCGAGCTCCAGCCAATTTACCTCCAGCTGCGCTAGCTCCTCGAGGGCGCTATCCTTCGTGCCATCTTCCGAAAGGCTCAGATAGGCCCGGTCCGGCCACTCATCGATCGCTTTGACCGCCTCACCTCGCAGGCGCCTCACGAAGCGTAAGCGAAAGAAATCGGTGGAGAGCCCATCGAGAGCGGTGGCGATCCGTTGACGGGTCATAGATGGCGTTACACCGACGCGGCGATATCGGCGAAAGTCCCTGAGAAAGCGCAGGAGGTAGACCACGAGGCCGCCAACGAGGCAGATTGCCATTGCAGCCCAAAGGAGACTACCTGGGTCGAAGCCCGTACCGCGCTCGAAAGCTCGATCGGCCTGCTTCATAGAAACCGTGTAGATCGGCAGCAGCGCAGCCGTCGCTGTCAAAGCAACCAACAGTCCGACTGCCAGGCTTATAAACAAACTGCGGTCCTCTATAAACAACTCCAGACCGCGATCGAAACCTCTCTTGGAGAGATATAGCAGATCCGTATAGGGCTGAAAGAGGATCGCCCCAATTACGAAGAGGGGAGTCTTTTTCTCCACGGCCCACGCTATGGCAGTCCATGGCAATAACCTGCCGAGGATCCAGAAAACAGTAGCCACTTGGAACAGCGCAAGGAGAAGGAACAGGGCAAGGAACATGCGCAGAAAAAACGTCGACTTGGTAAGCGCAATCTGACTTTTACGACCAAACGGCATGCCCGCAGCGACGACAAGTGCGAACAGAGGTACCCAGATAAACCACTCGCGATGGATCGAGAGAAGCACCAGAGAGGCAAGTAGTAGCACGGCGTCGATCTGACGAAAACGGTGCATCCATCTCACACTGCGAAATCCGTCCGACAAGCTTAGAGAGAAAGAGAGTGAGTGGCTGTCGAGCAAAATCTCCATTTGCGGTATTCGCCAGATGTAGTCCAGTAACTTACCTTCCAACTCCTCACTGATCCGAGGAAGGTGCCGGCAAGCGCGAAGGGCGGTTCGGATGATCCATTCATTGCCGAGCTCAAGGGTGCGAACGACGGTCCGAAGTATGCCTTTCTCGCTCATCAACCCTACGGTTTCGACCGCGAAGTTCGCCACCACTTGATTGGATTCTGCTTTCAAGGCTCTTTCGACCAAGCCCTCCAACTGGGGCCGAAAGCCCGTCACTGCATCGGGTTTGGATCGAAAGGCTTCGCTGAGGAAGCGCAGGCTTAGCAGGGTTCTCTTGAATTGTAAATTCCAGATATCCGGCGAGGTAGAGGTATGCTGCTGGATGAATCTCCAACACGACTCTGCGAGCAGCGATGCCCTTCCTGAATCGCTTGATGTGGATTCGACCGACTTCACTCCGGAATCCACCGGTGGATCCAACTCGCAGAGCAATACCAAGGGCTCGCGCCAGACGACGACATCGGCGAACACCTCGTGCCCTACCCATTCTTCGCCCTGAGGCTCGCCGATCAGACGCCGGTAGGTGTCGGGCTCGGCGAGCCCCAGGGCTGCGAAATATTCGGCAAACCGACGATGCCTGAAGCTAAAGCGCCTCCCCGTACCCCAACCGAGACGGCCTAGGCGCGCCCGAGTAAGCAACTCGACCACCTTCCGTACTGGACGATTCTCGAGATTGGCCGCGAGCTCCGAAACGGTAACTTCGAAGCTCGATTCCCGGCTCAACATCTCAAGGGATATCTCGATGGCGGTTGCCTTTACCTCCGGCTGGCTCAGACCTTCGGCACGGATATCGGCATCGACCGCCTGCAAGCGGACGTCGATGAAATCGCCATAAAGCTCCGCCTGGTTTGACGGCGTAGCCCCGCCGTGGGACTCGGCGTACTCCGCCAGGAGATTCGCGGTCAGCGGATTTCGGACCAAAGGCGCCAAATGAGGTTTCTGGCGAAAGATCTCATCGAGAAAGGAGGAGGTGAAGAATGGGTTCCACGCAAAGGTTTTGAGAATCCGGTCTTCATCGAGGGGGCGCACCGTCAATTGAGTGAATCTGCCTCGAAATGTCTCATCGACCTCGCGGCCGGTGCGCGATCCCCAGGTGGGTCGCCGAAAAGGTCGGGACGCGACGATGCCCCGCTCAGAATGAGCCAGGACGTCATAGAGTAAGTCGGAATAATTTCCATGCAACCAAGATCTTTCGTGCTCGTTGAGAAGTAACGGGATCTCGTCGAAAGAATCGAGCAAGAAAAGAAGATGACCACCGGCGAAAAGAGTATCGAAATACCGGTCGACAAACTCGTGAATATAGGGTTCCGACTCGATATTAGTGCGAACGAATGACTTGAAGGAATCGACTGTCAGCGGATCGCCTGGATCTGGCTTCGGCGACAACTGCCATCTGCTCAGATCGACATAAATCGGCACTTCACGACGAAGCCTCTCTGGGCTTCGGCATAGCTCATGGCAAAGGCTGCGTAGCGAAAAGCTCTTGCCCGAGCCGGGTTCGCCGAGAAGGAGGAAGATGGGATGCGCCGGATGCTCATAGATTGCTCGCCGGATCGTCTTGAGCTTTCGCCGTCTTTGAAGAGGGCCAGAGACTTCGACTTCGATCTCAGTGCTCTGCGCGTAAGCAACCCGATACTCACCTCTCTCCAAACTGTTGAGCGCATCGCACTGCCAGCTACAGAACCGCTCTAAGTAGAGGCGAAACTCCAGATCGTCGAACAGGTCTCGATTGGCGATCGTGCGGCGGGGAGGGAAGAGGGTCTTGCGCTCGAATCGGTTGACGATCCAGACGATCGTAGCGATGAAGGCAAGCACCCAGATCGGCGGTTCTACGACCATGTCGGCGGGCTCGAATTCAGGGTAGTAGGCTTGGGCGACCCGGGAGAGGAACACGTTGACCATGGCGCCCAGAAGCTGTACCCGCCTAAAGCCACAAGAGCGATGCCGAGCGACGCCAAGCGCACCCGGGTGCGGCCGTACTCTGGCGACGCCAGGATCGGCCGTACGATCCACAGTGCCAGCAGCAAGATCGAGGCCATGATCAGAAACTGGCGTGTGTCGGTGATGAGCTGCGAGATCAAAAGTGCTCCGACAACCAGAGCAAGCGTGGCGAGGGTAAGCAATTGCCGGCTGATCCGATGTGATGATCTCACGTTGTCCCCGTTTCAGCAGAGCGGTCTTTCCGTAAGCTTTCCTCCATCCCTGCAGCGAAGTCTCTGATTAACCCGTCGATGCCAAGCAACTTCATTCTTATCGTAAGCTTCTCGCCCCTCCGCTCGGATTCATCGACTGAAAGCTCGAATCCTTCGGCCGAGAGCTCCTTCAGGCCTCTCAAAATCTCGAGTTCAAAAATGGCGGCTGCCTCGGCGTTCGTCGCCACTATCGTGACCTCGGCCAGTACCGAATCGCTGGAGTGGATGTCGGCCACGAAGCCGGCAGCCACGATAGTAGCCATCTCCTTGTACAGAAACTCCATATTCTCGGCATTCACTCGCCCATGGAGGTCCCACTCACCAGGAAGAAGCGGTCGCTTGATTCTAGCTGACAGCGCAGCTTGCCCACCCTGGCCAAGATGATCCTGTGCTCGACAGATCAGCCTCGGGCTGTCGGCGATCAAGAGTGTATGGTGAAATGGAGCGTAGGCCAGGTCGAAGATTTCGTAGTATCGACACCCCGCTTCATCCTCGATGGGCACTTCAAAAACTGTCAAGAGCTCAAGCACGCGGGTGAAGGCGCGGGGATTCACGGCAGCCAAAATCCCGACCTCCGGGTCGTTTGGGACAGGTTCTCGTTCAGGTTCTCGTTCAAACGACCGGGTTTCACCTTCGGGTTTCAACAGTTCCAAGACCAAGGTGGCTTCCTGCGGGATCAGTAAGGAGAGATCCCGAATCGAGGGTTCTGAAGATCGTATGAAAAGAGACAGCCACGTAGGTACCCGCGACGCGGAGACGTGACGGTCCACTTCCTGAATCCGTGTAAGCAACTCGCGGGCAAATTCCTGGGCGCCGGGATCAAGGGTTAAGTCGTCAAGGCGAAGGTAAGCAAGGCTGCGGTTGGTGATGATGCGGTCGGTCGGAATCTGCCGGCCTGGCTTCTCAAGCCAATGGTAAAGGAATGCTAATATGAGGCCACCGACGAGTACTGTTAGGCCACAGAACGAGAAGAACACCCGCCATCGGCCTGTAGTCCCAATTCGATGCATCGACCTTCCTCAATCCAGTGTACGAGATCCTCATCTTCGGGCACTTTGACAACCTGCGTGGGCGTCCCGTGGCCATGCGCGGCCCCCTCGAAAGCTCGTTGCTCGGGACCTTGCCGCGGATCCTGCTTGCCGGGGCAGTCAGAGGATCATCAGGCCGGAGCTATCAGGTGTCTCAGGGGGACAGTTTTTGCCTTTCTCTCATATCTGTAAGCTCCAGTCTGCACAGGAATCCGAGGCGCCTCTCCAGAAACCGGCATAGTCTAGCACAGCACCGGATCATGGCAAGTGGTTCGCAGGCTTTCTATTCGCCACATCTCATGCCTCCTCACCGGGGCTTTGCCAGCAGGAGTGAGTATAGAGCGTGTCGTCGCCGAGGTCGACCTCGACAACCTGACCGACGAGGAGACCTACACACGGGTCTTCACCGGCAATTCGGTCCTCCCGGCGCCGGCTTCTCGGCGCGGGCAGCAGGCCTGCGGTAGCTTTCCCGGACTCACCGACGTCCTTTCCCGTTCGGCGTCAATCTTGTGCTGGTTTTCATGGCGGACGGGAACCGACGGATCGCGGACGAAGACGCCGTGAGAGTAACAGGCATTGTCGAGGTCGTTGGTCGCCTGGGCTTGACGGAGCCAGAGGTTCCAGTAGGCGACCACTTTGTCCCACGACATGTTGGAGAGGTCCAGATCCTCTTGGCTCAGGAACTCGTCTTTCATCTCGATCATGAGGTCTCTCCCGGGGCGAACGGTAGCGCGCCTTCCGCCCTCTTCACGACGATGCGGCGAGCTTCCACCAGCGGCAGGCCCGCGATCTCAGCTTCACCTTGGGCCATAGCGCCATCCAGTCGCTCGCCGCCTCGAGATATGGGTTGCCCGTCATCAAGCTCAAGTCTACCAACCCTGGACCCCTGCGGCTTCGCGAGCGTACCCGATGGACCCGCATCAGGTTGGTCAGCGGACGCTGGTCGATCGGGTCGCCCATCAGGATGACGAGCGTATCGCCTTCTGAAGCGAGACCGGAAGCCAGGAGCAGCCGGTCGACCACGCGCACTACCTCGTCGTGGTGGTTGACCTGCTCCATGAGCAGTGGCCGGGCGCCCCACACGAGCTGCAGGCGCCGGGCCACGCGCGGATCGGGGGTGAAGACGGTGATCGGCGGACGCGGGCGGTAGCGGGCGATCATGCGCGCCGTGAAGCCGCCCTGGCTGAACGCCACGATGCGCCGCGCCGCGAGCCAGTCGGCGGCGCGCACCGCCGCCGCCGAGACCACCTCGGGATCTCCAGGTGGACGTCGCGCTCGCTGAGCAGCCGGATCTCCGGCGGACCCGGCGCGAGCGGCCGCTGGGCCGCGCCGCGCCCCTCCGGAGCGGGCCGTGAAGCCTCGTAGGACTCGGCGTGGACGATGATCTCGGCCATCGTCCGCACCGCCTCCACCGGATAGGCGCCGGCGGCGGTCTCGCCCGAGAGCATGAGGGCGTCGGCGCCGTGGTCCTTGTAGGGCAGGCACTGCCTGCCGATCCGGGGAGAAAGGCAGGCGGTGCTTGCCCTACGAAGACGTGAAGAACCGGCAGGCAGTGCCTGCCCTACTACGAAGACGTAAAGAATCGGCAGGCAGTGCCTGCCCTACTACGAAGACGTGAAGAATCGGCAGGCAGTGCCTGCCCTACGAAGAAGGACGGTAGAGCTCCCAGAGATCGAGGAAAGCGTCGTCCGCCCCGGCTTCCCGCCGAACCTCGACCCACCGGCGCAGGCGTCCGCGCGCCCCGGAGTCGCGCCGCAGGCAGGCTTCGGCCACCCGGCAGCTCCGGCAGCGCGGCGGCTCGACGTCGTCGTGGGGCTCGAGGAGTCGGGGGAAGAAGACGCCGGCGTCCCAGGCGGCGAGCAGGGTGACCGCCGTGCCCGCGAACACGGCGCGCAGCTCGTCGTCCGCCGACTCCATCCGCACCTCGCGCAGGGCCGCGTCGAGGTCGGGACGCAGGAAGAGATAGCGTCCCGCGGCGCCGGGGCCGTGGGCGTAGGCCGCGGCCTGCAGCCACTGTCCGCCGGCGACCCGGGCGAGCAGCGCGTCGCGGCCCTCCGGGCGCGCGGCGCCGCGCGTCCCCGTCTTGTAGTCGGTAAACACGGGTCCATCGTCGACGCGATCGGCCTTGAAGCGCACGCGCCGGCGTCGTCCCTCGCGGTCCTCGAGCGCGACGGCGCCCGCCGCTTCGACGGCGCGCACCGCGGGTCCGCCCTCGGCCCAGTCGGCCTGACGCGCCGCTTCCAGGTAGGGCCGCGCCAGCTCCGCCGCGGCCCGCGCCAGGCCCGGCAGGGTCAGACCTTGCTCGCCGAGGACCCTCTCCGTCTCGGCGGCGAGCAGGGCGTCCAGCTCCGCCGGCGGCGGCCAGGCGGCTGTGTCGCTCCCGAGCCCGGAAACGGCGATCCGTTCCAGCGCCCGATGGACGACGAGACCCAGGAGCCGGCCGCGCAGGGAGGGCAGCGCGGCCAGCGGATCGGGCATCGGCTCGACCCTCAGCACGCGGCGCAGGAAGGTCTGCCAGGGGCAGGCGGCGAGGTTCTCGAGGGTGGTCACGTAGACGTCGCCGGCGCGCGGCTCGGCGGCGCCCACGAAGCCGAAGTAAGGCCCGAGCAGACGGCTGCGGGCGCGTCCCTCGCGCCCGCGGCGGTCGGGGTCGAGCTCCTCGAGCACCGCGGCGCGTCCCGCCGCCAGCACCGCGGGAGCGACGCCCGGGTCCAGCTCTTCGAAGGCCAGCGGCAGCAGCTCGGTGAACGCGCGGCGGCTGCCGTGGAGCGCGCGGACGAGGAGCGCCTCCTCCACCGGCCGCTCGCTCTCGCCGGCGTCGAGCAGCGGCGGCGCGCGCTCGACGGTCACCGGCGCGTCCGGCCCCCTCGGGGGGGATCGGGGGGGGGAGCACAGCCGCCGGCGCAGGCGCTCGACCAGCGGCGAGGGCGCGGTGGCGTCGCCGGCGGCGTCGCGCTCGGGCCAGGAGACGGTGACCCGCGGCGCCGCCGAGAGGAGCTGGGCGAAGAGATAGCGCTCCTCGTCGAACCCGGAGGCCTTGATCGGCAGGTCGGGCAGGAGACGCGCGAGGCCGTGGCGCAGGCGGTCGGGCAGCAACGGATCCTCGCGCACCGGCCGCGGGAAGACGTCGCGGCGCGCCGCGACCAGGAACAGGTGCTCGAACGTCCGGCCCCGTGCCTCGGTCACGTCGAGCACCTGGACGCCGCCGCCGCGCCCCCCGAGCGGCTCAGCGCCGCGGCCCTCGAAGGCGGCGGTGAGGACGAGCACGAATTCGTCATAGGAAAGCGGGAACGTGGGGGGGACATCGAGGTCTGCGAGGACCTCGCGAAGAAATCCCCCCTGCCCCCCTTTTTCAAAGGGGGGTGAAGGACGGCTCGCTGACGCCTCGCGGCGGGCGCGGACGCCCGCCCCAACTCCCTCCGTCGCCGAGCCGATGCGAAGCGAGGAGTCATCCTCCCCCCTTTGAAAAAGGGGGGCTGGGGGGGATTTCTCCGTCCGAAGGACGGAGCCCAGGCGCTCCACGTGCTCCGCGAACGCCATCTCCCCACCCTCCCGCCACGCCTCCAGCTCGGCCGCCAGCTCCCGCCCCGCCGCCACTACCGCCGCGAGCTCGTCGCCGCCCGCGACCTCGACCCGCGCCAGGTCCGCGAGACGGCTGGCCCCGCGCGCCAGCAGCGCCAGGCGCACCTCGGAACGCCGGCTCGGGTCGAAATCCGCAAGCGCGTCGAGCCAGCGCTCGAGCGCCAGCGCCGGGCCGCGGCGCAGGAGCTCGGCGAGGAGGGCGAGGTCGCGGCCGGCGGGCCCCAGCGGCCCCGGCGCGCGGCCGCCGGAGAACGGCACCCCGAGGACGCGGCAATGCCGCCGCAGGACGACGGCGCAGCCCGCCAGGTCGCGCGCCACCACGCCGATCCGCTCGGGGCGCACCCCATCCGCGAGCAGACGGCGCACGCGCTGCGCGACGGCGCGCGCCTCGGCCTCCGGGTCGGGCGCGGCGAGCAGGACGACGCGGGCCGCGGCGGGGGGGGACGGGGCGGCGGAGGACGGGACGTCCTCCGCTCGCGCCACCTGCATGAGGCGCAGCGCCAGCCGCTCGGTGTGGGCCGACTCGTGGCCGCCGGCCGCCGCGGGCGGACGGTCGAGCACCAGCGTCCCGTCGAGGACGCGCAGCAGCGACTCGAGCAGGTCGGTCACGACGCCGGTGGCGTCGGCGAAGCCGTGGACGAGCAGCTCGCGCGCCGGCAGCAGCTCCGGTCCTCCCGCCTCGAGCGCGTCGCGGGCGGCGCCCAAGAGCGCCGAGCGCGGCGTCAGCCCGAGCGCCGCCAGCGACTCCTCGGCGGCGGCGGCCACCCGCACCACGGCGCCGGCGCGAGCGATCTCGTCGCCGGTGGCGAGGGCGGGGCCGTCGTCGGCGAGGAGCTCCTCGAGGGCGGCGGCGTGGACCGGCTCGAAGCCGGCGTCGAGGAGGTCGCGCACCGCCGCTGCGACCACGGCGTAGCCGTCGTCGAGGTCGTCGAGGCGCGCGCGCAGCACCGGCTCGGTGCGGGCGCAGCGCCGCGCCACGACGTCGAAGAGCGCGGTGACCCTGCCGGCGCCGTGGCCGGCGGCGTGCAGCAGCTCGAGGGCGACGCTGAAGAGCGTCGACACCTGGACGCCGGCGAGCGCGCCGCAGCGTTCGACGAGCGCCGCCTCGAGGTGGTCGCGCAGGCTCACCGACGGCACCACGATCCGCACCGGCCGCGCCAGCAGGGCGAGGTCGCGGCGCGCCGCGTCGTGGAGCTCGGCGACGCGGTCGGCCACCAGGCGCTCGGCGGCGCGGGCGCCGTGGGTGAGGAGGATGCGGGGTCCGGTCATCGTGTGTCCGGTGTATCATGTCGCGCCTCCGCGCTCCGCAAAAGCCATGACCGAGACCGTCCAGATCGAGCTCCGCGACGACGCCACCGCCGTCCTGCGTCTCGACCGGCCCGAGGTCCACAACGCGGTCGACGGCGCCGTGATGGACGGTTTCGAGGCGGCGCTCGAGGTCCTCGACGCCGAGGCGGTGCGGGCGGTGGTGGTGACCGGCGCGGGCACGCGGACCTTCTGCGCCGGCGGCGACTTGCGCTACTTCGCCACCCTCGGCGCCACGGCGGCCGACGGCGTGGCCATGTCGCGCCGCGTGCAGGCGATCCTCGAGCGCCTCGTCCGTGGCCGGGCGGTGATCGCGGCGCTCAACGGCGACGTCATCGGCGGCGGCTGCGAGCTCGCCGTGGCGTGTCACCTGCGGATCGCGGCGGCGGGCGTCCGCTTCTCGTTCCGTCCGGTGGCGATGGGCCTGATCCCCGGCTGGGGCGGCGGCGGACGGCTCAGCCGCCTAGTCGGACGCTCGACGGCCCTGCGCCTGCTGCTGCTGGCCGCCACGATCGACGCCGGCGAGGCCCTGCGCCTCGGCCTGGTCGACCGCGTCGTCGAGCCCGAGCGCCTGATGGACGAAGCGGAGTCCTGGGCGCGGACGATCGCGGCGCAGCCGGCGTCCGCGGTGCGGGCGATGTTGGAGCTCGACGGCGACGCCGAGCGCGAGACGCGGCTCTTCGGCGAGCTGTGGAGCGGCGAGGACTTTCGGCGCGTGCTCGACGAGTGGCGGCGGCGGAAGGGCTGACGCGAGGCGTCCCGAATCTCCCCAGGGTTTACACCCTGGGCTACCGCATGCGCCCTCCGGGCTCCGGATGGCTGCCAGCGACACCGGGTCGTTACTATGCTGGTTCGTCGTCAGCGAAGTAGGACTCATCGAGCTCCAAGCCGTGCAGACGACAGATTTCGCGCATCTCGTCTTCGTAGCTCATTCTCCGATGGTGCTCTCTCTGAAGTTGGATGTACCGTCTCACCTCGGGGATCTTGGACTCGCTGACGCTGAACGCTGAGTAGCCCGTCTGCCACCCGAAACCAAGGCTGCCAAGCTCCTTACCGAAGCTCGATGAATTCGACTTGATCGCTCCCACCATGCCGGCTACCGATCGGCTTTGGTGAAAGCCCGCCAGAATGTGGATGTGGTCGTCGATTCCGCCAATGCCGATGATCTGGCCGTTCTTGTTCTGGATGATCCCTCCGATGTAGCGGTACATCTCGGACTCCAAGCCAGCGTGGAGCAAGGGCATTCGTTTCCTCGTGCTGAAGATCACGTGATACTTCAAATTCGTGTAGCTGTGACCCATTCCTCGATCTCCTTTGATGAGTTATCTCACCCAGGGTTTACACCCTGGGCTACCCTATGCCGCCCCTGCGGGGCTCCGGAGCCCGGAGGGCGGCATGCGGTAGCCCAGGGCGTGAGCCCTGGGTCAAAAGGTCCTTGGACGTCCATCATAGCATCGTGCGACCGCAGCGCGAGACCCCGGAGTCTCACCCAGGGTTTACACCCTGGGTCGAAATTACCGCGGCTCCCACCCGAGCCCCGGCAGCTCCGACGGATAAAGCGTCCCCCCACGCAGCGTCACCGCCCCCGCCGACGGATCGCCTTCGAGGTCGAAGTGACCGTCGAGGTCGGCGTAGCGCACGTTGGGACGCGCCAACGCGAAGTGCAGGCCGGCGGCGATCGCCAGCGCCGCCTCGTCCATGCAGCCCACCATCGTCTCCAGCCGGGCGGAGCGGGCCACGGCGTCGATCTGCACCGCCTCGGCGATGCCGCCCACCTTCATCAGCTTGACGTTGACCATGTCGGCCAGCTCCTCCTGCGCGAGATGGAAGGCGTCGACCAGGCTCATCAGGCTCTCGTCGGCCATCACCGGCACCTTCACGTGCTCGGTGACCTCGCCGAGATGGTCGAGCCGGTCGCGGGCCGTCGGCTGCTCGAAGAGCTCGATCTTGGCCGCGGCCGAAAGCCTCACGAAGCGCTTGGCCTGCTCCACCGAATAGCCCTGGTTGGCGTCGAAGCGCAGCTCGGCGCCGCCGCCCACGGCCTCGCGCACCTTGATCACCCGCTCGGCGTCCGAGTCGGCGTCGCGTCCGCCCTTGATCTTGAGGCAGCGGAAGCCCTGGGCCGCGAATCGCCGCGCCGCCTCCACCGTCTCGCGCTGCGGCAGGATGCCGATCGTCACGCTCGTCTCCATCGAATCACGGTAGCCGCCGAGGACCTTCCACAACGGCAGGCCGGCGGCCTTGCCGAGGAGGTCGTGGAGGGCCATGTCGAGCGCCGCCAGGGCCGACGGGTGCGCCGACGTCCACGGGTGGAGGCCCTCGAGGATCGGCGTGCGGCGCAGCGCCTCGGCCCCCACGACGGCCGCTTCCCCCTCGCCGGTCAGGGCCGCCAGCACCGACTCCGGCGTCTCCCGCGTCACCACCTCGTCGGGCGCCGCGCAGCCGTAGCCCACCAGGGCGCCGTCCGTCTCCAGACGCAGGAAGACGTTGGTCGTCTTCTCGACCGTCTCGTAGGCGACGGCGTAGGGCACCTTCAACGGCATGGTCACCGGCCACGCCTCGAGTCGGGTGATCTTCAAGCTCAGTACCGCCGCTGGTAGACGTCTTCGAGGCTCAGGCCCTTGAGGTGCTCCACGAGCTCGACGAGGTTGCCGATCATCACCTCCCAGATCTTCACGCCCTTCTCCGCCGTGGCCTTGGTGGGGTCGCCCATCACGCCGCTCTCGGAGATCCTGGCGGTGCGGGCGTACCAGCCGACGCTGCGCTGCGAGGTGAAGTCGAGGTACCGGCTCGAGAAGCTGGGGACGCTGGCGCGCGCCTCGTCCATGCGCACGAGCCGCGGGCGCACGGCGAGCGTCGTCGAGGTCTCGATCTCGCCGGCGTGGACGTCGTTGGGCGTGTCGGCGATCTTTTCGACGTCGGCGTCCGACGTCTCGCCGCTGTCGACGCAGGTGAAGATGCGGGTGTCGCGGTTGATCATCTGGGCCGCGAAGTGGAGGGCCGGGCCGTTGCCGCCGTGGCCGTTGACGATCACCAGCTTGGAGATGCCGTTCCTGGCCGCCGAGCAGCCGATCTCGTAGACCAGGCGCGACAGCGTCTCGTTGGTGACCGAGAGCGTGCCGGCGAAGTCGTCGTGGTGGTAGGAGACGCCGTAGGGCACCAGCGGCAGCACCAGGGGCTTGGGGTCCGAGCACCGCGCCGCGACCTCGCGCGCCAGGTAGTCGGCGTCGAAGGCGTCGACGTCGAGCGGCAGGTGATGGCCGTGCTGCTCGACGGCCCCCACCGGCAGCAGCGCCGTATCCACCTGGCGCAGGCGCCGCTGCGCCTCGGGCCAGGTCATCTCGCCCCACAGATAACCGCCGCCCGTCACCTCGCCGCCGGCGGCCGGCGGCCGGGCGAAGGGGTAGGGCGAGTCGAGCCCGGGGTCGGCGAGCAGGTCGAGCTCGACCCACTGGCGTCCGACCCGGCGCAGGGCGCCCTCGGCGTGCTCGAGGACCAGGCGGTAGAGCGGCCGGCGCAGGTCGACGGGGATGGCGTCGAGCGGCGAGCGCTCGGGATGGAACCGCAGCCGCAGGACCTCGTCCTGAGGGCGGGCCGCCACTTCGCCCAGCCGCGGCGCCGCGACGAGCCCTTGCTGGTGGAGCAGCCAGCCGAGGTGCTCGACCATCGGCCGCTCCGGGCGGATGCCGTGGGCCACCAGGTCGGCGCGGATCTGCCCTATTTGCTCCTCGCCGTAGCCGCAGGCCGCCGGCTCGACCCCGAACGCCAGCAGCATGCCGGCGATCCGCCGGCACTTCTCGCAGCGCCCGCAGGGGAGCACGCGCTCGCCTTCGGTGTGCGCCGCGTGGCAGGAGACCTGGAGGCGCAGCAGCTCGGGATAGCGCCGCGCCAGCGTCTTCTCGATGAGCAACTCCGACATCGGCCGCAGGAGCGAGAACTGCGTCACTCCCCAGCCCTTGCGGTCGAAGTAGCGCGACAGGGCGTTGTCGAAGAAACGGCTCTGGTCGTAGAGCCCGTCGTAGTGGGGGATGCCCTCGTGGCGCGCGCGCACGCTGGTGTCGTATTCGTCGCCGACCACCAGGCGGCCGAGGCCGCGTTTCCTGACCAGCGGCAGGGCGCCGAAGAGGAACACCGCCACCGTCCACAGGCGGATCGGGTACTCGTCGGCGCGCAGGCGCGCGAAATCCTTGCGCACGAAGGGCAGGTGGCGCAGCATCGCCGAGAACAGCCGGTCGCAGTTCGTCCACACGCGGGCGGTGTGGGGCACGTGCCGGGCGAAGTGGCGATAGGCGTTCAAGGCCGTGAACCAGTGGCGGCCGGACTCGTTGACGAAGACCGGGTGGACCTGGCAGCCGAGCTCGTCGAGAAGCCCGAAGCTCAACAGGCTGTCCTTGCCGCCGCTCGACAGCACGGCGTAACGGTCGCCGGCGGTCGGCCAGGGAGCGAGACCACGGGCCGCCGCGTCGTCGTCGAAGACGACCTCGGCCCGCGCGTAGCTGGCGCGCCGCACCGGCGGCAGCGAGCTGACGGCGGCGTCGAGGAAGGGATTGGGCTCGAGGAGCTTCTTCATGAAGATCTCGCGCGCGGTGTTGGCGAGCATGGCGCGCAGGAAGCGCTGGTCCTCGTCGTCGAAGAGGCCGTGGAAGACCATGCGGCGGCAGAAGAGCCCGTAGTTGAGCGCGAGCTGGGCGGTGATCATGCCGGCGAGGTTCAGGTCGGCCGGCGACGCGGGGTCGAAGACCTCTTCCTCGTAGCGGTAGGCGAGCTCGTGCGTCGCCTCCACGCCGCCGCCCACCACGCGGTAGGGCGTGACCACGGCGTCGCGCTCGAGGCGCGGGGGGCCGACCTCGAGCAGGTCGATGACCTCGAGCGCGGCGAGCGGATCGGCGGAGACGGCGGAGGATTCCGGCGACATAAGGTCAGGCGAGGTCGTCCATGGGCTCGGGCACGTCGGGATAGGGCTCGAGCCGCTCGCCCAGAGCCGCCATGGCCGCCAGGAAGAGGTGCGGGAACGACAGCGGCACCGTACGGCAGAGACGCACGATGCGGCGCCGCAGCTCCGCCGCGTTGTCGCCCGGCTGAGCGGCCAGCCGGTAGAGCTCCCGCCAGGCCGCGAGCTCGCCGCGGTCGAGGATCTGGGCCAGGACCTCGTCGCTGGCGAGCTCCAGGCGGCTGCGGTTCCACAGCGCCTGAGACTCTTGCAGCGCGCTCATTCCGGTTCTCCCTCGCCGAGGAGCATATCCGCAAGCACCGCGGCCGGCGCCGAGACGTTCGGCCACCTCGGCCAGCACCGATGCGCCGCTCGGTTGGGGATAGAGCTCGTCGAGCGGGCACAGGGCCTCGCGCACGCCGTCTGCTCCCAGGCGCTCGAAGAGCACGACGGTGTCGAGACGCTCCGCCGCTAACAGCCGTTCCCACTCCGGAAGCTCGTCAGGCGTGGTCATGCGTCACAGGATATCGCGAGCCCGCTGCGGGACGACCTCGATGCCGGATGAGCCGGGGCTCCGGACGTATGGAGCGGATCCCTCCGCGTCGCAGTATACGTCCGGGCGGACGCGTCCGCTCCAAGCTGGCGGCGGACGGCGTCTGAATGGACGCGTCCGCACCGACGCGTCCGTTTGCGACGCCCGAAACGGACGAATCCGGCCCCTCTAGCGAGCCTCCAGCAACGGTACCAGCGCGTCGACGACGGCGTCCGCGCCGTCGAGCAGCGGGTCGCAGACGGGAAGCCCGGTGCGCCGGCGCAGGTCCTCGGCGGCGGCGAGGTGCTCGGCCGCCGGCCTTTCCTGGCGCACGCCCTTGGCCACCAGGTCGGCGGGTCGTCGTCGCTGTCCGTCATCTCGTGGAGCTCGCCGGTGCGGGCCAGGCGCAGGACCTCGTCGGTCGCGAGGTCGTGGCCGGCCTCCCGCAGCTCTTCGAGGTCGTCGCCGTCGACGCCGTAGCGCGCAAGCTCGACGAGCTGGTCGACGCTGAGGCCCGGATAACCGGCTGCGGCGAGCTCGGCGGCCGATCTGCTCGAGCTCGGCGTGGACCTCGCGGACCGTCGACGGCCCGCGCCGCCAAAGCACCCGCAGGATCGCCAGCTCGGCGTCGGAAGGACGGAGGCCGCGAGGCCAAGGCCGAAGCACGAGCCGAAGCCATCCTGGAGATGCTCGAGGCACGCGGTCTGTCCCCGAGCGAGACCTTGCGGCAACGGATCCTGGCAACGACGGACCTCGATCAGCTCGGGCGTGGGCTCCGAGGGGCTACTCTGGCCGACTCCGCGGAAGAGATCCTGAACGACCCCTGAAGACGCCGAGCGGATCGCCGCGCCTCGACGTCAGCCGCGTACGAGACGGGGTATCGTGGAGGAAGCCGCCTTCAGCGGCGGAGGAAGCGGAGGTGGACGGCGAGACTCGACGTCGTCCGCGTCCTGAGCGGGCTTGACGTCGCCGGTCGGCTTCGATCGGCCTCCGAAGGCGAGGGGACGGGACCGAGAGCTCGTCAGACGCCGGAGAAGCGCGTCGGACCGTGGAAGTGTCTCCGGACTATGGTCGGAGAGGCTTTCGTGCGATTCCGTCGCCTTCAATCCCGGGATGAGCGGGTTTGCCGTGTACGACGGCTCTCGACGACGGTCGAGGGGCGTTGCGCCGAAAACGACCGCCTTCAGACGCGGTAATCCGTGGAGTTTCCTCGCGCTGAGCCGTCGCGACCGATCCGGCCGACCTCTGCGTCGGGGTCCGATTGTCTACGCCGCCCGGCCTGGAGCCTGACTGGCAACGTCGATTCCGGCGGGGATATTCCCGCTGGCGTCCTGGCCTTGCCGCATACTCTCCCCCTGATGGGCGAGGGAGTCTTGTGGTGCAGGCGTCCCGCCGGCATTTCGGAGGCAGCCGAGACGGCCGCACCGCTGGCGCGACAACGCCGTCCGCCGAAATCGGGTGCGCGGCCGACAAACCCCTCAATACCGGGTCATCGGCCGACAAACGCTTCAACGACAGCCGTTCGCTCAGATGTCGGCGGACAGAATGCCTCAACGGCAGCCGTTCGCCCAGATGTCGGCCGACAAATGCGGCAACGGCAGCCTGGCGAAGACCTTGGTGGGTTCAGGCGACCGTGACAGCGGCTGTCGGCGAGCCGCTGCGACAGCCGGTGCGCGCAGAGGCGGGTGTCGGTGGACTTGAGAACGTCCAGCAGGCGAGACGCTTGCGCTCCCAGCGTTCGCCGTGTCCTGCGCGCGCCAGAATCAGCCGCTTCAGCGTCAGCGGCTCCTGGCCGGAGCGCGGAGCGCGGGGTGAAGGCGCACCAACGCCTCGACGACGGCGTCCGCGCCGTCGAGCAGCGGGTCGCACACCGGCAGTCCGGTGCGCTCGCGCAGCTCCTCGGCGGCGGCGTCGAGCTGCCGGCGGTCCAGGTCCTCGTTGTTCAAGGTGATCGCCACCACCGGCTTGCCCGAGATCAGCTCCACGGCCTCGATCTGGCGCTCGATCGGGTGCAGGGGATAGCCCGGGAAGCCGTCGTACTCGCGGCGCGCCGGGGCGTGCTGCAGCACCACCGCGTCGGGACGTCCGGCGGCGAGGATCTCGTAGCCGCCCGGATAGGCCGGGTTCATCAGGCTCCCCTGGCCCTCGATGACGATCGCGTCGGGCCGGCGCTCGTTCCAGGCGCTCCACACCGCGTGCTCGATCTCGCCGGCGACGAAGTCGTTGACCAGCGAGTCGAGCACGATGCCGTAGCGCACGCCCTGCATCCAGGCGGTCTGGCCGGTGCCGATCATCTCCGCGGTGAGGCCGCGGCGCTCCAGGGCCTCGACGAGCAGCCAGGCGCTCGTCCGCTTGCCCACCGCCGAGTCGGTGCCGAGCAGCGCCACCGTGAGCGAGGTCACCTGCTCGATCTTGCCGCTGAAGAAGTGCAGGGCCGAGACCGGCGGCGGCTTGCGCACGTCGCGCAGCACGACGCCGCGCTCGGCGGCCGCCGCCGCCAGTTCGCCGTCCTCGCTCAGGTAGTCGTGAAGCCCCGAGTCGACGTGGAGGCCGAGCTCGATCGCCCGCCTGACGTGAGCGCGGCTCGCCGCCGGCAGGCGCCCGCCGTCGGGCGCCAGGCCGATGACGAAGTGGGTCGCCGCGCGGCCGCGGCGCGCCGCCTCCGCCACCGCCTCGTCGACGCCGGCGACCACCGGCACGCCGCGGGGGCGGCCGTCGAGGATCGCTCCGGCGTCGCCGCCGGCGTGGCGGCGGTCGATGACCGCGATCACCCGGTAGCGGCGGGTGCGGCGCACCAGGCCGTGGGCGGTCTTGCCGTTCGGGGTGCCGAAGGCGCCGTCGCAATAAACGACGGCGACGTCGTCCGGAGCCGTCTCGCTCATCGCTTCCGACCCGTGAGGATGGCCACGTAGCGGTCGCCGGGCAGGGTCTCGGCGCGGTGGCTCTCGAGCAGGGCGATCAGCCCGGCGGTGGACGCCGGGAGCACGTTGAGGCCCTCCTCCTCCTTGAGCCGCCGCGCCGTGGTGGTCATCTCCCGGTCGCTCACGTGGCGCGCCCAGCCGCCGGTGGAGCGCACCGCCTGCAGTGCGTAGTCGCCGTCGCTCGAGTGCCAGTTGACCAGGGGCTCGTTGACCGGCGACTCGCGGATGCGGCGCGGCTCGAGGTCCTCGCAGGCCGCGAGGTTCTTGAGGTAGGCCGTGACGATCGGGTTCTTGCCGAACGAGGAGCCGGCCACGAAGCGCGGCATGCGCGACGTCTTGCCCCGGCGGTAGAGGCTCAGGAAGCCGCGGTAGACGCCGGCGAGCGTGGTGCCGTTGGACACCGGCACCGCCACCACGGCGGGCGCGTCGCGGAGCTGGTCGTAGATCTCGGCGGCGATCTCGCCGTAGGCCTTGAGCTGGAGCACGGTGTTGGCGCCGCCCGGGTTGGCGTCGTAGACGTCGTCACGTCCGGCGCGCTCGCGCGAGGCCGCCACCGCGGCCTCGTAGTCGCCGGGCACGCGCACGATCTCGGCTCCCTGGGCCGTCATCTCGGCGATGCGGCGGGTGTGGTAGGCCGCGGGGATGTAGACCAGGCAGCGCAGCCCGGCCGGCCGCGCCGCCAACGCCACCGCGGCCCCGTAGTTGCCGCAGGTGGCCACGGTGATGGCGTCGAAGCCACGGCGCAGGGCGTCCATGGCCTGGGCGAAGGCGATGCGGTCTTTCTGCGTGCCGGTGGGATTGCCGCCTTCGAACTTCAAGAAGACCTGGCGCAGGCCGGTCTCGCGCTCCAGGTGGCGGGCGCGCGACAGCGACGTGTCGCCGACCTCGGAGTCCACCAGGTCCTCGTAGGCCTCGAGCCGCTCGTCGAGCGTGTTGCCGCGGTCGGAGGCGGCGGCGACGAGGTCCGGGGAGAAGGTCTCCAGCACCTCGGGGTTGGCGGTGACCTGCGCCGCGTCCAGCGTCGGCGGTAGGGGACCGGGCTCGTTCACGACGTCCATCGGTCCAGTGTAGCGCCCATCGCGCCCGATCGACCTCAGTTGACCGCCGGCGGTCCCGCGAGGAACGACCGCGCCGAATCGACGACGAAGCGGCGATCGATCGCCTCGCGGCCGATCAACAGGCGGTAACCCACCGTCTCCTGTCCGCAGAGGGCGAGCTCCACCGGCCAGGTGACGTCGCCCAGGGTCAGCAGGGTGCGCACCACCGGCCGCAGGTCGCGGCGGCCGTCGAGGCCGCGGACCGCCCTTTCGGCGACCAGGGGAGCCTGGGCTTCCACCCGGGTGCGGGGATCGCCGGGCAGCGGCAGGACGACGAAGCGCATCCACGGCGAGCCGTCCACGAGCAGGCATTCGACGTCGAGGGCGTAGATCTTCGCGGTCTGGTGGCTGGTGTCGATCTTTCCTTGGACGCAACCCAGGCCGAAATCCGGCAGGGCCAACCACTCCCGCCAGCCGATCGTCGTGAGCTTGCGTAGCGCCGTCGGCATATCGCGTCCCCACGAGGGAGCGAGCAACACCGATGCCAGGGCGCGGAACGTCGAAACGCCGTGGCCGCGGCGGCTTCCGGCGCGAAAACGGAGCCCGGATTCCGAAGCGGATCGGAAGGCCGATGCCGATCCCATGGCCTCGGCGGCTGGGATAATGTGCACCCGACGGCCCCGATCACGACGAGGACGAGATGAAGATCGCCATCCTTTCCCGGAAGCCCCGCCTCTACAGCACCCGCCGCCTGCGCGACGCGGCCAAGGCCCGCGGCCACCAGGTGCGGACCCTCGACGCGTTGCGCTTCACGATCTCGCTCGAGGAGGAGTACCCGGACCTCTACTACGACGGCCGTCCGTTGTCCCATCTCGACGCCGTGATCCCGCGCATCGGCGCCTCGATCACCTACTTCGGCACCGCCCTGGTGCGGCAGTTCGAGCAGATGGAGGTCTTCTGCGCCAACTCGGCCCTCGGCATCAACAACTCGCGCGACAAGCTGCGCTCGCTGCAGATCCTGAGCCGTCACAACGTCGGCATCCCGGCCACCGAGTTCGTGCGCCGCAAGCAGGACGTGCTGCCGGCGATCGCGCGGGTCGGCGGCGCGCCGGTGATCATCAAGCTGCTCGAGGGCACCCAGGGGGTGGGGGTGATCCTCGCCGACGACGTCGAGGGGGCGCAGGCGATCATCGAGACGCTGCAGAGCACCCGCCAGAACGTGCTGATCCAGAAGTTCGTGGCCGAGAGCAAGGGCCGCGACATCCGCGCCTTCGTGGTCGGCGACCAGGTGGTCGCCGCGATGCGCCGGGTGGCCCAGGGTCAGGAGTTCCGCTCCAACGTCCACCGCGGCGGCAAGACCGAGGGCGTCAAGCTCGAGCCCGAGTACGAGGAGACGGCGCTGCGCGCGGCCCAGATCATGGGCCTGCGGATCGCCGGCGTCGACATGCTCGAGGGGAGCGATGGCCCGCAGATCATGGAGGTCAACTCCTCGCCCGGCCTCCAGGGCATCGAACGCGCCACCGGCATCGACGTCGCCTCGGCGATCGTCCAGTACGTGGAGGATCGGGTGGCCTTCCCCGACATGGACCTGCGCCAGCGCCTCACCCTGAGCCGCGGCTACGGCGTGGCCGAGATCCCGGTGTCCAAGGGCTCCGAGATGGTCGGCAAGACGATCGCCGATTCGGGCCTGCGCGAGCGCGACGTCATGGTGCTGACGCTCAACCGGGAGGGCATGTCGATCGCCAACCCGAAGCACTCGCGGCCGCTCGAGCCGGGCGACCGGCTGGTGTGCTTCGGCAAGCTCGAGACCATGAAGACGTTCATCCCGAAACGCAAGAAGCGGCGCCCGAAGCGGCTGCGCGACGCCGGAGGCTCGCCTTGAAGGCGCCGCGGGCCTTTCCCGTCGTCGGCTGGCGCGAGTGGCTGAGCTTGCCGGAGCTGGGCATCGCGAGGATCAAGGCCAAGGTCGACACCGGCGCCCGCACCTCGGCGCTCCACGCCTTCGACGTCGAGCCCTTCGAGGTCGAGGGCGAGCCCTGGGTGCGCTTTCGCGTCCACCCCGGGCAGCGCGACGCGGTGACCACGGTGGAGGCGGCGGCGCCCCTGGTCGACGAGCGCGAGGTGCGCTCGTCGAGCGGCAAGGCCACTTTTCGCCCGGTGGTGCGCGCCCGCGCCGTGCTGGGCGAGCACGACTGGCCGATCGAGATCACCCTGGTGCGCCGCGACCTGATGGGCTTCCGCATGCTGCTCGGGCGTCAGGCGGTGCGCGACCGCTTCCTCGTGGACGCCGGCCGCTCGTTCCGGCTGGGGTCCCGCGAGGCCGGAACGCGGCGGCGAGGAGGAAGACCTTGACCGTCCAGGAATACCGCACCCTCGATCCCACGACCGGCAAGCTGGTCGAAACCTATCCGCTCGCCACCGACGCCCAGGTCGAGGAGGCGATCGCGCGCGCCTGCTCGGCCTTTGCGGCCTGGCGGCGCGCCGGCCACGACGAACGCGCGGCCCTGCTCCGCGCCGTCGCCGACGCTCTCCAGTCGTGCGCCGCCGAGCACGCCGCGGTCATGGCGCTCGAGATGGGCAAGCCGCTCGTCGAGGGCGAGGCCGAGGCCGAGAAGTGCGCCTGGGCGTGCCGCTACTACGCCGACGAGGCCGCGGGCTTCCTCGCCCCGCGTCCCCACCAGTCCGACGGCTCGCAGGCCCACGTGCGCCACGACCCGCTGGGCCCGATCCTCGCCATCATGCCGTGGAACTTCCCCTACTGGCAGGTCTTCCGCTTCGCCGCGCCGGCGCTGGCGGCGGGCAATGTCGCGCTCCTGAAGCACGCGCCCAACACCCCGCGCTGCGCCCTCGAGATCGAGCGTCTCTTCGCCGTGGCGGGCGCTCCCGAGGGTCTCTTCCAGAGCCTCTTCCTCTCCAACGAGCAGGCGGCCGCGGTGATCGCCCACGACGGCGTGCGCGGCGTGACCCTGACCGGCTCGACGCGCGCCGGCCGCGCCGTGGCGTCGGCCGCGGGCGAGGCCCTGAAGCCGATGGTGATGGAGCTCGGCGGCAGCGACCCGTTCATCGTCTTCGCCGACGCCGCGGTCGACGAGGCGGTGAAGGTGGGGGTGGCTTCGCGCTGCCTGAACGGCGGCCAGAGCTGCATCGCCGCCAAGCGCTTCCTGGTGGAGCGCAAGGTCTACGACCGCTACGTCGCGGCCTTCGTCGCGGCGATCGAGGCCAAGCCCTTCGGCGACCCGCGGGACCGCGCCAACGAGATCGGCCCGATGGCGCGCCAGGACCTGCGCGACCACCTCGCGCGCCAGGTCGAGCGCGCCGTCGCCGCGGGCGCCGAAGTGCGCTGCGGCGGCGAGGTGCCCGACGGCGACGGCTTTTTCTACCCGCCGACGGTGCTCACCGGGCTCTCGCCCGAGGCGGAGGCGGCGCAGGAGGAGATCTTCGGCCCGGTGGCGACGATCTACGCCTTCGACGACGAGGACGAGGCGGCGGCGATCGCCAACGCGACGCCCTACGGCCTCGGCGCGTCGCTGTGGACGTCGGACCGCGCCCGCGCGGAGCGGCTGATCCCGCGCCTCGACAGCGGCTCGGTCTTCGTCAACGGCCTGGTCAAGTCGGATCCGCGCCTGCCCTTCGGCGGCGTCAAGGACTCGGGCTTCGGCCGCGAGCTGGCCCGCGAGGGCATCCTCGAGTGGGTCAACGTCAAGACGGTGTGGATCAAGTAACGCCAGCTCCGGTGAGGCGCGGATCAGCCGCGGCGGCCGTGCTCGAACGGCGGCTTGCCGTGGGGCGTGGCGGCGGGGATGGCCTCGTTCTCCGCCTCGTCGACGATCTCCAGCTTCTTGGCCTCGACCAGCTTCTTGAGCGGCGGGTGATCCACGTCGTGGGGCGAGATCTGGCCGGTCTGATTCGGCCCCAGGTGCAGCACCTTGCCCTGCGGCAGCGGAACCCGGAGCGGGTCGTGGGTCTTGTTGAGGACGGACTTCATGTTCGAGACCTCCTGCCCCCTATCCTTTCAGGCCACGGCGGGTTGGTCCATACCTCTCGGAGCGGCCCGCGCCGTCCTCCGGGGCGGGCTCTCAGCCGCCGACCCGCGAGGGCTTGCTGGCCCACACCTCGCGGACCGCAGACCAGTCGTGGATCTGGCCGGGCATCTTCTCGCCCTCCTTGGGCAGGTAGTAGGGCTCCTGCAGGTACCAGGGCAGCTCGATGATCCGCGCCCAGTGCCGGTCGAAGCGCTTTTCGGGCTCGTTGCCCTCCACGAAGACCTCCTTGTACACACGGGCGGCTCCGGGGCCGACGAGCAGGCCCGTCTCGTACTCGATGTCCCGCTCCACGATCCCCGGCGGACGCGCGAAGGTCTCGCCCTCGGCGATCCAGCCCTCCTCCATGCCGCGGCGCAGGAGACGGGTCCAGATCGGCAGCGCGCCCACGGCGCCCGTCATGCCGCGGCCGATGGTGCGCTTCTTGTCGTAGCCCACCCAGGTGAGCAGCGTGTACTTCGGCGTGAAGCCCACGAACCAGGCGTCGGTGTAGGCGTCGGTGGTGCCGGTCTTGCCGCCGACGTCGAGGTTGATCGCAGCCAGGCCGTAGGGTCCGCCCGCGGCGGTGCCGTTGGTCGCCACGCCCTTGAGCATCCGCGCCATCACGTAGGCGTGCCGCGGGTCCATGGCCTGGTGCGCCTGCGGCATGTGCTGCTGCATCGGCCGGCCGTCGCGGGTAGTCACCCGCTCGATGAAGTAGGGCTCCACGTAGATGCCCTTGTTCGCGAACACGGCGTAGGCGGCGGCCAGCTCGAGCGGCACCAGGTCGGCCGAGCCCAGGGCCAGGCTGGGATAGGGCGGCAGCTCGGAGCGGATGCCGCAGCGGTGGGCGAAATCGATCACCGTGTCGATGCCCACCAGGTCGAGGAGCTTCACCGAGGTGACGTTGTAGGAGCCCTGGAGCGCCCGACGCAGGGTGGTGATGCCGTAGTACCGGCGGTAGTAGTTGCGCGGGCTGTAGCTCGCCCGGCTGTCGGCGCCGGTGAACACGGCGGGACCGTCGAAGAGGGTGTCGGCGGCGGTGAAGCCGTTCTCCAGCGCGGCGCCGTAGACGAAGGGCTTGAAGGCCGAGCCCACCTGCCGCTGCGCCTGGGTGGCGCGGTTGAACTCGTTGCGGTTGTAGTCCCAGCCGCCGATCATGGCGCGGACGGCGCCGGTCGCGGTCTCGATCACCAGCGCCGCGGCCTCGAGCTCGGGCTCCTGCTCCACCACCAGGAGCGGCTCGGCGCCTTCCTTGGCCGCAGCCTCGAAACGGAACCAGCTCACGTCGCCGCGCTTCAGGAGGCGGTCGGGCCGAGTGCGTCCGGTCCACTTCATGCCCTCGGGCCGCAGGTCGTAGACCTGGCCCTCGACCTTCGCCCGGGCCACCTTGGAGCCGCTCTCGAGCACGATTCCCTCGTACCATTCGCCGGGCTTGACCTCCTGGCCGGTCCACGACGGGAGCTTGCGCTCTTCGAGGCCGTCGTCCTCGAAGTGGGCCTTGGCGCCGCGCCAGCCTTTGCCGTGGTCGAGATGGAGAAGGCCCTGTCGCACGGCGTCCTCGGCGGCGAGCTGGATCTTGCGGTCGAGGGTGGTGAAGACCTGGATCCCGCGGTCGTAGAGGGTCGCCTTGCCGTAGGTGGCGTAGACGTAGCGGCGCACCTCCTCGGCGAAGTAGGGGCCGAGCTCGCGGCCGCGGCGCTTCGGCACCGGAAGCACGGGCTCGGCGAGCGCCGCCTCGTACTCCTGCCGGCTGATGAACTCCTCCTCGAGCATGCGGCGGAGCACGTAGTCCCGGCGCTGGCGGACGGCCTCGGGCCGGGTGCGGATCTCCAGGTACGACGGCCGGTTGGGGATGCCGGCGAGGGTCGCCGCCTCGGCGATGGTGAGGTCGCGCACCGACTTGTCGAAGTAGTCGCGGGCCGCCGCCTCCATGCCGTAGTTGCCGTGGCCCAGGTTCTGGAGATTGGCCCACAGCGTGAGGATCTGCTCCTTGCTGTAGCGCTTCTCGAGCTCGACGGCGAGGAACGCCTCCTCGATCTTCCGCATCCACTCGCGCCGGCGGTGCAGGAAGATCTCGCGCGCCACCATCATCGTGATCGTCGAGGCCCCCTCCTCGGTCTGGCCGGCGCGCAGGTTCTTGTACGCGGCGCGGATGATCCCCTTCAGGTCGATGCCGCCGTGGCGGTAGAAATTGGCGTCCTCGGCGGCGATGATGGCCTGCTTGAGGAGCCCGGGCATCTCGCTCTCCTCGATCAGGATGCGGTTCTCGATCCGGTAGGTTCGGAAGATCACGCCGTCGGCGTCGTAGAGGCCGGTCACCAGGCGATGCTCGAAGTCGTGGAGCTTTTTTTCGACCTCGGGCCGCTTGATCACCGCCCCCACGACCACGCCGGCGGCCACCGCCAGCAACACGGTCAGCAGCGGGACCACGCCCCAGCGCACGATCCGGGCGGCCAGGGACCGTCGCGGCGGCCGCGGCCGGGGCGGCTGCTGGTAGAGGTTGACGGTCGGGTTGACGGTCGGGTTTCGCTCGGGGAGGGGATCGTATTCCATGGCGTCGTCTTCGGGCGGTCAGAGGAGCATCGGGAGGGGCTTGAGCTCGCGGCGGAAGGGATCGAGGATGAGGCCGAAGCCTTCGAGGGTCGTGGCTCCCAGCAGAGGGCTGTCGCCGTTCTGTCCGAAGATCACCAGGGAATCGCCACGGCGGCCCTGGTACTCGAAGATCGCCGAGCCGATCTTGCGGACGACCCGCTCGCCGTTCGCCAGCACGAAGGTCCGTTCGGAGTGGGGCTCGATCCCGATCTCGTCGAGCTTGTCGCCCGAGACGATCGAATACACGGCTCCGGAGTCGATCAGGAACTCCTCCTCGAACGCGCGATCCGGATCCGCGGGGTTCCCCACGTGGACGGCTACGTAGGTCAGGCCCATCTGTCGCTCCTTGAGATGATGGGGATCGGTCCTCCCCAGGGCCCCAGCCTACCATGTTAGGATGCCGGGTTCGTCCCACGAGGGACTCGGCATCGTACCTACGTCTACACAACCCTCTCCGAGATCCCGATATGCCGGACTTCCAGCTCGTCTCGCCGTTCTCCCCCGAGGGCGACCAGCCCGAGGCCATCCGCCAGCTCGTGGCCGGCGTCGCGGCCGGTCTCGAGCACCAGGTGCTCCTGGGCGTCACCGGCTCCGGCAAGACCTTCACCATCGCCAAGGTCGTGGAGAAGGTCAACCGCCCGACGCTGGTGCTCTCCCACAACAAGACGCTGGCCGCCCAGCTTTACCAGGAGTTCCGCGGCTTCTTCCCCAGCAACGCCGTGGAGTACTTCGTCTCCTACTACGACTACTACCAGCCCGAGGCCTACGTGCCGCAGAGCGACACCTACGTCGAGAAAGAGACCTCGGTCAACGAGGAGATCGACCGCCTGCGGCTGCGCGCCACCAAGGCCCTCTTCGAGCGCCGCGACGTCCTCATCGTGGCCTCGGTGTCGTGCATCTACGGCCTCGGCTCGCCCCAGACCTTCCACGGCATGCTCCACTTCTTCGCGGTCGGCGACGAGACCGGCATGGACCGGGCCCTGCGCCGCCTCGTCGAGATGCAGTACGAGCGCACCCAGCTCGACCTCTACCACGGCGCCTTCCGCGCCCGCGGCGACGTGCTCGAGATCCTGCCCGCCTACGACGAGCTGGGCGTGCGCGTGGAGTACTTCGGCGACGAGATCGAGCGCATCACCCGCTTCGACCCGTTGCGCGGCGCGGTGCTCGAGGAGGTCGACCGCATCTCGGTCTACCCCAAGACCCACTACGTGACGCCGCGCGAGCGCCTCGAGCGCGCGATCGTCACCATCGAGGCCGAGCTCAAAGAGCGCCTCGCCGAGCTCGAGGCCGAGGGCAAGCTGCTCGAGCGCCAGCGCCTCGAGCAGCGCACCCGCTTCGACCTCGAGATGCTGCGCGAGATGGGCTTCTGCCACGGCATCGAAAACTACTCCCGCCACCTCACCGGCGGCGCCCCGGGCGAGCCGCCGCCGACGCTGCTCGACTACTTCCCCGAGGACTTCCTGATGGTCATCGACGAGAGCCACCAGACCATCCCGCAGGTGCGCGCCATGTTCAACGGCGACCGCTCGCGCAAGCAGACCCTGGCCGACTACGGCTTCCGCCTCCCCAGCGCCCTCGACAACCGTCCCCTGACCTTCGAGGAGTTCGACGCCAAGGTGGGCCAGCGCATCTACGTGTCGGCGACGCCCGCCGCGTGGGAGCTCGAGCAGTCGCTCGGCGTGGTGGCCGAGCAGCTCATCCGCCCCACCGGGCTGATCGACCCGGAGATCGAGGTGCGTCCGGCCCGGGGCCAGGTCGACGACCTGCTCGACGAAGCCAGGAAGGTCGCCGGCTGCGGCGAGCGGGTGCTGGTGACGACCCTGACCAAGCGCATGGCCGAGGAGCTTACCCAATACCTGACCGAGCTCGACGTGCGCGTGCGCTACCTGCACAGCGACGTCGACACCCTCGAGCGGGTGGAGATCCTGACCGACCTGCGCAAAGGCGAGTTCGACGTTCTGGTGGGCATCAACCTGCTGCGCGAAGGCCTCGACCTGCCCGAGGTGTCGCTGGTGGCGATCCTCGACGCGGACAAGGAGGGCTTCCTGCGCAGCGAGACGTCGCTGATCCAGACCTCGGGTCGCGCCGCCCGTCACCTCGGCGGCCGGGTGATCTTCTACGCCGACGTGGTGACCGGCTCGATGCGCCGCGCCATCGACGAGACCAGCCGCCGCCGCGAGCGCCAGCGCGTCTACAACGAGGAGCACGGCATCGAGCCGCGGACGATCCTCAAGGACATCCGCAACCCGCTCGTGAGGATGTCGAACCTCGACTACTACCCGAGCCACCACGCCCGCGTCGCGCAGATCGCCGAGGTCTCCGAGATCCCCTTGAGCGAACAGATCAAGCGCCTGGAAAAGGCGATGAAGGAGGCGGCGAAGCGTCTCGAGTTCGAAGAGGCGGCACAGATCCGCGACCGTATCCGCGAGCTGCGCGAGCTCCAAGTCTACGCCTGAGATTGCCGAATCCCGCACAGATGTGCTATAAGGTCAGCCGGATCGACGTGTATCGCTGCTGATCCCAACTGGCCCGCGCGCCAGCGTCCGCCGGGAGTCCGGGATGACGGACCCCAGGTGCCGACGTGTGGGCAAACGACTGGAAAAGGAGGCCTCCATGAAGCCGAGCTCGCCCAAGCAGATCACTTGGATCATCGGTCTCATCCTCGGCATTCTCGGACTGCTGGGTTACTTGGTCCCCACGCTTCCCGTGGTGCCCCAGTATGCCTACTGGCTCACCGCGGCGGGCTTCATCGTCCTGGCGCTGGGGACGTCCCTCAAGGGACTCTGACCCGCCGCCGCCCAGGGCACAGTGGGTTCCCTGGAACCCTATCCGCTCGGCGGTGAGGGCGTCGTTGAGCCTGCACCACAATCCTCACTCCTGCGCGGTCTCGGGCGGGAATTGCTCGACGATCCGCTTCACCGCCAGGGCGAGGCGCTCGATGGGGTCTTCCTGGCGCGAGATGACGCCCCGCGCCCGTCCGCGCCAGACGGGCATGCCGGTCTCGACGTCGCGGAACTCCAGGTAGCAGCAATTACGCGTCCGTTTTCTCCTTCGACGCCGCCGGGACGTCGGGCTCCGTGCGCAGGGCGAGCTTCTTGCCCGCGGCGTCGACGGCCACCCGGCCGCCGGCGGCGAGCTTGCCGAAGAGCAGCTCGTCGGTCAGCGGACGCTTGATCTCCTCCTCGATCACCCGCGCCAGGGGCCGGGCGCCGAAGGCCGGGTCGAAGCCCTTGTCGGCCAGCAGCTTGCGGCCCGCCGGCGTCAGCTCGACCTCCACCTTCTTGGCCACGAGCTGTACGCGCAGCTCGCCGATCATCTTGTCGACGATCATCTCCATGATCGCCGGCGTCAGGGCGTTGAACTGGAGCCGGGCGTCGAGGCGGTTGCGGAACTCGGGGCTGAACAGCCGCTCGACGGCGCGCTCGCCGTCGACGTTGAGGCGGCCGGGGACGTCTCCGAAGCCCACCGAGCGCTGCGCCATCTCGCGGGCACCGACGTTGGAGGTCATCAGCAGGATCACCTGGCGGAAGTCGGCCTGCTTGCCGTTGGTGTCGGTCAGGGTGCCGTGGTCCATCACCTGGAGCAGGATGTTGAAGACGTCGCCGTGCGCCTTCTCGATCTCGTCGAGCAGGAGGACCGCGTGCGGCGTCTTCGACACCGCCTCGGTCAGCAGCCCGCCGCGGTCGTAGCCGACGTAGCCCGGCGGCGCCCCCACCAGGCGCGACACGGTGTGGCGCTCCATGTACTCGCTCATGTCGAAGCGCAGGAAGGCGATGCCCAGCACCTCGGCGAGCTGCCTTGCCACCTCGGTCTTGCCCACGCCTGTGGGGCCGGTGAGCAGGAAGCAGCCGATCGGCTTCTGCGGGTCGCGCAGGCCGGCGCGCGACACCTTGATGGCGCTCACCAGCCGCTCGATCGCGGCGTCCTGGCCGAAGACCACGCTCTTGAGCTCGATCTCGAGCCGCTGCAGGCGCTCGCGGTCGTCGCCCTTGACGCGGCGCTCCGGGATCTGCGCCATGGTCGCCAGCACTCGCTCGAGCTCGGCCGTGTTGACCAGCTTGCGGCCGGCCAGCGCCACCGCGGCGCCGGCCTCGTCGAGCAGGTCGATCGCCTTGTCGGGCAGACGCCGGTCGCGCAGGAAACGCGACGCCAGCTCCGCCGCGCTCTCGATCGCCGGCCGGGTGTACTTGATCTGGTGGTGCTCCTGGTAGCGGTCGCGCAGGCCCTCGAAGATCTTCACCGTCTCGTCGATGGTGGGCTCGCCGACCTCGACCTTCTGGAAGCGCCGCGCCAGGGCCTGGTCGCGCTGGAAGGTCTGCCGGAACTCCTCCCAGGTGGTGGCGCCGATGCAGCGCAGGCGGCCGCCCTGGAGCGCCGGCTTCAAGAGGTTCGAGGCGTCCATGGTGCCGCGGCCGGCGCTGCCGGCGCCGATCACCGTGTGGATCTCGTCGATGAAGAGGATCGGGCTCTCCTGGGCCTCGAGGGCCGCCAGCACGCCCTTGAGGCGGTTCTCGAAGTCGCCGCGGTAGCGCGTGCCGGCCAGCAGCGCGCCCATGTCGAGGCGGTAGACGTTGGCGTTCTTGAACTGCTCCGGCACGTCGCCGTGGGCGATCTTCAGGGCCAGGCCCTCGGCCAGCGCCGTCTTGCCCACGCCAGGGTCGCCCACGTAGAGCGGGTTGTTCTTGCGCCGCCGCTGCAGGATGTGGAGCGTGCGCTGGATCTCGCGCCGGCGGCCGATCAGGGGATCGATGAGCCCCTTGCGCGCCATCTCGGTCAGGTTCTCGGTGAAGGCGTCGAGCAGGTCCGATTCCGTACGCCGGTCGGGCTCGAGCTCCTCGTCCCCCGCGGGAAGGGCCGGCTCGCCAGGCACCATGGGCTGGAGCTTGGAGACGCCGTGAGCGAGGAAGCTGACGACGTCGAGCCGCGTCACGCCCTCCTCCTCGAGGAAGTGGACGGCGTAGGAGTCGGTCTCGTAGTACATCGACACCAGGATGTCCGTACCCTTGAGCTCCTCCTTGCCGGCGCCTTCGACGTGGGCGCCGGCGAGCGCCAGGACGCGCTGGAAGCCGAGGCTGGGACGCGGCTCCACGAGCCCGCCGTCGTCCACGCCCTCGACCTCCTCTTCGAGGTACTCCACGAGCCGCTTCTTGAGCCGGGTCACGTTGGCGCCGGCATGGCGCAGCACTCTGGCGGTCTCCTCGTCCATGGTCAGGGCGTAGAGGAGGTGCTCGAGGCTGGCGTACTCGTGGCGCAGCCGCGCCGCCTCCGACAGCGCCACGCTGATCGAGATCCGGAGGTCTTGGGAGAGCCTCATCGTTCGTCGTGCCATGGTTGTTTCATTCCGCTTCCGCCGTCACCAGGAGCGGCATGTCGTTGGCCCGGGCGTCGTCGGTCACCTCGGCGACCTTGGTCTCGGCCGACTCCTTGGGGTAGACCCCGGCCACGCCCACGCCCTTGTGGTGAACCTGGAGCATGATGTGGGTCGCCTCGCCCTCGGATTTGTGGAAGTGCGTGGTGAGGACGTGGACGACGAAGTCCATCGTCGTGAAGTCGTCGTTGTGCAGCAGGACCTTCCAGCGCCGCGGACGCCGGACCTTCTCGCGCCGGTCGAAAGCCAGCTCGTCGTCGCGTTCGTCGTCGAATTCGAAGTCGCTCACGGACACCTCGCGGACGTGCTCGGTCCAACCCTATTCTATTCCAGATCATGCCGCCGGGCCACCGCTCGCGGCACGGCCCTTGTGATAGCTTGCCGCTCCATGGCGCCGGCCGGGACCAACGAGCTGACGGTGCGCGAGCTGCGGCCCGAGGACTACCCCCAGTGCGAGGAGCTCCAGCGCCACGTCTGGGGCGAGGGCTTCCGCGAGCTGGTGCCGCCGTCGATGATGCGGATCAACCAGAAGCTCGGCGGCCTGGTGGCCGGCGCGTTCGACCCCGGAGGCCGCCTGGTCGCTTTCGTCTACGGCCTGCCCGGCCTGCGCGACGGCCGGCCCTTCCACTGGTCGCACATGTTGGGGGTCCACGACGACTTCCGCGGCCACGGCCTCGGGCGGGAGCTCAAGCTCTTCCAGCGCCGCTGGCTCCTGGCGCGGGGCATCGACGAGGTGGAGTGGACCTACGATCCGCTCGAGTCGCGCAACGCCCACCTCAACCTGAATCGCCTCGGCGCCGAGCCGGTGGACTACCAGCGCGACGTCTACGGCGACGGCTCGGCCAGCGAGCTCCACAGCGGCATCGGGACTGACCGCTTCGTGGTGCGCTGGCGGCTCGCCGATTCCGAGGTCGAGGCGCGGATCGCCGGCCGGGCCGCGGCGCCCACGGCCGCCCACCGCGCGGCACCGGTGGTCAACGCCGGCGACGACGGCCCCTTCGAGCCACCGTTCGAGCTGCCGGCGGCCGGCGCCTTGCGCGTCGCCGTCCCGGCGAACGTCCAGGCGGTCAAGACGGCGGCGCCGGAGACGGCGAGGCGCTGGCGACGGTCGACGCGTTTCGCCTTCGAGGCCTACCTCGGGCGCGGCTTTCGTGTGCCGCACCTGCTGGCCGAACGGGCCGCCGAGCTCTCCTACTACGTGCTGGCCCCGCCATGACGCTCCGTATCGAAGAAATCCGTCTGCGCGAGATCCGGCTGCCGCTGGTCGAGCCGTTCCAGATCTCCTCCGGGGTCACCAGCACTCGCCGCATCCTCCTCCTCGAGCTCCGCGACGCATCCGGCGCCGCCGCGTGGTCGGAGTGCGTGGCCGGCGAGGCCCCCAACTACTCGCCCGACACCGTCGACACCGCGTGGCTGATGATCCGCCAGTGGATCGCGCCGCGGGTTCTGGGACGCTCGTTCGCCGCCGCGAGCGAGGTGGCGGCGGCCCTCGCCGTGGACTTTCGCGGCCACCTGATGGCGCGCGCGGCGGTGGAGATGGGCGCCTGGGGCCTGGAGGCCGAGATCCGCGGCGTGCCGCTGGCCGAGCTGGTGGGCGGCAGCCGGCGGCGGATCGCCACCGGCATCTCCCTCGGCATCCAGGCGAGCCCCCAGGCCCTGGTCGAGCGCGCCGCCGCGGCCCTCGCCGCCGGCTACCGCAAGGTCAAGATCAAGATCAAGCCGGGCGCCGACCTCGCCTACCTCGCGGCGGCCCGCCGCGCCCTGGGCGCCGAGGCGCCGCTGATGGCCGACGCCAACAACGCCTACGGCGCCGCCGACTTCGACCACCTCGCGCGGCTCGACGACTTCGGCCTGATGATGATCGAGCAGCCCCTGGCCGGCGATGACCTGGTGCGCCACGCCGCGCTCCAGAAGCGCCTCGCCACGCCGATCTGCCTCGACGAGTCGATCACCGGCGCCGACCGCGTCGAGGACATGCTGGCCCTGGGCAGCGGCCGCATCGTCAACGTCAAGCCCGGGCGCGTCGGCGGCTTCACCGAGGCCAGGGCGATCCACGACTTCTGCCTCGCCAACGGCGTCCCGGTGTGGTGCGGCGGGATGCTCGAGAGCGGCGTCGGCCGCGCCTATAACGTGGCCCTGGCGTCGCTGCCGGGCTTCACCCTGCCGGGCGACGTGAGCCCGTCGTCGCGCTACTGGCAACGCGACGTGGTGAGCCCCGAGTGGACGATGGACGGCGAAGGCCAGGTCGCGGTGCCGTGGGACCGGCCGGGGATCGGCGTCGAGGTCGACCGCGAGCGCATCGAGCGTCTCACGGTGCGCTCGGAGACGCTGGCGCCGTGAGCCCGTAAGGACGCGTACGTTGCAGCCCGCCCGAATCGGCGCGACTGCGCGTCCGCGCCGGTGTACACTTCCCATCGACGCCGATCCGACGACCATGGCTCTCGTCTTCACCGACTACGTCCGTTCGCTGACGCCCGGTGAGCGGCTCCCCGCCGCAGGCTTCGACGCGGTGTGGGAGAAGCTGCGCGACGTCCTGGTCAGCGAGATGAGGAAGCGGTCGCTGTGGCAGGCGGCGCCTTCCTACCTCGGCGTCTACGGCCGGGCGAGCTGGCTCGACCCGGGCGCCCTCGACGAGCTGACGATCGACTGCTTCAAGTCGGCCGTGCTCAGCCGCCTGCCCAGGGCCTGCTCGCCGTGCAAGACAACGTCGAGGGTGTGATCTTCCGCAACGTCCGGTACTTCCTCTACGAGCTCCAGAAACGCTACGACCCCCTGGGCTTCGTGGCCTTCGACGCCCTGCGCAACGCCGCCCAGCGCCTGATCGACGTGGGCAAGCTGCAGGTGCTGGACGGCAGCGGGCGGCTCGACAACGACACCGTGCTCGGCTTTCCGCCGGCCGCCGCGCCCGAGGACGTGCCGGACGTCCGCCTCGACGCTCCGGCCCGCGGCTGGGCGGAGAGCCTGCTGCCGGACCTGGTGACGGCGAAGGGCGACCGGCGCCTGGCCGTGGAGGAAGCGCTCGCCGCGGCTCTGGCGAAGCTCGCCGGCGAAGGCGTGGAGGTCTTCCGCTTCCGCGACGCGCTCGACCCGCTCAAGAACGAGGTCCGGAGCTGCTGGGGCGCGATCTGGGAGCACTCCCAGGGGGACCTCGCCTTCGAGGACGACGGCGAGGCGGCGGCCCTGGTGCGGCTGGTGCGCCCCGACTCCGGCTACGAAGAGCGCCAGGCCTTCCAGCAGCTCCTCGCCTGCATGGCAGAGCAGCTCGCCCATTTCGACTCGACGCGCAAGACGCGCGAGCAACTCGGCCGGCTGTGGGAATTCCTGCGCTGCGAGGTGGCCGAGAACCCGGGGGAGAAGCCGCTGTCGCGGCGCCGGGTGGCCGACCTGCTCGAGATCCACCGCAGCCGGCTCGCCGAGCTCTTCCGCAAGCTCGGCGCTCTGGTGGAGGCGTGCCGCGGACGCGAGCGGCGCCAGGAGGCCGCGGCATGAGCGCCAGCCCCCTCGAGCGCCTCCGCGAGGCCGGTCCCCTGCCGCGGCCCGAGCGTCCGGCCGAAGACGCGACGCCCCAACCGGGCGACGTCTTCGCCTTCGCCGCCACCGCCGAGGCCGCGGTCCTGTGGGCGCTCGTCCGTCAGGATCCGATCGGCGCTCGTCTGCTCGCCGTGGCCGCCGACCACCATCCGCTGGTGGGCAGCCGCGACGTCGCGGTGCCGCCGGGCTCGGCGTGCGGCGCCCTGACCCTGCGCTGCGGCGTCGACGTCTGGCTCGCGGCGGCGGACTTCGCCGCGGCGCGTCGCGTCGGCCGTCTCGAGCCCGACGTGCTGCGCCAGGTCCGCGCACGGCGGGCCGCGATCGAGGACGACGCGCCCCACGGCTCGGTGCTCGAAAGGGAGACCGACCACGAGTGGGAGTACCGGCACGCGCTCCGGCGCCGGCTCGAGACGGCGCGCGCGGCCCTCGCCGAGCCGCGCGGGCGGGTCCTGGAGATGCGGGTCCCGCGACGGCCGGCGTGGATGCCGGGGCGCTACGCCGCCGCGGCGGCGCTCCTCGTGGGCGTCGGGCTGGGTCTGGCAGGAGGTCTCGCCTGGCGCATGCGCGACGCCGATCCGCTCGTCGACCAGCCCTTCGCCTGGCTGGCGCCGCTCGGCGAACGCCGGCAGGACGTCCCCTCCGTCGTCGTTCCCTTCGGGGCGGAGCTCCTCGTGCTGATCCTCACCGTCCACGATCCCGACGCGCATTCGCGCTACCGCCTCGAGGTCCTCAGAAAGGCGGACCTTTCGCCGTTGTGGAACGCGGAGCTCGCGAGGACCGGCGCCGCCGAGCTGACCGTCATCCTGCCGCGACGCTCACTGGCCGTGGGCGAGCTCGAGATCGTCCTGCGCGGCCTGGACGGCGGCGAGGCGCGTCCGGTGGGGCGTTACGCGCTCCGCGTCGCGCTGGAGTGAGTCAGCGCCCGTCGCCGAAGATCTGGAAGGCGGCCCAATAGTACGGCGCCGAAGCCTCGACCTCCGGATCGCTCCTGAGCTCGACCTGGGCCGCCCGCAGGGCCTCGTCCTTGGCCGCTCCCGCCCGGAGCCGGCGGTAGAACAGCGTCATCAGCCGGGCGGTGGCCCGGTCGTCGACGTTCCACAGCGTCGCCGCCACCGCGCGGGCGCCGGCGTATTGGAAGGCGCGGGTCAGCCCGATCAACCCCTCGCCGCCGCGCTCCTCGCCGAGGGCCGAGGCGCAGGCCGAGAGCACCACCAGGTCGGCGTCCAGGCGTACGCTCTCGAAGACCTCCCAGGCCTGAAGGAGGCCGTTGTCGCGGCCTTCGGGAGGGCCGTCCGGAATCGTGAGGACGAGGCCGGAGCTCAGCGGGAAACGCTCGTCGAGGTAGCCGTGGACGGCGAAGTGGACGCTCCGCGTCGCGGCGAGGGCCTTGACGCTCTCCTCGGTCGCCGCGGCGCCGAGATGGACCCGGACCTCGGCGGAGGGGTAGAGCCCGGCGATCCCCTCGACCTCCTCGCGGCTGTGGGGCAGCGCCGCCGACGCCAGGAGGCCGCGGCGCCTCGCCGAGCGCAGCCGCGGCTCCGCGATCGCTTCGGCGTCGCCCTGCCGCAGGGCTTCGGGGTAGAGAGGATCGCCGAAAAGAGCGAGAGCGACGGCGTCCTCGCGCTCGGCGGCCGGGCGCGGGCGGCGGAGCTCGGCGTAAAGGGTCATCGAGAGCACATGACTCGACGGCCTCCAGTCGGCGAGGTAACGCGTCGTCCCCGACTCGTCGCGGGTCTCGCTCACGAGGGCCGCGAAGGGCAGCAGGTGGAGCGGCCCGTCGGCGACGACGAGCAGACGTTCGCTGCGCTCGACGGCGGCGGCGGCCGGGCCGATCAGCGCGTCGAAGAGCTCGGCCCCCGCCGCCTCGAGACGGGGAAAGGCCGCGGACGCCGGGTCGCGCGCCCGCGCGATCGCGCGGCAGCTCGTCGTCCTCCGCGTACCACGGAGGATCACGGCGACGCCGGGTCGCGCGCCCGCGCGATCGCGCGGCGGAAGTCGCCCACCTCGAGCCGCAGCTCCGCCTCCCTCATTGCGATCGGCCAGACCTCGACGGCGTCGCGAGTCACGGCGAAGAGCCGGGTGGCCTCTTCCCCCACGCTGTAGGCGAGCATCAGGGTGCCGGCGTCGAGGGCGTCGCGGGCCTGGCTCAGGGTCAGGGGCTCGGGATATTGCAGGTCGGCGAAGCGCGGCGACGTCCGGCGCAGCTCGACCTCGATCGCGTCGTGCTCGCGGTAGAGCTCGCGCACGCCGTCCGCGAGCCGGTCGAGCTCCTCGGCGTCCCTCTCCAGGTCGAGCGCCGCCATGCGGCCCACCAGCTCGTCGTGGCGTTGGTAGAGCGTCCCGCGCCTCTCTTCGACGCTCGCGGGCACGTCCGTGAAGGCGACGTCGCGCTCGGCCATCGTCTCGAGCAGGCTGCGGGCGCGCGAGCGCTCGAGCACGTGGAAGGCGTCGTCCGCGCGGCCGAGCCCGAGGAGCGTCTCGACGGCGTCGCGGTAGATGCCGGCGAGCTGCTCGCGCACGTGGCCGCGTTGCCGGTGGGAGCCGCCGATCCGGGGCACCGTGGCCTCCGCCGCGACCACGGCCCGCTCCAGGAAGCCCGCCGCGGTCTCCGGCCGCCCCCGCTGGTGGGCCAGCCTGGCGAGCGCGTGCAGCGTCTCGACCTCGCCGCGGGTGCCCGGCGTCAGCTTCTCGCGCAGCGCCAGCGCGCGCGCGTAGAAGCCCTCCGCGGCGTCGAGGTCTCCCCGTTGCCGTGCCAGGTTGCCGAGGTTGTGGAGGCTCAGCGCCACCCCCACGCCGCCGGGAGAAGCTCCGGCGGAAGCCGTAAGGGCACGCTGGAAGCACTCCTCGGCCCGCGCCAGGTCGCCACGGCGCGAAGCGACCACGCCGAGGTTGAGCCAACTGTTCGCGGTCCCGGCGCCGTCCGGGTCGACTCGCTGCCGGATCTCCAGGGCGCGGCGATAGTAGTCCTCGGCGCGGTCGAGCTCGCCGAGGTCGAGCGCCGCCACGCCCAGGTTGTTGAGGCCGGCGGCCACGTCGGCGCTGTCGGGGGCCAGGCGCTCGCGGATCGCCAGCGACCGCAGCAGCAGCTCCTCGAGCTGCGCCGCGTCCCCCCGGCTCTGGGCGATCAGGCCCAGGTTGTTGAGGCTCTGGGCGACCAGCAGGCTCTCGGGGACGAGCGCCTCGAAGAGCGCCAGGGCGCGGCGTTGGTACTCCTCGGAGAGGGCGAGGTCGCCGCGCTGCATGATCACCAGCCCGAGGTTGTGGGCGCTGCCGGCGACCTGGAGGCTGCCCGGAGCGAGCCTCTCGCGCAAGGCGAGCGCCCGGCGGAAGAGGTCTTCCGCCGGCGCGAGACGGCCCTGCGACCGGGCGAGACGCCCCAGGTTGTCGAAGCTCTTGGCGACGCCGAGGGACTCGCGGCGCAGCCCCTCGCGGATCTCCAGGCCGGCTCGGTACGACGCCTCGGCGTCCGGCCACTTCCTCCGCCTTTCGCAGAGCAGGCCGAGGGCGTCATGAATCACGATGCGCTGGACGGGCGTCCGCGCCGCCGCCAGGGCTTCCCGGTACGCCGCCGCGGCGGCGTCCCAGCTCGCGGCCTTCTCGTTCGCCGCGGCGGCCTTGAAGGCCGCCCAGCACCCGTCCGGCGACGCCGGACGGGCGGTGACGTTCCATGGGCCGGGCCGGAGCGCGAACGTCACCGCGCGTCCGCCGCGCTCGCCGTGGAGCTCGACGCCCCGCGGCCCTTCCTCGACCTCCAGCCACAGGAGGTCGAAGGGACCCGCGACGTCGTGGCGCACCGCGGCGCCTTGCGGCGTCCACGCCACGAGGCGGTCGCCGGCCGCGACGCCGGCGTCGATCAGGACGGAGCCCGCCGCCAGGTCCTCGACGACGGCTCCGCCGTCCGCGGCGGCCGCCGATGCGATGGTCAGCACCGAGAGAACGGCGAAACGGGATAGCGGGAAACGCGCGAAGAGCACTCCTCTCGAGAGCCCGGAGGGCGTCAGCCGGTAGCCGGGGATTCTAATCCCCGGCTTGGGCGCCGCGACGATCCGGGGCTGACCCGGCCAGGTCACGGCACGACGGCCGACCAGGACGAGAGGTCTCCGGACTCGAAGCCGTCGGAGAAGATCGGGACGACGGCCGCGCTGGGCCTTTCCGGAACGCAGCAGCGCACCGTGGCACCGGAGAGCATCGAGGTGTCCGCACCGCCGGTGACGAGAAAGCCGGTGACGACGCTGTCGTCGTACACGGTCGCCCGCAGGGTATTCACGCCGTCGGGATCGAGGAAGGCCGGCCCGTCGACGACGACGGCATGGATCTCCCGGAAATTGTCTTCCGGATTGCCGCATCGGAAGACGGGAGGATTGCAGCTCGGGTGCAGGAGCCCGTCGCCGGGGTCCGCGGCCGGATGATCGGTGCCGAACTCATTGCTCAGCCAGGGAGCGGGCGCGCCGCCGGGGTTCGAAAAGATGACGGTGCCGTTCAAGGTGAGCTCGACGTAGTTGTCGAAGTCCAGCTCGAGGGAGAGGACGGGCCAGGGGCACGAGCCGTCGAGAGTGAACTCGAGCTCGTATGCCGCGTCTCCCAGGCCGAATTCAGTGGTGACCCAGCGGCCGTCGCCGAGCACGGGATAGCGCGCGCCCGAATTGAACGGTCCGGTCACCGCCACGTTGCCGCGCCAGCCGCCGAACGGCGGATGCTCGAGGTAGGCGGGCTCGCTCGGGTCCCCGAGCTCCGTGACGGTCCAGTTGTCGTCCCGGCCGTTGCTGTCGGCGTCGCGGCCGGTCGCCAGGTCGACGACCTGCGTGCCGGCGGCGCAAACGGCGTCGGGTCCCCGCACCGCTTCCAGCCTCACGTCGTCGAAATTCGCCTGGACGCCTTTGGCGAGGAGCTTGACCTCGAGGGGCTGGCCGAGCTGCGCGTGCTCGGCCGGCGCATGGAAGGTCACCGTCGAGGTGAGAAAGGTCCCCGCTGCCGGGACCAGCGAATCGTCCTGCGCCAGCAAAACGCCGCCGGCGAGCAACTGGACGAAGTAGCCCGGGAACCCGTGGTCCAAGCGGCGGCCGACCTCGACTCGCAGCGTGTACGTGGTCTCCGCTTCCAGGGCCGCCGACAGGACCTGCCGCACACGGTTGCCGGAGAGGTTGGCGTAGGCGACGTTCTGTCCCTCGGGAGCAGCCCCGCCCGGGTAGTTCGCCGCCGTCGGATTGAACGCGCCATCGCCGCCGCCGGCAGACGTGTCCCAACCCGTGATGGTGTTGGCGATGCCGCCTTCTCCCAGGACGTCGGCCTCGAATCCCGGGTTCACGATGGCGATCGCAGCGGCTTCGACAGGAGCGGGAACGATGAGAAGGGTCAGCAGGATCACGAAACGAGAAGATCTCAACGGCATGGTATCCTCCACTCCAAGAACCGACAGTTGAACCGGCACGGCCACCATGGCACTCCCCTACCATTCCTAACGCGCGGCCCGCCTCTCTCCTGCACCACGTCGGCTAGAATCGGCCACGTGCTGACGAGAAGCGACGTCACCCGGCTGCTCGACGAGTGGGGCCAGGGCGATCCGGACGCTCTCGATCAGCTCATGCCCGCCGTCTTCGACGAGGTCCGCGGCCTGGCTAGGCGCGCTCTTGCCCGCGAGGCTCCTGGCCACACGCTGCAGCCCACGGCGCTCGTCCACGAGGTCTATCTGCGGCTCAGCGGACGCCGCTCGGTGCAGTGGAAGAACCGCGACCAGTTCTTCGGCTTCCTCGCCGACCTCATGCGCCGGATCCTCGTCGACCACGCCCGCCGGCGGCACGCCACCAAGCGCGGCAGCGGCGTGCCCGACCTGCCGCTCGACGACTTCCTGCCGCTCACCCACGTGCGCGACCCCGACCTGGTCGCCCTTGACGACGCCCTCGGCCGCCTGGCGCGAACCGACCCGCGCAAGTGCCGCATCGTGGAGCTGCACTTCTTCGTGGGCCTGTCGCAGGACGAGATCGCCGACGTGCTCGGCGTGTCGCGCAACACGATCGTCCGCGAGATGCGCAAGGCCAAGATCTGGCTGCGCCGTCACCTCGACGGCGAGGAGGCGGACGGATGAGATCCCCGCCGGCGTTTCCGCGCGTTATCCCTTGGAGACGATGAGATGACCCCGGCGCGCTGGCAGGAGATCGACGAGCTGCTCGGCCGCGCCCTCGACCACACGGCCGCCGACCGTCCCCGTTTCCTCGACGGGAGCTGCGGCGACGACCGCGGCCTGCGCCGCGAGCTCGAGCGCCTGCTCGCGCTCGACGAGCGCCGCGACTTCCTCGACGAGAGCGTCTTCAGCGTCCACGCCGCCGATCCGGACGTGGGCCGGCGCATCGGCCCCTACGAGACCCGCGCCCTCCTCGGCCGCGGCGGCATGGGCGCGGTCTACCTCGCCGTGCGCCAGGACGACTACACCCAGCAGGTGGCCTTGAAGCTGATCAAGCGCGGCATGGACAGCGACGAGATCCTGCGCCGCTTCGCCGCCGAGCGCCAGATCCTCGCCGACCTCGACCACCCCAACGTGGCGCGCCTGCTCGACGGCGGCACCACTGACGACGGGCGGCCCTTCCTGGTCATGGAGTACGTCGAGGGCGAGCCCCTCGACCGCTACTGCGACGACCGCGCCCTCTCCGTGCGCCGGCGCCTGGAGCTCTTCCTCGACGTTTGCTCGGCCGTCGAGCTCGCCCACCGCAACCTGGTGGTCCACCGCGACCTGAAGCCCGGCAACATCCTGGTCGGCAAGGCGGACGGCATTCCCAAGCTGCTCGACTTCGGCGTCGCCAAGCTGCTCGAGCCGGGTCCCGCCGACGTGGCCACCGCCCTGGGGCGGCGGCCCATGACCCTCCACTACGCCAGCCCGGAGCAGGTGCGCGGCCAGGCCGTGACCACCGCCAGCGACGTCTATTCCCTGGGCGTGGTGCTCTACCAGCTCCTCACCTGCCGCCTGCCCAACGACCTCGGGGACCCCGACACCGCCGAGGACGAGAAGGTGCGCCGCATCACCGAGCAAGATCCGCGGCGGCCGAGCACGATGGCGCGTGCCCGCGCCGATGCGCCGCGCCAGCTCGCGCGCCGGCTCGCGGGCGACCTCGACGCCATCGTGCTCAAGGCCCTGCGCAAGGAGCCCGGACGCCGCTACGGCTCGGTGGAGCAGCTCGCCGAGGACCTGCGACGGCACCTGGCGGGCCGCCCGGTGACGGCGCGCGCCGGCACCCTCGGCTACCGCGCCGGCAAGTTCGCGCGCCGCCACCGGCGGGGGCTCACCGCCGCGGTGCTGGCGCTCATCGCCTTGGCGTCCATGGTGCTGCTGCGCGGCCAGGCTCTGGATCAGCGCGAGCGCGCCGTCCGCGAGCACGAGCGGGTGAGCCGGGTGACCGACTTCCTCTCCGGCGTGATGGACACCTTCGACCCCGACCAGACGCCGGGCGAGCTGACGGTCCTGGCGATCCTCGACCGCAACCGCGAGGAGATCGCCGCCAGCCTCGCCGACGAGCCCCGCCTGCAGGCCGACCTGCTCGACCGCCTCGGCGCCGTCTACCGCAAGCTGGGGTTCTTCGAGCAGGCCCGCGACGTGCTCGAGGAGTCGCTGAGCGTGTCGCGACGCCACGTCGCTGGCGACGAACCCGAGGTGGCCCTGCGGCTCAACAACCTCGGCGTGCTCTGCTACGACCACGGCGACGAGGAGAAGGCCGTGGACTACCTGCGGCAGGCCATCGAGATGCGACGGCGTCTCGGCCAGGAGGGGCCTGAATCGGTGCGCAGCCTCAACAACCTGGCGACGCTGCTGATGCACCGCGGCGAGCTCGCCGAGGCCGAGGAGCTCTACCGCCGCGGCGTCGACGTCCGCATCCGCAGCTACGGCCTCGAACACCCTTACCTGGCCACCAGCCTGCGCAGCCTCGGCAACCTCTACTGGGTGGCCGGCGACTTCGAGCGCGCCGAGCCGCTCCTGCGCCGCGCCCTCGAGATCCGCCGCGCCGCCTACGGTCCCGGCCACACCGAGGTCGCGGCGGCGCTCGACAAGCTGGCGAGCGTGCTCGACGCCGTGGGCCGCGGCGACGAGGCCGAAGCGATGTGGAACGAGGCCCTCGCCGTGCGGCGCACCAAGCTCGGCCGCCGCCACGTGCTGGTGGCGCGCACCCAGAAGAACCTCGCCGAATACCTGCTGGGCCAGGGCGAGCCGGCCTCCGCCGCGCCGCTGCTGGAAGCGGCGCTCGCCACCTTCTACCGCGAGAAGCCCGCCGGCGACTGGGAGAGAGCCGAGGCCGAGGGGCTGCTCGGCGCGTACTGGGCCCGGCTCGGGCACGCCGCCCGAGCCGGGCCCTGCCTGGAAACGGCCTACGCGACCCTCGCGCAGGCCCGGGGCGAGCAGTCGATCTACTCCCGCAAGGCGTTGCGGCGGTTGCGCGAGCTCGCCGGCGAACCGTGAGCGGGCGCCGGGTCGGAGGCGGGCTGCACGATCGCGAGATCGGGCTCGATCTCGATCTCCCGCGGGTCCTCGCCGTCCTGGGCGACGACCGGTCCGACGTGAAGAGCCACCAAGAGCGCTACCCACTTCAAGCCTGGAATCAAAATCAACATAGTCCCTCCTTTCAGGCCCGAGGGCCTGAGATCCGAGTGTTTGGGTCCGGAGGGGGCTTAACAGGGGGTTGCTCGAAGTGGGCAGGTTTGCCTGCTAACATCCCCACGACGATCCACGAACGACCGAGGAGACGATCGATGAACCGCGACCTTGGACTGTTGATCCTTCGTGTGAGCTTCGGATTGCTGCTGGCCGGCCACGGCCTGGGCAAGGTGCAGGACCTCATCGCCGGCAAGACCGACTTCGCCGACCCGATCGGCATCGGCCCCCTGCCGAGCCTGATCCTGGCGGCCTTCGCCGAGTTCCTGTGCGCCATCGCCGTCGTCGTCGGCTTCAAGACGAGGTGGGCCGCTATCCCGCCCCTCGTCACCATGGCGGTCGCCGTTCTCATCGTCCACGCCAACGACGACTTCGGCACCAAGGAGCTCGCCGTCGCCTACGGCTGCGCTTTCCTGGCCCTGGTCTTCACCGACGGGGGCGCCTACTCGGTCGACGCCATGCTGCTCAGGAAGCGCCGGCGCAGACCATGACCAAACCCGTCCTCCTCACCGTCGACGACGAGCCCGAGGTGCTGCAGGCGGTGTCGCGCGACTTGCGCCGGCGCTACGGCGAGCACTACGGCGTGCTGCGCGCCGGCTCGGGCGCCGCCGCGCTCGAGACCCTGGAGGAGCTGGCCGAGCGCGGCGCGCCGGTGGCGCTGCTGCTGTGCGACCACCGCATGCCCGAGATGCAGGGCGTCGAGCTGCTGAGCCGGGCGCGCTCGCTCTTCCCCGACGCCAAGCGGGTGCTGCTGACCGCCTACGCCGACACCGAGGCGGCCATCGCCGCCATCAACCAGTCGCAGCTCGACTACTACCTCCTGAAGCCCTGGGACCCGCCCGAGGAGCTCCTCTACCCCGTGCTCGACGACCTGCTCGAGGACTGGCTCGACGGCTACCGGCCGGGCTACGGCGGCCTGCGGGTGATCGCCAGCCGCTGGTCCGCCGCGGCCCACGAGCTCCGGGATTTCCTCGCCCGCAACCTCGTGCCCTACCAATTCCTCGACGTCGAGACCTCCGACGAGGCCCGCCGCATCGCCGGCGACGGCGAGGAGCCGGCGCCCCTGCCGCTGGTGATCCTCGCCGAGGGCGGACGCCTGGCGGCGCCGTCGCTGGGCGAGCTGGCGCGCGCCCTGGGGCTCAGGACCGAGGCGACGCAGCCGTTCTACGACCTCGCCATCGTCGGCGCCGGCCCCGCCGGTCTCGCCGCCGCGGTCTACGGCGCGTCCGAGGGGCTCGCCACCGTGCTCGTGGAGCGCCAGGCGCCGGGCGGCCAGGCCGGCACCTCGAGCCGCATCGAGAACTACCTGGGGTTCCCCTCCGGCCTCTCGGGCGCCGACCTGGCGCGGCGCGCGGTGGCCCAGGCGCGGCGTTTCGGCGTCGAGGTGCTGGCGCCCCAGGAGGTCACGGCGCTGACCCTCGACGGGCCCTACAAGCGCATCCCTCTCGCCGACGGCTCCGCGATCGCCTGCCACGTGCTGATGATCTCGGCCGGCGTCGCGTGGCAGCGCCTGCCGGCCGCCGGCGTGGAGGGGCTCGCCGGCCGCGGCGTTTACTACGGCGCCGCCATGAGCGAGGCCCTGAGCTGCAAGGGCGAGGACGTCCTGGTCGTCGGCGCCGGCAACTCGGCCGGCCAGGCCGCCCTCTACTTCGCCGCCTACGCCCGCAGCGTGACCCTGGTCGTGCGCGGGGGCTCCTTGGGCGCCAAGATGTCGAGCTACCTGGTCGACCGCATCGCCGCGTCGGAAACGATCGCCGTGCGTCTCCACACCGAGGTCGAAGAGTGCATCGGCGGCGACCATCTGGAGGAAGTCGTGCTCCGCGACCGCGAGAGCGGCGCGCGCGAGACCGTGAAGGCCTGCGTGCTCTTCATCTTCATCGGCGCGGCGCCGCGCACCGACTGGCTGGGCGACGTGGTGGCCCGCGACCGCCGCGGCTTCATCCTCACCGGCCCCGACCTCGACCCCGAGCAACACCTCAGGGCCTGGCCGCTGGCGCGCGCCCCGTACTTGCTGGAGGCGAGCGTCCCCGGCGTCTTCGCGGCCGGCGACGTGCGCCACGAGTCGATCAAGCGGGTGGCGTCGGCGGTGGGCGAAGGCTCGGTGGCCGTCCACTTCATGCACCGCTACCTGGCGTCGCTGTAGAAGGCGCCCTTGATCGGGAGGCCCTGGCAGGCTATCATCCAATCAGGATCGGAGATGGTCGCATGTCGCGAGCGGCCGTCATCGAGGCGATTCAACTGGTCACTCATCGCTTCATCGAGTCGTTGCCCGAGCTCGAGCCGGCCTGATGATCGTTCTCGACGAACAGCTTCTAGGCCGTGGGCTCGAGCGTGAGATCGCTCAATGGTACCCGGGAAACGTCCGCTTCGTCATCGATCTCCGTCCGCGATCCGTGATCAAAGACGACGCGATTCCGGGACTTCTCCGCCAGCAGAATCAGCCGACGTTCGTGATTCACTACTACACCATAGAGTCGGAGGGCGTCGAACAACTGGAGGTCATGTAATTCATGACTGCCGACGACCTTTGCACCGCCGACCTGCGCCACGCCCCGGTCTTCGCGGACCTCGACGAGCCGCAGCTCGCCTGGCTCGTGGAGCAGGCGGACTGCCGCGAGCTCGCGGCGGGCGACCTGTTGTGGACGGACGGCGACGCCGCGGACGCCCTCTTCGTCGTCCTCGCCGGCACCATCCGCCTCTACCTCGAGCTGGCGGGGCAGACGCTCCAGGTCGACTCCCACCGCTGGGGGGGCGTCATCGGCCTGCTCCCCTACTCGCGGATGAAGGAGTTTCCGGGCAATGCGGTGGCTTCGGAGCCGAGCCGACTGCTGCGCATCGGCCGCGAGCGCTTTCCCGACATGCTGCAGGCGATCCCCGAGCTCGGCTACCGCCTGGTGGGCATCATGTCCGACCGGGTGCGCGAGCGCACGCGCGCCGAGCAGCAGCGCGAGAAGATGATCGCCCTGGGAAAGCTATCGGCCGGCCTCGCCCACGAGCTCAACAACCCTGCGGCGGCCGTGCAGCGGACGGTCAAGGAGCTCAGCGAACGCCTGCGCGCCAGCAACGCCATGGTGCTCAAGCTCGCCGAGCACGGCCTCGACATCGGCGCCATGCGCGCCGTGGTGGCGCTGCGCGGCCACGGCGACGGCGCTGCCGCGGAGCTCTCCCCCCTCGAGCGCGGACGCCGCGAGGACGAGCTCGCCGACTGGCTCGCCGAGCGCGGCGTCGCCGCCGGCTGGAAGCTCGCCGCGACCTTCGTCGACGCCGGCCTCGACGCCGGGAGGCTGGAGGCGCTGCGCTCCGAGCTGCCGGCCGCGGCCGTGCCCGACGCCCTGGCCTGGATCGAGAGCGGCATCGCGGCCAAGCAATTGCTCGCCCAGGTCGCGACGGCGGCGGCGCGCGTCTCGCACCTGGTGAAGTCGGTCAAGTCGTACTCCCACATGGACCAGAGCGCCGACAAGCAGCCGGCCGACCTCCACCGCGGCCTCGACGAGACCCTGACGATCCTCGGCCACTGCCTGCGGACGAAGAACGTGCGCCTGACCCGCCGCTACGCCGCCGACCTGCCGCCGGTGCCGGTCTACGTCAGCGAGCTCAACCAGGTGTGGACCAACCTGATCGACAACGCCATCGACGCGGTCGCCGAAGGCGGCGGCGTGGAGGTGTCGACGGGCCACGACCCGTGCTCGGTGTACGTGCGCGTCACCGACGACGGCCCCGGCATTCCCGAGGCCGTCCAGCCGCGCGTCTTCGAGCCCTTCTACACCACGAAAGCTCAGGGCCACGGCACCGGTCTCGGCCTCGACGTGGCCCAGCGCATCGTGCTCCAGCACCAAGGCGAGCTGACCTTCGAGACCCGGCCGGGACGGACGTCCTTCGTCGTGCGTCTGCCGAAGGGGTAGCCCGTGCGGAGTCAGCCCCCCGCGACACCCAGCGCAAGTACTACCCGCGACGACGTCGAGGAGCGCGGGGTTCAGCCCTCTAAGCGCTCAGCGCCGCGTCCCCGGACCGCCGGGGACAAGGTCAAGACCGGCGAAGTCGATTCTTCAATCTTGTCATGTAATTCCTGCCAACGGGATATGATCCCGGCCCCGGTGGACCGATCGCTGAGAGGATTTCACGATGGAACGACGAGAGGACCTCCGCCGCCCCTATCGCATTCAGGTCTTCTTCTGGGAGCGCGGCTCCGACAAACGCGCCGCCGGCTATACCGTGAACGTCTCGAGCACCGGCATGCTCATCACCACCAGCCGCCCGCTGCCCAGGGGCCGGCGGATCCGCGTGGAGATGCGCTCGGGCGACGGCCCCAGCGTGATGACCGAGGCGGTGGTGGCGCGCGCGCAACGCTCCGTCCACCAGTTGCACCCCGACACCATGGGCGTGAGGTTCTTGAGCGCCAGGGAGCTCGTCGCCGAGCTCATCCCCGAGGTCGGGTCGGCCACGGCGGAGGAGCGCACGTCCGCGGACGACGGCGTCTACCTGCTTCGCTTCCCCGACCGCCGCCAGTTCCTCGCCACCTTCCAACGCGACCTTTCGACCGGCGGCCTCTTCGTGCCCACCGACAACCCGGCGCCGCTCGACACCGTCGTCGCCGTGGAGCTGCGGGTCGCCGCGGCGGCGCCGCTGCGCTTCCAGGCCCGGGTGGTGCACCGCCTGGAGCCGAGCGGCGGCAACCTGATGGCGGGCATGGGCCTCGAGCTGCTGGGCTTCGAGCAGACGCTCGCAGCCCTCAAGGCGTTGGCGGCCAGCCTCGAACAGGGGACGTAAACCGAGACGCTGCGATCTCCTGGCACGTCCATTGCATTTCTCGCCAGCGAGAGAGATCTGCATATAGAAAGATCTGCAAAGATCGACGGGGAGACCGACCATGTCCACCACCCGGAGCTCGCTCGACAGCGAGCATCTCAAGCCCCAGGACGAGCGCCGCGCCATCGTGACTCGCGTCTACCGCGACGGAGGCTACGGGTTCCTCAAGACCCCCGAGGGACGGGAGATCTTCTTCCACCGGAACGCCGTCCTGGACGACTTTGCAGGTCTCGACGAGGGCACCGAGGTGCGCTTCGTCGAATCCACGGGGCAACTTGGCCCCAAAGCTACCACTGTAGAGATCGTCGACCCGCCCGTTGTTCTTGAAGGCTACGAAGAACCGAGCGAATAGGGCGCCGCCGGGACGGAGTTTTGAGCGCAAGATCCGGGTGGGCCGGCTCCGCTATCGGGCGTAGTTTCTTCGCGGTTGAACGACAACTGACCGAAAGGAGCACGCTATGATCTTCACGCCAACCACGATGAACGAGCCCATGACCCGGCCGCCGCAACCGTCCCCTCCCGAGCCGGAGGCTGCCTGGCGCGCCGTCGAGACGCGCGACGCGGGCGCCGACGGCCGCTTCTTCTTCGCCGTCCGCACCACCGGCGTCTACTGCCGCCCCTCCTGCCCGGCGCGACGCCCGCGGCGCCAGAACGTGACCTTCTACGCCACCCCGGGCGAGGCGGAGGCGGCGGGCTACCGGCCCTGCAAGCGCTGCCGGCCGCGCAGCGTCCACCCGGCGCCCGCCGTCCAGCGGGTGGAGCTCGCGGTGGAATACCTCGACGAGCACCTCGACGAGGCGGTGACGCTCGACGCGCTCGGGCGCGAGGTCGGCATGAGCCCCGCCCACTTGCAGCGGACGTTCAAGCGCTACCTGGGCGTCTCGCCCAAGGGGTACGTGCGGGCGCGCCGGCTGGAGCGGCTCAAGTCGCGTCTGCAGGAGGGCGACAGCGTGCTGCGCGCCACCTTCGAGGCGGGCTACGGCGCCGCCAGCCGGGCCTACGACCCGGCGTCCGCTCCCCTGGGCATGACGCCGGCGACCTACCGCGACGGCGGCCGCGGCATGCGCGTGCGCTACGCCGTCGCCGACTCGCCGCTGGGCCGAGTGCTGGTGGGCGCCACCGAGCGCGGCGTCGCCGCGGTGATGCTCGGCGACGCGGACGACGATCTCGAGCGGTCGTTGCGGGAGGAGTACCCGAACGCCACCCTCGAGCTCTCGCGGGACGGTCTCAGGGAGTGGACCGAGGCCGTCGTCCGCTCTCTCGAGGGTCCCGCCGACGCCCTCGACCTGCCGCTCGACGTGCAGGCCACGGCCTTCCAGTGGCGGGTGTGGACGGCGCTGCGCGACATCCCGCGCGGCGAGACGCGGACCTACGGCGAGGTCGCCGAAGCGATCGGGGCGCCGAGCTCGTCGCGGGCGGTGGCCCGCGCCTGCGCCACCAACCCGGTAGCGCTCACCGTTCCCTGCCACCGGGTGGTGCGCAAGGACGGCGGCATGGGCGGCTATCGCTGGGGCGAGGGGCGCAAGCGCCGCCTGCTCGAGCAGGAGCGCCCGCGCTCCCAGCCGGAATCTCCCTCTCCTCTCCGGTAGATTCCGTCCACCCCCTTCGCGTGGCGCGTCTCCACCTTCCTCTCGTTACGCTGGTACGTAGGCGAAGGGGGGCTCGAAGCTCTCGCGGGAGAGCCTCGCCGGTCATTGCGACCAGGAGGAGCTCCATGAACGCTGGCGGGAGCTTTCTACTCGAGCCCGTCGTGCCCAAGGAAAACCTTCTCGGAGAGCCCGGCGAAGGGTTGCAGATCGCTTTGAACGTGCTCAACATCGGCCGCTTCAAGCTCGGCGCCGCGGACCTCGGCGGCTGTAAAGCGGCGCTCGGCCATACCGTCGCCTACGCCCTCGAACGCCGCACCGCCTGGCCGAAGGCTACGCGCCTCCCGCGCCCGCGGAGCTCGTGCTCCCCGGCGAGGGCGGGCGGCTGGCGCTGTACGCGGCGATCGACGGCTTCGTGAAGGCCGGCACCATCTCGGCCCACGACGCCCTTGTCGGCAGGAAGCTCGCCTGGGTGCTGACCGGCGGCGAGCGCGCCGACGGCCTGCGTCCGGTCGACGAGCAATACCTGCTAGACCTCGAGCGCGAGGCGTTCGTCAGCCTCGCGGGCGAGCCGAAATCGCGGCAGCGGATGGCCTACATGCTGAAGAAGGGCAAGCCGCTGCGGAATTGAGACGGGGTTGGTGACCTTCTACCGGAGGAAAAGGACGTACGCGCCGCGGCCTCCCAGGGCTCGCGGCGCCTCCGAGAAGGCGCGTACCCGGCGCGGCCCTTTCTCGCGCAGCCACTGCTCGAAGACCTGCTTGAGAACGCTCACGCCGCCGTCCGACCGCAGTCCCTTGCCGGTCACCACGATCACGGTGCGCAGGCGCTGGGCCGCCGCTTCGGCCATGAACCGCTCCAGGCTGCGCAGAGCCTCCTCCGCGCTCTGGCCGTGGAGGTCGAGCGACGCCTCCGGCAGGGCGTCGCCGATCCGCGATGCCCTGAGCTTGCGCATCCCGGGCACGCGCCGGCGCGGCTCTCGGCGGTCCTTGTCGGGGACGACCTCGAGGCTGTCCATGCTGGAGATGAAGAGGGCGTCCTCGTCGTCGGCGGGCGGCCGGGACTTGGACCGGGGGCGGGCGCGGCCCGCCGGCGCCGCGGCGGGCTTCCTGGCCGGCGGGCGGCGGCGCTCGCCGCCGGTGACGGGCTCGACGCCCAGGGAGCGCATCAGCTCGCGAAAGAGCTCTTCGTCGTCCATCGTTCAGTCGTCCAGCAGCCGAAAGCTGTCGACAGTGTCGCGGACGGCCTGCTGCACCGGCGCCGCCGGCGGCCGTGCTGACCGGTAGAGGAACACGTAGAGCGCCTTCGACGTGCGGACCACGTAGAGCGCCAGGTAGCTGGGATGCTGCGCGCCGGCGACGAAGCTGGGCGGCAGCTCGAACAGGAGGTGGCGCGCCGGGAGGCCGCCCACCACGTAGTTCTCGTCGCGCAGCACCTTGGCGCGGCTCGGCTTGCGCAGTACCTCGTCGATCTTCGACAAGCGTCGCGCCGTGCAGGTGACGGTGACGCCGGCGATCTCGAAAGCGAAGACGGCCGAGGGCTTCTTCGACACCACCGTGGGTTGGACGCCCGCCGCCAGCGTCAGGCGGCAGCGGTGGCGGTCGTTCATCAGCACCGCGCTCTCGACGCGATAGGTCGACGCCGGGGCCGCCTCGCGCGGCGCCGGCAAGCTGCTCGCGCCGCCGCGGATCGAGGCCGTCTCCCGCAGCCGGCGCCAGGTGCGCGCCAGCCACGAGACCGGACGCAGGAGACGGAACTTCCACCGCACCCGGCGGCGCATCTGGCGCAGCTCGTCGACGATCTCCGGCGGCAGCGAAACGGTCTCGGTGAAGGCGTAGCCCGCCTCGGTCTTCAGGCGCTGGAGCCCGTGCAGGTGCAGGTCGATCTCCTGCGAGCCCGTCCTCAGGTTGCGACGCGCGAAGAGCAACTGCTCGACCCGCCAGTCCCGGCGGGACCGCAGCGCGCCGCTCTCGAGGTCGTCATAGCTCGAGGCCGCCACCTCCACGCCCAGGGCCCGGCAGAGCTCGCGGCAGGCCTCCTCCTTGAAGGGCGTGCGCGAGCGCTCGATCTGCTGCAGCTCGGCGGGTTCCACGGGCAGGCCCAACAGCCGACACAGGCTCTCCGCGCCGGCCCGCGGCCGCGGAGGAGCTCCCTCTTGCTCGCCGAAGCTCTCGTGGGCGCCGGGGTCCGAGTTGAAGGAGCCGGCGAATCCCCGTTCGTCGAAGAGGTCGTAACCCCACACGTCGCCGTCGTAGACCCAGACGTAAAGGATCGGCGCCAGCTCCGCCTGAAGCTCGTGGATGAGCCGGCGCTCCTCCTCGAAGTGGGAGTAGAAGAGCACCGTCCAGAGGTCGTTCGAGACCAGGAAGACGCTGCGCTCGTGCTCGCCGTCGAGGTCGAAGAGCACCGGGCCCGGGCGCGGCTCGTAGCCCTTGGCCGCCAGCCAACGGACCAGGATCTGGCGGACGGTCTCGACGCGGCCGCCCGGCACGCAAATGCTGTTGTAGAAGGCTCCCATCCTGCACGGACCGGATATCCCGAAAGCAAGCGAGCGGCGCCGTGCGGCGGCGCCAGGAGCCTCCGATTCTAGTGCAAACCGCCGAGGGAGGGACGCGCGAGCGGCTCAGAAATCGACCGCCAGGCCGACGAGCGCGGTGCGCGGCAGGCCCGGGCGCAGACCATACGGGCGTCGTGACGCCACGTAGACCTCGTCGAAGAGGTTGCGCACCTGCAGGCGCAGCTCGACACCGGCGCCGACGCGGTAGCGCGCCGCCAGGTCCCACGCCACGTGGTCTTCGATGCGCTCCCCTTCCGCAATGACGCCGCGGCCCGCCCGGGTGCGCATCTCGCTCACGTAATGGCCGTTCAGGTTGACGCCCCAGCGCGGCGCCACGAGGCCGATCTCGGCGAAGATCTGGTGCTCGGGCATGTAAGGCAGCTCGTCGCCGCGCGCAACCGCCGGCGCCCAGTCCTCGAATTCGGTCTCGAAGCTCGTCCGGAACTCGCCGCGGGTGTAGGTGTAGCTCGCGCGCACCGGCACCGCGAAGCGCGCGCCGCGCCAGAGCTCGGTGCCGCAGGCGGCCTCGAGACCGTAGACGTCGACGGCGCCGCCGTTGAAGAGGTCGCCCGTGCCGGTGCCTCCGCCCGACAGGGTGTCGGCGCCGAGCAGGTTGTCGTAGTCGTTGAAGAAGGCGGTCAGCTCGGCGCTCGCCGCTCCTTTACGGTAGCGCGTGCCGGCCTCGTAGTTGACGCTCTCCTCGGGCTCGACCTCCTCGGTGCTCGAGGGGCCGGGGGGCGAGAAGCCCCGGTGGACGCCCGCGAAGACGTGCCACTGCGGGCGCAGCTCGTAGCTGGCGCCGAGGCCCGGCACCAGCACGTCGATCTCGTTGCGGCGCTCACGGGGGTCGCCGGCGCGCTGCGGGTCGGCGGCGGCCCAGTCGCGGCGCGCCAGGTCGACCGTCTCGTAGCGCAGGCCCGGCGTCAGCGTCCACTTCCCGATCTCGACGCGGTCTTCGGCGAACAGGGCCAGGGCCTCGGCGTCGCCCACGCGGTTGGCGTTGCTGCCGGGCGCGCCGGCGCTGGTCAGCACCATGCGGCCCCCGCGCATGGCGAAGAGGTCGTCTTCCTGGAATCGGTCCTCTTCGTCCTCGTGGAGACGCATGCCGAAGCGGAGGCTGTGCCCGGCCCAGGCGCCCCGGGGCTGGAAGCTGACGACCGACTGCACGCCCTGGGAGTAGTAGTCGCGGCGGTTGTTGCGAACGGCCAGCGCGTCGTCCGGGCTGTCGACCTCGCCGCGCAGCACGGCGAGCTCGGCGGCGTAGGTCAGGGGATCCTCCAGCACGCTCCTGTTCGAGACGCCGAGCACCGACTCGTTCTTGTGCCAGTTGCGAAAGAAGTCGTTGCGGTAGACGGTCGTGGTCCAGTCGAGGCGGTCGCTGACGACCACGAAGTAGCGGAGCTGGATCTGCTCGTGCTCGGTGTCGATGCGGTCTTCCTGCGAGCCGGCGTAGCGGCGCAAGGGCGTCGCCGCGAAGTCGGCGGCGGTCAGCCCGAGATAGGTCTCGCGGCCGTCCTGCTCGGTGCGGCCGGCCTTGATCTCGAGCTGCTGGTGCCGCCGCGCCCCCGGAGCGGAGGAGAAGCGCAGCTTCCCCAGGTAGTCGGCGAGCTCGAAGCCGGTAGAGCCGCCGCCGTCGAGCTCCTTGAAGCCGTCGGTGCGCTGCTGGTACGTCTCCACCAGGAAACCGACGCGCTCGTAAGAGGCGCCGTAGGTGCCGTCGAGCTTCCAGGTGCCGTGGTCTCCCGCCATGACCTCGAGCTCGCCGCCGCGCTCGCCCGGGATGCTCTTCGAGATCAGGTTGACGGCGCCTCCGAGGGTGTAGGGCCCCTGGGTGACGGCGGCCGAGCCCTTGCGCACCTCGACCCCCTCCATGCGGCCGGCGGTCGGCGCGTAGTACGCCGCCGGAGCGGCGTAGGGCGCCGGCGCGATCAGCACGCCGTCCTCGAGCAGGGTGATCTTCTGGCTGCGCTCGACGCCGGTGCCGCGGATGCCGATGTTGGGCCGCAGGCCGAAGCCGTCCTCTTCCTGGATGTTGATCCCCGGCACCTGGCGCAGGATGCGGTGGATGTCCGAATAGGCCTGCTTCTCGAGGTCGGCGCGGGTGAGGACGTGCGCCGAGCCGGGCAACCGCGCCAGCTCGGACTCCGAGCCCACGACCGTAACCCGGTCGTAGATCACCGCCTGCGCCTGCGCCGCCGTCAGGGAGCCGGCGGCGCCGTCCTCGGCCGGGGGCGCCTCGGCCGGGGGCAGGGGCGGCTCAGCCGCCTCGCCGCCGGTCTCGGAAGCATCGACGACGACGCCCCCGAGCAGGGCCAGCGCCAACCAACACGTCCCCATGGCTTGCGATATCCGGTTTGCTCTTGAACTCATCGATCTCTCTCCTCGCCTCGACGCAGATTGTTGAGACTGCGTCTCAAGATGGTGGCCAAATTGAGAGGACCTCGCGGTCCTCGGCTTGACGATCTCTCCTGCTCGTGCGGTTGATGAGACCTGATCTCATCAATCGCGAAGATTATGGACCGCGCCGGTCCTGTTTGTCAATCCCGGCGACTTTTCTTCGTCAAGCCGAGCTGGGCGGCGCGGACGCGGCCCGGCTCGCCGTCGTCGACCCAGGCGAGGACGGCGCGGCCGCGGTGCCGCGCCAGGCGCGGGACGCCCGCCGAACGCTGGGTAGTGGTGGTGACGAGGGTCTGCGGCGCTCCGGCGGCGCCGGAGGGGGAGACGCGCCGCCAGCGGATCTCGCCGGCGTTGCCGCGCACGCCCAGCCACGAGACGAGGGCGCTGCCCGCGTCGTCGAGCACGACGTCGACCCGCCCGACCGGGCCGTCGCCGTCGACCTCGACGGGCGGGCCGAAGGTGGCGCCGGCGTCGTCGGAGAAGGCCACCCGCACCCGCGCCGTCAGGTCGGCGCCGGTGAACCAGGCCACCGCCACGCTTTCGCCGCGCGCGGCGACCGCCGGCCCGTTGACGGGGCAGCCGTGGATCTCCCAGCCGTCGGACGCCACCAGCCGCGGCGCGCTCCAACCCTCGCCGTCACGGCGGACGACGGCGACGTCGCGCACCTCGCCGGCGCTGCGGTCGCGGTAGACGACCACGGGGCCGGCGCCGGTGAGGGCGGCGTCGGTCGCGCAGCACTCGCAGACCGCCTCGTCGAGCACGGTGCTGGCGGCCGGCCGGTAGGCCGCCGCGGCTTCGAGCCGCGCGGTCCGGAGCTGCATCGCGCCGCCCGCCGGCATGGCGCGGCCGTCGAGCCAGAAGGCGTCGACGCCGTCCTCGCCGGCGACGTAGGAGACGAAGCCGTGCTCGGCGGGCGTGTCGTCGTCGTGCAGCAGCCCGAGCGGCTCCCAGGTGAGGCCGCCGTCGCTCGAGCGCGCGAGCTCGACGCCGTAATCGTAGGTGCCGCCGTCGAGCTTCTCGAGCCAGTGGACGAGGAGCGTCCCGTCCGCGGCCGCGGCCGCCGCCGGCCGGTCGGCCCAGTTGGCGAAAAAACGCCCGCCCGCGGCCGCCGTCCGCGGCTCGCTCCAGGACTCGCCGCGGCGGCGCGCGATCCGCAGCGCATGACCGGGAGGCTCGGTGGTGGGCTCGAGCCAGGTGAGCCACAGATCGTCGCCGCCGGCGAGCTCCGGCGCCAGGCTGCCGGGATTCGCCGGCGGGTCGACGATCACGACCTCGGCGGCGATTGCCGGCGCGGGCGCGCCGGCTGGGGACGGCCGCTCCTGGCAGCCCCAGGCCGCCAACGCGAGAGCGAGCACCAGGGCGGCGCTCGATCCGTTGCTCTTGTCCTTCATGCGCGCATGTTACCGCGCCGGCCGGCCTTGAAATCGATCGCGCTCCGGAGCGTGGACGCCGCGGCGTTCGGGCTGCTACAGTGCATTGCCTGACCTGCATAGGAGAATGCCATGACCACGAAAAGCCCCCTCGCCTTCCGCCCTCCTTCACCGACGGCCTGGATCCTCGCCGTGCTGGCGCTTGCCTCCTTCTCCGTCCTCGCCGACGATGCCGGCACGCCGGACCCCGCGGACCGCGTCTACGTGCTCGACGGCGCCACCATAAGCTGGGACCTCGACCGCCGCCGGTTCCACCCGCCGACGGCGCGCCAGACGTCGCGCCTCGCCGAGGAGCTGCGCCTGTGGATGGAAGCCAAGCAGGCCGGCGGCGAGGGCCCCTTCGCGGCCGAGGAGATCACCGTCGAGACCCTGCCCGGCGGCTTCAAGCGCGCCCGCCTTCCTCTGCGGCTGATGAGCTTCGCCGTCGCCGGCGGCGAGGACGCGGGCCACGGCGCGAACCTCTGCGCCGACGGGCTGGCCGCCGCCGAGACCGCCCTCAACCGCCCGGCGGCGCTTGCCGCGGAGGAGAAGTAGATGCGGACCCCGCGAGCTTCCGTCGTCCTGGTCCTCGGCCTGTCGCTGCTGGCGGCCGCTGCGTCTCACGCCCAGGTGCTGGCGACGATCGACGTCAACGACGACCGCCTCCAGGGCACCGACCCCACGGGCTTCCTGGCGCTGTTCACCCCCGATCCGGTGCAGCCGGGCTCGTCGATCTCCCACTGGGACAGCGCGGCGACCCCCAACCTGCTGATGGAGCCCACCATCAACGCCGACCTGCCCTTCCTGGAGCTCGACGTGACGCCCGGGCAGATGCAGGACATCGGCTGGAGCTTCGGCACCTCGAGCTTCCAGATCCTCAACCTCGACCCGGACGGCGTGGGCTTCACCGACCCGCGGCCCTTCGCCGGCGCCCCGGGCAACCCCGCCACGACGCTCGGCGAGGCGCGCATCAACCTCTTCAACGCGGTGCTCGCCGCCTGGGCCAACACGCTCGATTCCGACGTCGAGATCGAGGTCGAGGTGACCTGGCAGCCGCTGCCCTGCGAGATGGGCGGCGGGGCCGTGCTCGCCGGCGCCACCACCATCCTGATCTTCCAGAGCGAGGACTTCCCACGCCCCGGCGTGTGGTACCCCAGCGCACTGGCCGAGGCCTTCGCCGGCGAGAACCTCTCCGAGGACGACGGCGACATCTTCGTGATCATCAACTCCGACATCGACGAGGCCTGCCTCGGCCCCGGCACCGGCTACTACTACGGCCTCGACGGCGAGAATCCGGCGAACCAGGTCGACGTGGCGCCGGTGGTGCTGCACGAGGTCGGCCACGGCCTCGGCTTCGCCAACTACACCGACGAGCGCGACGGCGAGCTGGTCCAGGGGGATCCCTCGATCTTCGATCTCTTCACCTTCGACACCGTGACCGGCCAGACCTGGGCCGAGATGACCGGCGCCGAGCGCGTCGCCTCGGCGACCCGCTTCCGCCGCGTGGTGTGGAACGGTCCGGCAGCCAACGCGGCGGCACAGATGCTGCTCGAGCCGGGGGTGCCGGAGCTGGTGGTGGCCTCGCCGCCCGAGGCGGCGGGCACCTACGAGATCGGGCTCGCCAGCTTCGGCGCCGCGATCCCCGGCGGCGGCCTCGCCGCGGAGATCGCCTGCATGCTCGACGACACCGCCCTCGATCCCACCGACACGCCCTTCAATGGCTGCTCGCCGGCCGCCAACTCCGAGGAGCTGACGGGCAAGATCGCCCTCATCGACCGCGGCCTGTGCAACTTCACCGCCAAAGCGGCCAACGCCCAGGCGGCCGGCGCCGTGGCCGCCGTGATCGTCAACACCGCCGGCAACAGCCCGGTCAACCTCGGCGGCGCCGACCCCTCGATCACCATCCCGGCGATCTCGGTTGGGCAGGCCGACGGCCTGCGCATCCGCCAGGCCGCCTGCGGCGGCACGGCGATTTTCCTCAACGACCAGCGCTTCCAGGTGGTGGCGCAGTGGACGGACTTCGAAGGCCAGTCGGGCGAGGGCCAGGGCGCGCTGCTGACCGACGACACCGGCTACTTCCGCTTCTTCGGCGAGCAGAACGTGGAGCTCGTGGTCAAGGTGCTCGACGCCTGCGACCTGGAGGGCTTCAACAACTTCTGGGTCTTCATCGCGGGCCTGACCAACGTCGAGGTCACGCTGACCGTGACCGACACTCAGACCAACCAGACCAGGGCCTACACCAATCCCCTGGGGCAGGCGTTCCTGCCGGTGCAGGATACGAGCGCGTTCGCGACGTGCCCGTGAGGAGCGCAGGGATCAGGTGAAGGCCAGCGCTTCGGCGCGGGCGTCCGGGTCGGCGGCGCTCCTGCCGCCGCCGACCTCGGCGACGGAGCAGACCCGGTTGCGCCCGCGGTGCTTGGCCGAATAGAGGGCGGCGTCGGCGGCCTCGATCAGCGCCTCCTTGCTCATGCCCGGCGCGAACGCCGCGACGCCGAGGCTCAGGGTCACCCGCGCCTCGCCCTCGCCGATCGCCATGGCTTCCACGCGCTGGCGGGCGCGCTCGGCGAGCACGCCGGCCTCGGCCGCCGGAGTTTCCGGCAGGATCAGGGTGAGCTCCTCGCCGCCGTAGCGGGCCACGATGTCGGCGGCCCGGCTCACCTGCCGCAGAGTCTGGGCGACGCGGATCAGCACCTCGTCGCCGCGCGGATGACCGTGGGCGTCGTTGAAACGCTTGAAGCGGTCGAGATCCGCCATCACCACCGAGAGCGGCCGGCCGTAGCGCTGGGCGCGGTCGATCTCCTGCTGCAGCCGCTCCTGCAGGTGGCGGTGGTTGTAGAGGCCGGTGAGACCGTCGGTGTTGGCCAGCCGGCGGGCGTGCTCGAGGTCGAACGCGCGGCGCATCCGCAGCTCGAGGAACGAGGAGTCCACGGGCTTGGTCACGAAGTCCGTGGCGCCGCGCCGCATCGCCTCCACCGTGGTGTCGGCGCCGCCGTAGCCGGTGACCACCAGGATCGGCAGGGTGGTGGTGTGGCGCCGGATCTTCTCGATCAGCTCCAGGCCGTCCATGCCGGGCATCACGAGGTCGAGGAGGAGGATGTCGAAGTCCCCGTCGCGAAGCAGGTCCATGACCCGGCTCGGATCGGTCTCGGTCACGACCTGGTAGCCGTAATGCCGGAGCATCGACGCGAGGACGTCGCAGATGGCGACCTCGTCGTCAACGACCAGGACTCGGTTGGGGCCTTCCTCGAGCTTCTGCGGCATCCGGACGCCGTCTCCGGCTTTCAGCTTTACTAATCGGCGGAACCTAGCACACAATTCGACGTGGCGTCAATCCACGACGCCGAGAGAGGACTCGCTGGTGCCCCTGCTCGCCGCGGAACAGCTCGACGCCGCCGCCCGCCGGCTCTGCCGGACCGTCTCCAAGCTCCACGCCCTGGGATGGGCTCCGGGCACCGGCGGCAACTTCTCCGTGACCCTGAGCCGCGAGCCGTTGCGGCTGCTGATCACCCAGAGCGGACGCGACAAGGGCCGCCTCGATCCGGCGCGCGACCTCGTGGTCGTAGGGCCCGACGGCCGGCCCGCCGACGGCGGCGAAGGCCGCCCTTCGGCCGAGACGTTGCTGCACTGCACGATCGCCGGCGTCGCCGGCGCCGGCGCCACCCTCCACACGCACTCGGTCGCCGCCACGCTGCTCGGCGAGCATTTCCTGGCCAAGGGTGGCTTCACCCTGACCGGTTATGAGATGCTCAAGGGGCTCGGGGTGGAGACGCACGAGGCGCGGATCTGGGTGCCGGTGCTCGACAACTCCCAGGACATGGTAGGCCTCAGCGGCGAGGTGCGCTCGCTGCTCGAGGCCGGGCCGGCGGCTCCCGGATTCCTGCTCGCCGGCCACGGCCTCTACGCCTGGGGCGCCGACCTCGACGAGGCGCGGCGTCACGTCGAGGTCTTCGAGTTCCTGCTCGAATCCGCCTCGCGGCGGACCCGCTTCGAGCCCTTCCTCGGTTGATCTGGCACCAACGAAAGGAGGAACCTCATGGCAACCATCCAAATCGCAGACCAGGATCGCACCCTCCGCGACGCCGCCGAGATCTCGGAGTTCCTCGCCCGATTCCACATCTGGTACCGGCGCTTCGAGGGCTCGGACGAGCTCGCCGCCGACGCCTCGCAGGAGGAAGTCCTCGCCGCCTACGACGAGCCCATCCGCAAGCTCAGCGCCGAGGGCGGCTACGCCACGGCCGACGTCATCGACATCAAGCCCGACACGCCCAATCTCGACGCCATGCTCGACCGGTTCAACAAGGAGCACTGGCACGACGAGGACGAGGTGCGCTTCATCGTCAAGGGCCGCGGCCTCTTCCACGTCCACCCGAAGGAAGGCCCGGTCTTCTCGATCGAGGTCGTCGCCGGCGACATGATCAACGTGCCGCGGGGAACCCACCACTGGTTCGACCTCTGCCAGGACCGGACGATCCGCGCCATCCGCCTGTTCCAGGACAAGTCGGGCTGGACGCCTCACTACACCGGCTCCGCGGAGGAGACGCTGCACCAGCCGCTGTGCTTCGGCCCGAGCTACGTCCCGGTCGAGCCGTTCGCGTCCAGGATCTGAGCGTATGCCGGCCGGCCGACGCCGCGGCGTCCTGCTCGATATCGAGGGGACGACGACCCCCATCTCCTTCGTCTACGAGGTGCTCTTCCCCTTCGCGGCGGCGCGCCTCGAGGAGGCCTGCGCCCAGGCCGCCGCGTCGGAGCCGCTCGGCCGCGCCGTGGCGGCGCTGCGCCGCGAGCACGAGGAGGAGAAGGCCGCCGGCGCCGCCGACCTGCCCGCCTTCGGCGACGGCGCGCCCTACGCCCGCCACCTGATGGAGCGCGACCGCAAGTCGCCGGGGCTCAAGACCCTGCAGGGGCTGATCTGGCGCCGGGGCTACGAGAGCGGCGAGCTGCGCGGCGTGGTCTTCGACGACGTGCCCGAGGCCTTGCGGCGCTGGCACGAGGCCGGCCTCCGCCTGCGCGTCTTCTCGTCGGGAAGCGTGCTGGCCCAGAAGCTGCTCTTCTCGACCACCGAGCACGGCGACCTGACCGTCTTCTTCGAGGGCTTCCACGACACCGGCGCCGGCCCCAAGAAAGAGGCCTCCTCCTACCTCGCCATCGCAGACGCCTTCGCCCTGCCCCCCGCCGAGATCCTCTTCCTCTCCGACGTCGTCGACGAGCTCGACGCCGCGGCCGCCGCGGGCATGGCCACCGGGCTCGCCCGCCGGCCGGGCAACAAACCGGCCGACGCCCACGGCCATTCCCCGCACCGCAGCTTCCAGGAGCTCGACGCCGTGCTGGGAATCTGAAGACGAGGACAAGACGGTATGGCCTTCCCGCGGCCGTTCTACAAGTGGCGTCCCCACCCCTGGCACGGCCTCGCGCCAAAGTAGCCTCCGGAGGCGTGGATCTTACCGATGCGCTTGGCGCCGATGTCCTTGGCGATCTTGTCTATGTCGAGCTTCGGTTTCATTGCCGGTCCTCCGAGGAATACTGCCCTCCGAGTAATCCGGACATGGAGACGTCCTCGGGATCAGTATACGTGCCCATGACACAAGCTGCGCAACGCGTCGACAGAGGGACGTAGAGCACGAGCGCTCGCGGCGAGTCGGGGTCGTATCTGGAGACGATGACGACCGGCCGGGTCTTCGCCGCGAGGCCCAGGTCGGCGAGCCAGACTTCACCCGGCCGCGGGCTAATCGAGCAGATCCAGTACTTCCTGTTCGACCGCTCGCGAGCGCATCAGGTCGAGACCGTCCCGATCCGCGAGGTCGATGATCTCGGTCACCCGCTCTCGCACCTCTCGCGAGGTTTCGGGTTTCCACTGGCGCAACTTCTGGTCGAGCAGATCCACCAGGGTATCCATGACCAAAGCCTATCACGGGCTCAGGGCGTCGGCTTCCGGCGGATCGCCAGCGGCTCCCACATGGCGACTCGGATCACTCCGACAGGTCAACCGTCACCGAGTAGACGTCCTCGCCCGGCTCCCGGTAGACGACGGTGCAGTTGTCCGGCCTCTCGTCCGTCACCCACTCGTGGACCTGCGCCAGGGCCTCGGCGAACTCCTCGTTGGTCTCGGTCTCGTGCTGGTCCTCGGTGAAGGTGAAGTGGATCGTGTACTCCTCCTCGCCGCGGGCTTCGGCGATCATGCGCAGGGTCGGCGGGTCCGGATTGTGGTGCTTGCCGTTGGCCGAGATCACGTAGTGGTCGGCCGGCACGCGGCGGAAGAAACCGACCGTCACGTTGCGGTCGCTGCCGTGGTGCGGCACCTTGAGCAGGTCGACGTGGAAGGGCGTCACCTCGCGGTCCTCGGCCGCCTCCTGGGCGGCCTTGAAGGCGGCCGCGCTCTGGCCCTCCCGGCGCTCGGGGAAGGCCGCGTCGGCGTCGAGCAGGCCGGCCGCCGCCAGGCCGTTGACCACGAAGTCGCCGCGGGCGTCGCCGGTCAGCAGCACCTTGCGTCCGCCGTGCTCGGCGAGCACGACGAGGCTCGCCAGGTTGAAGGCCGACTGGTCTTTGAACGCCGCCGCCTCCACCTCGGCGAGCCCCTTCTCGCGCAGGAACGCGTTCCATTTCTCCTGGTACTCCCGCACCCGCGGGATGTCCGGCGCCAGCACCCTGAACGTCAGGCCGGCGGCGGCCGGCGTCACCGGAATCGCCACGGCGGGTCCCTTCTGCGCCAGCACCAGGCCGGTGAAGGGATGGTTGGTGGCCATCCCCAGGGCCTCGGCGTCGAGGCGGAGCTGGCGTCCCTGGGCGACGCTGGCGACCACCGCCGCGGTGTCGGCGTCGGCGCCGCTGCCCCCCGGCGGCGGCGCGACGAGCTTGGAGACCAGCTCCTGGTCGTCGTTGCCGATGACGTCGTCGAAGCTGTTGTGCCAGAGCTGGGCGACGCGGCAGACCTTGTCCGGCCGGGGGTCGCGCAGGTGCTTGAAGAGGTCGAGCACGCCGGTGACGTGATCGGCGTCGACGTGGCTGACCATCACCATCTGCAGCGGCACCGGGCCGTCCAGATCCCAGTCCTCGGCGAGCTGGAGGAGGCGTTTCTCGAGGAAGCCGCGCCAGGTGCCGCGGGCGCCGCCGTCGATCAGCAACCAGTTGGGGTGGGGGTCCTCCGGGCCATAGTGGAGAAGCAGGCAATCCCCTTCGAACGCGAACACGGCCTCGAGCTTGAACATGGCGTCATCCTCCTTTACACGGATTGGAGTGCCCGCAGGACGTCGAGCATTCCGGCTCCCTGGAAATAGGGCTCGCGGCCGAGGTCGGTGGCGCTCGAGCAGAGGATCTGCTTGATTCGCGCCGGCTGGCCCACGAGCTCGAGATTGCGCTCCATCAGCAGCGCGGCGGCGCCGCTCACGTGCGGCGCCGCCTGGCTGGTGCCGTCGAGGTCCTTCTCGCCCTGGCCGGGCACCGCGGAGTAGATCTTCTCGCCGGGCGCCACCAGGTCGGGCTTGCGGCGGCCGTCGCCGGTGGGGCCGCGGCTCGAGAAGTAGCTCACGCCGTAGGTGTGCGGCTCGGTGGCGTGGGTGGCGCCGACGGTGATCACCGCCTCGGCGTTGCCCGGGTCGGTGATGCTGATCGACCGGTAGCCCTCGTCGTCCTGTCCGGTGCTGGTGCGGTAGCGCGCCCGGCCCTGGTTGCCGGCGGCGGCCACCACCACCACGCCGCCGGCCACCAGGCGCTCGGCCTCGTCGCACACCGGGGTACGTCCGCAGGCGAAGTTGGAGATCTCGTGGCGGATCGAGAAGGAGAGGTTCACGCCGTGGACGTCCATCAGGTTGTGGCCGGTCTTGCGCGAGTTGAGGTAGCGCACGAACTGCATCGCCGCCATGATCGAGAACTCGTCGCCCTGACCGTTCTCGTCGAGGGCGCGCAGGTCGTAGAGCTCGATCTCGGGCGCCATGCCGAGGCGGTCGACGGCGGGCGTCTCGCTATGCTCCTCGGCCCGCCAGTCGGCGCCGATGATGCCGGCCACGTGGGTGCCGTGGTGGTGCTCGGGCGGCTTGTAGCCCTCGTCGTGCGGCACCTCCAGGAGCTTCTCGAGCAGCCCCCAGTCGATCGTGCCGCCGAACTTGAGTGCCTTGCGCAGGTCGTCCACGAGCCCCAGGTCGCCGGCCCTCGCGCGGAATTCCTCGGGCACGCCGGCGAGCGTCTCCTCGTCGCCGCTCAGGAGGTCACGCACGCGGGTGAAGTCGTAGGTGGCGCGGATCCGCGTCTGGTTCTTCCACCTGCCCGTCCGGGAATGCCGGTCGAAGGCGGGGTCGAGCGGCGCGCCCCTGGCTTCGCGTCGCCGGAACGCCAGGTGAGTGGCGTCGATGCCGCTGTCGATGACCGCCCAGCGGATGTCCTTGCCGCGAACGTCGAAGAGCTGGCGCACGGCGTCGGCCTTGACCGCCTTGCCCGAGCGGTAGACGCTGGCCTCGGTCGGGCGGTTGCGGTTGATCGTCCACAGCGGCGGCCTCTCGCCTTCGGCGTATTCGGGGTCCTTCACGTCCTCGAGCAGATTGAAGAGAGCCTCCACCATGGCCTCGTAGTTCCTGGCCAGGTCTTCCAGCGCCCGCGCCAGGTGCAGCTCGCTGCCGCGTTGATCGCCGGGGAGAGCGTCCAGCACCTTGTCCCACTCCCTCACGGCGAGGGCGATGGTGCCGGAGACGCGCGCCAGCCATACGAGCTGCGGGGTCACCGCGCTCCGCGCGTCGCCGGCCGCGCTCCACCAGCGGTCGAAGCTCTTCGCCTTCAGCGCCTCCGTGAGGATCGTGGAGGACTGCCGGCGGTTCTCCCTGAACTGTCGGGCGGCCTCCGCGCCCTCACCCTTGACCACGTAGCCGTGCCACCAGGCGCTCATCGGCAGGACTTGCCGGATCAGGTCCCCGAAGCTCAGCGTCGCCGCCACGGTGGTCTGGTTGAAGGCGGTGCGGGCGCGGGCCTTGGCGTCGCCGGAGAGCCGCTCCCGCAGCTTGCGGGCGAGGTCCGCGGGGGCGCACTCGACGTGGGGCGTCAGCAGCAGGTCCTGGGGCTCGCCCGGGTGCAGGCCGTAGGCGATCCACACGTCGGGCAGCACCGGCGAGTTCTGGGTGAACCGCCGGCTCCCCATGGAGCGGTAGATGAGCGCTTCCAGGACGTCTCGTCGGTCGGTCATCGTAGCGGACCCTCCCTTTCCGCCCAGGGCTCACGGCCTGGGCTACACGCCGTCGCCTCTCCGGGGCTCAGGAGCGGGGCGGCGGGATCTGGTTGTCGATGGGGGCGGTGGGGCCGTTCTTCTTCACGGAGGCGACTCCGTTCTCCATCGCCGCCTTCGTCTTGTAGAGCTCGCTCTTGCCGATGACCTTGTTGTTGGCGGCCCAGAGCACGAAGTAGTGCTGGCCGTCCGATGCCACCTTGCGGTGGTAGCGCTCGTCGAGCGGCGAGTTCTTGCGCACCGCCGCGATGCCGACGAAGGCGCTGTCCTTGGCCCGGTATTGCTCGCTGGTCAGGATGACCTGGTGGTTGGCCGCCTTGAGGTTGAACATGTACTGGCCGCTGGCCGTCTTCTTGAGCTCGTACTTGCCTGGCATGAGATGTCCTCCTTTGGATCCCGTTGCAGGGTAGTCCCCTAAGGCGCGGCGCTCGCGATGGTCCGGCTTCGTCACGGTAGCCTACCACGCGGCGGGATCCGTGGCAACGCGGGCGGGGGGGTGCAATCGTCCGCGTCCCGTGTATAATCGCCCTTCCCTGTGCGGCTGTAGCTCAGGTGGATAGAGCAGGAGTTTCCTAAACTCAAGGTCGGGGGTTCGAGTCCCTCCAGCCGCACCACCCCTCTGATCCCCAGCCCCTCCCCCTAGGAGAACGGACTCGATGAGCAAGCGACTGACGCGCAAGCAGATCAAAGAGGACATCCGGCACGGTGACCTGCAGACGGCGGTGTCCACCACCTACGAGAAGCTCCACGACAACCAGCGGCTCATCGTCGGCGCCGTCGTGGCCGTCCTGACGCTGGCCATCGGCTTCGTGCTCATCCGCGTCTTCGCGGCGCAGCGCAGCGAGACGGCGGCGCGGGAGCTCGCGGCGGCCGTGGAGATCTACGAGACGCCGATCGACGGAGACGACGCCGGCGGCTCCACGGGACCGCGGTTCGCCAGCGAGGAGGAGCGCCGCGCCGAGGCGCGCACGGCGCTCGAGGCCGTCGCCGGCGGCGCGGCCGAGGACGTCGCCGGCCTCTACCTGGCCGACCTCGCCCTGCGCGAGGGCGACAAGGCGGCCGCCCGCCGGCACTGGGAGGCCTACCTCGACGATCACGGCGGCCAGGTGCTGGCGGTGGCCGTGCGTCTCAACCTGATCCGTCTCGACCGCGAGGAGGGCAAGGGCGAGGAGGTCGTGGAGCGGCTCGAGGCCGAGCTGGTGGAGAGCGATCCCGACCTGCCCCAGGACGCGCTCCTCTTCGAGCTCGCCAGGACCCTCGACACGCTCGGCCGCGGCGAGGAGGCCAGGGAGTACTACCAGCGGATCCTCGACGACCACCCGCAGTCTTCCTACGCCACCGAGGCGCGCGAGAAGACGACGGGCTGAGCCGATGGACCCGGCGATCTTCCGCATCCTCGAGGCCAAGCGCTACGGCAGGACGCTCGGCCGCGACGACATCCGCGCCGCGGTCGCCGGCGCGGCGGGCGGCGAGTGGGGCGACGCGGAGCTCGGCGCCTTCCTGATGGCGGTGGCGATCCGCGGGCTCGAGGCCGGCGAGACCCGCGAGCTGACGCTGGCGATGCTCGAGTCGGGCGAGCGCTGGCACTTGGGTCGCGAGTTCCCCGGCCTCGGCGACAAGCACTCCACCGGCGGCGTGGGCGACAAGGTGTCGTTGGTGCTGGCGCCGCTGATGGCGGCCTGCGGCCGGCCGGTGGTGATGCTCACCGGCCGCGGCCTCGGCCACACCGCCGGCACCGCCGACAAGCTCGAGGCGATCCCGGGGGTGGTGATGGAATTCGACCGCGACCTGTGCCGGCGCGCCCTCGAGGAGACCGGGCTGGCGATCGGCATGGCGACGGGCGAGATCGCGCCGGCGGACCGTCGTCTCTACGCGTTGCGCGACCGCACCGCCACGGTGGCGTCGCTGCCGCTGATGACCGGCAGCATCCTGTCGAAGAAGCTGGCCACCGGCGCCGCGGCCATCGTCTTCGACGTCAAGACCGGCAGTGGCGCCTTCCTGCCCGAGCCCGAGCGCGGCGAGGAGCTGGCGCGGCTGATGGTCGACACCTGCGAGAGCCTCGGCTGCCGGGCGCGCGCCCTGATCACCGACATGAGCCAGCCCCTCGGGCGCTGGGTCGGCCACGCCGCCGAGGTGCGCGAGGCACTCGATTGCCTGGAGGGCCGCGGGCCGGCGGACCTGATGGAGGTCACCTACGCGCTCTGTGAGGAGCTCTCGGAGCTCAGTGGCGGACGCCTGACGCGCGCCGACCTCGAGCGGGCGATCGGCTCGGGGGCGGCGCGCGAACGCTTCGAGCGCTGGGCCCTCGTCCAGGGCGCGGACCCGGCGTGGATGAAGGCGCCGAAGCTCGGGACGGCGCCGCACGAGGCGGTGATCGCGGCGCCGCGGGCCGGACGCCTGGCGGCGGTCGACACGCGGCGCCTGGGGGAGCTGCTGGCGGGCGCCGGCGGCGGCCGCACGAAACCCGACGACGCCATCGACTTCGGGGTGTCCCTGCTGGTCGAGCGCAAGCTGGGCGACGAGGTGGACGCGGGCGACGCGCTCGCACGCCTCTACCTGCGGCGCGAAGACGCGGCGCTCGTCAAGGCGTTCGAGGCCTGCTTCGAGGTGGGCGACGAGGCCGCGGCGGCGGTGCTGATCCGGGGAAGGATCGCGGCCTAGCCGGGGGTTGAAACCCCCGGCTACCGGCTGTCGCCCTTCGGGCTAAAGAAGGGCTGCTCTCCTAACGAACGTCTCGCCAGTCTATGCGCGAGGCTTGCTCCGCGCCTTCGCCGTCGACCCACGACATCGAGACGCTCTCGCGGGTGACGCGCACCAGCGGACGCTCGACGGCGTGGGTGGGCACCTCGGCCTGGCGGCGGATGACGCCGTGGGCGTCGAGCTCGCCCGCCACCCAGGCGCGCGGATCGGCCCGGAGGTAGACGACGACGGGACCGTCCGGCCCCGGCTCGAAGCCCGGGTAGAGGGAGCCCGCCGGGCCCACGGATTCCGGCTGCGTCCACGCGCCGCCGTCGAAGCGCGCGAGGTGGAGGCGGTAGTCGTTGCCGTCGTAGCGGCTCCAGGCGGCGAGGGCGCCGCCGGGCACGGCGTGGAGGCGGGGGGTGACGTCGGGCACGGCGTTGTCGGGGCCGAGGCGCTCGGGAACCGAGGCCTCGCCGCCGCGCCAGCGGCTCCAGCGGATCTCGTCGTCCCGGCCGTCGAAGGCGGCCCAGGCGAAGAGCCAGGAGCCGTCGTCGAGACGGACGGCGGTCAGCGCCATCTGGCTGCCGGGGCCGGGCGCCGCCACGGTCACCGGCGTGCGCCAGCCCTTGGCGGACCACAACGCCGCGCGCACCGACTGCCGGCGCGCCTCGCCCTCGATCCAGGCCAGGCCATGGAGGCCCCCGGCGTCGACGAGCGGCGTCGGCTCGGCGAGGCGCGCGTCGTCCGGCACCTCGGGCGCGGGCAGCGTCCGGACGGCGTCGCCGGCGCCCTCGAGGACGACCAGGCGCCGCCCGTGCTCGACGGCGGCGGCCCACCAGCGCTCGCCGGAGGCGGCGAAGGCGTGGACGTCGGCGTCGACGGCCAGCGGCAGCGCCAGGCGGGTCCCGTCCGGCCGTTGCACGAAGCCGGCGTCGTCCGCGGTCCGCACCAGCACGATCTCGCCCGCCTTGAGGGCGTCGGCCCGGACGGCGGCGGGGACGACGAGCACCAACAGAAGGAGCGTGGGGAAGGGGCGGCGCGTCCTCATGACGTCAATCCTACCCGGCGTCGGAGGTTTTGAGAAGCTCTGGACGAGGAGGAATCATGACGGAGGAGCTTCGGCGCGGGAGCACCATCCTCTCGGCCGCCGCGTTCGCCAGCGGCGGGCGTTTGGCGCGCGTCGTTCAGCTCAGCTCTGAGACGGCGGCGCAGGACGGATGACTTGAATCGGAGTCTGGTTGCGGGGGTAGTCTGGGATGCTACGGCCCGCGAAGGACCAGGCGTCGCGCGCGAGCGGCCACATCATCTCGATCCGTTCGGCGCCTGTGGTGGTAGCGCTGAGATCGTCACCGGGCTCTTCACCCAGCTCGTATCGGCGGATCTGCCAGGACCCACGGGCGGCTGCGCGGGCAACGTAGGATGGGTCGGTTCGTCTGGCCATGGTGGTATTCTCCCACAATCAGGTGCGTGTACCAAATCACGCGCGCGGCGCTCAAGGAGCGGTGGAAGAAGGCGTATCATTGGGCGGGTTCGGCTTGGAGGGGGGGTTCGAGGAAGAGATATCGACATGACCCGGCGATCCGGCAACCGCCGTTCCTCCGACCCCGAGGACGCCCCCGGCGACCTCGGCACCATCCAGGCCTTCCTGAACACCGTCGACCGCCGCAAGGAGGTCGACAAGCTCGGGAGCCCGCGCGTCCTCGCCTCCTTCCTGACCGGCGTCGGCCTGCTGCCGCCGAACGCTCCGTTGACGAACGCCGATCTCGCGCGGGCCCTGGCGGTCCGCGAGGGGCTGCGCTCGGTGATCGTCGCCCGGCTCAGGGGCGAGCACCCCGAGGCCGCGGCGGCGCTCCTGGACAAGGCGGCCTCTGAGTCGGGCCTGCGGGTGCGCTTCGGCGACGACGGCGTCCCCCATCTCGAGCCCATGGGGAACGGATTCGAGGCCGTGCTCGGCCGGCTTTTCGCCGCCGTCACCACAGCCCACGACGACGGGCAGTGGCCTCGTCTCAAGGTCTGTGCCGATCCCCGCTGCCAGGTGGCCTTTTACGACCACTCGGACAATCTCGGCGCCAGGTGGTGTACACCGCGTTGCGGCAATCGGGTCAACGCCCGCTTCTATCGCCGAAAGAAGTAGCGCCCGTTGAGCACGCGTCGGCCGCGCACGAGATTTGTGGCGGAGCAGTAGTGAGCGCACCTGTTGCGCGCACTACTGGACACTCTCGCGTCACGAGCGCACCTGCTGCGCTCACTACTGCACACTCTCGCGTCATGAGCGCACCTGCTGCGCTCACTACCGGACACTCTCGCGTCATGAGCGCACCTGCTGCGCTCACTACCGGACACTCTCGCGTCATGAGCGCACCTGCTGCGCGCACTACTGGACACTCTCGCGTCACGAGCGCACCTGTTGCGCTCACTACTGCACACTCTCGCGTCATGAGCGCAACCGCTGCGCACGTGACTTTACGCTGACGTGGCAAGCTCAATCCGCCGCGGAATGCCGACGCGCCAGCGCCTCGCGACGCTCGACGAGCATCGCTCGTATCTCGTCCGCGCCCCCCAGCTCGGGCCGGCGGGCGATCGCGTCGTCGAGGTCCGTCAACGCTTGACGATCGAGCTCCTCGACGTTCCCGATCACTCGCGCGGCCTCGGCGTAGGCGTCCTTCGCGGCCTCGATCTCGCCGAGGTGGAGCAGCGCCAGCGCCAGGTTGCAGCGAATCCACGTCGCTTTCGGGTTGCGCTCGAGAGCGGCCCGGCTGCTGACGACGGAGTCGTCGTAGCGGCCGAGCTCGTATTCGCGCCAGCTCTTATTGCCCAGCGCTTTGGCGACCTGTTCTGCGAGGGCGGGTTCCTGGCGCTGGCCGTAGCGCGAGACCACCTCATCGTAGACTGCGAGCTCCTCGGCGCTGCGATCCAGCGCGCCCAGGCGAACGCCCTTGTTGACGAGCGCTTTGGCGACCTGTTCTGCGAGGGCGGGTTCCTGGCGCTGGCCGTAGCGCGAGACCACCTCATCGTAGACCGCGAGCTCCTCGGCGCTGCGATCCAGCGCGCCCAGGCGAACGCCCTTGTTGAAGAGCGCTTTGGCGACCCGTTCTGCGAGGGCGGGTTCCTGGCGCTGGCCGTAGCGCGAGACCACCTCATCGTAGACCGCGAGCGCCTCGGCGCTGCGATCCAGCGCGCCCAGGCGAAAGCCCTTGTTGAAGAGCGCTCGAGCGACCGGTTCCGCCGTGGCGCTGTCGTGCCCCGAATACAGGTGCCGGTGCTCGTCGTGCAGACGCACGAGCTCGTCCAGGACGGCCATCTCATGTTCCGGCCCCCTGGCGCGCTCGAGCTCGGCTCGCATCAGCATCGAGAAGAACACCGCGGCAGCCGCGGAGACGTCGTCCAGATCGTTCTTGTAGTCCCCCTCCATCAAGAGCAGGTCTCCCACCGCGTCCCAGTCGCCTTGGCCCGCCCGCTCGAGCGCCAACGACAGACGCTCCCGCGCGCCGCGGCGCGGTACTTCCGGCGGCAGTGCTTCCTCCGGATCGCTCAATGCCCGCATCGGCCATCGCTGGTTGGGCGGCATGGTGAAGACCTCGTGGCCGTCTCGGTTCTCCACGAGCAGGAAATTGAGACGCACGAGGTACCTCAGCCCGTTCTTGTACGCCACGTCCGTCCGCACGGAGGACGTCACCAGCCGATCCCCGAACCACCCTTCGAGCTCTTCGCGCGTGAAGTACGCCGCCCGGGCGATCACAGGGTAGCAGACCTTCAGGAAAGCGCCGTAGGAGAAGCCGTGCTTCGCCTCGAGCGCCGCGAGCTGACGCACCTCGAACGCCGTCGTACGCCGCGCGGCTTCGAGGGAGTCCATGGCATCGAGGCTGCCGTCCTCGTTGAGACTGTCCGCGTACTCCCGATACGACATGCCTCTATCGACCGCCAACAGCATGGCGCGCTTGAGCTGTCCGGTCGACTGGAGAAGGCGGTAGAGCTGTGCCGCTCCGGACCCGACCTCGGAGACGTCCGCGGGAGCGTCGCGGGCGTTGGAGCCCCAGACCAGCCGGGCCAGCGCCTGCGCCTCTTCCCCGCTCAGGGAACCGACGCGGAGGTCCTCGATGTCCTTGGGTCCGGGCCGCCGCGAGCTGACGGTGAGCTGCCAGCGCAGCCCGCGGCGGTTGGCCAGGTCCCGCAGATCCCGGACCAGCCGCTCCGCCTCCTCCTTGCTGTCGGGCCGTCCGGCGGAAAGATACGTAAGGTCGTCGAGGATCCAGACGTGGCGTCCACGGGTGCCGTGGCGGCCTTCGAGGGCGGCGAAGAGCTCCTCCAGGGACGCCGGCGCCGGCTCGATCTCGTAGAGCTCGCCGCACCGACCGCACAGCGCCGCCACGACCTCCTCCGGCTGGGTGAATTTGAAGCAGTGGAGGTGCAGCAGACAGACCTGCTCCTCCACGTCCTCGAAGAGGAAGTCGCGGACGTAGGTCGCGAGCTGGCGCAGCAACGCCGACTTGCCCATGGAGGCGTCGCCGTGGACCCATACCACCCGTTGCTTGGGGCGGTCGTCATAGGGTGCGGGAAGTCGCAGCAGACTCTCCAGGTCCGTCCGCCGGCCCACGAAGTACTTGTTGTCAGGATCGAGGTGGCCTTCCTCACCCAGGCTCCCGAAGTCGACCCGAAAGCGGTTGGACAACGCGGGCGAGACGCGGCTCAGGCGAGCGACGCCGGGCGAAGTCCGCAGCTCGGGCAGGGGCCGGTCGGAGAAGCGCATCACGCGGGTGAACGAGGAGCTCATGGCCCGCTCGCAGCGCTGCCGTGCCGCCTCGACCGCGGCGGGGAGCGAGAGCTCCCCGAGCGCTCGGACGAGAGCCTCCATGAAGCCCTTGGGCGCCTGGGTGAGGATGGGCTCGGCAAAGGCGACCCACGGACACGGGGCATGGACGGCGAAGCGGTCGCCGTAGCAGGCGAAGAGGAAGCCAGCGCCGAGGTCTTGCCAGAAGCGCCCGAGGTCGCCCTGCGACAGGTCGGCGAAGCTCCTGGGACCGTCGGCGAACGCCAGCCTGCCGTCCTCGGTGCCGTGGCCGTAGTAAATGAAGAGATCACAGCCCGCACGCGCCTCGCGCTCGAAGTGAGCCGTCGTGGCCTGATCCACCCGCAGCTCCACGGCCAGCCCGGAGTCTCTCAGCTCCAGAGCCGACGCTTGCGCCATCTCCGCGGCCTCGGGCCACGGCTCCCGCAGACTGTGGCCGATCAGGATCACGACCCGCAGGGGTGCAGCGTCCGCGCTCGCCGGTCCCGGCACGCGCCGGCGGAGCTCGTGCTCGAGAGCCGTGCGAACGCCAGCGGCGACGTCGCGCAGCGCGACGTCGCGATTGGCGTGCTCGGTGACGGCCTTGCCCCCCGGCGGCAGCCCTTGCAGCTTGCCGAACGGCGCCTCCTGCCAGTTGTCCACCGGCCGCAGAAGGACCGGGATCACCCGCGCCGTGCCCGCCTCGTGACGCTCCATCGCCCGCGCCATCTCCTTGCTCCAGCAGAAGTCCGAGGCGATGAAGTCGGGCGAGACCAGCAGCAGAATGACGTGCGCCTTCTCCAGGCCTTCGCAGATCTCGTGCGACCATTCCTGGCCCGCCTGGATCTCGCCGTCGTGCCAGGTGCGGATCACCGCCTGACGCTTGAGCAGCGCCAGGTGGACGTCGAGCTCTCGACGGAGCTCCGCGTCACGGTGAGAGTAGGAATAGAAGACGTCGAGCGTATCCCTCCGGTCCATGGGGTCCTCCGGGTCGGTAGGGGGGGCAATCTACCACGTACGCGGAGGGGGTCCGTGACAAGGAGCGCTGGTTCCTGGCGCTGGCCATAGCGCGAGACCGGCGGATCCGGCCACCGCTCACGCGGGCACCAGGTCGCCATCGCGTCGGCAGGGCGGCTGTGCTACACTTCTTCTCGGCGGAGGGCGACCAAACGATGATCGACTGGCGTACCTGTACCGCAGTGGACCAAAGCCCCGGAAGGGTCAGCGGAGCCTGGGTATTTCGGGGGACCAGAGTCCCTGTCCGCGCCCTCTTCGAGAATCTCGAGGATGGTGCCTCGGTTGACGACTTTCTCGAATGGTTTCCGGGCGTCGCGAGAGTCCAGGTCGAAGCAGTCCTGGATCACGCATCCGCCAGTCTCGCCGTCGAGGCGGAGGGATGAGGATCCTCTTTCGGCGGACGGATATCAAGCTCTCATCACGACCGATCAGAATCTAAAGTACCAACAGAATCTCTCGGACCGAGTCATCCGTATTCTCGTCCTCATGACGACATCTTGGCCCAGGATCAAGAAGGAAGTGGATCGGGTCACGGAAGCCTTGGACGAGCTCGAGGAAAGCGGCTACGCCGAAGTAGATTTCTGAAGCCATGGCCCATCGGAGGGCGCTCACCCCGAAACGATCGATTCGTCCCTGATGCCGGCAGATTCGAAGCGCCGCATGACCCGTACCCGACCCTGGATCGTCCTCGTCTTGACGCTGGCGCTCGGGTGCTCGCCGGCCCCGTCGGCGGCCGCTGGCGGTGCTCGAAGAGCACGTCGAGCGGCTCGTCGCGGAGGAGGCGTCGAAGGAGCCGAGCCGCTGATTTAGAATGTCCCGTCAGGGATCCGGACTCCGCCATGTACGCCCCAGCCCAGTCGTCGCGGCGTCAGCTCCGCTTCGACATCGACCGTCAGCCCGACGAGACGACCTGCGGCGCCACCAGCCTGCACGCCGTCTACCAGTACTTCGGCGACGTGGTCTCGGTCGACCAGGTGATCGCCGAGGTCCCCCACCTCGAGGCGGGCGGCACGCTGGCCGTGCTGCTGGCCTGCCACGCCCTGCGCCGCGGCTACCGGGCGACGCTTTTCTCGTACAATCTGCGCGTGTTCGACCCGACCTGGTTCGGCCTCGGCCGCGCCGCCCTCCGGGAGCGGCTCTTGCGGCGCCGCGAGCACCAGACCAACGCCAAGCTGCGGCTCGCGATCGAGGCTTACGCGGAGTTCCTCGAGCGCGGCGGCGAGCTGCGCTTCGCCGACCTCTCGCCGCGGCTCATCCACCGGCTGCTCGACCGCGAGCTGCCGGTGCTCACCGGCCTCTCGTCCACCTACCTCCACCGCTCCGCGCGCGAGATCCCGGCCACCGGCGAGCTCGACGACGTACGCGGCGAGCCCGCGGGGCACTTCGTGGTGCTCTGCGGCTACGACGAGCGCGCCCGCAAGGTGCTGGTGGCCGATCCCCTCCACCCCAATCCCCTGGCGCCGACCCGGATCTATGCGGTCGCCGTCGACCGGCTGACCACCGCCATCCTGCTCGGGGTGCTGACCTACGACGCCAACCTGCTGCAGCTCGAGCCCGCGGCGCGAAGGCGCGCCGCCGAGAGCGCCGGCCCCGGAGCCCCGGCGTGAGCTCGCTCGTGATCGCCGTCGAGCGGCCCGAGAACTGGCCCTTCGACCTCCCCGGCGTCGAGGTGGTGGCGGCGCGCCGGTACCTCACCGACGCGGCCCTCGCCGCGCGGCGGGGCACCCGGGTGTTCAACCTCTGCCGGTCCTACCGCTACCAGAGCCTCGGCTACTACGTGTCGCTGCTCGCCGAGGCGCGCGGCCACAAGCCGCTGCCGAGCGTGGCCACCATCCAGGACCTGAAGTCGCCCTCGCTGGTGCGCTACGTCTCCGAGGACCTGGACGCGCTCATCCAGAAAAGCCTGGCGCCGTTGCTCAGCGTGCGCTTCACCCTCAGCATCTACTTCGGCAAGAACGTGGCGCGGCGCCACCAGCGCCTGGCGCTGGCGCTTTTCAACCTCTTCCCGGCGCCGCTGCTGCGCGCCGAGCTGGCGATCCAGGGCGGCCGCTGGCAGCTCCAGAGCCTCAAGCCGATCGCCGTCCAGGACCTCTCCCAGGAGCACCGCGAGTTCGTGGTGGAAGCGGCCCGCGACTACTTCGCCGGCCGCCGCCGCCGCGCCGCGGCCAGGACGCCGACGCGCTACGACCTGGCGATCCTGGTCGATCCGTCCGAGGAGCTGGGGCCGTCCGACGAGCGGGCCATCCAGCGCTTCGAGGACGCGGCGCGCGAGCTCGCCCTGCGCCCGGAGCACATCGGCCGCGACGACTACGGGCGGCTGGCCGAGTTCGACGCCCTGTTCATCCGCCAGACCACCTCCGTCCACCATTTCACCTACCGCTTCTCGCGCCGCGCCGCGGCCGAAGGGCTGGTGGTCATCGACGATCCGCAGTCGATCCTGCGCTGCTCCAACAAGGTCTACCTGGCCGAGGCCCTGAGCCGTGCCCGGGTGCCGACGCCGCGGACCCTGGTGGTCCACCGCGACAACGTCGACACGGTGGCCGACGAGCTCGGCCTGCCGGCGATCTTGAAGCTCGCCGACGGCTCCTTCTCGCAGGCGGTGGCGCGGGTCGACGACCGCGAGAGCTTCCGCGCCCAGGCGCGGAGGTTCCTCGACGCCTCGGATCTGGCCATCGCCCAGGAGTTCCTGCCCACCGACTTCGACTGGCGGGTGGGGGTGCTCGACCGCCGGCCCCTCTTCGCCGCCCGCTACAAGATGACGCCGGGTCACTGGCAGATCGTGCGCCACGACGGCCACGGCGGCATCGAGTACGGGGGCACCGAGGCGGTGGCCGTGGCCGACGCTCCGCCGGCGGTGGTCGAGGTCGCGGTGACGGCCGCGGGCCTGATCGGCGACGGCTTCTACGGCGTCGACGTCAAGGACAAGGACGGGCGCGTGGTCGTCATCGAGGTCAACGACAACCCCAACGTCGACGACGGCTGCGAGGACGCCGTGCTCGGCGACGAGCTCTATCGCCGCGTCATGCAGGTCTTCCTCCAGCGCATCGAGAGACTGAAGGAAGGAAAGACCGCGTCATGAGCCAGGAAGAGCCCTCGCCGGCGGCCGCCGCCGAGCCGCTCCACCTCTTCGACGCCCTCGGCATCGAGATCGAGTACATGCTCGTCGACCGCGAGACCCTCGCCGTCAAGCCCGAGACCGACCGCGTGCTCGCGAAGCTGGCGGGCGAGGTGGTCTCGGAGGTGGAGACCGGCGAGCTCGCCTGGTCCAACGAGCTGGTGCTCCACGTCATCGAGCTCAAGAGCAACGGCCCGACCTCCGACGTCGACGGCCTGTTGCCCGCCTTCGAGCGCGACGTGCGCCGGATCAACGCGATCCTCGAGCCGATGGGCGGGCGGCTGATGCCCACCGCCATGCACCCGTGGATGGACCCGGCGGCCGAGACCCGGCTGTGGCCGCACGAGCACAGCCCGATCTACGCGGCCCTGGACCGCATCTTCGGCTGCCAGGGGCACGGCTGGTCGAACCTCCAGGCCTTGCACCTGAACCTGCCCTTCGCCGGCGACGAGGAGTTCGGACGCCTGCACGCGGCGATCCGCCTCGTGCTGCCGCTCTTGCCCGCCCTGGCGGCGTCGTCGCCGATGGTCGAGGGACGCTTCACGCACAGCCTCGACAACCGCCTGGAGTTCTATCGCGGCAACTCGCGCAAGATCCCGTCGATCTGCGGCGCGGTGGTGCCCGAGCCGGTCTTCACCCGCCACGACTACGAGCGCCGGATCTTCGAGCCGATGTACCGCGACGTCGCGCCGCACGACCCGGAGGGCGTGCTCGCCGACGAGTTCCTGAACGCCCGCGGCGCCATCCCCCGCTTCGGCCGCGGCTCGATCGAGATCCGGGTGATCGACGTCCAGGAGTGCCCGCGCGCCGACCTGGCGATCGCGGTGGCGGTGGAAGGCGTGGTGAAGCTGCTGGCCGAGGAACGCTGGTGCTCGCTCGAGGACCAGCAGAGCTGGGGCGTGGAGCCGCTGGCGGCGATCTTCCGGCGCACGGTGGCGCAGGCCGACCAGGCCGTGATCCACGACCGCGACTTCCTCGAGGCCCTCGGCGTGACCGACCATGCGGCGATGCGCGCCGGCGAGCTCTGGCGTCACCTGGTGGCCGAGGACTGGATGGGCTTCGCGGCGCCCGACGAGACCTGGCGCGACACGCTCGAGCAGATGCTCGACCTCGGCCCCCTGGCGCGCCGCATCCGCGGCGCCCTCGGCCCCGAGCCGGAGCGCGAGGAGCTCCACGAGGTCTACGCGCGGCTCTGCGACTGCCTGCAAGAAGGGGTGCTCTTCGATGTTTGAAGCGCTGTCGGATCCCCAAGGGATCTACGCCTCGCTCGTCCTGCCGCTGCTGATCTTCGCGGCCCGTGCCTTCGACATGACGCTCTCCACCCTGAGGATCCTCTTCATCTCCCAGGGCAGGACGAAGCTGGCGCCGCTGATCGGCTTCTTCGAGGCGCTCATCTGGCTGCTGGTCATGAGCCAGGTCCTGCGGCACATCGCCAACCCGATGAACGCGGTCGCCTACGCCGCCGGCTTCGCCATGGGCAACCTGGTGGGGCTGCGGCTCGAGGAGCGCCTGGCCATGGGCATGCGCATCCTGCGCATCATCCTGCCGCCCGACGCCGACCAGCTCGTGGCCGACCTGCGCGAGCAGGGCTTCGGCGTCACCGAGGTGGACGGCGAGGGCTGGAAGGGTCCGGTGAAGATCCTCTTCACCCTGGTGCGGCGCAAAGACGTGCCGCGGGCGCTGGCGATCGTGCGCCGTCACCACGCCGGCGCTTTCTTCTCGGTGGAGGACGTGCGCCAGGCGGCGCAGGTCTACTACCCGCGCATCCGCGACGGCGGGCCGGCGTCGATCCCTGCCGCCGACGCCGGGCTGACGCCGGTGCAGCCGTCGTGAGCCGTCCTCCGACAATTCCGCCGCCTGCCCACGTCGGTCCTTACCGTCTCGAGGAAAGGCTCGGCGCGGGCGGCATGGGCGAAGTCTGGCGCGCCTGGGACGACCGGCTCGAGCGGGCGGTCGCGATCAAGAAAGTACGGGCCAGGGAAGGCCGGCGGGAAAAGGACCGCGAGCGCCTGCGCCGTGAGGCGCGCGCCATCGCCAGCCTCAACCATCCCGCCATCGTCCGCATCTTCGACCTGCTCGAGACCGGCGACGGCGATTGGATCGTGATGGAGCTCGTGGAGGGCCGCACCCTGCGCCAGCTCCTGGACCACCGCGTCATCGTGGAGACCGAAGCGCTGGCCCTCGCCCGCGAGGTCACCGAGGGGCTGGCGGCGGCCCACGGCCAGGGCCTGGTGCACCGCGACCTGAAGTCGGAGAACGTCATGGTGACGCACCGCGGACACGTCAAGCTCCTCGACTTCGGCCTGGCCCAGTCCTTCGTCGAGCAGCAGGGCGGCGGCGGCTCGCCGCTGGGCCGCTCACCCCTCGGCCGGACGCCCCTGAGCCGGGTGGCGGGCACCGGCCGCGCCATGTCGCCCGAGCAGGCGCGCGGCCTGCCGCTCGACCCGCGCTCCGACCTCTTCTCTCTGGGCTCGCTGCTCTACGAGATGGTCACCGGCGAGTCGCCGTTCCAGGGTCCGAGCACCTACGTCACCATGACCCGCGTCTGCTACCACCGCCAGCCTCCGGCCCGCGAGGCGCGGCCGGAGGTCTCGCCGGAGCTGTCGAACTTCATCGACCACCTGCTCGAGAAGGTCCCGGAGCGCCGCCCCGAGAGCGCCGAGCACGTGGGCGCGGTCCTCAAGAGCCTCGCCGGCATCGCCCCGCTGCCGCCGTCGCTGGTCCACCTGGTGTGGCCGGCGGACAGCGCCGTGAGCGACGGCGCGCTCTCCGACTCCACCGCCGGCGTGCCGCGGTTCCTGCCCAAGACGCTCCTGGCCGGCGGCGGCACCCACAGCAGCATCTTCGTGTGGACGGTGCTGGCCACCGACCTGGTCAACGCCACCGACCTCCTGCGCCGCTGCGGCGACCAGCGGGCCGCCGGCGTCTTCCTGCGCCACGACCGCTTCGTGCGCGAGCTCCTGCCGCGCTTCTCCGGCCGCGAGATCGACAAGTCCGACGGCTTCGCGCTGCTCTTCCCGCGCCCGGTCGACGCCGTGCGCTTCGCGCTCACCTACCACCGGCGGCTGGGGCTCCTCTCGCGCGAGGCCGGCGTCGAGCTCCACGCGCGCACCGGCATCCACATGGGTGAGCTCTACCTGCGCGAGAACCCGCCCGAGGACGTCGCCCGCGGCGCCAAACCCTACGAGGCCGAGGGGCCCACGCGGCTCATCGCGTCGCGGGTGGTGCAGCGGGCGGGCGCGGGGAGGATCCTGATCACCCGCGGCGCCTACGAGATGGCGCGCCCGGCGCGGCTCGACCTCGAGGCGCCGGCGGCGCGCATCGCCTGGCGGGCGCTCGGCGAGGTGGACTTGCCGGGCCTGGGGGAGCTCGAGGTCTACGAGATCGCGCTGGAAGGCGGCGGCGCCGCCGAGCCGAGCGCCGCCAGCCTCACCGAGAGCACCGCGGAGCTGCCGCCGGTACGCCGGCCGCCGGTACGCCGGCGGCTGGCCGGTGCGGCGCTGGCGGCCGCCGCGGCCTTGGTCGTCGCCGTGCTCCTGGCGCTCGGTCCGTGCGCCCTTCAGAACCCGATGGGCTGAGATTCGTCTTCCTGGTCGCCGCGCAGCGACGGCGAGGCGCTCGGCTCGGGCTTGCGCCGCCAGCGCCGCGACCGGCGGGGCCGCGCCGCCTGGTCCTCCGCGAGGATCGGCATGGCGATGACGAAGCGGGTGCCGACCCCGACCTCGCTCAGCACCGACAGCGAGCCGCCGTGAAGCTCGACCACGCGGCGGGCGATCATCAGCCCCAGCCCGCTGCCGCCGATCTGTTTGCCGGCCTTGCCCTGCTCGAAGGTGCCGAAGATGCGGTCGAGCTCCTCCTTGGGGATTCCCACGCCGTGGTCCTCGACCACGATCTCCACCTCCTTGCGGCTCCTGGCCTTGCTCTGGAGCAGGATGCGCGAGCCGGCCTTCGAGAACTTGACGGCGTTGAGCAGCAGGTTGGTGATCGCCTGGCCGAGACGTTGCGGATCGGCCTCGATCTCGAGCCCGGCCTCGACGTCGACGTCGAGGACGATGCGCTTGTCCTCGGCGGCCAGGCGGGCCACCGGCAGGGCTTCCTCGACGATCGCCTCGACGGCGACCGGCCGGCGGCGCAAGGTGACCTTGCCGGCTTCGATCGCCTTGGCGTCGAGCAGCTCGCTGAGGAGCTGGGAGAGGCCGCGGGCGCTCTCGTGCACCAGGTCGAGGCTGCGCCGCAGGGTGTCCTCGTCGAGCGTCGCCACCCGCAGTTGCAGGAGCTCGATGGTGCCCTGAATGACCGTCAGCGGACCGCGGATGTCATGGGCCGCGATGCCCAGCAGCTCGTCCTTGGCCTTGGCCAGGCGGCCGATCTCTTCCGACTGGGCGAGGATCTGTGCGCTGCGCTCCTCGAGCTCGGCGGTGCGCTCGCGCACCCGGTGCTCGAGGTGGCGGTTGAGCTCGGCGAGACGTTCCCGGGCCTCGTGCAGCTCGGCGTTCTTGCGCCGCAGCTCGGCGAAGCGCAGGATGTTCTCGAGCACCGCCGAGATGTGGTTGGCGGCGATGCCCAGCAGGTTCAGGTCGCGGCGGTCGAAGGGCGGCAGGCCGAGGCGGTCGATGTAGAGCACCGCCACCGGCGCTCCGTCGCAGGAGACCGGCGCCGCGATGGCGGTCTCGATGCCCGAGATGCGCACGCTGTTGGCGGCGGAGAAGCGCTGGTCCTCGGGCAGCGACGTCGACAGGATGGCGCTCTGCGTGCGGGCGGCCTCGGCGGTGAAGGTCAGGCTCGGCCGCCGCTCCTGGTCGAGCTGGTCGAGGTCGTGCCAGCCGCCGTCGGCGCCCCGCCGCAGGATGAACACGCGGGCGCTCGCGAAGGACTGCTCGAGGACCAGGCGCACCTCGGCCAGCGAGCGCTCGCGGTCGTCGGCCGACTTCAGGGCCTCGAAGAGGTCGCGCAGGTTGAGGATCCGCTCGTCCTCGTCGAGGTCCTCGCCGCGCTCGCGGCGGAGCTGGTCGAGCCCGACCTTGACGGTCTGGCCGGAGGCCACGCCGTCCACGTCGGCGGCCGCCGTCGCCACCACGTGGGTGGCGCTGTAGCTCGGCACCGAGACCTCGATGCGCACCAGGCCGATCTCGACCTGGTCGCCGGGACGCAGCATCGACTCGACGACGCGGACGCCGTTCAAGAGCGTGCCGTTCAGGCTGTCGAGGTCGCGGATCGAGACCCTCGAGCCCACCGGGGTGAGCTCGGCGTGGCGCGCCGACATGGTGGGCTCCTGGGTGCGGATGTCGGCGTCGGGATGACGGCCGATGACCAGGCGTTTGACCCTCCAGGGGATCCGAAACACCTCGCGGGAGGCCTCGTAGACAATGAACTCGAGGTCATGGCTCATCGGGCGTCTCCGCGCAGCCGCCGTCCGCGGGGCCAACCCTCAAGGCCCACCGGCCGCACGGTGGAATGCTACCAGACGCGGGCCGCCAGGGGAGACGTTGTCGACAACCTGCCCGATCCGGTAGCCTGAGACGGCGCGGACAGGGTACAATGCCGGGCAACTCCGGGAGCCACGGACGGGACGGGTCGTGCCGGGGACCGGTTCGCCGCGAGCAAGCACACTGAACGGAGAGGCGAGGAAAGCGATGAAGATCACGAAACGGGCAGACGAGGGGGTCACCGTCATCGAGCTGGTCGGCAAGCTGGTCATCGGCGACGGCGACGTGGCGATGCGCGACGAGGTGCGCGAGGTCCTCGACCGGGGAGCCAAGAAAGTCCTGCTCGACCTGAAAGGCGTCAGGATGATGGACTCCTCGGGGCTCGGCGAGCTCATCCGCTGCAAGGCCACGGCGGCCGCCCGCGGCGCCGTGATCAAGCTCCTCCACGTCGAGGACAAGGTCAAGGACGTGCTCGACATGACCCGCCTGATCGGGGTCTTCGAGCACTACGACGACGAGATCGACGCCATCGCCAGCTTCCGCGAGTCCTGAACGGGCGCGGGCGGCCCGCGGCGCCGGTCTCATCGACGCTCGTACATTTGACAGGCCGCCCCATGCCTTCTAGCATTGTCGGCGGGTCGCAGAGGTGGGCCGGTGCGGCACCGCCGGCGCGGCCGTGGACGCACCGCGCCGTTCGCCCGCTCCGGACGGGCTCCGCCAGCTTGGAGACGCTCTATGGAGATTACGCAGGTCAAGATCTTCCCGGTTCACGAGGACAAGCTGAAGGCCTTCGTCTCGATCGTCTTCGACCACTGCTTCATGGTCAACGACATCAAGGTCATTCAGGGCAAGGACGGGCTCTTCCTCAGCATGCCGAGCCGCCGCAAGAAGAGCGGCGAGTTCAAGGACGTCGCGCACCCGCTCAACAACGAGACGCGGCGTCTGCTCGAGGAGCGGGTCCTGCGGGAGTACCGGCTCGAGGTCGACGACCCGACGCCGCGGCGGCCGGACCGCGAGGGGGCGGACGCCGAGGTCGAGGAGGCCCAGGGCACGCGGGCGGCCGACGAGTCCCCCGCCCTCCGCGGCGCCGGCGCCCCGCCTCCGGGCGCCGGGCGGGCGCACGAGGGGCCGGCGCCGGTGGCCGGCGTGGCCTCGCCGGTCGCCGCCGCCGCGGAGAAGTCTCTCGAAGAAGTGCAGGAGATGCATCTGAGCGACTCTTTCTGGTCGGTTTCGTGAGGTCGCGGGCGCCGGGCGCTTGACGCCGCCCCCCCCGAGGACCGAAGATAGGGGGCCTCGGGCGGGGCTCGTCCGCCACCCCATTCTCAACAGATACGGTGAACACGCATGCACGGTGAAGTGAGGATCTTCAGCGGCCGCGCCCATCCCGCGCTCGCCCGGGAGATCTCGGACTACCTCAACATCCCGCTGGGCAAGGTCGACAGCTTCAACTTCTCGGACGGCGAGACCTTCTGCCAGCTCCAGGAGAACGTCCGCGGCGCCGACACCTTCGTGATCCAGCCCACCTGCGCGCCGGTCAACGAGAACCTGATGGAGCTGCTGATCATGCTCGACGCGGTCAAGCGCGCCTCGTCGGCGCGCATCACCGCCGTCCTGCCCTACTACGGCTACGCCCGCCAGGACAAGAAGGACGCGCCGCGGGTGCCGATCACCGCCAAGCTGGTGGCCGACCTCGTCACCGTGGCGGGCGCCGACCGCGTCCTGACCCTCGACCTGCACGCGTCGCAGATCCCCGGCTTCTTCAACAAGCCGGTGGACCACCTGTTCGCGGCGCCGGTGATGCTCGAGGCGATCCGCGCCCTCGAGATCCCCGACCTGGTGATCGTCTCGCCCGACGCCGGCGGGGTGGAGCGGGCGCGGGCGATCGCCAAGCGGCTCGAAGCCGACCTGGCGATCGTCGACAAGCGCCGGGTGGGGCCCAACGAGGCGACGGTGATGAACGTCATCGGCGACGTCGCCGGCAAGAGCACCCTGGTGCTCGACGACATCATCGACACCGCCGGCACCCTGACCCAGACCGCCGGCGCCCTGATCCGGAAGGGCGCCGAGCGGGTGCTGGCGGCGGGGGTCCACGGGGTGCTCTCCGGGCCGGCCATCGACCGCATCAACGAGTCGCCGATCGAGCAGGTCCTGATCACCAACACCACGCCGCTCGAGGAGAAGCTCGCCCGCTGCCGCAAGCTGCGTCCCCTGTCGGTGGCGGCGCTCCTGGGCGAGGCGATCCGCAGAATCCACCAGAACAGCTCGGTCAGCTCGCTCTTCGTGTGAGCTCCGGCTGTCGCCAAGAGATAGTGAGCGAGGAGCCTTCAAAATGAGTCACGTCAACATCGAAGTCGAGAAGCGCGAAACGCGCGGCAAGAACGCCAACCGCCAGCTCCGCGCCGCCGGCCGGGTGCCGGCGGTGGTCTACGGGGGCGCCCGCGAGCCGGTGGCGATCCACCTCGGCAAGCGCCAGATCGAGGAGCTCTTGAAGACCACCGGCGGCGAGAACGCCGTCTTCCTGCTCAAGCTGGCGGGCACCGAGCAGAGCCGCCACACGATGCTCCGCGAGATCCAGCAGGACGCCATCACCGGCGGCCTGATCCACGTCGACTTCCAGCGCGTGAGCCTCGACGAGACGGTCCGCGTCGCGGTCTCGATCGAGCTTCAAGGCGAGGCCTTCGGCGTCAAGAACGAGAGCGGTCTGCTCGACTTCGTCACCCGCGAGGTCGAGGTCGAGTGCCTGCCCGACAAGATCCCGTCCCGCCTGGTCGTCGACGTCAGCGAGCTGCACGTGGGCCAGCACGTGGAGGCCCGGCAGCTTCCGCTGCCCCCGGAGGTCAAGCTCCTGGTCGAGCCCGAGCGCGTGATCGCGTCGCTGGTGGCCCGCCGCGGCCTCGGCCTCGACGAGGAAGCGGCGGAGGGCGAGGCGCTGCTCGAGCAGATCGCGGCCGAGCCCGAGGTCATCAAGCGCGGCAAGGCGGAGGACGAAGGCTAGTCCCGGCAGCTCCGCGGCCGGTGGCGCAAAGGCGATGACGGACGACGGCGACCTCCGGCGGCGGATCCTGCTCGGCCTGGGCAACCCGGGAGCGCGCTACGCCGCCACCCGGCACAACGTCGGCTTCCGGGTGATCGAGGAACTGGCGCGCCGCCGCCGGATCCCTCTCGCGCCGGGCGAGTGCAAGGCCGTGGTGGGCGGCGACGCCGAGGTGCTGCTGGCGGCGCCGCAGACCTACATGAACCGCAGCGGCTTCGCGGCGCGCTGCTTCAGCGAGCGCCACGGCACGGCCCCCGAGGACTTCCTCGTGATCTACGACGAGGTCCACCTGCCGCTCGGCAAGCTGCGGCTGCGCCGCGGCGGCAGCCCGGCCGGACATCGCGGCATGGAATCGGTGATCGAGAACCTGGGCACCGACGCGGTGCCGCGGCTGCGCCTCGGGGTGAGCGGCGAGGACGGCCCGCCGGCGGCCGGCGACGAGCTCGTGCAGTACGTGCTCGCGCCCTTCGCCGCCGGCGAGGTCGCCGCCGCGGAGGAGATGATCCGCCGCGCCGCCGACGCCTGCGAGACCTGGGCGCGCGAGGGCGCCGAGGCCGCCATGCAACGCTTCAACGGTTGAGAGCCGCAAGGCCGAGAACCGCGAGAACGAGAACCGCAAGACGTGAATCGCGCGACGCCGGCGTCGCGCCCAAGGAGGAGACATAACGTGGACAGTCAAACGTTGCTCTACGCCGTCCCGGTCTGCGGGGTCCTGGCGCTCGTCTACGCCGCCCTGAAGAGCGGCTGGATCAACCGCCAGGACGCCGGCAACGAGGTCATGACGACCATCGCCGGCCACATCCGCGAGGGCGCCATGGCGTTCCTGCGCCGCGAGTACGCCGTGCTCGCGATCTTCGTCGTCGTGGTGGCGGCGCTCCTGGCCCTCGTCAACCGCGGCCGCCCGGAGAGCTCGGTCCTGATCGGCGTCTCGGTCGTGGCCGGCGCGGTGTGCTCGGCCGCCGCCGGCTTCTTCGGCATGCGGGTGGCCACCGCCGCCAACGTGCGCACCGCCGCCGCCGCCCGCGGCAGCTTGAACGACGCCCTCAAGGTGGCGTTCTCGGGCGGCGCCGTGATGGGCTTCTGCGTCGTCGGTCTGGGCCTCGTGGGCCTCTCCGTGCTCTACCTGGTCTACGACGGCGCCTTCGGCGGCGACCTGGCGCGGGTCATCAACGTGCTGACCGGCTTCTCCTTCGGCGCCAGCTCGATCGCCCTCTTCGCCCGCGTCGGCGGCGGCATCTACACCAAGGCCGCCGACGTCGGCGCCGACCTGGTGGGCAAGGTCGAGGCCGGCATCCCCGAGGACGACCCGCGCAACCCGGCCACCATCGCCGACAACGTCGGCGACAACGTCGGCGACGTCGCCGGCATGGGGGCCGACCTCTTCGAGTCCTACGTCGGCTCCATCGTCGGCTCGCTGGTGCTCGGCGCCACCGCCGGCGTGGTCGCGGGCGGCGGCGTGCCGGCGTTGGTGTTGCTGCCGCTGGTGCTGGCCGGCCTCGGCATCTTGGTGTCGCTCGGCGGCACCTTCCTGGTGCGCACCAGGGAGGGAGGCAACCCCAGCCACGCCCTCCATGCCGGCACCGTGAGCGCGTCGGTGGCGATGCTCGCCTTGACCTACCTGGTGACTCGCTGGCTGCTGCCCGGCACCTACACCGTGGAAGGCGTGACCTTCGGCGCCATGGGCGTGTTCTGGGCCACCATCGCCGGCCTCGCCGCCGGGGTGGCGATCGGCCTCATCACCGACTACTACACCTCGGAGGCCCAGCAGCCGGCGCGGCGGCTCGCCGAGCAGAGCCTTACCGGAGCGGCGACCAACATCATCGCCGGCCTCGCCCTCGGCATGCGCTCCACGGCGGCGCCGGTCGTGGTGCTGGTGATCGCCATCCTGGTCGCCTACGACCAAGCCGGCCTCTACGGCATCGCCGTCGCCGCCCTCGGCATGCTGTCGACCACCGGCATCCAGCTCGCCGTCGACGCCTACGGCCCGATCGCCGACAACGCCGGCGGCATCGCCGAGATGTCGCACCTGGGCGCCGAGGTGCGCGGCCGCACCGACAAGCTCGACGCCGTGGGCAACACCACGGCGGCGATCGGCAAGGGCTTCGCCATCGGCTCGGCGGCGCTCACCGCCCTGGCGCTCTTCTCCGCCTTCCGTGCCACCGCGGGGATCGCCGTCATCGACCTCTCCCGGCCGGAGATCATGGGCGGCCTCTTCATCGGCGCCATGCTGCCCTTCCTCTTCTCGTCGATGGCGATGCAGGCGGTCGGCCGGGCGGCCCAGGACATGATCAACGAGGTGCGCCGCCAGTTCAAGGAGATCCCGGGCCTGATGGAGGGCAAGGCCACCGCCGACTACGCCCGCTGTGTGGATATCGCGACCGCCGCCGCCATCAGGAAAATGGTGGTGCCCGGCCTGATGGCGGTCGTCGTGCCGGTGGCCGTGGGCTTCTACGACAAGTACGCTCTCGCCGGCCTGCTCGCCGGCGTCACCGTCTCGGGCGTGATGATGGCCATCTTCCAGGCCAACGCCGGCGGCGCCTGGGACAACGCCAAGAAGCACATCGAGGCCGGCGCCCACGGCGGCAAGGGCTCCGACGCCCACAAGGCCGCGGTGGTGGGCGACACCGTGGGCGATCCCTTCAAGGACACCTCCGGACCCAGCCTCAACATCCTGATCAAGCTGATGTCGGTCGTCGCCCTGGTCATCGCGCCGATGCTGTGAGGGAACCCTTGCCTTTTCGCTGAAAACCCGTAGAATACGCAGGTTTCTCCGGCGGCGGCCGGTCCGCCGCCGGGCGCACACCACACACCACCTCTCTGTTCCGCACCGACAGCGGGACCGACAGGCCATAGGGAGGTCAACGATGGCGCGAACCTACGAGCTGGGCCTCGTCCTCGATCCGCGGCAAAGCGACGAGGCGGTCCAGGAGCTGGTCGGCAAGTACCGCGACATGATCGCGGCGGCCGGCGGCAACGTCACCGAAGTCGACAACTGGGGCAAGCGCAAGCTCGCCTACCCGATCCACAAGCTCAACGAAGGCAAGTACGTCTTCTACTTCGTCGCCTCCGAAGGGTCCGTCACCTGGACCGACATCGAGCGCAACCTGATGCAGAACGAGGCCGTCCTGCGCTACCTCGTGGTGCGCACCGACCTCGACCTGAAGCGCGCCGCCACCAAGGCCAAGCAGCGCAAGAAACCGCCGCAAACCGAGGAGACGGCAGCATGAAGCGCGCGAGAAACGACAACGTGGGGCGCAAGAAGGTCTTCTACCGTCGGCGCAAGGTCTGCAAGTTCACCGTCGAAGGCATCGAGTACATCGATTACAAGGACGTGAAGCTCCTTCAGCAGTACATCCTGGAGCGCGCCAAGATCCTGCCGCGGCGCATCTCCGGCACCTCGTCGCGGCACCAGCGCATGCTGGCCAAAGCCATCAAGCGGGCCCGTCACCTGGCCCTCGTCCCCTTCTCCGCCGACTAGAGGAGGCACGGCCATGGAAGTGATTCTGCTCCAGGACATGCGCCAGCTCGGCCGCCGCGGCGAAGTCGTGCGGGTCAAGCCGGGTTACGCGCGCAACTACCTCTTGCCGCAGGGCATCGCCCTGGCCAAGTCGCGCGCCAACAGCGCCTTCTTCGACCAGCAGCGCAAGAAGATCGACGCCGTCCACGCCAAGGCGCGCGACGAAGCGGCCGCCATCGCCGCCCACCTCGCAGGCCTCAAGGTCACCATCGCCAAGCGGGTGGGCGAGAGCGAGACCCTCTACGGCTCGGTCACCGCGGCCGAGGTCGTCGAGGCGCTCGCCAGGAAGGGCGTCACCGTCGACAAGCGCAAGATCGACCTCGGCGTGGCCGCCCACGGCCTCAAGACCCTCGGCGACCACAAGGTGGCGATCGACCTCCACCCCGAGGTCGTCGCCGAGGTCACCGTCTCGGTGGTGGCGGCCGAAGAAGGCTAGGGGTGCCGAGCGACGAGAAGGCGCCCGCCGAAGCCTCGATCGACCTCTTCCTCGGCGAGCCGACCCGCGACCTCGAGCGCTGGGCCTGGCTGTGGACGGGGGACCACCCCTTCCCCGTCCGCGGCCGCGGCGGCCTTCTCGGCCGCTTCGTCGTCGTCTTGAAGCGCCTCTTGCGCCCTCTCGTCAAGGGCGCGACGGCCGACCTCTGGGACCGCCAGAGGGTCTTCAACCTGATCCTGCTCGAGACCGTGGAACGCGAGCGCGTAGAGCGCGCCCACCTGCGCGAGCGCCAGGACGACTTCGAGCGCGCCCTGCGCGAGCACCAGGGCGCCATCGAGGCCCACGCCAGGCTCATCGAGGGGCTCGACCGCCGCCTCGCCCGCTCGACGGCCGACGTCATGGCCCACAACGACGCCCTCTTCGCCCGCGCCGACCAGAAGCTCGACCGCTACCGCCGCGAGGCCCGCGACCTCTGGCACCGCCTCGGCGCCCTCATCGCCGCGGCCGACGCGGCGCCGGCGGGCGAGCTGCGGCGCGTCCAGCGGGAGCAGGAGTACGTCGAGCTCGAGCGCCGCTGCCGCGGCTCCGAGGAGGAGATCGAGGGGCGCGTGGCGGCCTACCTGCCCTACCTCGCGGGCCTGCCCGGCGAGGTGCTCGACCTCGGCTGCGGACGCGGCGAGGCCCTCGCGGTGCTGGCGCGCCACGGCGTGGCGGCGCGCGGCGTCGACGCCAGCGGCGAGATGGTGGCCCGCTGCCGCGAGCAGGGGCTGGCGGCCGAGCAGGCCGACCTCTTCGCCTACCTCGCCGGCGTCGGCGAGGCGACGCTGGGGGCCGTCGTCTCGTTCCACGTCGTGGAGCACCTGCCCGCGTCGGCGCTCGAGCGCCTGGTGCGCCTGGCGTGGCGGGCGCTGCGCCCCGGCGGCGTCCTGATCCTGGAGACGCCGAGCCCGCTGTCGCTGGTCACGGCGGCCCGCAACTTCTGGATCGACCCGACCCACGCGCGTCCGGTCCACCCGGCGAGCCTCGAGGTCACCTTCCGCGAGGCCGGCTTCGAGCCGGTCCACCGCGTCGACCTCCACCCCTTCCCCGACGACGAGCGGCTGCCGGAGATCGACCTGGCCTCCCTGCCCGACGAGCAGCAGGCCCTCGCCGACCACGTCAACCGGCTGCGCGACCTCCTCGACGACCTGCTCTTCGGCTGCCGCGACTTCGGGATGGTCGGCGTCAAGCCGCGCGGCTGACCCTCGCGAGGCTATTCATCCTCGAATCCCTGGCTCGTGAATCCCAGCGTCCGGCCGTTCTCCGTGACCGCGCGGACGACGTGCTCCGGAGCGCCGGCCGGCATCTCGGCTGCCACCTCCAGCGTCACCGTCACCCTGGCGCCGTCCAGGCCGACCAGGTGCGCGATCACCTCGTCGGCAATTCGACCCGCGTCGCGCCCGACGCGCGCCGCGTCCAGGGTGACGGTGCCGTGGAACCGTCTGGGCCGTTTCGGCGGCCTCGGGCCACCGTCCTCGTCCGACGCGGCCGCGGGTCCTTGCCCGCCGGCGGTGACCGCGGCGGACGTCTCGGCGGACGGTCCGACGGTCTCGGCCTCCAACTGCCTGCGCGCCACCTCGGGCTTCACCAGCAGGCCGAACGGCTCGCTCTCGCTCAGGGCCACGTGCTGCCCGCCACGCAATCCCAGATAGCGGCCGGCGGCCTCGTCGAAGCTGTCGGCAAAGGCGAAGGTGTCGCGCTCCCACGTGAGCAGGCCGAGACCGTCGCGGACGGCGCCGATCAGCACCGCCGGGTCTTTGAGGCGGGGAAGGTGGGGGTAGCTCGCGAAGTCCTCGACGAGCTGCTTCACGGCGACGTGATCGCCGCGCCAGAGCGGCACCTTGTCGATCTCGTGACGCAATACCGTTCCCGCCATCGCCGTGCGCAGAGCGTCGCCGCCCTTGAGCTTCTTGCCGGCGCGCACGGCCAGCGGATCCTTGCCGGTGAGCCGCAGCGCCTGCCACTCGACGGCCGCCTGGGGCGACGCTTGCACCGGCGCCAGGAGCCACTGGTAGGTTTCGGGCAAACGCGCCGTCACGGTGCCGTCGGCGCTCTCCAGCCGCGTCTCGGCCTGCTTCACCTGGTGCGGCGAAAGGTCGAGCTGCTCCTTCTCGCGCAGGATCGACTCCCAGGCGAGATAGCCGCGGGCGGCCTCGTCGAGGTCCTGGAGACGCAGCCGGTCCGCGGCGAGGAAGACGAGCGCGTTGCGGAAGACGCGGGGAGTGCTGCCGCGCCACTCGAAGATCGCCCGCGCCTCGGTCTCGGCGGCGTTTCCCGGCTCCTTGCCGTAGGCATGGTCGAGTCCGAGCACGACCAGCCGCGCCTCGAGCTCGTCGGGCACTTCGTGGCTCGACCGCGGCAAGGCGTGGACGCGGCTGAGCTCGCCCACCTGGCGCAGGTCGGCGCGCAACCGCTTCTCCAGCTCCTGCACGACCTGGTCGGGATCGCGCTTGAGCTGCTCGGCGCGGTCCTCCGCCAGCTTGGTCACCGTGGGCTGCGTCGAGTACCAGTAGCGCGGACCGTCCTGGTAAAGGTAGGTGGCGGCGCCCGCCAGCCGGCGCAGGGCGTCGCCGAAGACCGCCGGCGACTCGCCCGGCATCACGCAGCCGAGCTTCACCCGACGGTCCTCCAGGCCGCGGTGGGCGGCCGTGGCGGTGGGCGCCGAGCCCAGGTAGATGGTGCGCGCCACCCGCCGCGTCGCATGGTACTTGCCCAGGTTCGGCACCTCGGCATCGAGCCGCAGCGGCAGCGAGCTCGGGCCGTCCACGTCTTTCTCGATCACCGGCGCCCAGTTGTCCGAAAGGTAACGCGTCAGCTCGAACGCCACTCTCGGATCGTCGATCGAGACGTTCGCCGGCAGGATCAGCGGGTTCCTGTCGCCCTTCTCCCACAGGCTGTGGATCACCGCCGCCATGAGCCGCAGCACCCCGCGGGTGCGCTGGAACTTCACCAGCGTCGACCAGTCGGAATAGAGCCGGTCGAAGACCTCCGGGTGGATCGGATAGGCCGCCCTGAGCCGCTTCTCGTAGTCGGCGTCGCGGCACTCGGGCGGGAATTCCTGGTGCTGGGTGCGGTAGAGGTCGGCGAAGGCCCGCGCCACCACGTCGCGGTCCTTGAACTGCGCCGGATCGGCCAGCGGCTGGAACAGCCGACGCCGCACGATCTCGAATCCCTCCTCGGCGCTCGCCGGACGCCACGACGCCTCCACGCGCCCCACCACGTTGCGCAAGCGGTCGAGGGCCTCGCGCCCGCGCTGGCCCCCCACCTCCACGTCGTCGGCCCGGGCGTGGGGCGAGGCGGCGGTGTCCGAGGCCGGCAGGCTGATCACCAGCAAACAGTTGTTCGCCAGCTTGGCCGACTCGGTGAGTACCTGGGCGAAGGTGAACTGGGTCTCGAAGCTGCCCGCCGGCAGATCGCTCTCCTCGTGGAGCTGGCGCGCGTAGGCCACCCACTCGTCGATCAGCACGAGGCACGGGCCGTGCTGCTTGAAGAGCTCGCGCAACACGTCGCCGGGGCTGGTGGCCCGCTCGTCGTCGGCGGCGAGGCGGGCGAAGGCGTCCCGGCCGCCGAGCTGCCAGGCGAGCTCGCCCCAGAGCGTGCGCACCACGGTACCGTCGGGCTTGGTGACCGGGTTGCCGGGCGAGATCCGGTTGCCCACCAGCACCACCCGGCGCACGGCAGGGAGCTCGTCCACACCGGCTTCCCGCATCACGGCGTCGACGCCGGCGAGCTCGCTCGGCGGCGTGCCGGAAAACAGGTGGTAGAGCGTCAGCATGGAGTGCGTCTTGCCGCCCCCGAAGTTGGTCTGGAGCTGGACGACCGGATCGCCGCCGCGGCCGGTGAGACGCTCGACCGCGCCCACCAGCAGGCGTCTCAGGCTCTCGGTGAGGAAGGTACGGCGGAAGAACTCGACCGGCTCCCGGTATTCGGCGGTCCCTTCGCCCAGGAAGACCTGCCACAGGTCGGCGGCGAACTCGGCCTGCTGGTAGCGTCCGCTGGCCACGTCCTGGTGCGGCGTCACCACTTCGCGCCAGGGCTTGAGGCTCGCCGCCGCCGCGCTCTCGATGGCGGTGCCGGCGCTCTTGCGCCGCTCTCCCCGCACCTGCTCGTCGAAGCGCAGGCGCAGCAGCTCCATCTTCATCTTCTCGACCTGTTCGGCCTCGGCAGCGGACACCGCGGTGAGCAGCCGGCCCGCCGAGTCGAGCGCGCGGTAGGAGTCGTCGCTCGTGAACGTCTTCTGGTGGGCCCACTCGTTGCGGTGGTCGCGCAGCTCGCTGACCAGGCTGCGCTCGGCGTGCCCGAGCGTCTTGCGGAAGACGCTGTTCCAGGCCTCCCACATGAGCTTGAGCAGCGCCGCCGCGTCCCACGCCGTGACCGGCTGCTCCGCGAGCAGGCGGTCGTCGCCCATGAAACGCCGCGCCTCGGCGTCGGCGCGGTCCGCGTAAGAGCTTCGGAGCTCGCGTTCGACGAAGGGGCCGAGCCCGGACTTGAGCAGCTCCAGCGCCTTGCCGACGCGTTCGTGGTTGGTGGCGGCCATTTTTTCAATCTCCCTCGCTCTCGATCAGACTGGCGGAAGAAGGCGAGCTCGAGCGGCGGCGAGCCGTGCTCCACGGCCCGTTTCTCCAGCACCCGGGCGACGTCACGCGGCGAAATCGAGTAACTCGAGCTGGACGTTTCGCCTATACTCCTCTTCCGCACGCTGAAGAAGCGCTCTGTTGACGTCCGCAGAGATAAACTCTTCGCCACAGTTGCTGCAAATGCGAGCGGGTACGTTTCTGAAGATCAAGAGGGTAGATCCGCGCTCCAACGTCACGGTCACGAAGCCCTCTTCTGTGTTACCATTAGCGCAAACCGCGCAGTTCGTGGAATTCATGGTTGCCTCCGGGTATCTGGTGTCGACCATTGCCGTGGGTCGGGCTCGTAAGTGGTAATCACACTCAGTCGCTTCTCCGAGAGATTCACGACGACGACGACGTGCAGTGCCTGTCTCATTGAGCCTCGTCCGCTGATCAGGAGCCGGCGCAAGGGAAGGTCGACGTCATAACGCTCGATGATCCGACCTGTTCCCAAGACATGCTCGACGTCCTCGCTGTGGAGCTGTCGTTCAAACATTCGCCGCGTTGCGTGAACACGGTACTCGATCTCATACTCGGTCAGGTCCTCTTCCAAGAGCTCAATCAGTGTGGTCATCAAGTCTCCAGCTTAGTTCGCGGGCAGCTCCAACTGCGACGGCTGAGGCGTTTCGGCGCCTTCCCGCGCCAGTGCCGCGGCTCGCGCGGCTTCCGAGATCCTGCCCGCGGCTTCGCCGACCACCTCGATCGCGCGCACCAGGGCAAAGAGGAGCATACGGTCGGTGTCCAGATCGGCCCGCTGCCGGCCCGAAACAAACTCCAGCGCCGTTTCCGCACTCTCGATCATGTGCAGCAAGCGGACGCGGTCCTCATGCTGCATACTGCACCTCGGCCGAGCCGGTCACCTCGGCCCGAAAGTGTGGGCTCAGATCCTGAGCCGTGCGAAGGTCTACCCGGCGACCGCCCAAGAGGGCCGCGAGCTCCGCCTCGATGGCCGCCAGGCCCAGCAGGCCAGGCGCCTTGCCAGCCTCGAACTCCACCAGCAAGTCGACATCGCTGTCGGCCCGATCGCGGCCCTTGAGCACCGAGCCGAAGAGCGAGAGCCGGACGATGTGATGGCGCCGGCATAGGCGCACCAGCGTTTCCTGATCGAGTGGCAGTCGTTTCATCGCCCTTCTCCCTACAGCAGCTCCAACTGCGACGGCTGGGGCGTTTCGGCGCCTTCCCGCGCCAGACGCGTGATCTCCGGCCAGCTCTGCACCAGGCCATTGTAGGACAGCGCCTCCTGGGCGCGCTTCTTGCGCTCGCACACGGTGTAGAGACGGTAGGCCAGCTCGCGGGCGACCTCGGCCTTGTTGCCGAGTTTCTCCACCAGCGCCGCCGCCGCGCTCTCGCCGCCCGCTTCGAGCACGCGGACAAGCTGGTGGACCGTCTCCCACACGGTGAGACGCGCGTCGGTCGTGGGATCCCAGGTGGCGGGCAGCTCGTCGGGACGCAGCAGGCGGACCTTGCCGCCTTTGGCGGCGACCACGCCCGCCGCGACCATGCCGGCGACGCTGGTGTTCTTGGCCTTCGAGAGCGTCTCGGCCACGCCGTACTCGCCCTCGGCAAAGCCTGAATGCTCGAACCACGCCAGCGTCTTCTTCTTGGGGGTCATGGGCTCCTCGTCAACCGACCATTCCAGCCTTCATGGCTACCCAAATAAGCGCTTGCTGCATTCGAGCCCTGAGTGCTGCGTCTTCATCCCAGAAGGCTGGCGGGAGCACTGACTTGTCAGCATGGTCCGTCAGGAGCTCGCGGCCCACCTCTCTATTCGCCTCAACCAGAAAATCGAGCCGCGGCTGATCAATGCGGACGATCAGATCCTGATCTATGACGAACAGCCTCGAGTCGAAAAGCTTGTGATGATTAGGGCAAAGCGCAACGCCGTTCCACACCTCGTCAACACCGTCCGGCTCCGATGCTGGTATAATGTGAGACGCTTCGGTAATCCCAAGTTGGGTGACGCACAATGCGCACGCATAGTCATATTCGCGCTTCACGTTACGAGCGAAATGGGGGTCTCGGCTCAGCCGCGTCTGCGTGATCTGTCTGCGGATGTAGGAAATATACTCGGTCAGGTCGGAAGGCTTTCTGGGCGGTCCGTCCAGATGGACTCTTGGAGCCCTGCTGAGGAAGAAAGCTTCACGATGCACGCCTGCAAGGTCCCGCTCGTCAGCTTCTGCGCACGTAGCAAAGAACAGCGGCAAGTGAGCCGAGGCGAATGCGACTCGGACCTCTTCTTGCCCTTGTGACGTGCGCGGCGGCGCTACCGCCCACCCCTCGTCCCGAGCCTGGACCAGCAATTCCTCGCGGACCTGGACATTAGTGCTGTAGGCGAAATTCGTATAGAGTCGAGCTTCCCAGCCAACGAAGACTCCGAAATCTGGCGAGTATCCTAGCAAGAAGGTCGGATGGTCCGAGAGTTCCAACGTTGCGTGCTTGCCGGGAGACTGATTGGTGACGATCAACTGTATCTTGAACTCTCCGACCGGACGGGCACCCTGCTTCGACCGGTCCTCAGTGAGAGTCCAAAGATAGACTCTCACGATACCCAGGCTCGGCATCACGATCAGCGCGGGCCGCACTTCATATTGAGCAGATAGAGCCTGCGAACCTGCAGGCAGACCCGCCCACAGCTTCGACCATAAGACCTCGTTGCTGAGTGCCGGCATCTCTTACCTCTGGTGGTGAACGGTTGATTCAAACGGAAGAGCTTGTGAACCAGGAAGCTCTTGTTGAACCGGCCTTGATGGGACAGGCTCGCGTCCGAGCCGCTGGATCTCCGGCCAACTCTGCACCAGAGCATTGTACGCCAACGCCTCCGGCGCTCGCTTTTTGCGCTCACAGAGAGTGTAGAGCCGGTAGGCGAGCTCACGAGCGACCTCAGCCCGACTGGCGAGCTTGGCCACCAGGTCCGCGGCCGCCCGCTCTCCGCCTGTTTCAAGCACACGGATGAGTTGATGAACTGCTTCCCATACGGTCAGGCGTGAATCGGTGGTCGGGTCCCATTCCGCCGGCAATTCCTCGGGCCGCAGCAGCCGCGCTTTGCCGCCACCGGAAGCGAGGATGCCCGCTTCGACCAGGCCGGAGACGCTGGTGTTCTTGGCCTTGGAGAGGGTCTCGGCCACACCATACTCGCCTTCTGCGAAGCCCGATTGCTCGAACCAGGCCAGTGCCCAGCGCGTGTCGGCGTCAAACTCGCCCTCTTGTTCGGCGAGCACCTCGTCGAGGGTATAGTTGATCAGCGCCAGCGCTTCTCGCACCGACACCGGCTCCCCCTCGGCGTCGAGCACCTGGGCGTAGCGACTGTACACCGCCATGCCAGGGCCGATGGCTGACTGCGCAAGATCTACGGGGGCGACGTTCCCGCGCTGAAGATACGCCAGGGCTTGAGGCAATTCTGCCCTGAGCGCCGCAACGAGCTCGCGCCGCGTGACGGTCGGCGCACCTTGGGCGCGCGGCCGGCAGACGAGGAGGATGCTGGAAGCGAGCGCGTTGCTGCCGATGCCACGGCTTCGAGCCGCACGCTCGGTCCGCAGCGGCCACGTGCCGTGGATCGCAAAGCCCGCGCTGATGACGGCGCCGAGGAAAGTCTCCCAGCCGGTGCTGGCGGTTCCGTTCTCACCGTCGTTCTCGGACTGCTTGAAGGCGTAGTAGATCGTGACCGGAAGCGCCGGATGAGCCTGCTCCGCGAGCCGCTGCATGGCCTGCGTCATGCCCACGAGAAAGTATGCTTCGGCCTCTTTCTTGCCGCCGTGCCGGCCGGCGGTGGCCACCAATTCCTCGGTCTTGGGAGTCGCCAGCGTCGCAAAGAGGTCAGGGATCACGGGCCTCAGCGAGCGGCGTAGCCACATGTAGAAGAAGTCTGAGAGGTCGGCGTAGCCCACGTTGTCGTAGTACGGCGGATCGGTGGAAACGAGCTTGTCTCGGCTGACAGTCTGATTTCGCGCGTCTGCCTGAACTGCCTCACCTTCATTCGCTGCGGAGAGGTTCCGCAACACTCGCTCGATCCACGCCATGCACGTCGACATCCAGTTACCTCCCGACGCCGAGAACGGGTTTGCCTCAGCGAAATCCCAAACCATTGAAATGGTCTGCCGCGTAAAAGCGTGCGCGACGAATCCGCCGCCAGGTTCCCAGGTGGCGTTGGAATTCCAGTAGTCGCAAGCCCGACTGACGCCGCAGGCGAGGTAGACCGCGACAGCGTCAGCGTAGGTGATGGCACTGCTTCCGGTGCCGGCAGAGCTCTTTTCGGACGCGCACCGGACCTGCTCGCGCGCTTCCCCTACGAGGTCGGAGAAGACCTCCAGCGCCGAGGTTTGGCGCTGGGTGAAGAGGCTGCTCCATTTCGTCATCCCGTACTTGCCGACGCGAAAGCCGAGGGCCTGCTGGAAGAACTCGACGTCCGGCGCCCAGCTCGGGCGCGCCTCATGCGCTATCGCTTCCATCTCGGGAGTCGGCGGCAGAAAGACCCGGCCGTGCGCGTCCTCAGCGATGATCGCCGTCATCCGGGCGCCCATTCGCCCAGCTTGTCCTTCGACGCTTATGTAATCCCCGGAGATCGGCGTGCCGGAGAGCAGGCAACGAAAATTGGCCCGTGTGAGCTTTGTGCCGCTGCCGGCGGCCGCGACGTCCGCGGGCTTACCCATCCTCACCACGAAGCGATATCCGCCGCTCTCGATCAGTGGCTCTATGTAGGCTTCATTGCCTTTCTTCGTGGAGAGCATGAACGTGGAGACGAGCGGCACGTCGACCGTGGCGAACGCCGGGTCAGGGCTACTGACCGTGTGGGCCCAGAGCCACGCGATCACCGTGAGCTTCCGGCCCACGAGGGGCTTGAGGTCGGGCCGTCCGTCCGCCATCTCAGCCGTGATTCCGACCTGCGGGTAGAGGTGTCCGATGCGTTTCTCCGCTTCGTCGCGCATCCACCCGCCGTAGTAGCGCACGTCCTCCGCCAGACCTTCGGCTCCCTTCCACTTCCGCGTCGCCAGCTCAGCCGCCGCCCGCGCTTCCGGGTTGACCGGCGGACGCCCCGCGAACTTCGGCGGGATCTCGATCATCGCCTTGTTGATCAGCACCGCCACCGGGTTGAGGTCGCTGGCGTACGCCTCGAGCCCGAGCCGCTGGGCCTCGAGCGGCAGGGAACCGCCGCCGGCGAAAGGATCGTGGAAGGCGGGCAGCTTGTAGCGATCGAAGAGCTCCTTGGCCCGCGGATGGTCGGCGTTCTCGGCGCAGGCCCGCCGCCAGCTCTGCCAGATCTCGGCCCGCGCCCGCTCGAGCACCTCCTCGTTGTTGGTGTTCTCCCACTTGACGAGGTCCTCGATGATCCCGAAGAGCCGCCGGCGCTCCTTCTCCTGCGCCTTCTCGGTCGGGAAGAGATCCTTGAGACTCGAGGGGTCGTCCACCATCTGGGCGAAGATCACCGCCCGCGCGGCGGCCAGCGGACGCCGCGCCCACCACAGGTGGAGCGTCGACGGATGACCGTGGCGGATCGACTTCTCGCGCGCCGAGGCCTTGTTGATGGCGTCCAGAGGGAGGGCGACTTCGATGAGCTTCTTCCTAGGGGTCATGGGCTCTCCGCGTTTTCCGCCGCTGGTCCGTCGCCTCCACCGAGCCGGTCGCGCTCCGGCCCAGCCACAGGCGGTGCCGCGGATTGCACCTGAGTTTGCATGCTGCTGCCTGCGTGCAATAGGGGGGGACTCGTAAGTGTCTGTGAAGGAACAGCTTATGGCTATGAGACTGCCAGGGATTGCACGCCGATTGCACGGGCGTGCAATGTGGCGTGCAATCGGCAGCGTATTCGAAGCTCATAAGCTCGAACCTCCCACTCCGCCAGGGTACCATCTGGCCGCGCGCGTCTTGCCTTCGACCAAGACCGCGCCCTCACTTCTGAGGTTCTCCAGCATACCCTGGATCGTTCGCCGGCCCAAACCGGGCAAGACCTCTTGGAGATCCGCGAGAGTAGCCCCTTCTCCTGCGCTGTCCTGGATGTGCTTGAGAAGGAGCTGTCTGTTGGTCTCCCGATCGAGCCCGCGCTTGCGCGTATACGCGCCGCTCTTCCCGAGGTGCCGGTAGAAGCGCTGCGAGAGGAGCAGGCGTGCGCTCCGCCCTCGGCCTACACGCTCGAGAATTCCTGCTGCCAGCAACGGCTCGACCCTGGGCCGCAAGATCTCGGGTATGGGCTCTTCCCGGTGAACGCGATCGACGACCAGGAAATCTTCGGTGCCGAACGCCGCCAGTCGCTCTTGTCCGATCTTCTCGATGAAGCGCAGGAACTCCGTATCGCTGATTTCGCCGTGCAAGGTGAGCCAGACGGAGTGGGCGTCCGTGCGGGTGAAGTCGGGGAGTGGCTTGCTCTGGCGAATGCACTCGCGAAACATGAGGTCGACCCCCTGTCCGGCGCGCTCGACCAAGCCGCACTTGCCGAGCACCTCCGCGACGCGACGGTTGCGCGGATTCTGCTGCCAGAGCAGATTGTCGGGAGTGATCCCGGCCGGAAAGCCGCCAGGGCTCACGATTTCGATCCGCCGGGAGAATTGACGGATGAACACCGAACCCGCGCTTCTGTAGTCGCGGTGGCTCACCGCGTTGAGCACACCCTCGCGGATCGCCCTTTCGTTGAACGTGGGCACGTCGAGGACGAAAAGTCCTTGCTGGAAGTGCTGGAGGTCGTTGCGCAGGTTGATCAGGTTCCAGACTCCATCGAGAGTCCGGAGAAACCCCTGCCGGAGCTCCCGGCGCTGCGCTGCGGGTCCCGGCGCTTCGCTCGAACGGTATTCGAAGACGACCTCGGCCTGGCCGAGATGTCGGCCAAGGGCTTGGGGGGTCCCCAAGAGGATCAATGCCGCGTAGGTCACCCGCCCACCGATCACCAGCTCCGCATCCGACAACAGCCGGTTCAGGGGTCGTGAGGCGATGTCCTGGTCGGGAGACTTGCGTTGCCAGAGCCGGCGCAGGATCTCGACGTTGGCCGGTTCCAGGTCATCGAGCTTCGCGGCGTCGCAAGGCTCGGCCGAGAAATCCGGCCCGGTCTCCTGGTGAATTCTCCTCAACTGCTCGTCCGTCATCGGCACGAGAGCGTCGCCGGCACGCATCCAGAAGGATCCCTTGTATTGCCAGGCCGTGCCGGGCAAGCGGGAAGGGACGTGAACGATGAGGACTCTCTTGCCCTCGTGGAGATATTCCTCCACAGGAATGTGCTGGCGAAGGTTCTGAAACAAGCCCGCCTCGGTTCGACCGGGTTCTGCGAAGGCCGGCGTACCGAGGACCCGGCGCGGTCTCCTGTCGGTCACGCCGAGCAGGATCGTTCCGCCACCCTCGTTTCCCAGCGCCACGCAGTACTTGACGAGCTCCTCGAAATGAAAGCCTCCGGAAGCCGATTTGAATTCGAGGCGGCGGCCTTCGGCGCCGGCCAGGAACACCTGGAACTGCTCGGGCGTCGTCATGACGGTTCCTCCGCCCGGGCGATGAGCTTGGCGAAGTCGTAGTTCACGCTCGTCACGCCGAAGTCCGGCTCGCGGTGGAAGGGTCTGCGCACGTAGTGGACGCGGTCAGCATCGTGCTCCATGAATTCGACGATGGCGAGGATGAAGTCGTCCGGCTTGTTGAGCGAGTAGAGGATCTCGTTCTTGGTGACGGTGATGGTCTCGGCGCCCGTGGCCCGTCCCTTGACCTCGAGGAAGCGCAGGCGTCCCGTCCCCGGCACGCGGCTCTCGACGTCGTAGCCGAGCTTCTCATACTCCCGATCCACGGGCTCGAAGCCGAGACCCCGCTCGATCTCCATGACGATGGCGCGAGCGCGGGCGGCGACCGCCTGGGTGTCCACCGCGGGCACGAGGGTGATCCGGCGACCGGTCATCTTGGCCAGTAGCCCCATCGGCACCACGACGATCCCGCCCAGAGCCAGCGGCGGCAGAGCCGAGATCTGGCCCTCGAGGTCGAGCTCTTCGAGGCGCTTGTGCAGGCGCGCCTGCAGCTCGTCGGCCCGTCGGCGCGCTTCCTGCGAGTTGAGGCGGGCGTTGGGGCGTCCCGCCTCCTCCTGGAGCTTCAGGAGCTCGGAGCGGTGGTCCCAGTAGGTGATTTCCTTGGTCAGGCGCTCCTTCACGGCGGCGCGGGTCTTGCGGATCCACTCGAGACGCCGGCCGCGCACCTCTTCGAGGTGCTCGGGCACCAAGCGGCTGATGGCGTGGCCGAGGGCCTTCTGCTCCAGGTCACGGCTGATCCAGTCGCACTCGGGCCGTTCGAGGACCGCCGCGAGGGATGGCTCGTCCTCGCCGAGGGGGCGGTAGTCGAGGTAGGGGGCGTAGTGCAGGTGGCGGACGTTCCCGGCCTCGTCGAGCTCGACGTAGAGCATGCGGCGCGAGACGGCGCGCCGGTCGCCGTTGCGCGTGAGGCCGGCGTCCTGCACGGCGTGCTCGAGGTAGAAGAGCACGCGCGTCGCTTCGCCCGGGTCGCGCTCGTCGACGAGCACGGTGCCGCGGCGCAGGAGGTCGCGGTGGCGCTCGAGGGTGAGGTCGAGGGTGGCGTCGAGCAAGGGATGGCCGGGGCAGACGAAGGCGGCGACCGGCACGCCGTGGGGCGCGAGCAGCGACTTCTCGAAGGCGATCCGCTCGTAGCGGCGCAAGACCGGGTCGCCGATGCCGATCCGGCGGTCGCGTTGGCGCACCGGCGCGGGCACGTGGGTGACCTCGTAGCGGCGGGGCTCGCGCTCGCGCACGGTGCCGCCCAGGCGCTTGAAGGCTTCGAGGAAGAACGACTCGACGTAGTGGGGCTGCAGGCGCCGCGCGTCGGCGCGCTCCATGTCCTCGAGCACGTGGCGGACGCGGCTGGCGTCCATGGCGTCGTGGACCAGGGCGCGCTCTTCGAGCAGATCCGCGAGCTGGGCCGGGTCAATGGCGTCGGCGACGACCTGGGTCAGGCGGGCGCGCACCTCGGGGCGCTCGCCGTAACGGACCGCCTTGATGAGCAGGTCGCGCAGGGGGCGGCCCTCGAACTGGAGCTTGCCGAGGACGTCGAAGACCTGGCCGCCGAGGGTCTTGCGCGCCTGCTCCAGCTTGTCGAGGAGGGTGCGGTAGACGTCGCCTTCGCGGGTCTCGTCGGCGACCAGGTTCCAGAGGTGGCAGACCTCGGTCTGGCCGATGCGGTGGATGCGGCCGAAGCGCTGCTCGATGCGGTTCGGATTCCACGGCAGGTCGTAGTTGACCATGAGGTGGGCGCGCTGGAGGTTGATGCCTTCGCCGGCGGCGTCGGTGGCGAGGAGCACCTGCACCCGCGGGTCGTGCCTGAAGGCTTCCTGGGCCTCGAGCCGCGCCTCGCGGCCGAGGCTGCCGTGGATGACGACTACGGCTTCGGGGCGTCCGAGAAGGGTGACGATGCGCTCCTCCAGGTAGCTCAGGGTGTCGCGGTGCTCGGTGAAGACGACGAGCTTCTGCCCTGGGGAGGGCGTGGGCGGCGCGAGCTCTTCCTCGCCCCACGGCGCCTGGGGCTCGGCGACGGCGCCGGCAAAGGCCGCGGGCGTGAAGATCTCGCCGAGCAGGCTGGCGAGCTCGTGCCACTTGCGGTCCTCGCCGCCGCGGCGCACCTGGAGCGCCAGAGCTTCGAGGTTGCGGAGAGTGCCGATCTCGGCGCGGAGCTCGTCGATGGTGCGCGCCGCCGTGGCCTGGTCGAGGATCTCTTCTTCGGCGGTCTCGAGCTCGTCGCCGGGGGCTTCCTCGAGGTCATCCAAGTCCTCGGAGTCGAGGGCGGGGACTTGCGCCTCGATCGCGGCGACCACGGCCCCCCTTTGCACCAGCTCCAGCTCGCGAAGCCGCTTTTCGAGCCGTTCGTGGCGCCGGCGCAGCGACTGGTAGATGGCCTCGGGCGAGGAAGCGAGGCGCCGTTGCAGCAGGGTGAGGGCGAAGCCCACGGTGCCGGCGCGCTTGTCGTTGCGCAGGGCCTCGGCGCGGTTGAACTCCTCGCGCACGTACTCGGTGACTTCCTTGTAGAGGCGCGCCTCGCCTTCTGAGAGGCGGTAGGGCACGGTGTAGGCGATGCGGGGCGGGAAGAGCCGGGTGCAGTCGAACTTGTAGAGGCGCTCCTTGACCATGCGGCGCATGAGGTCGGAGACGTCGGCCTCGTGGACGCCGTCGCGGAAGCGGCCCTCGAAGCGGTCCCCGTCGAGCAGCGCCATGAAGAGCTGGAAGTCCTCCTCCTTGCCGTTGTGCGGCGTCGCCGTCATCAGCAGGAAATGGCGCGTCAGGGTCGAGAGGAGCTGGCCCAGCCGATAGCGCTTCGTGTACTTGACCTCGCCGCCGAAGAAGGTGGCCGAGAGCTTGTGGGCCTCGTCGCAGACCACGAGGTCGAAGCGGCAGTCGGGCGCCGCGAGCTTGGCCTGGACGTCCTCGTTGCGCGAGAGCTTGTCGAGGCGGGCGATGATCAGGTCGTTCTCGAGGAACCAGTTGCCGGTGCGGGCGGCCTCGAGCTTGTCGTTGGTGAGGATTTCGAAAGGAAGCTGGAAGCGGCGGTAGAGCTCGTCCTGCCACTGCTCGGCGAGACTGCCGGGACAGACGATGAGGCAGCGCCGGAGGTCGCCGCGGGCGACCAGCTCCTTGATCAGGAGGCCGGCCATGATCGTCTTGCCGGCGCCGGGGTCGTCGGCGAGCAGGAAGCGCAGCGGCTGGCGGGGCAGCATGGCCTCGTAGACGGCGGTGATCTGGTGCGGCAGCGCCTCGACGAGCGAGGTATGGACCGCGAGCACCGGATCGAAGAGGTGCGCTAGGCGGATGCGGTGCGCTTCGGAGACCAGGCGGAAGAGGCTGCCGTCGCCGTCGAAGCTCCAGGGCCGGCCCTGCTCCACGATCTCGAGCCGTGGCTCGTCGTGGCGGTAGAGGAGCTCGTTGGCCACCTTGCCGGCCGGCGTCTTGTAGGTCAGCTCGAGGGCCTCGGAGCCGAACCACTGCACGCTGACCACGGTGACCAGGCAGTCAGGAAGGATGCCGCGGACGGCGGCGTTGGGCTGGACGTCCTCAAGCTTGATCGGCATGGCAGCGCGACCGTATTTCTCCAGACGAAGGCGGTCCGCTCAGGATGTCCCCTCCCTGGTCGATTCCGGTGCTCCTAGTATGACATGGTCATTTCCCGCGGTTCCCCAAGATCTCCCGCAACGCCGCCAGCAGGACGTTGACGTAGTTGACGTTCGAGCTCTCCCCCATCAACCCGACGCGCCAGACCTTGCCCGCGAAGTCTCCGAGACCGGCGCCGACCTCGACGTCGTACTCCTCGAGCAGCCGGCGCCGCCCGGCGGCGTCGTCGAGCCCCGGCGGCAGGCGCACGGCGTTGAGCATCGGCAGCCGATGCTCCGGCGCGACGACGAGCTCGAAGCCCAGCGCCTCGAGGCCGTCGCGCAGCAGCTCGTGGTTGCGAAGGTGACGCGCGAAACGCGCCTCGAGCCCCTCCTCGAGCACGATCCGCAACGCCTCGCGCAGCGCGAAGCACTGCGACACCGGCGCCGTGTGGTGGTAGGCGCGGCGGGCGCCGCCCCAGTAGCCGCGCACCAGGGTGACGTCGAGGAACCAGCTCTGCACCTTCGTGCGCCGCGCTTCGACCGCCGCCACCGCCCGCGGGCTGAAGGACACCGGCGAGAGTCCCGGCGGCGCGCTCAGGCACTTCTGGGAGCCCGAGTAGACGGCGTCGATGCCCCAGGCGTCGACCTCGAGCGCGGTGCCGCCGAACGAGGTCACCGCGTCGACGACGAAGAGGGCGCCGGCGCCCCTGGCGAGACGGCTGAGATCCTCCAAGGGTTGCAGGACGCCCGTCGAGGTCTCGGCGTGGACGACCGCCAGCAGCTTGGGCCGCCGGCCGGCGAGCGCCTCCTCGACCCTGGCCGGGTCGATCGGCTCGCCCCACGGCGCGGTCACGCGCGTCACCCGCGCGCCGCAGCGCTCGGCGACGTCGGCCATGCGTGCGCCGAAGACGCCGTGGACGCAGATCACCGCCTCCTCGCCCGGCTCGAGCAGGTTCACGAGGCAGGTCTCCATGCCGGCGCTGCCCGGCGCCGAGACCGCGAAGGTCAGCTCGTTGTCGGTGCGGAACAGCGTCCGCAGCATCGCCTGGACGTCGTCCATCACCGCCACGAACTCGGGGTCGAGATGGCCGACGAGCGGCGTCGACAGGGCCCGCAGCACCCGCGGGTGGACGGCGCTGGGGCCGGGTCCCATGAGGATGCGGGTGGACGTCCTGAGCTCACCGGGTACGGTGCTGCGCGTCTGCGTCCTGCGCGTCCCCGTCATGGGCGTCTCCGTCATGGGCGTCTCTTCGGTTGCGTTGCCAGGCGAAGCTGGCGCACTGTTTGGGCTTCGAGCAGACCCGCACCTCCACGGCGACGACGGCGTCGTCGTCGAGGACGCCCTGGGCGTCGAGGAACCGCTCGCAGAGATAGCGGGACAGCTCCTCGAGGGAGACGTTGCGGACGGGCAGCACCCGCACGTCCTCCTCCAGGAAAGGGATGGCCTTGCCGTCGAAGATCGCTTCGACGCGCCCGCCGTCGCGGCGCAGCTCGAGGTGGGGGGAGCGGTCGGGAAGCAGGAAGACCTCGTGGAGCTCGCGGCAGAGGCCGATCATGGTGCGGCGGAAGGCCGAGTAGTCCGAGAGCAGGCCGTTGTCGTCGACCCGGCCGGTGACCGCGAGGCCGACCCAGAAGTTGTGGCCGTGGAGGCGCTCGCGCTCGGTCGCCGAGAAGATCGTGAAGTGGCCGGCGCAGAACACCATGCTGTCGTGGGTCAGGTCGATGGTCGTCTGGTGCTCCATGGGTCGCGCCTCCGGCGCCGGCGCGCCGGCCGCGCTATTCCGCGTCCGCCGCCTTCTTCACCGTGGCCTTGGTGATCACTACGGCCTCGGTCGGGACGTCGCCCATTCCCATTTGGCGGCCCGTGGGCACCTTGGCGATGGCGTCGACCACGTCCATGCCCTCGACGACCTTGCCGAACACGGCGTAGCCCCAACCGCCGCCGCGGGAGTCGAGGTTGTCGTTGTCGACGAGGTTGACGTAGAACTGCGCGGTGGCGCTGTGGGGGTCGTTGGTGCGCGCCATGGCGAGGGTGCCGCGGGCGTTGGAGACGCCGTTCTTCGACTCGTTCTGGATCGCCTCGCGGGTGAGCTTGCGCTCGAGGTCGGCGGTGAAGCCGCCGCCCTGGATCATGAAGCCGTCGATCACGCGGTGGAAGACGGTGCCGTCGAAGAAGCCGGACTCGACGTAGCCGAGGAAGTTCTCGACGGAGAGCGGCGCCTTGTCGGGATAGAGCTCCGCGACGATCGTGCCTTTCGAGGTCTCGAGGACGACCTGGGGACCTTCGGCCCCGGCGACCGCCGCGGCGGCGAGCAGGAGGGCGAAGACGAGCATGCGTTTCATGGTGATGGTCTCCCTTTCAGCAGGTGGTTGGATCGCAGGGACGTTACCGGAATCCGAGCGCCGGCTCAAGACCACCGCCCGCGTCACAGCCCGCCGAGCGACGCGGCGAGCTCGAGCAGCCGCTCGCCGACGACGGCGCGGCGCCAGCCCCGCAGCTCGCGGGGCAGCGGACGCTCCTTGCCCGCGAGGACGCGGCGGGCCGTCTTCTCGACCGTCCGGCGCGTCGCCAGGAGCTCGGGCGGCAGTCCGAGCTCCTCCGCCGTCGCCGCTACCGCTCGCCGCATCGCGTCCACCTCCTTCTGGTAGGGCGACAGGTCCAGCGGACGCGGGAGCCGCTCCGAAAGCTCGTCCTCGGGCAGGTCGAGGGCCCGGCCGATCGCGTCGAGCACGGCGCGCCCGTAGCGCCGGACGTCCTCGGGGCGCAATCCGTCGACGGCCGCGAGCTCTTGGGGCGTCCGCGGCGGACGCCGCGCCAGGTCCGGCAACACGGCCTCGCGCAGCACGAAGTTGCGCGGCAGGTCGCGTCGGCGCGCCTCTTCCTCGCGCCACGCCGCCAGCTCCCGCAGCACCGCGAGCTGGCGCCGATCGAGGCCGCGGGACCTGCGGATCCCCCGGAAGACCGTGCGCGGGTCGACGTCGAAGCGCCCGGCGTCGACGAGCTGGGCGAATTCCTCGGCGGCCCAAGCGTCGCGGCCGCAGCGCCGCAGCCCCTCGCTCAGCACGTCGTAGCAGGGAAGAAGGTGGGCCACGTCGAGCGCCGCGTAGCGCTTCTGGTCGGCGCTCAGCGGACGCCGCAGCCAGTTCGTGCGGGTCAGGTGCTTGGGGATCTCGACGCCGAAGAGCGCCTCGACGAGCGCGCTGTAGCCGGGCGAATAGCCGAGGCCGAGGAAGGCGGCGGCGACCTGGGTGTCGAAGACCGGCCGCGGCAGCGCCCCGAAGCGGTGGAAGAAGACCTCCATGTCCTCGCTGCACGAGTGCAGCACCTTGACGATCCCCTCGTCGGCGAAGACGCGCTCGAGCGGGCAAAGGTCGCCCAGGGCGACGGGATCGACGAGGGCGACCGCGTCGCCGTCGGTGACCTGGATCAGCCCCAGGCCGGGGTAGAAGGTGCGCTCGCGCACGAACTCGGTGTCGATGCCGAGGACGTCGGCGCCCCGCCAGCGCGCGCAGGCGTCGGCAAGGGCGTCTGGGGCGTCGACGTAAACGGGTTGAGCCGTCGCCGGCGGGCGGGCCGCGGCCGGATCGATTGCGGGCAAAGAGGCCATCGAGTTCTCCCCGATCCGGATCCTATCGCGAGGTCGCGACTGAGCGCCGACGCCTTCGAAGTGGCTCACAACCGGGCCGGAGCCTTGCTGCGGCCGTTTCAAGGCCTCTTCGAGGCGTCGCGCCGGCGTCACGGCGCCTTGCAAGGTCTTCCGCGTCAAAGCACGCGAGGACGCCGCCGTCTATAGAGGCTCGAAACTGCTAGGTTGATAAGAATCAGTATGTTACACGACAGGGAAGGAAGAAGGGCAGTCATGCCGAGGCCCCGTCTCCCCGACCGGCCAAATGGCCGTCCACGTCCGCGGGACGCGCTCGTTCGGCGACCTGGACGATCAGGTCGAGCTTCTCGACGATCTCGTGCTCGAGGAGCTCCTTGGGGACCAACGGCGCGAGGCGGTGATAATCCGTCTTGCGCATCAGGTTCGCAAGCCCGAGCTCATCGAAGAAGTCCTCGAACACAGGATCGAGAAAGTCATCCGTCGCCTTGACGGAGCTCCACCAGCGGTCCTCTCTGTTCTTGAGAGCCGCAGGCGGAACCCTGGCCTCCACGGCTCTCTTCATCGCCTCACGGAGCTTTGCGCGCTCACTCTCGAGGAAAAGCGGTCCCGGGCCGCGCTCTCTTGCCAAGGACTCGGCATACGCGTCCAGCACTTCCGGGAAGCACAGGTAGCTCTCGATCTCCCGTCGTTCCCATTGAGCTTCCACGAGATCGTCTCTTGAAGCGATCTTGTCATCGATCCTGTCGGTCAGAAGAACGCCCACGAGGTCGGATTTAGCCTCCTTGAGACCGTAGAAGTGCTCGCGACCTATCTTCCGCCGGTTCTCGATGTAATGCACGAACGGACGCTCGAGCAGCGCGGCCGCGGGATGATCCAGCTTGCGGGCAAACGCCCGCAAGACCGCGAGGTCCGTAGGGCCCTCGAGATAGATCACCCAACCTGTTTGCTCCGCCAGGTAATACTGCTCGAAGCCGATGGACTTGAGCGCTTTCAGGACCTGGGATCCGCGGTCGTCGATCCGATGAGGCGTCCCGACGAAGGCCACCACCACGTCGCGGTCGGCGGCTTCGTTGAGCAGCACCTCGGAGTGGGTGGCGGCGATGACTTGACAGCCGCGAGCTCCGGCAACGTCCGTCAGGGCGTTGTAGATCTGGCGTTGGCGCAGGATCTCGAGGTGGGCGTCGGGCTCGTCGAGGAGGAGCACCGAGCCCGGATTGCCGATCAGGAAAGCCAGGAGAAGGAGTGTCTGCTGGAGCCCACGGCCGGCCGCGGAAATGTCGAAGCGGATATTGTTCAGGTCCTTGTACGTCATGGTGAGCTCACCCCTCTCGGGAATGTACTCGGGCGGTTCGACCAAGACGCCGAAGAGATCTCTCAGGCTCCTCTCGAGGTCATCCCAACCGGGCCTCAGATCCGGCTCGGAGTGGATCCGATAGCAGAGATTGCGCAGCACTTCGGCGGTTCGCCCTTCCCCAAGGCGAACCTGTATCGCTCCGGGATCGACGCGGTCTTCGTTCGCGGAAAGTCCGGACATCGGTGGTAGGTATGCGATCTTGACGCCGAGCGCCTGGTCCGGAATCGGAGGCCCTTCACCTATCTCGCCGCTTGCCCAACCCAGGGGCCGGCAATAGAGCGACTCCGGATTGGCGTAATCGAATTCCAGGCCGCAGGTCCAGCTCTGACCCTCTCCGACGCCATGGACCTCGATGTCGATGCGAACGTTTTCCGTGCGTTGCTTGTCGTTGCTGCGAAAGACCTCACGCACGTGAAGATTTCGCCATATGAGGTTCGTCTCCGGCACGGGGAGCGACACCAAGTCCCGACGGTTGATGGTGACCCCGGGGCGCTTGGCGGGCGGCGTCTTCTTGCCACCGCGTTTCTCGTTCCACCGCCGGACTCCCAGCTCCCAGAGCGCCAGGGCTTGCAGCGCCGAGGTCTTTCCCGAGTTGTTGGGGCCGACGAGGACCACGGCCTGCGCCAGGTCGATCGCCACCTCCTCGAAGCGTTTGAAGTTGCGCACGACGAGACGCTCAAGCATTCACTTCATCTCCGTAGAGCAAGGTCGACGGCTCCGGTCAGGCCGAGGATACCACTCCGTAGCGCTTCCACAGCTTGAGGTGATGCTACTCGCGGACGACCCGCGAGCTGGCGACGGCCGCGGGACCTGCGGATCCCGCGGAAGACCGTCCGCGGGTCGACGTCGAAGCGCCCGGCGTCGACGAGCTGCGCGAGCTCCTCGGCGGCCCAGGCGTCGCGGCCGCAGCGCCGGAGGCCCTCGCTCAGCACGTCGTAGCAGGGCAGCAGGTGCGCCACGTCGAGCGCCGCGTAGCGCTCGCGCACGCCCCGATCCGGATCCTATCGCGACGCGCTTCCCCGGCGTCGGGCCCACGGCAGACCGGCTCGGCACCGCCCCTTCGGGCGCCGTCCGCCTTCGGGACCCGCGGTATCCGACCAGGTGTCCATCTGTCGGCTAGTTGTCCGTTTCATGGCCTTTTTAGGCGAAAATGAGGTCCCCGCCAGAAGGATTGGCCGCGAAAAGAGCTCCGGGGGAAATCTCGGCGCCAAATTGGCAGAGAATCCTGGCCCTGGGGAATTTTTCGCGGAGCTTTGGCGGCCAAAACTGTCCATCGCGAGGTCGACTATCCATTCTTCTCCGCCAAAGTTTCGTTTGACGAAATCGCGACTCCGTTTTGGAGGCCAAGACGGCAAGAAAAATTCCCCTGAACCAGCTTTGGCGGCCAAACGCGGGCGATTTCGTCTCCAGGGACAGGATTGGCGGCCAAGGGAGCCCGGAAGTTTGCCCGGAGCCAGCTTTGGCCGCCAAGAGGACTCGAAAAATCGCCCCGAGCCGGCTTTGGCGGCTAGGAGTGGCAGCGGCCGACGCGCGGTGGAGCCGGCGAGGCGGAGCCGGGCTAGAATCGTGCCTGGCCGAGGCCGAGGAGAGCCTGAATGGACCTCTACGAGGAGTTCGTGGCCGTCATCGACCTGCTCGACGAACACGGGATCGACTACGCGATCTGCGGCGGCATCGCTGTGGCCCTTCACGGGCATCCCCGCTTCACCAAGGACATCGACCTTCTCGTCCGCCGCCCGGACGTCGATCGCATCGCCGACGCGCTCGAAGCCCGCGGCTTCCTCTTCCGCGCCGGCCGCGTGCCTTTCGATGTCGGCGGTCCCCACGAACGCGAGACTTTCCGGATTTCGAAGATCGACGGGGACGGCGACACCCTCACCGTCGACCTGCTCGTCGTCAACGACCGGATCGCGGACGTTTGGGAGACGCGCGAGGCGTTCGCGTGGCAGGAACGCGAGGTCACCGTCGTCTCGGCGCAGGGCTTGGCGAAGATGAAGCGTCTCGCGGGACGCGATCAGGATCTCCTGGACTTGAAGAAACTGGGACTCACGGAAGATGAGTGAGACACCGTCGAGGCCCTCTGTCGACATGTCGCCGCAAGCCATCGACCGGCGTCTGCGGGACGTCGGCCAGCTCTACAAGCTCGCAATGGCGCTGCGCAGCGCGCGGCCCCTGGGGAGAAAAATGCGCGCCGAGCACGAGGCGCTCTGCGTCGTCGATCCTGACCGGGACGGTCCTCCACCAGCCCCGGGTCCTGGAAAGCGCTGATCGACACCGGGAAGACCTCGTCGATCTCGCGCGTGTTGAGCCGCGTCTCGGGATAGGGCACCGCGCCCACGCAGGGCACAATGCGGTAGCCGGTGGTGGTGCTCGTCTCGTCGAGCTCGCCGAGGCGCAAAGTCAAGTGAGGCTATTGGATCGTGGCGGTGATGGTGCCATTGTTGGTGAGGGTGCCGGAGACGTCGAGGGTGAGGGTACGACTTCCGGGATGGTGGCGGATGGTGCCATTGTTCACGAGATCGCCGTCGACGATCAAGAACCCGAAGAAGTCCGGGTCGTTCTGCACGATGGTGTCGGGACCGACCTCGACGTTGCCGAGGATCTCGGCGTAGTCGATCTCGATTTCGTCGCCGGAGAGGCGCA